>Ga0256830_1000124_pt1 | contig 68303 bp, 88 predicted proteins | sample 128326metaG_FD_190537 | JGI IMG/M metagenome (GOLD analysis project Ga0256830, IMG submission 190537) | Hydrothermal vent microbial communities from Lau Basin, Pacific Ocean - 128-326 | ecosystem: Environmental > Aquatic > Marine > Hydrothermal vents | place: Pacific Ocean: Lau Basin | collected... | reverse complement strand
AATCAGGTGCATTTCTGAATATCAGGAGAATTTCATCAACACTGTATCCAACATTCAGCAGAAATGACGTGAGGGCAAATCTTGCAGTGTGAGAAACATTGGCAGAATTTTCAAGATCTGAAAGAATTTTCAGGATACACGGTGGAAAAAGGCCGAAGTGCTTCACACCCCTCATTCTCTGAAACTTCCTCTTTCCTTCATAGCTACGTACAATCGTTTTAAGAGGGTCTATCCCATCAATTTCAGGCATTTTTTCAAAGAGCAGATCTCTCAGATGTTCCTCAACAATTCTGTAAAATTCGTAAACTGAAAGCTCAACAAACCCGTTTCTCAGATTTCTGTTGTAGAGTTTCCATTCAGGACTTTTTATTCTTGATGCTGCCTTCAGGTAATGGGCAATGTGAACCAGCAATTCATCATTTCTCTCCATCCTTATTCCGAAGTTTGAGGCGAGAATTTCAGGGAGGATTTCGCTGCTGTCATTTTCCATTGCAATTCTGTAGGATCTTGCGAGGGATGTTGCAAACCTCCTTCTAACAGCATCACTGAACCGGGACACGGCGGATCTCATCATGATGTACGACAGAGCAGAAATTCTGGCACTGAGCTCGTATTCTCTGTAAATTTCAGGTGACATGTGAAATCTGCAGTTTCTGAAGCATTCAGAACATAGCGTGCATCTGCTCCAGTCTATTCTGTCGGTCATTGCATTTTCCCTGCAGAACTCCCGACACGGCATTTCACAGCCAAAACACAAAAGAGACTTCTCTTCAGGCTCAATTCTCACATATCCCTTTTCAAGCAGATTTCTAAGCATGTTTTCGGCACTTTTGAGAGCAAAATCAAATACAACCCCCCGTTCCATTCTGCCAATAATATGTTTTGAGGGTTTCAAAAAAGGATAATCTTTCAGAAAAGGGAGGACTGGAAGAAATTTCATTCTGCCTCTATTCTCGGTGCGAGAATGTACTCAACCCTCGCCTTACCACCTGAAACATCAAAAACAAGTCTCACAGGATAGTTCGTGCCTAAGTGAATTGTGAGCAGATCTCCAGTTCCTGCAACCTTTATGAACTCCTTTAGATATTCTATGCTGAACATGCTTCTCGCTTCAGATCTGTTGAACTCAATCAGTTCTGCCTCACTCATGTGAAAAACTATTCTGTCAACATCTCCCTCAGCCTCAATGTAGAATCCGGTGGAGTCGCTTCTGAAAACAACATGATCGCTTATTCTGTCTGCTGCTGCTATTGCCTTCTTGAACTCTCCGGCATCGAGAACGATCCTTGCAGGAAGCTCTAAATTCGGAATTTTGGGCTCCTTTCTGATTGCAGATGGGTCTATGAGGGACACAGAGTACTCAACACTTCCAAATTTAACCATGAGGGTTGCCTCATTTTCAATCTTTAGCTCCACAAGCTCATTTTTTCTTATGCTCTTGGCAATGTCATAAACTCTGTTAACGTCGACACCAACCATCTTTTCCTCATCAATGCTGTAGGCCTCAAGATTCTCTCTTGAAACATCAAATATTACCATGGCAACATTTGCAGGATCGACAGCTCTTGAATGAATTTTATCGTCCGTAAAATGAAATCTCGCCTCACTCACAAGAGCAACCATGGCTCTCGTAATGGATTTCAGAATATCACCATCCATGATCACATCGATCATCATTACCACCTTCCTGAGAGATTCTGGCCGAATACTATTTATATTTTTCTTCAATCCTCATTCCCAGCCCTCCCCTTCCAGTATGGAGGGTAGGTTCCTCTTTCCATCAGAACTCTCAGTGTTTTTGCCACGACTCCCTTTTTCATGTCCACAATTGATTCTGCATCTGTTAGTGCCCTTGCAACTGCCACAAGCTCGTTCTTTAGAGTGAAAAGGGCAACGCCATCCCCCTCTCTGATGCTTTTTTCTACATAATGGATTCCTCTCGCTGTGAGATCGGCACCGTGGCAGATGGCATCAACTGCTGTGTCCTTTATCACTATCTTCTTCATCACCCTGCATGCTTCTTCCATCGGCATAATTATCTCTCTGAGATACCTTTCCTCGCCGTCCTCCTTCCAGAGAAGATACGCATCAAGAAGATCGTGGAGAGTGTGAGTTCTGGTTTCATCAAACGTACCTGTCTTTGTTCTTCTCAGCTCCTGCATGTGGGCACCAACTCCCAGAACCTCCCCGATATCGATGCAGAGTTTTCTTATGTATGTGCCTGCCTCACACACAACTCTGAAAAGCACATCCCTTCCATCCATTTCAAGGATTTCAATTTCCTTCACCTCTCTGGTCCTGAGCCTTTTTTTCACAGCGGATTTCAGTGGAGGTCTCTGGTATATCCTGCCAACAAAGCTTTTCATCACCCTTTCAACATCTTCCTGTCTTGCATTTCCATGGAGATGCATCAGGGCAATGTATTCCTTATCTGACTCCTGCAGATATTTCACAAGCTTTGTTCCGTGTTCTATCATCACAGGCAGAACTCCCGTAACCCTCGGATCGAGAGTTCCTGTATGTCCTGTTTTTTCAACCTCAAGGATCTTTCTTACCCATACAACAACCTCATGACTGCTGGGCCCCATTGGTTTGTCTATGCAGACCATTCCCTTTGTTATGTAATCTCTGATGGGTCTGCTGTATGGATACGTACCGTTTTCCCCTGCAACTCCCTCTTCTTTAATAAAGAAGACCTCTTCAAAGTTTTTATTCGGAATTATTTTTTCTTTCATCTGCAATCATCTCCACAGCCTTGACGATTATTCCTGCAATTTCATCTGCACTGAATTTTCCCGAGTTTATCATCAGATGATAGAGGCTCCTGTCCTCAATGTCGAGACCGTATATCTTCATGTATCTCCTTTTCTCAACTTCCTCTCTTTCAACTGTCTCTCTCCTTACCTCCTCAACAGGTTTTTCCTCTCTTTTCGCAATTCTCTGAACTCTTATCTCCCTGTCACAGTAAATCCAGACCTTCAGTTCAGCTGGAACCATCCAGCCTGAAAGTCTGCCTTCAACAACAGCATTCTCATGCTTTAATGCCTCTTCCCTCTGCCTTCTGTCTACAATATTATCAATCTCGGGATTTGTCTCTGCATATCTTCCAAAATCCTCGAGAGACATTCCCTTTTCTTTTGCGAGCTTTCTGAAAACCTCTCCTGCAGAGATAACAGGATAGCCGAGAATTTCAGCAACCTTCCTTGCAACGGTTGTTGTACCGCTTCCGGGGGGTCCAGATATTGTTACTCTCATTTCCCAACAATTCAGACTCCCACTTTAAGAACCTTTCTTACAATCTGACCGATGGCAATTGAGTTGAACATGTACCACCAGACCCACCAGGGAAAAATCAGGTAAAACTGTCCCACGTGTATCTCACCTGCAAACGGGACGTTTACAATGGGATTGAAGGTTGATATGCGATACATCCACATGAAAATTGGAATTGTTACGATAACTGTATAAAACATCGGGTCGAACTGCATGCTCATCAGCTGGGACTGAAGCCTCATAACCTCTTCCCTCTCCTTTTCAAGCCTTTTCAGCTTCTCCTTGTTGTTTTTCTTTACAGCATCATTGTACTCCTTCTGGAACTCCATAACCTTCTGCTGGATCTCTTTCAGCTTTTTGTAATCAACCGTGAGCTTCTGAATTACTGTGCTGTATCCTGCTGTTATGGCTGACAGAACTATTATCGTGTAGAGGACCCCTATGTCATTGTAAAGAGGATCAAAAAATGGAGCCAGAAGATTTCCAAGAGCATCTCTAAATTCCGAACTGATAAAGATACCTATGAAGAATGTTATTCCCAGAGCTCTCAGAAAATTTTTTGCCACGTCCCTCATCACTCTTCACCGAGCATCCTTCTGATCATGGGGTGCATCTCAGTGAGCTGTTCCTTGGCAAGATCCTGATAGAATCGGTATGCAATGCTTACAGCAAGTAAAAGTCCCGTACCGCTTACATTTCCAATTGTGCCAAGCATGTTTGCAACGAGAGTCAGAATTCCTATGAGTGCACCTCCAACTATTGTTACCCTTGGTATGTATCTTTCGAGCAGTCTTTCAAGAACCTGAGGACTTCTTCTGAATCCGGGTATCTGCATCCCGCTTCTGGCAATCTGTCCCGCCACTGTTTTTGCATCCATACCGCTCGTCTCAACCCAGAATACAGCAAATAGAATACCTCCGGCAACCAGAATGAGAGCGTCAATTAGCAAGTGAAGCCCGATCATCCAGGTGGGCAGATCTGCGTAATATGGATTGGACCTGACTAAAGATGGTACCCAGTCATACGGGCTGTTTACAGGGGAAATGAGGTACATGATTCCGTTTATTGGCTGGGTCCCAACATACTCTCCGAAGACTGTGATCCCTCTGTTGTAAAGAACCATTCCGATTATCTGAAAGTTTGCCTGCAATGCTCTCACGAAGATCATTGGAAGGACGCTCGCATATATCAGCTTTATGGGAAATCTGCCTCTCGCCCCCCTCACAGCAGTGTGAGCCAGCGGTATCTCCACCCTTGTACCCTCTGCATACACAACAAGAAGTATTATGGCGACAGTTGTGATGAGAGCAAGCAGACCACCATCTATGAGCAAGAATGCAAGCCCATCTCCAGAAAGCAGAGCATCTATGCCATAATTCTGAGAGATCCAGAACCATCTCGGAACTATACCTGCGGGCATCACCTGATTTGGAGGTGTTACCCAGTTGAACAAACCGGTGATTATGGACTGGGCAATTCCTGCAAGAATGAAAAGTGACACACCGCTTCCAATTCCCCATTTCGATACAACTTCATCCATGTAAACAATCAGGGTTCCACCGATGAACAGCTGAATGAAAATGAGAAATGCAATAAATCCAAGACTTACTCCAAGTTGCTCAGCTATAACCGGATTTGGCTTTAAAAATCCACCAAGAATTTGAGGCAGCGCCTCGACGACAATCATCACAAACACGAGAAACCTCTGAAAGTCCTGATAGGCTGCTCTATCCTCCGGGTTTGTTAGATCAAGCTTTATTATTCCTGCACCAACAAGAAGCTGCAGAATGATGCTGGCCGTAACAATTGGCCCAATGCCAAGGGCGATTATGGACCCTGTTGCCCCTGCAAAAAGAGCTCTGTACTGCTCGAAAATGTCTATTGAGCTGGGATCCAGACCGAAAACAGGTACGTTTGAGAGAACAAAATAAAGTAAAAGCACTGCCAGTGTCCATGTTAGTTTCTGATTGAAGGGGACATGACCCGTAGGTCTCGCCACACTTGGTATCCTCTCAAAATATGGTTGCAAAGCTCTAAGTGCCTGCTCTACCATTTTTACCCCCCGGAAAACTGAGATCACTCTTCAATCTCAATTTTACCCCCTGCATTCTCAATTTTTTCAATGGCTTTCTGCGTTGCATAACCAACACTCACAAACAGTTTTTTCTTTACGTTTCCAGATCCAAGCAGCTTGTAGTATCCCAAGTCAGAGAGGTTTATTCTGTACCCGTCTTCCCCTTTTTCTGCCAGACCGTTCTCAACAAGCTTCTCTGCTATTTCATCAAGATCTCCAACATTGAGCTCTGGTCTGGATTTCAGGTAGTTGTAGAGATACTCGTCTATTGCACCAACTGCCTTGAGTTCAAACAATCGCTCCTTCAGATCTTTTTCCATCAGATAATATGCTGTGAGATTTTTCGGTCTTGTAAATCCGCTCTTTCCAATCTGGTAAAGACCCTTTTTTGCAAGCTTCACAGTCCTGATGTACTTGTGTTTCCGCATTCCTGCATTGCCCCTGCCTCCTCTGTTTCCCCCTCCTCTGTGCCTGTTTTCCCTGCCCTTGCCGCATGTTCTCGACCCTCTAAACCTTTTGACCTTCTTTTTTCCCATTGAAATCACCTCATTTTGTAAATAAGCCTTGAAATATGTTTTCCGTGGTATCCCAGATCGCCTCCATGTCCGTGATGCCATTTTATACTCTTAAGACCGCCCCTTGGTGGGTGAAGTCTGAAAACGGGTTTGAGTTCAGGAATATCTTTCAGACTTGCATTTCCTTCGGCAACAGCTTTTGCAAACTCCTCAATACTTTCGTATCCGGTTTTTTCCCTCACATACTCATCAGTAAGCCTTCTGTTTCCTGCAAGCCTGCCCCGTTTCCTGAGAAGCAGGGCAAGAGTTTCAGCATCAATCTCCCCGTAGGCAACATAATCTTTAACAATCTGAAGCATTCCTCTGTATGAAGGTGTATCCGGAACAACAACACAGTGATACCTCTTATGGAGTCTCAAAAGCCTTAGAGTCTCCTTTATCTTCCTGTGAACATCAATCTCTCCTCTGAGCCTTATCACAGCGAACATTTAAATCACCTCTTGAGATAGACTGTCTGCTTCAATGCCTCAAATGTGGCCTTCGCGAAGTTGATGGTCGTCTTCGTCTGCCCTCTTGTAAATGTCCACACGTCCCTGACTCCTGCAAGCTCAAGAACCTTTTTTGCGACATCTCCTGCCACAAGACCCAGTCCTTTTGGGCCTGGGATTAGAGTTATCCTCACGCTTCCTGCTGAACCTGAAACCTTTGCAGGGATGCTGTGGTTTCCACCACATCCGCACTCCCATGAACCGCACCCCATGTTAACCCTGAATATATTTATCTTTGCATTTCTGATTGCTTTCTGTATTGCAGGGGCAACCTGACTTGCCTTACCAACTCCGATTCCCACGTATCCATTTTTGTTGCCGACGACAGCAGTGACCCTGAACTTGAGTCGTCTCCCACTGTCTGTCATTCTCTGCACAAGATTTATTTCGAGAACCTCATCCTCAAGATCCGGTAAGAGAACATCTATGATTTCCGCCTCCTTTACCGGCAGTCCACTTGCTATTGCCTCATCTACTGTCTTGATTTTTCCTTCGGCCACAAGCTTTCCGAGCCTTGTTCTGGGTGTCCATTCCATTCAATCACCCCAATATTCTGGATTTGACTTCATCAACATGATCAGGCAGTTCAGACGGTTTCAATCCTCTCTTCTCATAATCAGAAAACACCTCTGGTTTCATTCTGTAGTATTCTGCTATGTGCTCTCCTCTTATCCTCGATTCATCAGGTAGAATTTCTTCGCCATGCGGGACATCAAGTCCTGAATCGACAGCTCCTTTCAGCACTGCAAAAACTCTTGCCCCCTTTGATGGCGTCCTTAGCCCTATATCCAGGATAGCATATTCTATTCCGGCCTCAAGGGCCTTCTTTCCTGTAAGCAATCCTGTCAGATAGCATGCAGGTGTGTTGTTCAGATCTCCCTTCCATCCAAATCTTTCAAGCTCCTTTGAGTCTGCTGAAATCAGAACCCTGTCTCCTTCAGGACTGTACTGGACTATCTGGGCTATAACTCTCCTGTTGGTTATTCTAACAACAAGTCTTGGCTTTCTCGATAGAAGGAGCTTCAGTCTTTTCCTGTAATTTGTTTTTCCCTCTCTCCTCCTTCTGTACGGTACTCTGTATCTCGGTCCCCTTGCCATTAACATCACCCCAATATCCCCTGAGTTTCAAGATACTGATTCAGATGAGCCACACTTCTGAACTCTCCACCCTTCGCCTTTCTGTAAAGAATCCTGTATGTTCTTGAGTCAATGACTCCATCGCCTTTTAGCTGTCTGAGTCTCTTTCTCAAAGCTCTTATTCTCATGATCCATGCTCTTTTCCTTGGCATTCTTGCTGTTGCTCTTCCTTTTCTTCTTCCATGCCCCCTTCTCCTGCCTTTCTTTCTCTGGGCCTTTCTTCTGTTTATCCTTGCCCTGCTTATCCCCTTAACAGGCTTTCGCCTTATCACTCCTCTTTCAATTAGTTCTCTAATATCATCCTTTGTTGCTGCTCCGGCTATTTCATCAAGGGCGTTTGGATCTATCCACACCCTGTGAACCCCACACTTAAGTATTTTTGCTGCCATCTCCCTCTGAAATCTTAAATTCATCTCAATCACCCTTGCTGTATGGATTAAGCACCTTAATCCCAAGTTCTCTGGCCTTTTCCTCAATTGCCAGTCTTTTCTTCAGACCAACAGCTGATGCTATTCTGACAGCCTGAATTTCAGGATTTACAGTTTCAAGCTCCTTCGGTGTGTGAACAAGAACTTCCTGATAGCCAGAAGGATGCAAACCTCTCACAGCTTTTGGAGATGAGAAACCTGGATTTGGAAGAACTCTTCCACTCCACTTTCCACCATATCTCTCTCTCCATTTGCTGTGTCTTCCTCTGGGCCTTCTCCATCCAAGATCTCTGAGTTTTAATTTTTTGTGGGCCTCAAAATGTCTGAACTCAGGTTTTCTTGTTTTAATCCTCCTTCTGACCCTCATCATCCTGATTTTATCTTTGGAAAGATTTGGGTTCATTCAGATCACCTCACGGTTTTTCGACAATATAGATTCCATCCTGAAACACCCTGACATCAAGGTTTTTCTTCTTTGTTGCCTGCTCAAGATTGGCAGCAGTCTGACCGCATTCCTCCTTGTCTATCCCCGTTACAATTATCTCGTTCCCTGAAACCTTAACCTCAGCCCTTCCAAATATTCTGGCCTTTCTGGGGTGCTTCTCTCCAAGAAAATTCTCAATGACGACCTCCCTGCCCTCAACCCTGACCTTCATCGGGAAGTGGGAATAGAGAATCTTCAATCTGTACTCGAACCCCTCCGTGACACCTTTAATGAGGTTGTTAATGTGTGACGCAAATGTCCCAACCATCGACCTTATCTTTGACTTTTTCTCCTCAGTGTAAACCCTGACCCTTCCATCAACTCTCTCAATGCAAACACCCATGAACTTCAGAAATCTTTCATTTTCCCCTTTTGGTCCTGAAACTCTTATCGTGTATCCATTAACGCTGTCTCCCTGTATTTCAAGGTTCACATTCTCAGGGATGTCAACAAACCTCTCTTCCATCTCCATACACCTCAGTAAACATACGCAAGCAGCACTCCACCCAATCCCCTTTCAACAGCATCTTTCTGTGACATCACACCCTGAGTTGTTGAAACTATGAGTATTCCGAAATCTCTCGCAGGCAGATATCTCTTTTCAAACATCTCGTAATCTGTTCTCCTTACGGAAAACCTCGGCCTCACAGCACCGCAATCGTTTATGTTTCCACCCAGTTCTACGATGATCATCCCGCCCTTGTGATCATCGAGTACCTCGAATCCCTTTATGTAACCGTACTCCTTCATCACATTCAGCACTTTTCCAACAAGCTTTGATGCAGGTCTTATCTCTACCCTCGACTTACCGACCAGTTCGGCGTTCTTTATTGCAATCATGGCATTTGCCAGTGTATCGCTCTGCACAGTACCACCTCACCAGTATTTCTTGAATCCAAGCTCCCTCGCGACCTCTCTGAAGCACTGTCGACAGAGATAAAGCCCGTATTTCCTCACAACTCCTCTTTTTCTTCCGCATCTTCTGCAGGGATTTGCATTTCTACCAAACATCTTTGTTCTTTCTTTCACCATAATCATTCAACCTCCACTCCAATGGATTTCAGAAATTCAACGGTGTCGTGCCTTGTGACGCGATGATTCTTTCCAACCTTGCTTCTTGCAATCTTCCTTCTTGCAACTCTGTATCCCCTTCTTTTTAACGAAACACTCACATCCATACCGAAAATGCCCATGTCGGGATCGTAATCAACTCCAGGCAGGTCTATATGCTCGTGAATGCCAAACGAGAAGTAGCCATCTCCTATCTGTCTCGCACTCAATCTGTTCTCATTGACTGTAAGGGCTTTTTTCAAAAATTCGAGGGCATCACTTCCCCTCAGAGTTACCTTGGCACCTATCGCTTCCCCTTTTCTTATCCCAAAGTTCCTGATTGTTTTCTTTGCATAAGTGGATGTGGGTGCCTTTCCTGTTATTTCCTCAAGTAATTTCAGAGCTTTTTTCTGCCTCTCTCCGCTTTCTCCTATGCCAATGTTTATGACAACCTTGTCAATGAGAACCTCCCTCATTGCGTTCATTGATCACACCCCCAGATCGATCACGGGTTTTTCATCGTCCTTAGAACCTATGACAAAGATGTAATCCTCAATTGTTGTGTAATCTCTTCCCTCAATCTCAATTGTGACAAGATTCGGTGCCGATCCTCTCACAATCTTGTAGGTTTTGACCCTCCCGATCTCACCTGCATGCTGACCTCCTGTAACCATAACCAGTGCGCCCTCCTCGAATCTTAGGTGCTGGATCATCTCCTTTTCAGGTATTTTAAGCAGAATGCTGTCTTTGGTTTTGAAATCATCAGAGCCAGGAACGTTTGTTCCATCAAAGAGGTTGAGCTGGACCTTTGCTCCCTTGAGAGTTGTTTTGCCGTTTATTCTGTAGAGCTTTCTGTCAAAGTCATCAATTTCAATTGGAATGTATCTGCCCTTCTCATCGAAAACGATCCTGTAGTTGAGCTCCATTTTGGGAATTGAAACCACATCAAACAGTCCAACCGGGAACTTGTAGTTCTTTCTTGGTATGCCGTCAACGTAAATTTCTCCTCTGCCAATTACTTTTCTTGCCTCTCTGGCTGTATCTGCAAGCTCAAGAAAGTCCCTGACCATGACAAGCAGGGGTATGGCTTCCCTGTCGTGTGGCCCTGGGGATGGCTTCACAACCCATCTCTTGATCTTTCTTGGGATCCTGTATGTTTTCGGAGCGCTCAATCTCTTTTGATGCAAATCAATCACCTCTTGAGTATTTTCTCTCTAACCGCATCCTCTTCACCAATCTCAACAATCATCACGTTTGAGGGGTGGACTGGTTTCGCGACCTCCTCACCATTTGCCTTCTTTACGGTAACGCCGTCAACGTAAATCACAAGCTTTTTCATGTCAACCTCAAGAACCTTGCCTGTGTGGCCTGCATAGTTACCTCTCATCACCTTCACCTTATCTCCCTTCCTTACCCTTATAGCCCTCTTTCCATACTTCTCTCGCAGTTCCTTTGAGAGAGTTGCATGCAGGAATTTATGCCTCTGATGGAGCTTTGCGTCATACACTCTTTTCCTCTGCTTTCTTGGCTGTTTTGACATGACATTCACCTCACACAATTATTGTAGCAATTGAACCAATCTTGCTGAACCTCTCAGCTGCCTCTCTCGCCACAGGCCCTCTTATTTCACTCCCCTTTGGATTTCCACTTGGATCTGTTATCACCGCAGCATTGTCGTCAAATCTGACTCTTGTACCATCAGGCCTTCTGTACTCCTTTCTCTGTCTCACAATTACAGCATAGTGAACCTGCTTTCTTATGTCAGGACTCCCTTTCTTGACACTCACCACAACTATATCCCCAATTCCCGCAGATGGGTACCTTCTTCTTACTCCCTTGTATCCCCTGACTGCTATGATCTCAAGCTCTCTCGCTCCCGTGTTGTCAGCACAAACCAGTCTTGCTCCTGTTGGCAGGGCCCTGGGAATTCTTGCCTTCCTTGCCCTCATTCTTCCACCACCCTCTCAACAATAACAAAGCTCTTTGTCTTGCTTATGGGCCTGCACTCGGCTACTGTGACAAAATCACCTGGCTTCGCATCAATACATGGAGGATTGTGAGCGTGCATCTTGCTCCTCTTCTTCAAATACCTCTCATACTTTGGCATATACCTTATCAGCTCTCTTTCAATCACAGCAGACTTCTCATAAGCCTTCACAACTCTGCCCCTGAATATCTGGCCTCTCACAGACAATTTTCCGTGAAAGGGGCAGTTTTTATCCTGACACTCCTTTTCAGGTGCTTTAACATTAATTCCAATATCCCTCATCAGCATCACCCTTTCATCCTGTTTGCCATCATCAAACCCCTCATTATTCTATCCTCAGGTCTGAAGGTGATCAGATCACCGTTAACCCTGAATTTTTCGTCCTCCACCTCAACCTCAAACACTCTCCTGCTTTTTGCCACCACTCTCATTCCTCTCCCGGTCTCAATTTTGAGGGTTTTCATCGTCTCATCAACCACCATACCCTTCAGACCGATTTCAGATGAATTCGGACTGTCAACCACCTCAATTCTAAGCCCTATCCAGTCCCTTGCAAGCACCCTTATGCTCTGTAGCCTTCTTCTCTTAATGCGAGCTTTATCCTTGCTATGTCCTTTCTTACAGCCCTCAGCATTCCCGGATTTTCCAAGGCTCCTCCGCTCCTCACCATTGTTCTCAGTCTCAGCAGTTCGTTTTCCAGCTCTGTCAATTTTTTTAGCTTCTCCTCCCTACTCATTTCCCTGATCTCCTCCATTCTCACTCTTAGCCACCTCCTCTGACTCAGATTCAGGTATATTCTCTTCTTTTTCCAGCTTCACGTCTCTGATGTGGATCTCATCTGGCAGCTCTGCGTCGGGTGGAATTACCCTGACCTTGACTCCATAAACTCCAAGCTTCTTTATCGCTATGTCAAATCCCTCGTTAACCATGCTCTCTGCAGGCTCTCCCGTATGCACTATCGTCCCGGAAACAAATTTCTCTGTCCTTGCTCTCTCGCTTGTGAGTTTTCCGCTTATCTCAATCTCACATCCCTTGGCTCCAGCTTCCATTATCCTGTAAAGGAATCTGTAACCAGCTTTCCTGAAGTACCATCCTCTCTCAAGGGCTCTTGCGAGCAGTGAAGCCATGAGTTGAGCATTGAATTCTGGTTTTTCAATCTCATCAACAGCGACCTGAGGGTTATCAAGACCAAATTCCTTGAGCCTGTCTGTGAGCTTCTTTATTCTCCTCCCACCTCTTCCGATCACAAGCCCCGGTCTTTCAACAAATAGCGTAACCTGAGTGCCAAGTGGAGTTCTGACTATGTCAATACCTCCAAAGCCGGCATTTCTGACTTCATCAACAACCCACTCCTTGACCCTGAGCTTCCTCACTCTTTCTTCAACAAACTTTCTTTCCACCGCCATTTAACGCACCTCTGCAACAAACTCAACCGTAGTCAGGATTCTGAATTTTGGAGTGGCCCTTCCGTAGGCTCTCGGCATGTATCTCTTAATCACCCTCCCCTTCTTTGCCTGAGCGTGAGTTATTATCAGCCTGTTTAGCTCGAGACCCTTGTATTCGGCATTTGCTTTCAGATTTTTCAGAACCTTCAGTATGCTCTTTGATGCCTTAACAGGATACCTGCCAGCATACCACTTCTCAAGTCCCTTTTTGTGTGCAATCTTTTTCTTGTGGTTCCTGAAAGGTACGGGTTTCTTCATGGCTATGACATCCTCGAGGTATGCGATTGCATCGTCTATTTTCTTCCCCTTCAGCGTTCTGCATATCTCAACCGCGTGCTTGAAGCTTATATCCATCTCGTATCCCATTGCTTTCGCTGCGTTCAACTCATCCTTTGGCCTGTAAGCGTATTTAACCCTCCCCATGGTCATCACTTCAGTGGAACAAACTTGCTACTTCTCGTAGCACCGACTCCGGGTCCGGAATGCTTCTCGAACCTCCTTGTTTGAGCGAGCTCTCCAAGCCTGTGTCCGATCATTTCCGGCTTTACTTCGATTCTGACAAACTCTTTGCCGTTGTGAACATAGATCACCTTGCCAACCATTTCCGGCAGAACTACCATGTCCCTGCAGTGGGTTCTTGCTGTCCCCTTTTTCCTCAATCTCCTCAGAAACTTCTCTTCCTGCTCTGTAAAGCCTCTTCTTATCTTTCTTCTCTCCCTCGCAGGCAGCAATTCTGCAAGCCTGTCGAGGGGCATTTCCTTCAACTCTTCAAGCGTGTAACCGCGATATCGAAATTCCTTTGGCCTGATAACCTTACCCTTCATCGCCATACCTATCGCCTCACACCCGTTCTTCTTGCAGCAATACTGCCAACCTTCCTTCCAGGAGGGGCATTTCTGCCCACTGTTTTGGGTCTCCCAACGTGCTGGTGTTTGCCCCCTCCAAATGGATGGTCGACTGCGTTCATTGCAACACCTCTAACTCTCGGCCACTTGGCAGCCTTGCTCTTCATCTTGTAGAACTTCTTTCCTGCCTTGACGAAGGGTTTGTCGGCTCTTCCAGCTCCAGCAACAACGCCAATCATTGCCCTGCAATCTGGATGGAACCACCTCATCGTCCCTGAAGGAAGCTGAACAAGAACCCTGTTCTCTTCATGGGCCACAACAAATGCATACGTGCCGCTTGCCCTTGCAAGCTTCCCTCCGTCCCCTGGCACAAGCTCTATATTGCAGACAGGAGTCCCCTCGGGGATGTTTTTCAGGTAGGTTATGTTCCCCACATCTATCTCGACGTTTTCTCCGGCTTTTATCCTGTCTCCGGTACCCTTACCTTCAACTGCCAGCACGTAATCTCTTCTGCCGTCTGGAAATCTGACAAGAAAGACCGGCCCATTTCTTGCCGGATCGTGAATCACATCCTCTATTCTCACTTCCAGACTCTCATCTCCAAATTTCAGCAGTTTTGCATCTGTTCTGTATCTGTGAGATGGAGCCCTGTAGGTTGGGGTTCCCTTTCCCCTGTTCTGCGAGATTATTCTTTTACCCATTTACACCACCTCAGAACACACCCAGATCAGACAGAATTTCCTCGGCATTGTAATCGGGCTTCAGCCTGATGTATGCTTTCTTCTCTCCTTTCGAAGTTATCATTGTGTTCACCTTTTCAACCTCAACACCGAATCTCTTTTCGATCTCTCTTGCAATCTGCTTCTTGTTTGCTCTTATGTCAACTATCGCTGTTAGAATGTTCTTTTCAAGGAGCATCGTCGTCTTTTCAGTCACCAAGAACGCCTTCAGTATCATAACCACTCCCCCAGATAGCTTAATGCCGATTTGGTATAAACAACGAGCCTTCCTGCATGCCCTCCAGGAGCGAGAAGTTCCACATTCAGATTTCTAACCTCAACTGCGTCCACTCCCGGCAAGTTTCTTGAGGCTTTCAGAACATCGGAGTTCTTTGAGGTAACAATCAGAAGGCTCTTCTTTTTCTTGTACCTCCTTCCCCTCATCTTGCCCTTTCCTGCTCTGGCTCTCTTTCTCTCTCCTGCTCTGATAACATCGTCATAAACCCCTATTGACTTCAGAACCTCAATTACCTCCTTGGTTTTTTTCAGTCCTTCAAAATCATCAACAACAATTTTCGGCAGTTCACCATCAAAAACATGACTTCTCTGCCTGACAATTTCAGGCACGATCGTTGCTGAAAGGGCAGATCTCAACGCCTTTTTCATCTCCTTTTTGTTTATTTTCTCGCTCCATTTCTTCTGAGGTTTTGGTGGATGTGCTCTCCTTCCTCCAACAGCCTGAGGAACGATTACCGCTCTTCTTCCCCCTTTTAACCTTGGAACTCTTGCGTATCCATGCCCCGGACCCCAGTTCTCTGCTGCATAGTTTGTTCCTGCTAAAGGATTGGGACCGTAGGGCTGTCTTCTGTGACTCTGAATGGAATGAACTGCCTTTCTGATTATGTCAGGTCTGAACTCTTCACTGAATATGGGAGGAAGTTCAACATCTTCAACGACCTCTCCATTCAAACCGTAAACTTTAGCTTTCATTTACATCACCTTCCCTGTTTTGATGAGGTGCTGACATACACAAGATTCAGCCCCTCATGGCTTTCTGCAGGGGGCCTGATCGCAAACCTCATCCTGACAAGCCTCTTTACCGGTCCGGGCACGCTTCCGGAAACAAGGATGTAATCATTTCTCACAACTCCGTAATGGGGGAAGCCACCCTTTGGCGTTATTTCCTCTCCGTTCTCACCAACCCTGAGAATTCTCTTGTTGAATTCGGTTCTCTGATGATAGCCCATCTGACCAGCCTGGGGAACTGTCCACCTCACGTGGTGGGGATTCCACGGGCCAAGAGTTCCAACTCTTCTGTGCTTGCTGCTTCTTGCATGCTTTGCATTAAGGGTTATGACTCCCCACCTCTTGACAGGGCCCTGAAAGCCCTTACCCTTGGTTATGCTGAGAACATCAATGAAAATGCCTTCATCAAAAACCTCCGATGCCCTTATCTCATTTCCAAGTTTTGAAATTGCATAGTCGAGAGCAGAATCCGCATCTCCTCCAACCTTCTGCTCCATGACATCGGGAACCTTTTTCGGGACACCTGTGAGCAGATATGGCTGAGTATGAGTAATCAACCTCACCTCATCTATGCCTTCAATATTCCTGAGATCATCTGCATTCCCTCCGTTCTTTGGAAGATTGAGCCTCCTTGACAATCTTTCATCAAGATTTTCTGCCCATACCTCACCTGCGATCTTCAGACCATACTTGCTTTTTTTATAAATCCTGATTCCCATAACCTTCAGTGGCGGTGCCTCTATAGCAGTTACAGGCACCACAATCTCTTCTCCATATGTTGGAGAGTTTTTTCTGTCGTCTACAACCACAACATGTGTCATGCCAGCCTTATAGCCGGCAAATCCCAATACCTTTGTCTCCCTGATTACGGGCCAAGCCCTTATCCTTGGAACTATGCTCGATGCTCTCTTTCTGGGAGAAAATCCCAGCGAACCTCTCCTTGGCCTGTGCTCCTTCATTTCATACCACCCACTTTGCGTAATTCATCAATGTCAGGCTTCCCAATACAGCTTCCTCAAGCCTTACAGTCTGAGTACCCTGACCTGGGAACATGTTCCACACATCCACATCCTCAATTCTCAATTCCAGCTTTTCTGCTATTTCCTGAACCCCTTCCACGGGGCTTCCAAATATCATGAGGTTCTTTTTTTTCATCTCATCAGGCAGAGGAATCCTGCCTTTACGGGAGGTTACCACCGAATCCTCCCTTTCAAGCAGATCCTCAAGATCTGCTTTTTTCACCTTATATCCCCAGTATTCATCTGGAGATGCTTCTTCTACCACCAACGGCTTCTTCGAACAGACCCTGACGGTCACGCGGGCCCCCTCTCTTGCCTTTCCTTTATAGAGGGCCAGGGCTTTCATGCCAATATCAGCCCACGCTGTGCCGTCAGGAGCAACCCTGACGATTATGCCCTCCCTCACTTCACCGATTTTTAAATCTTTTGGCCTGTGTGATGGAATCTTCAATGGGGGCAGGATTCCAGCATACCTGAGACTCTTTTTAAGCGGGAAAAGGTACTTTCTGAGGTATTGGGGGGTTTCAAGATAGTCAAGAACCTCTTTAATTAAATCAGATTCATCGAGGGCCGGGTCATAATAAATGTAAACGCATTCAACTCTGAAAACCGCACATGTTCTTGCGATCATGCCTATTTTGAAGAACTTTATCTTCTCATCTCTCTCGTTTATCAGAGAGCTTGAGGGTATTGCTATCTCCATGCCAGAGTGCTAAGACATTTGGTTTTATAAATTGAACCCAGATACAGCTGAAAGTTCTGAAGAAACAATATTAAAGCTGATGAGAATACCTGAAAGTATGAGTTCCAAAAAAACCAGAAAAAACAGGATATTCTTCGAATCTGATGAGATGAGAGTCAGAATAATCAACGATGACTTCTTAACTACAGATCTCATCGAAAACAACTCAGTCGACCTGATTGTCACCTCGCCCCCATACAATGTAAACATCCAGTACAGCTCATTCAGCGACGGCATTCCCTATGAGAAGTACCTTGGATTCACAGAAAAATGGCTGAAAAAGCCTATCAGCTGATGAGGCCTGATGGAAGAATGTGCCTGAATGTTCCCCTTGACAAAAGCAGGGGAAGGGACAATGAACGTTTTCAGAGCGTTTATGCCGATATAGTGGGAATTGCAAAGAAAATGGGATGGAAGTACTTCTCGACAATAATATGGAATGAGGGAAACATATCAAGAAGGACCGCATGAGGCTCATGGCTGAGTGCCAGGGCTCCATGCGTCATAGCTCCTGTTGAAGCCATAGTTGTTTTTTACAGGGACAGGTGGCAGAAGATCGAAAAAGGTGAGAATGATATTGCAAGAGATGAATTCATGGAATGGACAAATGGTTTGTGGACTTTTTCTGGAGAGAGCAAAAAGAAAGTTGGACATCCAGCTCCATTCCCTGTTGAGCTTCCAAGGAGAGGCTGGTGAGCACGTACAAATCAGAAGAATTTTTGATGCAGCAATTGAAACGAGCAAGGAGTTAAATGTACATGGGCTTGAAAACCCACACCTCTTCTTGGATTTAAGACTGGATGGCCACGAAATCAGATTTAAATACACAGAGCCGGTTGAGATTGGGATCGATCACGAGCACACCGGGAAGCTGAGGATAAAGATTGAATTCAGACAGAAGTCAAAGCTCCGGTTCATCTGAGTTTCAGGCAATTGAGAGTCTGCATGAGCTCAGTTTCCTGTCCAAACAGCAAAAATGTTATATATCTGTAATGGTTCAGGATTAAAGTAAAAACCTAAAGAGGGGAAGATCTGGCTTGAAAGGGAAAAAGAAGTTTGCTGACTTTGATGATTTCAAGCCTCTGAGCGATGAGGAATTTGAGGAACTGCTGAATATCCCGAGAAAAAAGTACAGAAAGCCAAAAATAAGGTACTGAGTTGTTTTTACGAAATCTTTTTATTTTATTTAAGGGTTGGCTGTGTGGATGTTTAGAGTTATTCCGGCAGTTGACATCAAGGATGGTAGATGTGTTCAGCTCAGACAGGGAAATGAGAGAGACGTGATCTTTGAAAGCGACAGTCCAGTTGAGATTGCAAAGATGTGGGTTGAAAGGGGAGCGAGGGTTCTGCATGTCGTTGATCTGAGCGGAAGTTTTGAGGGAAAGCTCAGACATGAGGACGTTATTCTCAGAATTTCCCAGCTCGCAGAGGTTCAGGTTGGGGGAGGTATAAGGGACCCTGAAACTGCAGAGAGGCTTCTGAAACGAGGTGTTGACAGGATCATTTTCGGAACGATCGCCATCGAAAACTCAGATGTTGTGAAGGAGCTCGCTGAAAAATACCCTTCAAGAATTATGATAGCCATCGACTCCAGAGGTGGGAGAGTTGTGGTGAAGGGATGGAAAGAGGACACATGCATGTTTCCTGAAGACGTCGCAAGGGTTTATGAGGAGTATGACGTGAGCTTCCTCTTTACAGACGTTAACGTGGAGGGACTGATGAAGGGGATAGATGAGGAAGCGATAAAGAAAGTCGTGAGTTCAACAGAGAGACCTGTTTATGTTGCCGGAGGAATTTCGAGCGCTGAGGACGTCCTGAAGATAAAGAAAGCAGGAGCTGCCGGAGCTGTGATAGGAAGTGCCCTCTACACAGGAAAGATTAATTATGAGAAGCTAATCTCAATGGAGGAGGATTGAAATGGTTAGGGTTGAAAGAAAAACCAAGGAAGTTGAGGTAATCGCAAAGCTAAGTTTTGATGGTGGCGAAATCAAAGCAAACACGGGAATTGGATTTTTAGATCACATGCTCACAACTCTTGCATTTCATTCCGGAATGGGGCTTGAGCTCTCAGCTAAAGGAGATCTGCAGGTTGATGAGCACCACACAGTGGAGGACATTGCCATAGTTCTGGGAAAGGCATTCAGAAAGGCACTGGAGGATAAGAAGAACATAAGACGATTTGGCTCGGCAATCGTACCCATGGATGAGAGTGTTGCCATGTGTGGTGTTGATGTAAGCGGAAGGGGTTACTTTGTTCTTGAAGGAGAGTTCGGAGATGCAGGAATAAAGGAGGAAAACGTCATCCACTTCTTGGACACCTTCTGCAGGAATTCGGGGGTGAATGTCTACATTCAGGTAAAGGGAAGAAATTCTCACCACAAAATTGAGAGTTCTTTTAAGGCTCTTGCCCTTTCATTGAGAGAGGCTTTGAAAAGCTTCGAAGGTGTTAGAAGCACAAAGGGAAAAATAGATTGAAATTTGAAGGTTTTGAATGAATTTATCTCTCAGGCAGACAGGAGCCCGACATCCAGTGGTTCACCCCTGCTCTCGTCCCTTTTCAGAGCTATTGCCCCGGACTGACACCGATCAACACAGACTCCGCATCCCATACACATTTCCCGACTAATCTGGCTCACCCCATCATCCATAGAAATTGCATCGAAGGGGCATGAATCCATACAGCTTCCGCATGATGTGCAGAGATCTGAATCAGCTTCCGCCACGTATCCGGAAGATGCAATCATGGGAGCTCTGTGCTTCACCATTGCCTCTATCCCCCCGCAGCAGCACTTGCAGCAGTTGCATATGCTGTAAAATCTATCCAGACATGCGTCCTTGAACCATGCGGAATGGACATGTCCCCTTTCATGTTCTTCCTGAAGTATCCTCAGAGCCTCTTCCTGAGTTATCCGCCGACTTGAATGGGGGTTGTGCTCAAGAACAAAATCAACAAAAGGCTGTCCTATAACCATGCACACCTGTGTTGGCTGACAGTGATCTTTTCGAGCATGTCTGCATCCACACTCGTAAACTGCTATGTCAGGAGGGGCTTTCAGCACAAGGTCTCTTGCAATTGGATATGGAATTATCTTTTCAAGAGAGTTGAGGTGTATATCCTCTTTAACTGTAACAATTTTCCTCGCATGCTCATGTGTCAGTACTTTGCCATGGTATCTATCAACAAGCCACCTCCTTCCCCTGTCTCCGAGATTGGGAGTGATGTGATTCACAAGCAGGTTTATGTACTGGTTTGTCCACCTTCCGTAGAAATAGCTGTGAAGAACACTCAGGCTTAGAATCCTCCAAAGACCTGCTTCCTTCATGAATTTAAGCGTAGAGGGCCTTATTGGTCTCCATCGCTCACCGTAAAGCCAGAGAATAATCGCCACTCCCGCAACCACAAGAGCAGGTGCCAGCACACTGACCATCTTCCTCACCTCCTGATCCGGAAAGAACAGGTGAGACGCAGCTCATCCGCTCTCTCAGAATAAGGTTCAGAACTATCAACGTTCTCCTTGAACCATTATTAAGTTTTCGCTGTTTTGGAGACAGACTTCCCTAACTTTTCAGTCCATTTTGACAACGCACTTTTCAACTATCCTGTTCCATTCATCTCCATACCCCTTTTCAAATGGAATTATGCATTGGATGGTGAATGTCCCCGGCTCTGTTCCACCGCTTATATATCCCAGAGCTCCAGAATAGGAATTGTCAACTATCATGTAAACTCCAGGAGTAACAGGATTTCCGTAAACGTCCCTTACTCCCTCTCCGATTTCGTAGTAAAGCAGACCTCCCAGAAACTGTTCAAATGCCTCCTTGTTATCTCCTATCTTCACTATGGTGCCGGCATGATCCACAAGTCCGGGATTCTGGGCATCAAGCCCGACAATGTATGCCTCTATTCCATAGTATTTGTAGAAAGCGGCCTCAAGTGTTGCCATATCCTCGCAGTCTCCGGCCCTTTCTGTCAGCGTCTCCAGCGGCGTTTGTCTGTAATCTCCCCCCTCTCTACCGTCACCAATCTCATAGCCAATTATTGGATCTTCCTTATTTTCGTTGTCATATCTGTAGGCTATGTTGTTCTCAACCCAGAAAAAGAATTCCTGGGCCTCACCTATGGACAGCTTACCATTCCCATCTCTATCAAATGTGTCAAAGAATCCCGCAACCTCATCAGGTATCAGTTCCAGTTCCGTTTTAACCGTTTCAGCTCTTATTTCTTTCTCTGCAACAGGCCTGTAGTCTTCCACCTCTGATCTCAGAATATCCCTGTAATCCTTAAGCGTATCGGCAAAAAGGTATGTTTCCTCTGCCAGTCCGAAGATTATCTCCACCTCACTCTCACCAACTCCGGCTCTTTCCATGAACTTCATGTTTGACTGCAAAAACAGTGCAAGTTCCTCCCAGTCTCTCGCATTCTCCCTGTATCCTCTCTCAAGCAATTCAACTTTGGGAAGGGCTATCTCAGGTTCATCTTCAATTATTTGATCCTGCAATGCATCATAAAGCTCCATGATATTCGCCGTTTTGTATACAACCATGGCCCAGCGGCGATTGTATTCAATAAATGTGGAGAGAAAGTAAAAATCTTCATCTGACAGATAGGGTTCTATTTCTTCCAGCACGTTTTCCGCATCACTCATCAGCCTTCCTGCATTGAGGGCACTGTATCTTGCAATGTCATAATTGCTATCAACAAGTCCGGCCAATGCTTCGTTAATCTGCCCATCTGATTCCTCAAGCATTGAGACAAGCCTCTCCACTCTCTCACTTACTTCATTTTCAGAAAGGCCGTCATTTTCTTCAGAGCAGCCAGAGATAAATATGGAGAACACAATAACAGGGAAAAATAACAGCAATTTTCTGAACATCTAAACCACCATCCCGGCCATCATCCTGAAGTTAATCATCATCCTGGCAAACCACCCTGCAGATTCTGATCCTTGTAAAAGTCCATATTTAAACGTTTTCAACATGAACATGACGGTAAGGTTAAAAATAACGGCTGCAGATTCGGCTCTGAGCTTTCAGACAAATGGAAGAGTACTGAACAATTTTCTTCGAACAGCATTGAAAATCTTGCTGCAACCATGGAATATTAAAAACCCGGCAGGTCATTCAAATATCAAACTCTGCTATCAGTGGCAGATGATCGCTCGGTCTGTCGACCAATCTCGGACTGAGGTCTGCATAGCAGTTCAAGGCTTTTTCAGCCAGCTTGGGTGTTGCAAGGATTGCATCAACCCTCCATCCCAGACCTTTCTCCACTGCATTCCTCACCCTGTAATCATAAAAGGAGTACACCCTTTCGTCAGGATGGAATTTTCTGAGCAGATCCACAAATCCAAGCTCCAGAATTTTTCTGTAGGCATTTCTTGCATCGATGTGAAAGCAAACGTGATTTTTAAGCCTGGCGGGACTGTGGACGTCTATCTCTTCCGGAGCCACATTCATGTCTCCGCAAACTGCCCAGTACTGTTCAAAATCGATCTCGTTTCTAAGATACTCCCTGAATCTCTCAAGAAAATTCAGCTTGTACCTGTACTTCTCAGATTCAATGCTCTGACCCTGAGGAACGTAGACGTTCACAACACCAATTCTGTCAAATCTGGCTGAAATAACCCTGTCCTCCTCATCTCCACCCATTCCAATCACCAAATCCTCTGGCTCAATCCTTGTTGCTATTGCAACCCCATTTCTGCCTTTCACTCCTGAGAAATACACCTGATATCCCGCTCTTGAAAACTGATTTTCTGGAAAATTTCTGTTGTCAACCTTTGTTTCCTGCATGCACAGAATGTCAGGATTGTTTTCTTTAAGCCATGGAATCACAACATGCAGTCTTGCCCTTATGGAATTTACATTGAAAGTAGCAACCTTCATATCATACCCTCCTGAAAGAGCTCAAAACACCGTGGCACCTGCAGGCAGTTCCGACTAAAATTCTGTCCCTGCCTTCTGCCCATTCTATCAATTCGTTCAGATCCTCTCCCCTCACTGCCCCAAGTCCTGGCTTTAGATAGACACTTTCAACAACAAAGCCATCTGGGGCGGCAAATCTCAGCATTTCATACATGGGTGCGGGCTTTTTCACTTTCGTTACGGGGCACACATCTGGAGCCCTGCAGTTTGGAATGCAGTCGTGATCCCTGTTATAGCTAACAACAACTGTACCCTTTCCTGCTGAAAGTATGATTTTCGGTGGTATTCCTGAAAGAACAGAATCGATACCATCGGCCCATGATTCAAGTTCAATCATCTGGGTCAGAAACGATGCTGCCATATGCACAGGAGCGGTTGGAAAGATAAATTCGGGCTGCAGTGTAAAGAAAAGCTCTGCAAGCTCCTTAACACTCCCCTGTAAAAATGAGTTTTCTCGTATGTTTTCATTAAATTCAGGCAGCCTGATTTTTTTCATAACCATGCAATTTTTGTCTGGATCGATTACCACGAATCTTCTGCCTTCTTTGATAAGATGCTCCACAGCCTCAAGCCCGTATCTTCCACCTCCAAACACAATATCCACAGCATCCATTGTCCTCAATCTTAGATAAACATTACCAGTCCGTAACTGCATTTTCGGAAAGTTAATATATTTTAAATCTTTAATTAACTCAATGAAAAAGTCTCCGATCTTTACTTTAATCATATTTCTTCTTCTCATTTATCCAGCACACTCACTGGAGATAACAGTGGGCGTATATGACAACCCTCCAATGTTATTCTACAGTAATGGCAAACCGGATGGATTTTTCATCGAACTTCTTGAGTATATTGCAGAGAAGGAGGAGTGGGAACTCAGATATGTTTACGGTACTTTTCCCGAGCTGATTGAAAAATTGAAGAGTGGAGAAATTGATATATTGCCTGATGTGGCGTATACACCTGAGAGAGAAGAGGTATTCAGTTTTAACAGGGAGCCAGTTTTCAATAACTGGGGAGTTATTGTTGCGGGTAAGAGAATTGAAACAATCACAGACCTCGACGGTAAGAAAATTGCAGGAGTGAGACAGGATATTTATTTCAGAAAATTCAGGAACCTTGCAAAATCCTTTGGAATCGAAACATCCTATGTCGAGGTTGAAGGGGACTACAGGGAAGTATTTGAAGCTGTCAGGACAGGAGAGGCTGATGCAGGCATCGTATCCAGAATATACGGCAACCTCTACGCCGGAGATTACGGATTGAAAACAACATCTGTGGTCTTTTCACCGGTAGAGCTCAGATTTGCAGGAGCGAAGGGAAGCGAGTACTATCTTGAAAAAATTGATTATCATCTTGCAATACTGAAAGAAGATGAGAGCTCACTCTACTACAGTCTCATTGGAAAATGGACGGAAACTACCAGAACAGAAGTACCCTACTGGGTAAAATATCTTGCCTTTGCCACAGTTCTGCTTGGATTTTTGCTGGGATTCAGGGAGATTTACCTGAAAAGAGAGCTCAGGAAAAGAGAACACGAGATAATCAGGGTAAACCGGCTTCTCGAAAAAATATTGAAGATCAATGAGACAATCATAATAGAGAGGGATCCTGAAAAGCTGGGCTTAAAAACTTCATTAATGCTATCTGAATACAGAGAGAATGTTGTGATGTTCTCTCTGAATGGGGAAGTCATGACCTTTTCAGATGGAAAAAGATCAGATCCCAAGGACGTTTATGAATTTGAGTGCATAAAATCAGCAATGAAAAGAAAAATACCCCTTCAAATCCCTCCAGGATTTCATCCTGAAAGCTGCATTCACTGCAAAAGTGCGATGGATTCTTTTGGATACGCTTTCCCCATGGTCTACGGTTCAGAGGTTAAGGGACTCATATTCATTTTAAGCCAGAATAAACTTTCAAGCAGGGAGATAAGAATACTTGAAACCCTTGCAGGAGATATGGCGTACGCTCTGCATGATTTTGAGCTTGAAAGAGAACGAAATCAGATTTTAAACCAGCTTGAAAAGAATATCAGGAATATGATGATGCTCGTTGACGGGATAAGAAACCCGCTGACGGTGATAAAAGGTCTGACCGAGCTTAAATGCAGAGAGATTTATGCCAAGATCGAGAAGGAAATCTCAGGTATATTGAGAGCTGTTCAGGAAATAGAAAAGGGGTGGATTGAATCTGAAAAACTGGAAAAGAAGTTTCAAAGAAAATAACACCAATCAGTAAAAACAAAAATCAATGAAAGATGCCGACAGTTTCCGCGCTTCCCGCCCCCTCTCGGAAGGCAGTACAACGCGGAACGGGACAGGGCTTAACTTCCGGGTTCGGAATGGGTCCGGGTGTTTCCCCCGTCCCTGTGACCGTCGGCAAAACTTCATTTTGAAAATGGATATTTAAAAATTGTGGTGAGCTCAATCCCAGCAGTTCTGTATTTACAGACCGCATTTGCCATCTTTCAGAGATCATATTTGGTCCCGCTATAATTTTCTTGGAGAGTCTCGGAGAGGATTTTGGAGAATTGTTTTCATGGTTATGGGTGTATTTTTTGCCTGACCTTTCAGTTTGCAAGATGGGTAGAAAAGGAGTGTCGTGTCTCCCAGCCAGGTTTTGACTGATTGTATAGCATCTTACTCCATTTCGAAATTATTTTATTACTTTTAAAGAAAATAAAAGATAATGAGATAAAAACCAACCATACATCGTAAAAAACGAAAAAATTTAAAGTCTTCTTACACAAACAGTAAATGGTGGTAATATGCGGGCAATCGTATTGCTGGCAGCTTTTTTGCTTGCTGTCGGCATTGTTCAGGCAACAGAGCAGTGCATCAACTGCCACAAATCAATCACTCCGGGGATAGTGGCAGATTACCAGCGTTCGGTGATGGCAGAGAAGGGCGTTGGATGCATAGACTGCCACGGGGAGCTTTCAGGACATGAGGATCCCAGTGTTGTAACCCACTACGGGAACCGAATAACGCCTGTCCCCTCTCCGAAGTACTGTGAGCGGTGCCATGCACAGCAGGTTGGAGAATTCATGAACAGCAAGCACGCATGGACGGCTTTAATAGGTCCCTTCAAGCCCTGGTACAATGATCTGGTAAAGCAGGGGAAGTTGAAGGCCGGTGAGGTACCCAGCGAAAAAATAATGAGGGAAAATGATCCATATGGAGATTTCAGAAGCAGAGTAACCCCGCTTTATCCAGCAAGCGGAATGATGGACAGACTGGGGCTAAGAGAAGAACTCGACGGCTATGGGAACATCCTCTACTGTCTGGAATGTCACGGAAGTGCGGTAATAGTTGATGATGAAGGCAAGATTGTGAAGGGCTGGCCCAACAACGGAGTTGGCAGGCTGAACCCTGACGGGGTGCCGGGCTCATGTGCTTCCTGCCACACCAGACACAAGTTCAGCATTGAAGAGGCGAGGGCACCTGAGACCTGTGGGCAGTGTCATCTTGGGCCAGATCACCCGCAGATCGAGATATACGAGGAGAGCAAGCACGGGAACATATTCTTCTCCTTAGAAAACAAGAGCTTCCTGAAGGAGGAGAGGCTCACACCGGAAAACACCCCTGCACCAACATGCTCAGTTTGCCACATGAGCGGCTTTAATGGAGTACCCACTACCCACGACGTTGGAGAGAGGCTTTACTGGGAGCTCCAGCCCAAGATAAGCACTCCTCAGTGGTATCCTGCAAATCTGGTTGCAGTTGGCCAGCACAGCCCGAATGAAGCTAAGGCGAAGGAGAACAGGGAGAACATGATGCAGGTGTGCCAGGGATGCCACAGCCCCAGGTGGGTGGAAATGTACTTCAATGAGTATGATCGGGTTGTGGAAGATTACAACAGGGTTGCTGAACTGGCAGAGACACTTCTTGACAAAATATACCAGGAGGGTCTTGCAGACAAAAGCAATCCAATAGATGAATATCCTGAATTCATGTGGTACTACATCTGGCATCATGATGGCAGGAGATGGAGAATGGGTGCCAGCATGATGGGACCTGACTGGGCACACTGGAACGGTATGGTGGATACGCTGATGGACAAATATGGCAGGATGCAGGCCTGGTACGATACCCAGCTAAAGATAAAGAAGCTTGAAGAAATGATTGATGCAGGTAATTTGCAGCAAACACAGAAATTAAATTCAGAAGAAAAGCCTGATACCACAGAGAAGAAAGAATCACCATTTATTGGGGTGCCTGCTGTATTGCTTGCCGTGATCCTTGGTGTACTGATAATGCAGCGGAGGAAAAAAAGTTAATTGATGAATAATTAAATTATTTTAATATTTTTTATTTACAGTACACTCCGAATTTTTGGAAAAGAGCTGTTCAGCTTACCGATCTGATCCACTCTTAGGATTGATTAATGAAACAACCTCTCTCAACTTTGGCTTGGAATAAACGAGGGCATAGTACTTGAATATCTTTCCCGACAATTTCAGGGTTAGATAAGAGGTCAGAGCCAGAATTGCTGCGCTTGTGGCAATATCAATTAATCCCGCCGATCCAGCAGAATAGATGGCAGGCATGAGTGCTGGAGAGGTGAGTGGGAAGAGAGAGAAAGCCTTTATGGCTGGAGACTCAGGATTCAGGGAGGTTATCTGGCTGAGAAATATTGCGGGAAAGAGTCCGATGAATACAATTACGGATGTTGCCTGCTGGGCTTCTTTCAGTGATGATGAAATTGAAGCTATTGCTGCAAGAAGAGAGGAGTAAAGAAGATACCCCAATACAAAGAAGATTGCTGAAACCATGATTATTTCGGAGCTGATCAATCTGACAGACAGCATGAATCCCGAGAACAATCCGGCAAGCCCAAGCCACACTGATGCCTGGATGAGCCCGGTGATTGCATTTCCTACGAATTTGCCCGTAAACACTTCTTCAGGGGATGCCGAAGAAAGCAAAATTTCCATAACTCTGCTCTCCTTCTCCTCAATTATCCCCTGCATCAGGTATCCAGATGAGGTGAATATTGCCATGAAAAGAAGGAGTGGTATGAACATTGAAACTACAAAATCCAATGGCTTTTCTTTTTTTCCGATCTCCTGAAAGCTTATTCCCTGGGCAAATCTGTAAGCGTGATCCCCAAATTCCATAGCTATAACAAGCTCAAGCTTTTTGTCGGCATCAAACAGTCCTTTGGTGTGTTTTTTTATTGAAAACGTGCTCTGGAAATTTTCCGGAATTATGTAGTACCCATCGATCTCACCTTTCTGAAGAGCTTTCCTGACATCCTCCTCACTTTCATATATCACAAAAACAATCTTTCTCTGGGTTGTAAAGTCGGAAAAAGGACTGTAAATTTCCTCGGTCAGTTCAATAACGTTTCTGCTAAGAATGGAAGCATGATCCACAATACCAGCTTTGTACTCCTTTGGAATTGAGAATTCCTGGATAAAAAGTACTGGAATTAGAAAAGAAAGACCGATAAGTACTGGAAATCCGATAACTCCCAGAATGAATGCTTTTCTCCTCACATTGACATTGATCTCCCTCCTTGCGATCACAGCAGCCTTCTTCATCTGCTCACCTCCCGCAGAAAAATTTCTTCAAGGGTCAGTTTGCGTTTTCGGTAGGAGATTATATCATACCCTGAGTTAAGAAGGTCTTTCAGATCTCTATCTGTAATTTCTTTTATTATTCTTCCATTTTTCCTGTATTCGATCTCCTGAACCTCTTCATCGGACAGCTCATCAACTCTGCCAGAAAGGACCTCTCTCCCATTATTGATGAGCAGAACCCTGTCACAGAGTCTTTCGGCAAGATTGAGGATGTGAGTTGATAGAATAATGCATCTTCTCTTCTCCCGCATTTCCTTTACAATCTCCATCACAAGGTTTATGTTCACAGCATCGAGTCCTGAAAAAGGTTCATCGAGGATCAAAAGATCTGGGTTGTGCTGTACTGCAATTATAAGCTGAACCTTTTGCTGCAAGCCCTTTGAAAGCTCCTCAATCTTTTTATTTTCATGTTTTTCCATGCCAAACCTATCAATCCAGTACTCTGTGTTCGCTCCTCCCTTCAGTTCTGCAAAGTAATACAGAACATCGCTGACCTTCCATTTCCTGTAAAGTCCTCTTTCTTCAGGTAAATAACCTATGTAATCCCTCATCCTTTCCGGATCTCTTCCAAAAACAGATATCTTTCCTGAGTCTGGTCTGACAAGACCTGCAATAATCCTGAGGGTTGTTGTTTTCCCTGCCCCATTTGGACCAAGAATCCCGAAGACCTCACCTCGATGGCATTCAAATGTGATGCTGTTAAGGGTGAAATTTCCAAATGTCTTTGATATGCCTGCTGCGTTCACGGCCACTCTCATTAAAAACATACCTACAGCTTAATCTTAAAAAATTTTGGTTGATGTAGTAAACAACCCTATAGTTCATCATGAAGTCAGTCTTAAATCCCGTTGCAGAGATTCGAGAAGTTCTCCTTAAACGGGGATGAAAACCAATAAATTCTATCATGCATACATTAAAATGCGATGAGGTTGCTATCACTGGAAGAGGGAGAAAAGGCGGTAAGGCTGGCGAGAAAGGCAATTGAAACATATCTTTCAGAAAAAAAAGTGGTAGACGCGAAATTTGATGGTGTTTTTGCAGAAAAAAGAGGCGTGTTCACAACTCTTAACAAGCATGGAGAGCTGAGAGGATGCATAGGTTTTCCGTATCCGGTAAAGAGACTTGATGAGGCAATAGTGGATTCAGCAATTTCAGCCGCAACCCAGGACCCGAGATTTTTGCCAGTGAAGCTGGAGGAGATGGATGAAATTGATGTTGAGGTCACTGTTCTGACTCCACCTGAAAAGCTTGAAGCACCTCCAGAACAAAGGGCAGAGGCCGTAGAGATTGGAAAACATGGATTGATTGTTGTTTACAGAGGCTACAGTGGGCTTCTTTTACCTCAGGTTGCTGTGGATCACGGAATGGATGAGGAGGAATTTCTGACCCACACATGTTTGAAAGCCGGTCTTCCTCCGGATTGCTGGCTGATGGAGAGTGTTGAGGTGTACACATTTGAAGGGCAGATATTCAGAGAAAGCGAGCCCCGAGGGAGGGTTGTGGAGGTCAACATCAGGTCGTGTCGTGCTTAAAAAAAGCGGGAAAGAAACGTTGTCGGCTCTGTTTCGCAGGAGGTTCTGTAATCGCACACCGCACATTTTTTGGTTTCCCTGCGTTCGGGCATGAAACCCTTTTCAATCCTTCTGAGCTTTTCAACCAGTCTGAGAAGATTGTACCTGTCCCTTCTGTTTATGCTGTACCTCCTCAGCATTCCATCGAAGGCATAGTATGCAAACCCTGATTCGATTCCTGAAATGAGAGACACTGCAGCAAGCCGCATTCTTTCCCTGAAGGTAAAATCATCTCCCGATTTTTTAACCATGAGTATCATAAACTCTCTGTTTTTGGTTATCTCGTCAACAACTCCTTTCAATCCAAGCTTTTCAGATTCAAAAAATATCTCCCATTCCAACGGTTCAATCCTCTCCAGATCTTTTGAATACTTGAACTTGGATGCGGCAGATTTAAAAATCTCAACCGAGTCTGGATAAAGCGTTGTGAATCTCTCATAAGCCCATTCATAGCCAAGACCCTTTCTCAGGCTCAGGAAAATCTCTCTCGCAGCATGGTATTCGTTTGGCCTGTCCTCACCAAAGTGAATTCTGAAGTAAGCCAGTCTGGGACAGGTTATGAAGCTGGTGATGTCAGCTATTTTCACCACATGAATTCTTTCAGATTTAATAAAAAAAGTTTGTTGCGTACAAGTCTCAAGAAACTTTTTTGTTCGGCTGACAGTACAGCCAATATGGGTGTTTCAGTAATTATCATAGGACATGCTGGATCTGGAAAATCACTCCTGACCAGGAATTTTTCCCGATATCTCCTAAATCAGGGGTACAGTGTTGCATCAGTCAATCTCGATCCCGCATCTCCACCAGGATACGCGACCAAGGCAGACATCAGGGATTTTGTGAAAACAGAGGAAGTGATGCAGAAATACTCTCTCGGAGTGAATGGGGCACTTCTCAAATCAATGGAAATTGGAATGAAGCACATTGATGATCTCTGCATCAATGGCGAACATGATTTTGTTCTTTATGACACCCCGGGACAGCTTGAGCTTTTTGTGTTCACAGAATTCGGAGAGAGGCTTGTGAAAAGGATTGAAGACCACTGTGCATGCGTTTTCATTGCAGACTCATCCAGAATAAAAAACTCATCTCATTACTCTGCAACAATTTCACAGTCAGCAACAGTTTCTGTGATGCTTGGGATCCCAGCATTAACTGCCTTTAACAAATCAGATCTGAGAGAGGTGAAAGATCCAGAATACTATCTTAGAGAACTCAAAAATGAGGGCGTGCTGGGGGAATACTTTGAGCCTCTTCTGAGGTTTGTTGAGATCACGAGCACGGTTTACAGACAGATTAGAATATCTGCAAAAACAGGTCAGGGCTTTTATGACCTTTTTACTGCCATTAATGAGGTGTTCTGTGCATGCGGTGACCTCAGCTGATAAAAGCAAATGTTTTAATACGCTCCGATGAAAAATGTGGGATGATGCTCATACCCGGCACCAACGGAGAGCTGGCCATAAAAATCTCAAGAAAACTGGGTAAAAATCCTGAATTCATTCAGATTGAAAGATTTCCTTATGGAGAGAAGTATGTCAGAATTCCTTTTGAGGTGCCGGAAAGTGCTGCCGTTGTCAACACATTCCATCCCAACCCTGATGAGATAATTTTTGAGACAAGGCTCATTGGCGAGACTCTCAAAGAAAAAGGCGCTGAAGAGCTTGTTTTGATTGCTCCATATCTCGCATACTCAAGAAGAAAAACAACAATATTCGGTGAGGCAGATTCTCTCGATACCGCCATGAACATACTGGATGTTTTTGACAGGGTCATTGCAGTGGATTTTTACGGAAAGGCTCCCAAGGTTGAGTGCGTTTCTGCCATGCCATTGCTTGCAGAGTACATTTCAAGGGAGCATGACATGGATAATCCTGCTGTCCTTGGACCGGATGAAATTTCCTCAAAATGGATTGATAAATTTGCCAGCATTCTTGGCGGAGAGCCCGGAATAATAAGGAAAATCAGAATAGATGCCGAGAACGTTGTGGTCTCCAGTATAAGCGGTGACGTTGAGGGTAGAGATGTAGTTATTGCAGATGACATAATAGCAACGGGTGCAACAGTGATACAGTCGGCAAAGAAGCTGAAATCCATGGGGGCGAGGAGAATTTTTGTTGCTTCCACACATGCTCTCCTGAACAGGGAAGTCTATGCTGAGATACTCAAGGCAGGTGTTGAGGATATAATCTCAACAGACACCGTGATGAATTTTGTTTCGAGGGTTAGCGTTGCAGGACTTTTGGCAGAGGCAATTTAGCCCCCTTTATTTCATGTGGAAATCAAAAATAAAAATTCATGTGGATTTATGTAATGATCCAAGAATTTATTTCATCTTTTCAAGGACAATGGCTGGACAGACTCTTTTAACTCCGTCAATCTTCCCTATCACGTCAGATATTATTTTTGTGAGCTCATCCCCATCCTTGGCCCATATCTCTACCATCAGCATGTGATCGCCGCTTGTTATGTAAACGTTCTTTGCAAATTCAAATTCCATGACCTTCTTTGCCACATCAAGAAACTTATCGGGCTCTGTATCTATTCCGGTAAGAGAGACGCTGTTGTAACCCAGCATTGATGGGTTGACCACGGTTGTGTATCCCTTTATAACTCCCTTTTCTTCAAGATTTTTCAGCCTTTTTCTCACAGCTGCTTCGGTGATCCCAAGTTTTTTTGCTATTTTTGTAAGCGGAGTTCTCGCATCTTTTGTAAGCATGCCTATTATCGTCCAGTCCTTATCATCCATATGCTTATTTCTTTATCGAATAGTATAAAATCTTTTCCCAGAAATACACATATTCGAAAAATTTTTTATGACATTTTTCCCCACATATGTTGTGGTGGTAACATGGGAGAAATGACGAAAAGATTTCTCGGCGAAGCTTTCGCAGGAGAGAGCCAGGCACACATGAAATATCTTATTTTCGCAGATAAAGCAAGGGAAGAGGGCTTCAGCAACGTTGCAAGACTCTTTGAGGCAATAGCCTTTGCTGAATTTGTACATGCAAGAAATCATTTTGAAGCTCTTGGAAACCTGAACGAGACCACAGATAACCTTCAGGTAGCAATAGATGGGGAGAACTGGGAAGTGAATGAAATGTACCCAGCATACAATGCTGTTGCTGAACTTCAGAAGGAATCCAAAGCAAAGAAGAGCATACACTATGCCATTGAAGCCGAGAAAATTCATTCAGCTCTTTACACAAAGGCAAAACAGGCTGTTGAAGAGGGTAGAGATATAGACATCGGGGAACTTTACATCTGCAGTGTTTGCGGGTACACAACAGATTCAAAGGTAGACAGGTGTCCAGTTTGCGGTGCTGGCTCGGACAGATTCAAAAAATTTTAGGGTGAAATTCCACTATTATTTTATATCCATTTTTTGAGTTTCCAACTGCATGCTGTATCTGATAATCCTGAGCACTGTTGCTGTAAGTCTGGCTTCGCTGACAGGAATGATAACCCTTGCGATGAAAAGGGAAAGGATGTGGGATATAATATTCATTCTTGTAAGCTTTGCAGCAGGTGTGCTTCTTGGAACGTCCTTTTTTCATCTTCTTCCCGAATCCGCATTTGCACTTGGTCTTGAAAATGCTGTGAAGTTCTTCATTATTGGATTTATACTTTTTTACCTTCTTGAAAGAATAATCAGGTGGAGGCACTGTCACGAGGCTGATTGCCAGATTCATCCTGTCACAAGGCTTGCTCTGATTGGAGACAGTATTCACAACTTCATAGATGGTGTTGCAATTGCAATCGCCTATGTTGTCGATGTGAACCTGGGAATCATGACAACCATAGCTGTCGTTGCACATGAAATACCTCAGGAGCTTGGAGATTTTGGTGTGCTTGTGTTTGGTGGATATACTGTGAGGAGAGCCCTTCTCTTCAATTTTCTCACTGCTATAACAGCCATTTTTGGAGCACTGCTTGGATATTTCCTTATTGCCGAGAGGTATCTTCCATACATAATCGCATTTGCAGGAGGGAATTTCACGTACATCTCCACAAGTGATCTGATTCCAGAGCTGCACAGGGAAACCGATCTTGGAAAATCCATAGTGAGCTTCATTATCTTTCTTTCAGGACTTGTCCTCGTTTATCTGCTTGGAATTCTCCTCATATGAATCTGACTTCTTTTTTGCTATCATAATTTCTGTTGACTTTATAATGGCGAAAACCTCATCCCCCTCTTCAAGTCCCATATCTCTTATTGCTTCAGAGGTTATCAGAGACTTGAGCAATGCAGGGGTCTCGATCTCAATCTCAACCTTTCCGGCAACACCCTCAACACTGATTCTCTTCACAACCCCCTTCAACCTGTTTCTCGCAGACAGCTTTACTCCAAGAAGGCCCCACTCATCCTCGTAAGAATCTCCTGAAATTTCCACAAACTCCTCAATTCTTTTGAACTCTTTAAGAAGCTCCTTTCCAAAATCCGTAAGCTCAGTCTTGCCCCCCTTTTTCCCCCCTCTGTAAGTTCTTATAACCTTTTTTCCTGTAATTTTTTCAACTTTCCTTATGTATCCCCACACGTACCTGTAGGACATTCCAAGATGTTTTGATGCTGAAGATATGGATCCATATCTCTCAATTGCTTCAAGTATTTCTCCACCACCCTTCCCGAGCACATGCATTCCATCTTTTTCAAACCACACCCTCAGTCTGGGTGTGAGCTCTTTCTTTTTCCTCACCAGAGTTAGTTGTGTCCCGGGATAGATAAAGGTTGTTTTTTCAGAACAGATTGAAGTAATCAAAATTACAGGAGTATTCTGCCTGAAGATGCAAGCATGTTTGAGTCTATCAGCTCACCTTTTCTTTCAAAATCAGCTGCAAGCCTTATTGCTCTGTCAAGCTCGTCGACCATTTTCTCTTTTTCTTTCGGAAGTTTTCCTGAGATCCCTGTGTAGAAAATTCCACGTCTGTTCCAGAGGTAGTTGGAAACATGATCTGAATAGAGAGTGGTTTCACATTCAATGTTTTCAACAAAAAGTTTTACCTCCTTCAATCTTGTAACAGGGTCAAGAGGAGCATATGCACCTTTTTTCATTCTGTGCCAGAGAATTGTGCTGGGAATGACAGTTATTGTTCTTAGCCTGACAAAATCCGGCTCAATTGCGTTTACAGCCATGGCACTGTTCAGTGCATGTTCCTCCCACCTTTCTGTTATTCCTGAAAGAATATACAGTGATACCTCAAAACCTGCTCTCTTTGCCTTCTTTCCACCTTCAACAGCCTCTCTGAAGGTTATACCCTTCTTTATCATCTCAAGTGTTTTGTCATCTCCAGATTCAAGACCGAAATGAAGCCTCGTCAGGCCCGAATTCCGAATACCTCTCAGAGCTTTTGTGCTCATGGAGGATGCGGTTTTCAGCCTTGCATAGCTGGTTATTCTCTCAGGATTTAGTTTTTCAACGGCAAATTCTGAAATTTCAGCAATGTCAGGATGCACAAGGTTATCTGAGTCTCCAAAAAACACTGTATTTGAATGCATAAACTTTGATGCAGCCAATATATCTTTTTTTACGTCCTCTGTATTCCTGATCTGGAATTTTTCCGTCTTGTACATCCCGCAGAATGCACACCTGTTCCATGGACATCCCCTGGTAACCCTGATGAGCGTGCTGTTTGCTTCGCTTGGCGGTCTGTAGGGCGGGACTTCGATCATGGAGTGTAATTGTTTGTGAGGGTATTTTAACTTAGAGCTGCTTTTACATGGGAATCATCATTGATACAAAACAATTGAGGACGATGCAAAATGGGAAAAGGTAAAAAATCTCTGCCGTGAAAGTCTGCCAATGTCTGAACTTCTGGAAATGCTGAAGGAATCAGGAGCTATAAAAAAAGGCGAATTTATTCTCTCGTCAGGTAAAAAAAGCAGAATATACATTGACATAAAGCAGGCAGTTACCAGACCTGCAATTCTGAAAAAAATTGCAGATGAGATGGCTGAGAGGCTTGAAGGACTGAATTTTGATAGAATCGCGTGTATGGAGCTCGGTGGAGTTCCTGTTGCGGTAGCACTTTCTTTAAAAGTATCCAAACCCCTTGTGATATTCAGAAAGGCAAAAAAAGAACACGGAACTCAGGATGATAGAATTGGGGAGATTTTGATGGGAGAGAGGATCGTTGTTGTTGAGGATGTCATAACAACCGGAAAGTCTGCAAGAAATGTGATACGCAGAATTGAAAATTCTGGAGGTAACGTGGTGGCGGTCATGACTGTTGTTGACAGAGAGGAAAGCGATCTGAATCCTTTATCGCTCTTCAAACTATCCGAAATCCTGAAATACTGCTGAAAGACTTTCAGTGGATATTTCAATCCCACCTCTTTTCATGTACTCGGCAATATCTGCCAGCCCGTACTCTGGATTGAATCTGTAGCTTCTCAGGGATTTCCTGACATCATTCTCTTCAAATTTAAAAAGAGATGCCACTTTTTTCACATTGATCTCTGCTCTTTCAAAATCCTGAACAAACTTTTCGGATGCTTCAGAATTTCTTCTGAGGTACTCTGTATTGAATGCAAGGGTGCAGCACGGATAATCTCCTTCAAGTTCTCTGAATGGAATTTTTTCTCTGTCAAGAGAGGAAAAGTACGGTTCCCATATTGCAATTCCCTCAACTTCAGAAAGGCTTGAAATCAGACACTCCGGGCTCTGGCAGTATCTGAAACCCCTTATGATGAATCTGTCTCTAACTGCCCTCAGATTCATCTCCATGGCAGACATTTCTGTTGTCGCAAAAATTCCATTGTCTGATTCTCCAAAAACAACACCACTGCCATTCTCTGCCACAACACACCGTATCTTTATTGTCTTCATCATTACACCAAATAAAATCTGTGTGGCGAGGGGACTTGCCCCTATGTCTATCTTACCCAGTGCGAGATCTCTTGTGAGGTCTATTGCATTTCTGTAAATTATGAATGAATACTCCCCTGAACTTACCAGTTTTGCATATTCAACCGCTTTCAGTACTCCAACCTTTGTGCTCCCTTCAGAGTACTCTTTCAGCCATACCTTCAGGTTCTTCCCTGCTTCTTTCTTTCTAACAATAACGCCTTCAAGTTCGAGATTCGTAAGCACTTCCGAAATTCTGGATTTTGAGGCATTCAGCAATTCAGGCAGTTCAGCCTGAAGTATTCCATCAAACCTTCGCTCCTCAAGGAGCCTGATTATTCTGTCCTCAAGCATCATTTCAGTATTAGTCAAAGCTTAAATATTGTTTATGCATACCCAGTATGAGGTGTAGAATTATGGCCGATGAGGTTAACAGGATAATCACCCTTTGTGGTAAAAACTGGGCTGTAACAGGAACAGAATTCATTTTTCTTGGAGGTAAGGAAGAGTGCGAGTCATGCAGATTGAGAAAGGTGTGCCTTAAGCTCAGAGTTGGAGCGAAATACAAGATTGTTGGTCTGAGAAATGGTGAAATTCAGCCATGTCAGCTCCACGACGACGGGGTTATAGCTGTCGAGGTGGTTGAACTTCCAATTCTCCTTGCGGTTGATGCAAAAACCGCTGTTGAGGGTGCGAAGATAAGACTTAACGGTAGATGCCAGAGAATAGACTGTGGATTTTTTAACCTATGCAATCCTGCCCAGATTGCGAGGGATGAAAGCGTTATAATAGAGAGTGTTGGAGAATCCTTTGAATGTCCTGGAGGAAAAACAATGAAAATAGTGGAGGTCAGGAGATTGGAGCAGTAATTATCTTTCAAGAAGAATTTTCATAAGATTCAGCCCGTCAATCAGTCCAAGCTTTCCTTTTTTACATTCAGACTCTGAAAATTTTTTCACATCATCTTTTCTGTCGTTTTTTATTGCAAATGGAACCGGCTCGGATGTGTGGGTTCTCAGCCTTACGGGGGTTGGATGATCCGGAATAAGAAGAATTTTTGTTTCATCAAGATCAATTCTGTCCAGCAGATAGCCGAGAATTTTTTCGTCGTACATCAGAATTGCCTCAACCTTCTTTACAGCGTCCCCTTCATGTCCAACCTCGTCGATACCTTCTGTATGAAGCAAAACAAAATCTCTCTTTCTTAGTTCTTTTAAAACAGCTCTGGCAATTCCCCTGTAATTGGTGTCAATGTATGCTGTCATACCCTCAACCTCCACAGTGTTCATGCCGAGTCCTTTCCCTATGCCCCTCAGTAGATCAACCTCACTTATCATGCTTGCACTCAATCCGTATTTTTTCCTGAAATCCGGAAATTCAGGTCTCTTTCCCCCACTCCAGGGCCAGATCATGTTAGCTCTCGACCCGATTCTCTGAAGGATCTCTTCGCTCCATTCCATAAGCCTTATCAAAATCTCACCAAGTTCATTTCTTTCAGGCAAATATTCCTCAATCCTCTGACCCATGATGTCATGGGGTGCATGAGTTGCGGGAATTTTTCCGAGGTTTTTGCTGAATGACAGGATTCCCCTGAAGGTGACACCATGATGAAAATGGACGAATTCAAAGGGTTTTTCTGACTCCAGTATCCTGAATGCCTCCTTTGCCTCCGTATCTCCAATTCTGTTTCCACTGTAATCAATCATTATCCCTTTTTCAACAAAAACCAGATTGCACCTGAAAAAGATTTTTCCAGGAACTCCCATTGAAAGAGCCTCAATGGGCCCTCTTCCGGTGTAGTGCTTTCTCGGATCTATGCCAAGAATTGTCAGGTTTGCTATATCGCTTCCCGGCTCGAATCCATCTGGAATTGTTTTGGCAATGCCACAGATACTCTCTTTTGCCAGATAATTCATGTTCTCGGGACTGGCGTACTCAAGTGGTGTTCTGTTACCAAGCTCCTGGCATTTCCAGTCTGCAAGGCCATCGGGAATCAAAACAAGGTACTTCATGGTTTATCTCCCCAGGATCATTGATCTGAAGGCATCTGCGGATCTTGCAGCACTGTTTGCAATCTCACCAAGCTTTACAACAATTTCATTGAGGAGAATCAACTCCATCACACTGCTGTGAGTCGAGTTGAAGATTTTTCTGTGGATTTCAATCTGTATTTTGTCACACTGGTGTTCAAGTTCCTCAACAACAGGAACGTGCTCTATTGTGTCCCTGATTTCCTTCTTTGAGAAGGAGGTTGCTATGAGATTTTTCATGTGATCAACAAGCCGCTCATACTCTCTGACTGTCTCCTCTATCTTTCTCAGAAGATTCATCATTGGCTCCCATATCTCACCATCAATCGAAAATTTCCTGTAGGAGAGCATATGAGCGACATGTTCTGTGTTGTCTATGATGCTGTCCTGAACCTTGAGAAACTGAAGAAGATCCTGTCTGTCTACAGGCATCAGAAGCGATTTTGTCACATTTCCTCTGATTTCATGTTTTATTTTGTCTGCCTCATACTCCATTGAGTCGATTTCCTTTTCAAGAGACTTTACCCTGTCAAAGTCTCCATCAATACACGCCTGAAACTGTTTTATCAGCTTTTCAACTGCTTCTCCGCACAGCTCTGCATGTCTGTGGAGATCCTCAAAGGGAGAGTATCCAAATACATCGGTGACACTCCTCACGAATTTCATGTAAACACCACCATCATTGTGTAAACTGCCATTGTTATGCCTGCTGCCACAGGTACTGTTAACAGCCATGAGGCTATAATTCTTTTCACTATGGACAGGTCAACACTGGCAAGTCCACCTGCAAGACCCACTCCTATGACGCTGCCAACAAGGGTGTGGGTGGTAGACACAGGCATTCCGATTGATGATGCAAAAAGAACCGTGCTTGCTGTGGCAAATTCTGCCGAAAATCCCCTTGAAGGTGTCAGCTCTGTTATCTTTTTACCAACAGTCTCAATGACCCTCCACCCCCATGTCGCAATTCCAATTGCTATTCCAATACCACCTATGAACAGAACCCATGTGGGTGTCTGAGCTCCAAGAAATCCAAGGGCAGCTGTCATCGGACCCGTAGCATTTGCCACGTCATTGCTCCCATGGGCAAACGCCATGTAGCATGCAGTAAGTATCTGGAGATACTTGAATACCCTTTCAACTGTTACAACATTGTATCTGTCAATTATGGCCACTTTTATGAGTGTGAACAGCAGAAAAGCCAGAACTCCTCCAGCAACAGGTGAGAGTATCCAGCTGAGAACTATCCTGTAAAGAACATCCCACCTTATGTCACCAATGGACAGATAGTTCTGGCTCACAGATGCGATTCCAAAACCAACCATGGCTCCAACTATGGAGTGGGTTGTGGAAACAGGGAGATGGTAGTATGTCGCAACTGTGATCCAGATGCTGGCAGACAAGATGGCGGATAAGGCTCCAATTGCAACGATATGGGGATCGAGGGAATCTATCGGAACTATCCCCTTTGCTATTGTATGTGTTACCTTTTTGCCATACAGAACCGCACCTGCAAATTCAAGGACAGATGCAATTATGATTATCTGCTTGAGGGTTAAGGCACCGCTGCCGTAGGATGTTGCCATGGAATTTGCAGCATCATTGGCCCCTATATTCCATGCCATGTAAAATCCAACGGCTACTGTCAGAATGGCAACTATCTCTATCATTCTACCCCCTTTTCTCTGATTGAAGGATCTGTCTGAGTTCATCCGGAATTGGTCTTTTCTGATTGCTTTCCAGATCCACCCACACCTGAATCGTTCGGGCCTTTACCACCTCTTCACCTGTTTTCTTGTTTTTTATTGAATAAAGAAATTCCCAGCTTGTTGTTCCAATTTCTCCAACCCATATCTCAACCTCTGCAACGTCATCAAGAAACATCGGTGCCAGAAAATCCATTTCAAGCCTTCTTAGAACGAATGAAGCTTCAATTTTGCCAGCCTTTTCCATGAAAAACTTCACCCTTGCAGTTTCAAGGAATCTGGCATAGACAACATTGTTGACGTGTCCGAATGCATCAAGATCCCCGAACCAGATTTCAACATCAAACTTCATCGAGCAGCACCTCTGAAATGATTTCAGAGATTGATAGAACACTCACCTGGGTTTCAATTGTGTCTGTGGATTTTACCTGGCTTATTCCTGATAAGAAAAGCCTGTTAAGAGCATTTCCTGCAAAAACACCATGGACGCATGCCGCTTCAATTTTTTTGGCCTTTCCGGAAAGCTGTGCTGCTGCAGTAATAACCGTCCCTCCGGTGGAGATTATGTCATCCACGATCGCTATCTCCTTCCCCTCAATATCCAGGTTTTTTGGGACCATTTCCACATTCTCGGCATCTATTCTCCTTTTATCCAGATAGTCAAACTCACATTCTGCAATTTCTGCTGCTCTTTTCACCCTGCTCAGGGAGCCTCTGTCAGGGGAGAGCATAACAATGTCCCTTCCCCTGTAATGCTGTCCTATCACCTTCATGGCATCAAGCTCTGTCAGTTTTCTGAAATGTCCCCTCGCCCTTTCGCTGTGAATGTTCACGGTAATGACTCTGTCTGCATACTCTTCAATTAATTTTGCCACCGCTCTTATGCTCACAGCCTCGCCTTTGAGGAATGCCCTGTCCTGTCTGGCATATCCCATGTAAGGAATCACGGCTGTGATGCTCTTTCCTTCAAGAGCATCAAAGATGAGCATGAGGTAAACGATGTCCTCATTTGATTTCAGGCTGTTCACGACAGCATAGCTGTCATCGTCTCCCCTGACCATAACATACAGCTCTCCATCCGGGAATCTTCTGTAAACTGTCTCGGCAATCTCAAAGCCTGTTTTTTCAGCGATTTTCTTAGTGAGAAGAGGTGATGAGGGTCCTGCAATAAGTTTCATGTTCTGAGATGATACAGGGGTATTATCTTTTTTTCTATATTTTTCCCTCTTTCAGTATCTGAATATCGATGAGCCCCAAGTGAAATGCCGTTGATACAAGAACTCCATCAAGACCCATCTCCTTCGCCCTGAGCAAATCCTGTGTGCTTTTAAAACCTCCACCTGTCAGAACAGGATGGTCTGAAATTTTCAGGGCCTTTTCAACAGCAGCGAAGTCAGGTGTGAGACTTCCAACCCTGTGTATGGGGAGAACAATTATTCCTGAAATTCTGTATGAATTCAGAAATTCAATCATATCCTCGATGTTTGCAAATTTTCCACTCCTGTCAAGAAGTTTTTCTTTAACATCTATGCTCACGATCCAGTCTCCATCTTTTAACCGTCCTAAATCAAAGGTTTCTGTTCCAAAAACAGGTGTGAAGGAGTATTTGATTTTCTCAATTTTTTCGAAGCCGAGATCGACTATTGTTTTCTCAGTTCTCTGCGAAATCTCCAGAATTGCCTGAATATTGTCTCCTCTGCGCTCGATTCTGTCAAGATCTGCAATGTAAACATTTCTTGGTCTGAGGGTATCAGCAACACCAACAGGATCTGAAGTACTGACAATCCTGCTTGTTTCTGAAATCTCCCTGTATTCATCTCTCTTCCCCATTTTACCTGCGACAACCTTCCCATTTCTTATATCCATCACGAAGTACACGTCCATGAGGATAATTTTCAATATCTATATATACAGCTTTACATGGCTTGATGTGATGAAAGTGCTGGTTTCACCCATGAGCTTTGAGGAGGCATTAGAATCTGTGAGGGGTGGAGCAGATATAATCGATGTCAAGAATCCTGCTGAAGGCTCTCTTGGCGCAAACTTCCCGTGGGTTATCAGAGGTGTAAAGAACCTCGTGGAGAGGCATGGCAAACTTCTCAGTGCAACTGTTGGCGATCTGGATTTCAAGCCGGGAACTGCAAGCCTTGCAGCCCTTGGTGCTGCTGCATCAGGAGCAGACTACATCAAAGTGGGTCTTTTTGGCATAAAAACCGTAGATCAGGTATTTGAAATGATGAGCAATGTTGTAAAGGCTGTAAAAGATTACAACCCCTCTGCAATGGTTGTTGCAGCAGGGTATGCTGATCACAGCAGAATAGGTGCAATTTCACCTCTTTCCATTGCTGACCCCGCATACAAAGCGGGTTGTGATGGCATTATGATTGATACTGCAATAAAGGATGGAAAAAATCTGTTTGAATTCATGGATTCTGAAACTCTCAGGAAATTTGTGAAAATGGCGCATGAAAGGGATATGTTCTGCGCACTTGCAGGATCGCTTTCATGGAGCCACATCTCAGTGCTGAAGGAGATAGAGCCCGATATAATCGGTGTAAGAACGATGGTATGTGCCAATGGAAGAAATTCAATGATAAGAAGAGACCTTGTTGCTAAGTTAATGACCTCTGTAAGGTAGTTGAGCACATCTTTTTCAAAAGATCCTCCCCTTCCCTCGTTCCCTTTGCAAACAGAACATCTCCAGCAGCCATTCTCGTGGTTGCCCTTGGTTTTGTTATCCACCTGTTTCCCCTCTTGATTGCGACAACATGCATTCCCGTATTGGACTCGACTCTTGCCTCCCCAAGCGTTCTGCCGTCAAGCTCGCATCCCTTAGTTACCTCTATTACGCTCAGCACTTCATCGCTTTCCATCATTGCAGATCTGAAAACAGGATGTATTTCCTGCTTTTTTACAACTATTCCCGCTATTTCCTTTGCTGCGTCCGCAATTATCTCTGAGGAATAGGCAATATCTATGAGGGACATCAGAACCTTAAAATCATCATCCTTCTCAGATTTTCTGACTGCATGAAGAACCCAGTTCACAAGTTCAAGCTTGAGCTGGTCTATTTTTTCCTCCAGATAATACACCTCACTGGCTATCTCCTCATTGTAATATAGCAGAGATGAGTACCCAAGATCTACAGATAGCTCTGAAAGATCCTTCATCTCTATGAGTATGTCAACAGATTTTTCAAGCTCCCTCTCCTCTATCTCTGTCTCCCTGTATTTTTCAACTGTTCCGGAGACTATCTTCATGAATTCTGCAACTCCAGAAATATCACCTCTTGCAATCAGAATGTCTCCCTTCAGTATCTTTGTATCCCTGTCAGGGTCAAATAACCAGTCAAAGCCTCGTTTAATTGCTATCACCCTCATTCCGGTTCTGCTGTGAAGCCTTGTTTCTCCAAGAGTTCTGCCTGCAATTTCGGATTCCTCATGGACTCTTGCCCTGACAAGTGTCTCCTCGCTCTCAAGCAGTATCTCGTTTATCAGTTCCTCGGAAAGCTTGAACCCTCTTAAAACAAGCGTGGCAATGTCAGCCGCAGCTTCACCGATTTTCTGTGCTGAAGAGGCAATTGAGAGTATCGAAGATACCATTTCAGCCTCTTCAACCCTCCTTCCTGCAAGAATGGAGACAACTCTCAGATTTCTCAGAAGTTCCTCAATTTTTTCCTCAAGATCAAGAACCTCCTCTGCTATATCCTCATTGTCAAAAAGAATTGCCGAATAAGCGAGATCAACCATGAGTTCAGTTGTATCTTTAATCTCAATGAACAGATCCTTCACAGTTTTTGGCATCTCAACAGATATTTTCTTTGGGGCTTATTTAAAGCTTTTCATGGAAAAACAGCCGGTAAAAGTCAGTAAGAGTTATATAATCTATCATCGAAGAATTCTGAGATAAGATATGAAATCGCCATGTGAGGTATTCGCTTCCAGAATAATTCCTGTAATTCGAGGAGAGATAGCAAGAGAACTTGTTGCAAGGGGGTATAAGAAAAAAGAAGTAGCACAGCTGCTGGGTATTACAGTAGCAGCAGTCAGTCAGTACGTTCATGGGAAAAGAGGCGTGGGAGGGACTGAAGCTTTGAAAGAGAGAATTAAAAGGATTGCAGACGAGATCGAAGAGGGAAAGATAACCGAAGAAGAGCTGAGTCTGAAGCTGTGTGAGCTATGCACCCTGGTCAAAAGGGAACAGGATGCTGAGCAGGTTTAAACCGGCAGTTTCAGTTATTTTTCAGCCCCTTACCAGAAAAATTGCAGATGTAGGTATTAAACCAAACCACCTCACTGCCCTCTCAATTTTGATGGGTCTGGGTGCGTCATACTTCATTCTTTCCGGAAATATTTTAGAGGGTGTTGTTTTTCTCCTAATCAGCGTTTTTCTGGATGCACTTGATGGAGCACTTGCACGAAATGAGAACTTGAAGTCAGACTTTGGAGGATTCCTTGATTCTGTCATGGATAGGTACGTTGACGCAGCCATCATAATCTCCATTGGAGTCCATGCAGATCAGATTTTTCTTGCATCCTTGGCTGTTGTCGGGGCGCTTATGGTCAGCTACACAAGGGCAAGGGCAGAGCAGATAATTGAAAGATGTGATGTGGGCATCGCTGAAAGGGGAGAGAGAATGATAATCCTCATTTTCGGACTGTTATTCAATCTCAATTATTACTCCCTGCTGTTGGTTGCAGTTCTGGCACATCTCACAGCAATCCACAGAATTGTTTTTACACACAGTCAGAGCAAATAATAGCTCTGGATACCGAGAACTATAAGCACACATCCAATAGCGATGTTTCTGCTGAGATTCTCTATCCGTCCCATTGCCAGGGCTGTTAGAATCAGTGTGAAAAGTGGATATGTGCTGAGAACCGGCTCAACAACACTCAGTGGCTGATCTATCAATGCTCTGTATCTCAGGTAATGCCCAGCTCCAACGAGAATTCCAGCAGGAATGAAGAACTTCTCACCTCCCCTTTTTCTGTATCTGAAGAAAAAGGGAAAAAGAACGGTGGATGTCACGTATCCAACTGCACTTCCAAAAACAGGATCGGGATTTATCTTCATACCTGCCTTCACCACTGCAGATGAAAGAGCTGTTGTGATTCCTGTCAGAAGGGCAAGCACAATTCCCTTCAAATCTCCCGCACCTTCCGGAGTGGAGATCATATATATTCCGGCAAAAATGAGCACCGCCATCAGGATAACCTTGATTCCAATCTCCTCACCCAGTACAAAGCCAAACATCACTGCAAAGAACATTCTTGTTGCGGAAATGCTCCCTGCCGAATTTGCCCCTATTCTGCTTATTGCGTTGTAGAATGCTGTTCTTGCAACAAGAAAATGAAGAATTCCTGCGACAACCATCAGCACTGCAAATTTCACACTTAGAAAGATCCGGTTTACTGAGAGAAGAGAAAATACAAGCGATGTGGTAACAAGGCTGACAAGAGCCCCGTAATTTGCATCTCCGTGTTCAACACCCTTCCTGACAAAAATCTGATGAAGGCTGAAAAGAAGTGCAATCAGTATCAGATCTATCATTCTCTCATGGCAGTGATGAGTTTCACATTTATTACTCCCTTTGTGGAACTGATTCTGTCCACAAGTTTCTTTATCTCCCTCATGTCACCTCTGACAAGAATCATCTCCAAGCACATCTCTGAACTCAGGTGAACATGAAGTGTTGTTGTTATTATTTCATGAAAATCATGCTGGAGATTTATGATTGAATCATTTATTCCCCTTACAGAATGGGTGTATATAACATTGACAACGCCAACAACCTCTCCCTCTTCCCTCTCCATCCACTTGTATTCAAGAATGTAGTTCCTTATTGCATCCCTTATTGCCTCACTTCTGGAAGAATATCCTCTGTTCAGAATGACAGAATCGAACTCCTCAAGGAGATTCTTTGGTAGACTCACACCGATCCTCGCAATGCTCTCTTCCATAACTGAAAATTAAAATACCAGTATAAAAACTTCATCACGGGTTTTGAAAAACAGTTCCTGATCAGGCCTGTCTGTATGCATCCAGAACTGCATTGACAATTTTTTCTCTTGCCTCCTTGCTTGTTGGATGGAATATATCCTGGTAACTTCCATCCTTCGCCTTTCTTGAAGGCATGCTCACCCAGAGCCCGTTTTCATTTTCAAGAACCTTCAGACCCTTCACAACAAACTCCCCATCAAGGCTGACAGAAGCATAAGCCTTGACTGCTCCTTCTCCTTTGGATTTATATATTCTAACTTCTGTTATTTCCACCAATTTCGACTCCTCCTGCGTTCTGTTCCTTTCCCTTTGGTTAATCAGTATTTAAAGGTTTTGCCCTCTCGTTTACAAGCTCAACAATGTCCCGAACTTCAATCTTTTTCTCTGCTGCATGAATGAGGTGGAGCTTGCAGAATGGGCAAGCAGAAACGACCATTCCTGAACCTGTTTTTATCGCCTCATTTATTCTTTTCTTTCCAATCTGCAAGGCTAAATCTTTGAACTGAGATTTAACCCCGCCTCCTGCACCGCAGCAGAGAGAATTTTCCATTGTGTGCTCCATTTCAACAATCTGATATCCCATCTTCTCCAGAATTCTCCTTGGTAGCTGGTAGACTTTCATGTGTCTTCCAAGATGGCAGGGGTCATGGAATGTGACAGCTTCATAGCTCCTCTCAAACCCCAGTTTTCCGCTTTCAATCAGTTCCCATATCAGGTGGACTGTGTGAATCACTTTCAAATTCCATTCATAACCGAGCTCTTCTGCAATTTCAGGATAGTCCTTTCCTATGGTTCTGTAACACCCTGAACACGTTGTTACTATTGTTTTCACACCCCTCTTCTTCCACTCCTCCAAATTTTTTCTGAAAAACCAGTATGCAATGTCTCTCTGTCCTGTTCTCAGAAAGGGAGAGCCACAGCAGTGTTCATCTTCGCCTGCATAGGTAAAATCCACACCGGCCTTCATCAGAATTTCGACTGTACTTTTTGCAAGTTCCATCATTCTGTAGCTTGCCGTGCAACCTGCAAAAAACAAAATTCCAGCATCATTTTTGAATTGATATTTCTGAGCCCATTTTGCCCTTTCCTCTCTTTTCTCACCATAGGGATTCCCATTTTTTTCAGCAACCTCTTTCAGCTTTCTGTGAACGGGCAGCGGTGCAATTCCAGCATTCACAAATTCTGACCTTGCTCTCTCCCAAACCTCAATCAGAGGTATTGAAGTCTGGCAAACCGCTTCACATGCACCGCATGTTGTGCATCTGTAAAAATCCTCAACAACTCTGCTGTCAGGCTCAATTTCCCCCTTTATTATCCCTCTTAACAGATACATTCTCCCTCTTGGAGAAACACTTTCCCATTTGAGAACGGAATACGCGGGACATATCCTGCAGTAATGACACTGAACGCAGACAAATGCCTCGTTGTTTATTGCTTGATTGCCAATCTTCATGAGAACACCTCTGCAATTCTGATAATTTTTGAAATCATGCCTGAAGGAAATACCTTCATTGGATTGAGAAGGTTATCGGGATCTATCTCTTTTTTAAACCGGAGAAGCTCCTGATAATTTTCGAGAATATTCTCTGACTCCCTGCTGAGGTAGAGACCGGATGAGTAACTTTTTCCTCCGAGCTTCTTTGCAATTTTCAGGGCCTTAAACGAAAATTTCAGCTTGAAGGCGTAGCTGATTTTTCTCTCGTCCCATGGAAGAAAAGAAAGAACAGAGCATATATTTTTCCTGATAAACCAAACCTCACTTCCTGCACTGTATTTTGAAATTCTGTGGAGGTATTCAGGAAGATTTTCACATGGAATTATGACCTCTGCTGGCACAATGCCCGGGCCCAGTCTTTTGATTTTCATGGGGTAGAACCTGGACTCCCATATTTCCTGCCCGAGAGTTTCGTCTCCATCCATTTTGTCTCCTGTAACGATAACCAAAGTATCCCTTTCCGGAATCCTGTCGTCAAAAACTTCGTTTTTCATTTTAATGTAATTTCTGTCAAGAAAAAGGGCTGAATGATGTCCGGAAGAATATGCGAGACTCACTGCTTTTTCAGGAGAAACGTGAAAGGCATAGGCTTTCATTTCTTCAAACTCCCTGAGTTTTATCCATGCCTTCGTTATAATTCCCGTTGTACCTTCGAGTCCAGCGTACAGGTGGATGTTCTGTGTCTCTCTCACTCCTCTGAAATCCGCCACTCTCAGCCTTAAAACATTTTCAGCTATGCTGCCAAAAGCCAAGCTTCCAACACCGTATCCATTCTGGGCGATCCACCCACCAACTGTTGATGAAAGGGCACTTGTTGGATAAACTCTTAGACTCAGGCCCTTTCTGTTCAGTTCTTTCTCAATGTCCCACCACACAGCTCCTGGCTCGGAAACAAGAATTTTCTGATCCTCATCCACCTCAAACCTGTCCATCCTTGTAAAATCCAGAACAAATCCTCCTTTAACCGGAATAACACCTCCATACCCTGAGGTTGCTGCCCCTCTTGGGACTACAGGAATTCTTTTTTCCTCAGCCAGTTTCAGGATCCTGAGAACATCCTCTTCTTTTTCAGGCTGAAAAACCACATCTGCGATTTTGAAAAATCGCTTTAAGAGTGGAGGAGTTGAGATGTCATGAGAGCAGAGATATCTCTCAAGGAGATCGTCTCTGAAGGGTATTCCCTCAATCATAGTGGTAAAGTGTCGGTGATGTATTAAGGGTTTTCCAGTTTTTGAAAATCACATCAGAGACACGGGTATCTCAATAACAGCCTCACCATCCCTGAAAATGGTAACATCCCCACCACTGCTGGATACAACTATTGCAACACTTTTTGTGTTTTTGGTTATTGATGCACATGCTATGTGCCTTCCTCCAAGCCCGTATTTCAGACTTATCTCCCCTTCAATGTCGAGATATCTTCCAGCGGATATTATGTATCCGTCTGAATCAAGAATGAAAACCCCGTCAAGCTGGGCAAATTCTCTTATGCTTTCCCAGTTTTCCTGATTTTTAATGTCTCTTTTCTCCTTTGGATGCCCTTCATAGGGATTGAGAACTGCCTGCCTTGATTTCTTCATCACGTTTTCAGCATCTCCGATGACAAAGGCTGTACCTATTCTCTTCCCCTCCCTTCCCTTGAATGCGATGGAGAGAGCAACGGCGAGAGTCGCCCTCAATGCATTTGGGTCAGCATATTCTGCACACTCCTTTAGAACTCTGCTCAACCTGCTTTCACCATCTATCAGAAAAACACCCTTCATGTTTGGCAGATACACACAGACAATCGCCTTTGACTCAAGACTCGAGACCTCAATAAACGCCTCAACAAATTCAGATATTCCGGGAATTGACATTATGCTTTCAGTAAAACCACAGGACCCGGTTATTGCAAATGTGTTCTTAACTGTCTCTATGTAATGTCTGGGAGCCCTGATTACCTGAAGACCTTCGAACTCTATGTCAACATCCGAGACAAGGATTACTCTCTCTATGGAGTATTTTTCAGCCAGCCTTGATGTAAAATCAATGAGGAGGTCTATCATGTACTCCGGTATGATGAAATTTGATTAAATATTTTGGGTCGGTAAATAAAAAATGTAATTTTATTTTTCCAAGTACTCAGCATTCCTCAATTCAGGGTTCTTCGGAAAGGTTCTGCATGGAGAGCTCTGTGTCCATACCGTCAATTTCCCGGACACAGGGGGAACGACCAAAATGAAATATAAATAATATCAAAAAATTCAGAATCACTCAATTCTGTAACCGAGTTTCTCAACAAGTTCTCTTCTTTCCCTCTTTTCTTCTTCATTCTCTATTCTTTCAACCTTCTGACCATCAACAGCTCCAAGCACCGCTCTTCCCAGATCTGTCTCTGCAACGATGAGCTCTATGGGGTTGGCTGAAGCGACGTAAATGTTGCATACAGCCGGATGTGATTTGATCGCATTCAGCACATTAATCGGGAATGCGTTTTCAACAAAAACAACAAACACGTGGCTTGCAGCTATTTTCAGAGCATTCTCGGCTGCAAGTTTTCGCATGGTTTCATCGTTTCCTGTAACTCTTGTAAGCTTTGGTGCTGCTTCATTCATCGCAACAGCACATCTTATTCCTGGAACAGATGTGAGGAGGGTCCTGAATATGTCATCGCACGTAAAGACTGTGAAGTTTGCCTGCCCTATTATCACCTGGTATCTGTTTTCAGGGTTCTCTATCCCAACAACTTCCAGCTTCATGCTCTGAAGTTGATACTGGGAGTGATAACACTTTCGAATGACAGGGCCCATACGAAACATTTATTTGATTGATTATGTCAGGGTAAGCGGGGGTTGAAATGGAGGAGTTGCTTGTTTACATCAACGGCAGGTTTGTCCCAGAGAGTGAAGCAAGGATAAGTGTGTTTGACAGAGGGTTTCTTTACGGTGATGGTGTATTCGAGGGCATAAGAGCATACAACGGCAGGGTTTTCAGACTCTATGAGCACATCGACAGGCTTTACGACTGTGCAAGAGTGATAGATCTAAGCATCCCAGTTTCAAAGAAAGAGTTCGCTGAGGCAATTCTTGAAACCCTCCGGAGAAACAATTTAAGAGATGCCTACATCAGACCCATTGTGACAAGAGGAATCGGAGATCTCGGACTTGATCCGAGGAAATGTGAAAAGCCCAACGTAATTATTATAACAAAGCCATGGGGTAAACTTTACGGCGATCTATACGAAAAAGGCCTGACAGCAGTAACAGTTGCTGTAAGAAGGAATCCAATTGACGCGCTTCCACCGAACATAAAATCCCTCAACTATCTCAACAACATTCTGGCAAAAATTGAGGCCAACGCAAAGGGTGGAGATGAAGCCATTTTCTTGGACCATGCTGGCTACATCTCTGAAGGCAGTGGAGACAACATATTCGTTGTGAAAAACGGAGTTATTGCAACCCCTCCAACTCTAAACAATCTGAAGGGAATTACAAGAATGGTTGTTCTTGAGATAATCCGGGAGCTGAATCTGCCATTCAGGGAGATGAACATAGGGCTGTTCGATCTTTATTCTGCAGACGAGATATTTGTGACCGGAACTGCGGCAGAGATCGCCCCTGTAACGGTTATAGATGGGAGGAAAGTTGGAGATGGAAAGCCGGGAAAGGTGACAAAACTTCTGATGGCCAAGTTCAGAGAACGGACTGAGAGAGAGGGTGTTGAAATATACAAGTGATCAGGAATGAGGTTCACGCTTATAGTCGAGCTTGAGGATAAACCGGGCCAGCTTCTCAAGGTTATAGAACCGATCTCCAAGATCGGCGGGAATGTGATAAGCGTGGTTCACGACAGACACAAGGTCTCACCACTGAAAAGAGTTCCTGTTGAATTTGTGATAGATGTTGATACCGAAAAAGTTGAGACCCTTTTGAACAGAATCAGAGAGTCTGGAGTGAATATCAGAAGCATTGATGAAGCGAGAATGCTTTACACTGAGAGTTTTCTTCTTATTGGTCATATCATACATACAGATCTCAGTGACACAGTCAACAGAATTGATGAAACCGGTTTTGCTGAAGTTGTTGAGATCCACATCACAATGCCAAAGGTTAGTGAACCGTCAACTGCGATCATCACCATATCAGCAAGAGGAAGGGAAGAACTTGGAAAAGCAAAAAAGATTCTGCGGGAGATATGTGAGAAAAAAGATATTCTGGTTATAGAGCCTCTGAACGAGGAGTCAACATGATAAAAATAGCACTGATAGGTTTTGGAACAGTGGGCAGGGGATTTGCGAAAGCTCTTATTTATAACAGGAACATAATACAGAAGAAAATTGGAGAGTTCAGGGTAACAGCAATATGCGACTCAAAGAGTTCAATTACGGGTGATTTTAAAATAGAAGATGCAATCAAATACAAGCTTGATAAGGGAAGACTTCCAGAAAACAGAAATGCTGAAGATATAATTGAGCTGGGAGATTTTGATGTGCTTGTTGAGACAACTCCAACAGATGTCTTCTCCGGAGAACCGGGACTGAGCTATATAAAAAAGGCTCTTACCACAGGGAGAGATGTGATCACCTCCAACAAAGGACCTCTGGTTGTTGCGTATCGCGAGCTTATGACGCTTGCAGAAAGGCACGGTGCCAAAATCGGATTCGAGGCCACAGTCGGTGGAGCGATGCCTGTTGTAAAGATGATACGGGATGAACTTGCTGGAAACAGAATCAGAAGAATAAGGGGTATACTGAATGGAACAACAAACTACATCCTTTCCAGAATGGAAAAGGAAAAAGCACCATACCCGCAGATACTAAGTGAGGCTCAGGAGCTTGGTATTGCTGAGGCAGATCCGGGATATGATGTTGAGGGGATAGATGCAGGTGCAAAGCTTGTCATACTTGCAAATTCAGTTTTTGGAAAGGATGTAAAGTTTGACGATGTTGAGGTAAGGGGGATTACAAGAATCACTCCCGAAGCCTTTGAGATTGCGGTTGAAAAGGGATATACAATACGGCTAATAGCGGAGGCAGATGAGGACGGAAAGCTTGAGGTCTCTCCAAGGCTTGTAAAGCTCACAAATCCTCTTGCAATATACGGCACTCTAAATGCTGTGCTGATTGAGACAGATCTGGCAGGAGAGATCTTTGTAATTGGGAGGGGAGCAGGGGAAAGAGAAACAGCCAGTGCCCTGATCTCAGATCTGGTTGATTTCTATGGAAACTGTAGTTTTCATTAAATTTCTTATTGGACTGATCCTTCTGCTCTGGGCAAGCAGACTGGATCTAAGAAGCAGAATTGTTCCCAATAGAGTGTGGAAACTCTTTCTGGCTGCACTGGCTCCATTCACTCTCTACGAGGTGCTGTTCATTCCTCATTCTGCAATGGAAATGATGCTCGCTCTTTTTCAGCTTTTATTTGTTTCGGGAATTGCACTGGCTTTTTACTACCTTGGATTTTACGGCGGGGCTGATGCAAAAGCTCTGATTGTTCTTTCAGTTCTGTTTCCGTTTTATCCAGAATTTGGACCTTTTCCATTGCTTGTTAACGGAATCTCATTTTCATTTTCAACGCTGGCAAACTCTGTAATTTTTGCGCCTCTTTTTGCAATTTTCTTTTTTTTCAGAAATCTGGTAAAGGAAGGTTTGTCAGGTATTGGGAAGTCGGCTCTCTACTATTTCACAGGAATTAAAGTTTACGCAGACAGAATTCCAGAACACCACTCACTTCTGGAATTTATCGATGAAAACGGGAACCTTGTGAGATTGAAAAGAGGAATCGAACCAGATAGAAAAAAGATTGAAATGCTGAAAATCGCAAAACAAAAGGGTTATGTTGACAGGGTCTGGGTCACACCGCAGATACCTTTCATAGTTTTCATGACTATCGGATACACAATATCCTTTATTCTGGGAGATGTGCTCTCAACTGCCGTTTTGTTGCTTTTTTTCAGTTCCTAAGATGCTCTCTTTTTTGAAATCATAAAATATCCTCTCCTCCCCCCCATATCTAAGTTTCAGAATGCTGGAACTGTTTACCTTCCCGACAACGTCTGCATCAAGTCCGTAATTTCTGAAAATTTCTGCAACACTCTCACCATCCTCTGCCGTGCATACAAATCCACATGCCGGATAGCATTTGAGCCACTGCTCGATGTCAGCTCCATCCGGCATCGGGATCTTGTCAATATCGACAACACCACCGGCATTGCTCACCTCGAGAAGCATTGCCAAGGTGCCGAGAATGCCGGCATTGCTCACATCCTTTGCTGAGTTGACCATCTTTTTTTCTGCAAGATGGATCATTGATTTGAACTGCCTGACAAACTCATTTTCTGGCTTTGATGTGGAATCAAAATTGTAAGGCAATTTTTCATGAAAACTTCCATCTGTGTCAACTGAAACAACAATATCGTCGCCATTTTTTGCGCTGTTTGATCTCAAGAGTTTCCCCTTCTTTCCAACGCCCACCATAGCAACATCAATTGAGTTTCTGCTGCTCTCGGGATGAAGGTGTCCCTTTACCATCTTTATTCCAAAGAACTCAACACCTCTTTTCACTCCTGAGAGAATTTTTTTCAGATCTTCAGAATTTCTGGCAGAAATGACGTTGACCGCCATGACAGGTTCTGCTCCCATGGCATATATATCATGGACATTCACCAGGATCGAAACAAAGCCTGCCCATTTTAGGTCAGCTTCAACGACCCTCTCCCAGATTCCATCTGAAGTAAGAACTATTTCATGCTCTCCAAACTCCATAAAACCAGCATCCTCACCAAAGAACTCTCCAACAAGGTCTTTAAAAATCCAGGAGTGTCTCTTCCTGGTAATTCCCTGATACTGTTTCAGACTTTCTATGATTTTCTGAAGTGTGGGTTTGCTCTTGGGCATCAATGCATGATTCTTCTTCCACTCACTTTATTTTTTCCCCCACTTCATGCATCTCCATAAATGAATTCAATGCAGAGAGGCTGGTGGATGCAGTAAGTGCAGCCTGTCTGTCACGCCGGATGGCGAGGCTGTTGCAAATAACCAACAGATTTTAATCTTCCCACCCTCTTTTTACCATGAAGTTCATTTTTGTTGAATCGAGTCTCGAAACAGTTCCTGAGGAAATTAAGAATCACCCGGATGTTGTGAAAAGTGCAAACAGAAGAGGAAAGCTTCCTGAAAAGATTCTCTTAGACAGTTCAATTCATCACAGAGCCATGAAAGGACTCGAAAAAAGGGAGAAGAGAGGGAGGCCCGACATACTTCACCACTGCCTTCTCGCACTTCTCGATTCAAGTCTGAAAGATTTTGAGATCTTCGTTCATACTGTTGATGGAAAGATTATCTGGATAAACAGAGTGACAAGGCTTCCAAGGAACTACAGCAGATTTGTGGGGCTTATGGAAGATCTGTTTGAGAGATGCAAAATTCAGGCAGACGGAGTGACGCTGCTTGAGATCAGGGATGATTCCCTCAAAGAAATTCTAACAGAGAACACTGTGGTTCTGAAGGAAGGTTATGATGAAAGCGGACTTCTAACCAGTGTAAATTCAGAGCTTGCCATCTGCATAGGGGCATTCCCTCACGGGGATTTCAGCAATGAGATCATGAGGATTTTTGAAAAGAAAAATGCAAGATTTGCAGGATTTGGAGACGAACCGAAAACGAGTCTCTATGCAACCTACAAGGCGGTCTGCATGCTTGAGAGGTTTGGATAGTTTTTTATTTCAGAGGGTTAACTTGATTCAATGAGATTCGTGGCTTTCTCAGACACCCACGACAATGTAAAGGCAATAAGGGATCTGATTGATGAGATAAAAAATGAAAAAGCCGAGTTTTTCATTCATGCAGGTGACGTTATCTCTCCTTTCGCTCTGAAGGAGTTTTCAGGGATTGAAAGGCTCTATCTGACATTTGGAAACAACGACGGAGACAGAATCAAACTTCTTGAAATAGCTCTGAAAAACAACTGGATTGCGGGAGAGGTGATTGTTGTTGAGGGAGTTGCAGTTTATCACGGCACCTCACCAGAAATTCTTGATGTCCTTCTCGCAAAGTACGGGGTCGTTGTTTCAGGACACACCCACAGGGCAGAGGTCAGGAAAGACAGGTCATCCCTCCTCATAAACCCGGGGGAGGCTTCCGGATATCTGACTGGAAAAAGAACCTACGCAATTTACGAAGATGGAGATGTGAGCATTATGGAATTCTAAATTAGCTGAAAGAAGAAGTCACTGAAACATCAGGAAACAGATAAGGCTATATGCTGAAATTAAAAAGAATCGGCATGGGATGGATCAGGAGTCTTGCTTTATTCCTCATCACCGTAACGCTTGTCTTTTCAGCCTGCATTCAGGATTCAGTTGACAGGAATATAAAGGAAAGCTATGATGAAGCCCTAAGGACATTCAACCAGTTCAGAAACTCAGACCTGAATCCTCAGCTCAAAATTGTGGACAAGGAGTGGGTTATAGAGCAGTGGGGAGAGTATGAGCAGAGAGAAGAGGTTTTTTACAAGGCAATGATGATTCTTCCAGCCAATTACAGCTTTAAAAAGGCAAAAGAGCACGACCTTGGCAGTTTTGTTGCCTTTACATGGAAGGGAAAAATATACGTTGTGAAGGAGAATTTCAATGAGAAAACATTCATGAGAACAATTTACCATGAGCTTGAACACCTGTTTCAGGAAAGGTACCCCATCTCGTCAGACGGGACATTTGATGGGGAGAAAGTCAAGGCATCGATTATTGAAGGAGATGCAAAGCTAATATCGAGAGTTATAGCTGGTGAAAACTACAGCAAAGAAACTCTGAGCGAGCTCGATGAAGAAAATGCATACTTCCTGCTTGGATATGCTCCATACCTTTTCGGGTACAACCTCGCAATTGATGTGTTTAACAGAACAGGAGATACCGTTTCCATGATAGAGAACCCACCCGAGACCATGGAACAGGTGATGCATCCTGAAAAGTATTTCAGCAGAGAGGGGTTTGAGAAGATCAGTATTGGAGAGGATCAGAACAGGCTTGGAGAGCTCTTCATCCTCTTCTTTCTGGGCGCACATGTTACCGACTCCATAGCACTGGTTGCAGCAGAAGGATGGAACGGAGATGCGTATCTGCTGAATGAAACAGGATGGATATGGAGGATATCCTTTGATACTGAAAAGGATGCGGTTGAATTTTACTATGCTGCAAACAACATGATGAGCAAGCTTGGAGTAAAGGAGGATGGAGAATTTGTGATAAAAGAAAAATACATGCCACAAAAAATAAAGATCAGATTGGATGGAAATTACGTTACAATTTCATCTCAGTTTCTGGAGGTATGAAGATGTGGAGCATACTGAGGGCGCTGAGAGAGAACCCTGAGATTCTCGTCAGGTCTCAGAGGAAGAGAGGAGAGAGTGTGGATGTGGTTCAGAAAGCCATCCAGCTTGACAGAACATGGAGAGAAAGACTCTTTCAGCTCAATGAGCTCAGGAGAGAGAGAAACAGACTTTCATCACAGGTGAAGAAGGCTGAAGAAAGTGAAAGAAAAAAGCTGATAGCCAAAGCCAAGGAAATATCAGATCTCGTTAAAAAAAGAGAGGAGGAGTTGAGGAAAATTGAAGATGAGCTGAATGCTGTTTTGCTGTCAATACCCAACATAATCCATGAGAGTGTTCCTGTTGGAAAGGATGACAGTGAAAACGTTCCAGTAAGATTCTGGGGAAGAGCAAAAGTTTACAGAGAGCACCTTGAAGGATTTCTACAGCAGTGTAACGGAAAGGCAGAGTATGAGGTTGTAGATAGCCCTTCAATAGGACATGCAGATGCGGTGGAGAAATTTGGCTGGGCCGACATCGAGAGAGCTGCAAAAATCGCAGGTTCAAGGTTCTATTATCTGCTGGATGACTTGGTATGGCTGGATTTTGCACTGACAATGTATGCTCTGGACTTCCTGAAGAAGAGGGGATTCACCTTAGTAAACCCGCCATACATGATGAACTCCAAGGCCTATTCTGGAGTCACGGCTTTCAGCGACTTTGAGGAAGTGCTTTACAAGATTGAAGGTGAAGACCTTTACCTGATCGCCACCTCTGAGCATCCTATTGCTGCAATGCACATGAACGAGACAGTTGGTGAAGATGAGCTTCCCATACTCTATGCCGGCGTATCCCCATGTTTCAGGAAGGAGGCTGGAGCCCATGGAAAGGACACCAAGGGAATATTCAGGGTCCATCAGTTCAACAAGGTCGAGCAGTTCATTTACTGTATGCCTGAAGAGAGCTGGGACTGGCATGAAAAGCTTATAGCCAACGTTGAGGAGATCTGGCAGAATCTCGGGATTCCATACAGAATAGTGAACATATGTACAGGCGATCTGGGCATAGTTGCTGCAAAAAAGTATGACCTTGAAGCGTGGATGCCTGCACAGGGCAAATACAGGGAGATGGTGTCATGCTCAAACTGCACAGACTGGCAGAGCTACAGGCTCAACATAAGATATGCAGAGAAACGAGGCATGCCATCGAAGGGATTTGTTCACACGTTGAACTCAACTGCAATAGCAACAACAAGAACAATAACGGCAATAATCGAGAACTTCCAGCTCGAAGATGGAAGAGTTGAGATCCCGAAGGTGCTGAGAAAATACCTGGAACCGATTGAGAATGCACCGAAGGAACACCTGGAGCCAAAAGATCGTAAAGGATGATTTTCTATGTTGATCCATCTTCAATGACTCTCTTTTCCCTTCCTGATACTTCTCATGGTGTAACAGTCCAAATCCATATGGGAATACCACCGTGTCCGCATCTCTGTACCACAAGCAGTGTGATTATCAAGAGAGCTAAAAGAATTGAAAGTGCCTCGTTAACGCCAAATACGTACAGCTCAATAAACTCCCCTGTCAGGATGTTCTGCGTCAGTGTGAAGGAGCTTCATCAGTAAAAATCGAGCAGGGATTGCTGACTCGATCTGTGAAAGCTGAAAAAGATCAGGTTATTCCTTCTGAGATTACCTGAGTGGGGTTGAGTGAGGGGATGAAGCGGGTGTTGCAGATATGCCGGATGTTAGCTCGCTCATCTTAGTCTGCCCCGGCCCAGAACCGCCTGTGAATGGGTGAATCACCATCAGGCTCTTCCTTTTTCTGTGAATCTGTGATATGCAATGAATAGGGACAGGCTGATTGTCATTGAGGTTGTCAGAAGGGTATCGACGACCGGAAATACAGGAAAGCCCCGGATTGCTCCCTGAAATAAAGGCTGCAAGAATGTTTCTGAGGTTCATGTAGTAGCTTCAAAAAATAAAAAATTTTACTTAAATTTTATTCGAACTTGAACTCAGTGACCTTTTCCCAAGTGTTCTCATCATACACTGCTATTCCATCTCCCACTATGTACAGGTAGTCGTCAATGTAGAGCGCTCTCACTGCAGGCATGTTCACAGCCTTTACAAGCTCGATTCCATCCCTGTAGCTGAAGACATATCCGTGATTTCCTGCTGGAAGGAAGAATATCTTGTGTTTGCTGTCTAAGAGAAATGCGTGGTGATTGTAAAGCACTTCACTCCAGGATTCCTTCAAGGTGTACTTTGCCACCTCCTGCGGATTTTCTGCATCGCTCACATCGAACATCGAGAGCTTCACATAGCTCCCCTCCCTTCCAACTCCCAGAATGAGGTGCTCTTCCACAGGATGCAGATATGAGGAGAAGCCCGGGATTTTGAGCTCTCCCTTTATCTCAGGATTCTTAGGATCGCTCAGGTCAATCACGAAGAACGGATCTGTCTCCCTGAATGTGACAATGTATCCCCTGTCTTCAATGAATCTGACTGCATATATCCTCTCATCCTCTCCAAAACCTGTTATTTTTCCCGTAATCTCGAGCTCTCCATCGAGTACGTAGAGATCGTTTTCATCTCCAAGGGTGGTTGCAACCCTCAAATATCCTTCATACTCATCCATTGAGAACTGATTCAGAAGTCTTCCCGGAACCTCTCCCTCTGCAACGGATTTGAGTTCGAGAGAGAGCTTCACTATGTATGTTCTGGACATTTCTCTTTTGATCTCCTTTCTGAAGTCCTGCATTCTGTTCCAGAAGTTGTTTTCAAATTTGAGTCTTTCATCCCTGTCAAGGGAAAGCAGATATTCATTTATTGCATTCTGTATCTCAATCATCTTTGCCTGAGAGCTTATATCATATCCCATGACCTTCTCTATTCTGTCAAGAACCTCCTTTGGAAGTAAATCCTGATTTTCATTCAGAAATCTGAAGTAAATCTCATCCTCACCCATTCTCTTGTTATAAGCAACATATATGGCATTCTCTGACATGTAAACCGTTGAGCCATAGCTCCCAAGGAAATTGATGGACTTCTCAACTTCCCCACTTTCGGGATCTATTTTGAAAACACTGTAAAGGATTCTGCTTCCGGAGAATGGAGGGTGATAGATGTCTGTGCACACGATCTCATAGGGCTTTCCATTGACTGTAAGGGGTTTTACAGGGCAGGGATCGTAGTAATCGAGACCTCTGCTTGTTATGAGATAAATGCTGTCTCCATAGAGTCTTGCTGTAACAAAGCTTCCATCAATCTCAATGTTCCAGAGCTTCTTACCATCTGACTTGCTGTAGGCTGTGATTTCGTTATAGCCAATAACAGCAAGAACATCCTTGTAAAGCAGAAGATTTCCTCCCTTCTTTATCTCAAAGTTCTGGGACATCTCTTCAGGTGGAAATGCTTTCACCGATATGGTCCTGCCCTCTTTTTCTGGATAGTATCTTATGTACGGTCCAAAGAATGTCATGGAGTAGAATATATTTTTTCCATCTGTTTTGACTATATCAGGCTCATCAATACCCTTCACCTGAACGTTTGTTTCAGAGTATCTGTAAGGCATCCCGCCATAAGCTGCTTTCTCCTCCACTACAGACGGAACTGGTGTTGACGTTGGAACAGGGACAGGTGTAGGAGTTGGCATTGGAACCGGCACTGATCTTGCAACAGCCACCTCTGTCATGACGTCAGTCGTAACATAAATCACAGGCAGTCCCTGCTGGATTGCTGTGAGATACTCCTTCATTTCCTGCTCAGATTTGAATCTCTCAAACCCCTCACCCCACCTTTTTTCCGGAAATGTGCTGATGTTCACCTTCTCAACTGAGGGAGACGGTTTCGGCAGAGGAGTTTCTGTCGTTGAAGGTTCCGGGGTTTTTTCTGGCTTCTTTTCACCATTACCGTAGTCAACGCATCCCGCCACCACCACAATCCCAAGCAGAATGAATACCATAATCAGTTTTTTCATAAATTCATCTCGTTGCTTAATCCTAAATAGGTTTTTGTTTCGTTAGGTTGTATATTTTTATTTGATAAATTTTCAGCAGCACTTCCTATCAGATTCCTGCAAAAAATTATTATTGTCTCACCATGATTACGTAACATGGCTGAGAAATTCAGTGAAATTTACGACTATTATGTTGATACGGGCTATGAGCCAAACTTCAAGAGAGACGTGGTGGCTGTTTTCAGAGTAACTCCAGCAGGTAGCTACTCCATCGAGGACTGTGCTGGAGGGGTTGCCGCCGAAAGTTCGACAGGTACATGGACAACTCTTTACGGATGGTATGAAAAGGAGAGGTGGAGCGATCTGTCAGCAAGAGCATACGACTTCCACGACATGGGCGACGGAAGCTGGGTTGTCAAGATCGCTTACCCGTACCATGCGTTCGAAGAGCGAAATCTGCCAGGACTGCTTGCGTCAATTGCAGGGAATGTGTTCGGGATGAGGAGGGTTAAAGCGCTGAGACTTGAGGATCTTTATTTTCCGGAAAAAATTCTCAGAGAATTCAACGGCCCCTCAAAGGGAATTGAAGGCGTGAGAAAAATGCTTGGAATAAGGGAGAGACCGATTTACGGTGTCGTTCCAAAGCCAAAGGTGGGATATTCTGCAGAGGAGTTTGAAGATCTGGCCTACAGTCTCCTGCTTGCCGGGGCAGATTACATGAAGGATGATGAAAACCTCACCTCTCCATGGTACAACAGATTTGAGGAAAGAGCAGAGATAATGGCAAAAATAATTGACATGGTCGAGAGCGAAACAGGGGAGAAAAAAACCTGGTTTGCAAACATAACTGCCGATGTGAGGGAAATGGAGAACAGACTGGAGGTTCTTGGAGACCTTGGACTGAAACATGCAATGATCGATGTTGTGATATGTGGTTGGAGCGTTTTAGAATATTTAAGAGATCTTGCTGAGGACTATGATCTTGCAATCCACGGTCACAGGGCCATGCATGCTGCGTTTACAAGAGATCCCCACCACGGCATTTCCATGTTTGTCCTTGCAAAGCTCTACAGAATTATCGGGATTGATCAGCTCCATGTAGGTACGGCAGGAGCGGGAAAGCTTGAGGGCAGGAAGTGGGAAGTAATTCAGAATGCAAGGGTTCTGAGGGAAAGTAACTACGTACCGGATGATGGTGATGTTTTCCACCTCAGACAGAGGTTCTACGGCATGAAACCGGCATTTCCAGTCAGCTCAGGTGGGCTTCATCCGGGAAATCTCCCGCCGGTGTTTGATGCTCTGGGAACCGACATAGTCATTCAGATTGGAGGCGGAACTGTCGGCCATCCTGATGGGCCCGCTGCTGGAGCTAAAGCAGTCAGACAGGCAATTGATGCGGTGGTTGAGGGTGTGCCACTGGAGGAGTATGCAAAAACCCACAAAGAGCTTGCGAGAGCTCTTGAGAAATGGGGAACTGTGACACCGATCTGATTCCCATTCATCTTCTTTTAAGAAAAGCTTATATTGTACCCCCTCATGTTTTGCCTGAGGGAGGTAATGCTCATGAAACAGCAGGCAGAAGTGAGACAGCTTAGAGAAGGAGGATATGTTGTGATTGACGAGGAACCTTGTGAGATTGTAAGCATGTCTGTAAGCAAACCGGGAAAGCATGGAGCTGCAAAGGCGAGAATTGATGCCATAGGGATTTTTGACAGACAGAAGAGAAGCATTGTCCAGCCAGTAACCGCAAAGATATACATACCCATAGTTGAGAGAAAGCGAGCACAGGTGATCAGTGTTTCAGGAAACGTTGCCCAGCTTATGGATCTTGAAACCTACGAAACCTTTGAGCTTGAATTTGGAGACGAGGTTGCAGACAGGGTTCAGCCGGGGAGTGAAATAGTTTACATCGAATCCCTTGGCAAGAGAAAGATAGCCGAGAAATAGGGGTTTATGCACATAGACAGTTTTTTCGCCACATCCAACTCTTCTGTTGATGAGGCAGATTATGTTATTCTCGGGATACCTTTTGACTCCACCCAGTCATTCAGGTCCGGGTCAAGATTTGCTCCCAATGCCATAAGAGAGGCAAGCTGGAACCTCGAAAGCTATTCTTCCTTTTTTGATTACAATCTTGATTTTGCGAGAATAGCCGACGCAGGAAATGTGAACTGTGACGGGAATTTTGAGGAGATCTCCGAGAGAGTTTCTAAGCTTTTTGAGGAAATAAATGGAATTCCAATAGTGCTCGGAGGAGAACATTCAGTAAGCTACATGGCCTCAAGAAATATTGAGGATTTTGTCTATGTTGTTTTTGATGCACATCTCGATTTGAGAGATGGTTTTGACTCCAACCCATTCAGCCACGCATGCACGGCAAGAAGGGTCATGGAAATTGCAGATGAGGTGATTATTGCAGGCGTCAGGAGCTGTAGCAGGGAAGAACGAGAGTTTGCCGAAAACTCCGGGATTGAAGTCCATTATGCATGGGACCTTCTCGAATACGGTGTGGATGATGTTCTGGATTCCCTTGAAACGAAGGAGAGATTGTACATCTCCCTTGACATGGATTTCTTTGATCCTGCTTACGCTCCGGGAGTGTCAACCCCTGAACCTTTCGGAATCCATCCCTACGAATTTCTGAAAATTCTGGATGAAATTTCAGACAGAGTTGTGGCCTTTGATTTAGTAGAGGTTATTCCTGACTCCAACATGGTGACCCAGATACTGGCTGCAAAACTTGTAAATGAGTTCATAGCATCTAACGCCTCATTAAGATTCTGACGTAATCAAAAGCCTGAAGCAGTTCTCCTCTGTGATGGTACAGCAATGGAGCGGAGATTATAAGATACACCCAGCTCAGCAGAATTCTTGCATGAACAGATGGTAGGGCAAACTGAATGAGGAAGAGAAACAACAAAGCAAGGGCCTCGTAAATGTTCACCTTTCTGTCCATTATGACTGCAAGAGCAAACACTGACTGGGCAGCTGTAAGCAGAACTTCTTCAGTCTGCCTCTCGTCAAGAGGCAGAGCGGTGATTTTCATTGAAGATATGCTGAAAACCACAGCTATCGTCCCGATCAAAAGTGTCCACTGATTTACCTTTGATGAGATCAGAGCGTTCAGACCAGCTGAAGTTCTCAGCTTTCTGACAAGATAAACAGCAACTATGAACTCTGGTGCTTCACTTGCCAGAGGGGCAAGCCACTGAACCATTAAAAAGCTGTCAATACCGAACATTTTGGCAGTTCCAAGGAGTCCCTCACTGAATGCCTCAACACTTATGAGGATAATCACGGCAGAGTATATCATGAAAAACAGGACGTTTCTTCTTCTTCTTGGAGCCGGAAGACTGCAGAGGTATTCAGGCACACCTGTAGGCTCAAATTCCTCTTTTTCGGCTTTTGTGGTGAGATAGGCATACGTTGCGTATATTGTAACAAAAACCATGCTGTCAAATATCGAAATACTTCCCTTAAGGGGAAGGATGAATGCATAGGTTGATGCAACCAGAAGGAAAAATATCTCAAGATTCAATGCCCTGTCCAGCTCAATCTCTTTCCTTTTCAGTTTGAACATCGCCACCAGCATTACAGCACTCCATCCAATACCTATCAGCAGTCTGTTTGCTCCGGTCATGTTGGCTGTTGCGTAATGAATATAATCTCCACCCACCTTCCCTGCCATCCAGGCAAAGTAGGCATCAACGGCATACTCTGGAAGAACAGCGAGAAGTGCAACTGCAGCAAGGCTCACACTTCTCGGAACATCCATTTCAGCTGTTTCAGCCGCCCAAGAAAGCAGAAAAGCCGCACCAAGAACAGCGAGACCTGAGACAAGTGCCATAACATTGGGAGGATAGTGAACCCCGAGAATAAAGGAGAGAAGCCATGGAATCGTGAGAATAAACGCAAGAAAAATTTGAATCTGGTGGCGGGTGTAATTCATGCTGGAAGGATGAGGTAAGGAATTAAAAGGTTACCATCTAATGCCAGAATCCTCAGCATCAACTCATCTCGCATTGGCTTTCCATTTTCGTGTCATTCTGAAAAGCGTAAGATTGAAATCATGAGGACAGAGACAGCAGACCAGAGTTTGATGTCAAGGTTCCAGTAGAAACACCCCAGACAGATTATCAGGAGATGAATTCTAAAAGTTTATTTACTTCTCTGTGAAAAACAGCAACAATGAAGGTGCTCGTGGTTGATGCTGGCGGCAGAGGTAATGCCATAGCTCATGCTTTTTCAAGGAGTAGAAATGCCAGAGAGATTTACGTTGCTCCGGGTAACGGTGGATCTCTGTTATTTGAAAAGTGTAAAATCGCCATGCTGGACGGTGAGAGAATTCCATCAATAAGATCGATTGATGAGATAGTCAGATTTGCGGTTAAGAACGGTATAGACATCGCCTACATTGGACCTGAAGAGCCTTTAAGTCTTGGACTTGTTGACAGGCTCGAGGAAGAGGGGGTTCCTGCTGTTGGGCCGAAGAAGGAGGCTACGATCCTCGAAGCAAGCAAATGCTGGGCAAAGGACTTCATGAGGAAGATCGGTGTGCCTGTTCCGGACTACTGGAATTTTGATGATCCTGATGAAGCGAAGAACTTCATCAGGGACTATTACTCTGCATACCCTGAAAAAAATCTGGTCGTGAAGGCTGACGGACTTGCGGCAGGAAAGGGCGTTTTTGTGTGCGATTCAATGGAGGAGGCGATTATTGCAGTTGACGAGATAATGGTGAAAAAAAGATTCGGCAAAGCTGGAGATAGAGTTGAGATAGAGGAGAGACTCTACGGTATTGAAGTTGCGTTCACAGCTCTGAGCGATGGAAGGCACGTTGTTCCTTTTGGACATGCGAAGGACTACAAGAGGGCTTTCGATCCGGATGACGTTGAGGGAATGAGAAAGTTTTACATGGGATACTTCGGAAAATACATAACGATGAAGGAGGCAGAAGACCTCTACGAAAAGGGAATGCTCCTTAATCCCAACACAGGAGGAATGGGGGCAATATCTCCGCATCCTGCCGTCAGTGATGAAATCCAGGACAGGATAATGGAGGAAGTTGTTGAGCCGATTGTAAAGAAGTTTCGTGAACTCGAGGGGAAAGAGTTCAGAGGTGTGCTTTATCCTGTTATCATGCTTGTTGAAAGAGAGGAGGAGCTCATCCCAAAGGTTCTTGAGATAAACGTGAGGGACTGCGATCCCGGAGCGGAGGCGAAACTTCCAAGGCTTGAGAGCGATATGCTCGAACTTTCCTGGGCGGTAATAGAACAGAACCTGAATGAGGTTGAGGTCAGGTTCAGCGAGAAGCATGCGGTTGCTGTGTGCGCTGTTTCGGGGGCGATGGTTGGAAGAGAGGGTTTCAAGCCCGGATATCCAGGAGATCACTACACCAATCAGCCCATAAACGGAATTGAGGAGATTAGAGATGCCGTCATCTATGCAAATGGAATTGCCAGAACACCAAACGGATTCGAAACAACAGGCGGGAGAGTTCTGACGTTAGCGGGTCTGGACTATACAATAGAGGAGGCGAGAGAGATAGTTTACAATGAGATCAAAAGCATAAGTTTCCCAGGAATGAGGTACAGAAGCACCATAGGGCTGGACGTTCCGGACTGAACACCAAACAATGCTTTCACCGTAAATTTATTAAAACTCCTGTCAGACAATTTCACCGCTGCCACGGTAGCTCAGCAGGTAGAGCGCGTGCTTGGTAAGCACGAGGTCGCGGGTTCAAATCCCGCCCGTGGCTCTTCTATTTCTGGTTTTAAGTCCTGCGATAATATGGATTTGGTCAGGAAATGCATCCATTCAGGATACTGGATGAGTTCATCAGTGCAGAAAATTAAAAGAATGACTATCCTCTCTTTTAAAGAATCGAATAAGAATTCAGCATCCTCAGTCTGAATTCCACTTCAGGAAAGCCGAGGCAGTATGCGGTGAAGTGGAACAATTACAGATAGATATGTTCATGCCCGGATTTTGAAAAGCATTCAGAAGAAATTAATTACATCTGCAAGCACATCGAAGCAATGTTCAAGGCGGTGAGACTTGTGACCGGAACGGAAATAGAGGTGATCAGGAGTTACAATGGGAAAAACATGGAATCCTCTGGAATTTAGCATATCCGTTTTCAAAGCTTTTCTCCAACACTTTCTAAGAATTTCTTAACAAGAACTTCATCCAGATAATAACCGGATTTCATGAAATTCAGGATGTATTGTTTAATTTCTCCGATTATTCCCCTATTTTTGGCAGTTTTCAAAAGGCCAAGAGTCCCGATATACCTGATACCCATCTTCTCAGCAACTCACCTCCCCTTTAGATCGTCAATTAACAGAGGTATATTTTTCTCAATTGAGAGAGCGATGGCCTTATCCAGGAAAAAAACTGTGAGAACGTTGCAATTCAGGAGCATGTAAAAGCTACCGATCTGGCCAGAAAGCTGTCTGAGTAAGGTGGGTTGGATATGCTAATAATAGCACATCCGATTACTCGGCTATGGTCGATGTTCCAAAGAGGTGCGCTGTATAGAAGGTTATCGTTGCAGAGCAAAGAACTCGATGAATATCAAATAAACCAGCTAAGGAGGCTGAAGAA
>Ga0256830_1000123_pt1 | contig 68362 bp, 66 predicted proteins | sample 128326metaG_FD_190537 | JGI IMG/M metagenome (GOLD analysis project Ga0256830, IMG submission 190537) | Hydrothermal vent microbial communities from Lau Basin, Pacific Ocean - 128-326 | ecosystem: Environmental > Aquatic > Marine > Hydrothermal vents | place: Pacific Ocean: Lau Basin | collected... | reverse complement strand
ACCGTCCAGTACGCCTGCGCCCCTCGGCGCTGCGCTTGCCCCGATCTGACGCACACTCGACGGTTTCGCGACGAACGCTCATGAATAATGCGGGCTAGCGTCCTGACGTCCGCATCTGCGCATCTCAGTGTTTGAAGCACCTCTGGCCGGTGAACACCATCGTGGCGCCGGCCTCGTTCACCGCCTCGATCACCTCCCAGTCCCGGTTGGCCCCACCCGGCTGGCACACGGCGGTGACCCCCTCCCGGAGCCCCACGTCCACCCCGTCACGAAACGGGAAGAACGCGTCGCTGATCATGGCGGATCCGATGAGCCCGCCCTTGGCCCTTCGGGTCTCCTCGCGGATCTCCTCCAGGGCAGCGGCATCGGCTTGACCCTGATCCACGCGGAGCTCCAGCTCCTTCAAGGGCAGACCGTGACGGTCGTAGCACAGGGCGTCCGCGTACTTGGTGTAGGCCTTGAACACGGCGATCTCCGCCACCCCGACCCGGTCCTGCTCGCCCGTGCCGATGCCCACTGTGCACCGGTCCTTCACGTACAGCACCGAGTTGGAGGTGACCCCCTGCTCCACGCACCACCCGAAGAACAGGTCTTCGAGCTCCTCGGCCGTGGGAGCCCGGGCGACCCGAACCTCCCGGCCGTCCCGTCGCGCCACGGCGGGTTGGAAGTCCGAGGGGCTCTGCACCGCGTTCAAGGGGGACTGCTGCACGATCAGGCCGCCGTCGATCAGGCTCTTGAAGTCTACGAACCGGCGGTCCCGGTACTCGGCCAGGCGGTCCATGCGGGGAACGGCCAGGATCCGGAGATCCTTGCGACGTCGCAGCACATCCACCACGCCCTCTTCATAGTCGGGCGCGGCCACCACCTCCAGGTATTGCTCCACCACGGCCTCGGCCGTGGCCCGGTCCAGCGGGCGGTTCAGCACCACCGCACCGCCGAAGGCGGCGATCCGGTCGGCCCGGAACGCCCGGCGGAAGGCGGCCTCCAGGTCGTCGGCCTCGGCCGCCCCGCAAGGGTTGTTGTGCTTGAGGATCACCGCGGTGGGCCGGCCCATCAGGTAGCGCAGGATGTTCAGGCCGTTGTCCACGTCGGTGAGGTTGATCTTCCCGGGGTGTTTGCCGGCCTGGATCATGTGCTCCTCGGCCAGGGCCGACACCAGCCCCCACCCCGGCTCGATGAACCGGCACGCCCCAAGAGCAAGGTTTCCTCCGACCAGCTCGTACAGCGCCGCCTCCTGCCCGGGGTTCTCGCCGTACCGGAGGCCCTTCTCCACCAGCCCGCCGGAGGCGTCGGGGAGCTTCCAGCTGCGCTTCCGGTACACCAGGGCGTGATCGCCGAAGGTGATGGTCAACCGGTCCGGAAAATGATCGTCCATGACGGTGCGGTACATCCTCTTGATGTCGGCCATGGGGCTCCTCCGAAGGGCGGGCTCGGCCCGCTGGGCTGGAAGGCTAAAAGGCTAGAAAGCTGGAAAGCGAGAAGGCCGAAAAGCGTTTCGCCGCGGGCCGGGCCCAGCGTTTGTTACGATTAGTACCACAAGCCGCGGCGGGCGGAAAACCCGTGGAGCGTTTGACACCCGGCGCACTCCGCCCCTATAAGGGCCTCCCTGCCGCCCCCACGTCCCCGGGGACGGTCCCGTGGGGAGCTGTGGTAGACTGCGGGATCACCTGTTCGCGAAGAAGCAACGGGCACCGCCCCCCGCACAGTTTCGGCGGTGGAGCATGGGATCCGCTTCCGGCTGCTCGGGAGCCGTGCCGACCGGCGACCGTGGACCGACGACTGAAGTAAGGTTTCAGCCTTCTATGAGCCCGGCGACAAGATAGGCGCGTCACCTCGGAGCGCGGGGCAAAGGACCTGCCTCCGGCCGGGCGCGAAGCCGGGCGTCGAGATTCGCCGCGCAGGCAGGGGACCGAAGAGGTGGTTTCATGGCAAGTCGGTGGAATCCGGGCTGTTTCGCGGTCCGAGCGTCAGAGGCGCTGCGCGGCGAGCTAAGGGGTTGCACCCGGCTCTCCGGCAGGTCCCTTGCTCCTCCGAGCAGGGAGCGATAGCGTCTGTGGATCGCCGGGTTAACAGCTTTCCAGGTTCCCAGCCCTCCAGCGGGCCGAAGGCCCAAGGTTCCCCATGCACGAGACCGGCATCGCCATGGAAGTGCTCCGCCTGGCGCGGGAGACGGCGGAGAGGGAAGGGGCCCGACGGATCGCCCGGCTCAAGCTGATCGTGGGCCGCTGGTCGGGTGTGGAGCCCGAGACCCTGCGGTTCGCGCTCGAGGCCCTGCGGGAGGGCGAGATGCTGGGATCCGCTGCCGTCGAGATCGAGGTGCGCGAGGCCGAGTTCCAGTGCGGTGGCTGCGGAACCCTGTTCGGCGCCTCTGGGTACTTCGATCCCTGCCCCCGGTGCGGGCGGGAAGGGGCCGATCTGGTGGCAGGGGATGAGCTCCTGTTGGAGGAGCTCGACGTGGAGGATGAATGAGTGAGCTTCGTGTAGAACAAAAAGTTTTGGCTCGTAACGACGCTCTAGCTACGGCAAATCGGTGCCTGTTTCGGCAGGCAGGGGTTCGACGGACGGTCAACCTGATCTCAAGCCCGGGCACGGGCAAGACCACCTTGCTCGTGGCCACTTTGGGTCGTCTCGCCGGCCGCATCCGGGTGGGGGTGATCGAAGGGGACGTGCAGACCGAGAACGACGCGGTGCAGGTGGCTGCCACGGGAGTGCCCGTGGAGGCGGTGGTGACGGGTGGGGCCTGTCACCTGGATGCGGCCATGGTGCGCCGGGCGTTCGTCGCCCTCCGGGAGCGCCACCCGAGCCCTTTGGATCTGCTGGTGATCGAGAACGTGGGCAACCTGGTGTGCCCGGCCTCCTATGATCTGGGCGAGGACGACAAGGTGGCCCTGGTGAGCGTGACCGAGGGTGAGGACAAGCCGGTCAAGTACCCGGCGCTGTTCCACGCCGCCTCGGTGGTGGTGGTCACCAAGGCCGACCTGCTGCCCCATCTAGAGTTCGACCTGGACCTGCTGGTTCGGAACGCCCGGTCCGTGAACCCCCGGCTTCGCGTGTTTGTGGTGTCGGCCCGGACCGGGCAGGGAATGGACGAGTGGGTCCGCTTCCTGGAGAAGGCGGGAGGATGATAGACTCGAACGTGTGAGCGGCGTTCGTCCGGAGCAAAAACCGCCGAGCGGCAGAGTTTGTCTCCGCCTCCAGGGAGGAGGTCTTCTATCCCGCAGGTCCAAGGAAATCTCACGGGGCTCAAGCCCAGCCAGATCCGGGCGCTGGAAAGGCTGTACCGGCGGCGAATCCCCGACGAGGATCTGATCACCGCCGAGCTGGTCACCCGGATGACCCACCTGAGCCGGGAGACCGGCAGGCAGGTGGGGGTGCTCGTGGACCGCAAGGGCACCGTGCTCCACGTGGTCGTGGGGGACGAGGCGGGCATCCTGATCCCCGACCTCTCACGCCACGGCCTCGGCCGGGGAAAGCTCCGGGGGGTACGATGCATCCACACCCACCTGCGCGGGGAGCCCCTGAACGACGACGACCTGGCCGACCTGGCGCTGCTGAGGCTCGACGCCATGGCCGCGGTGGAGGTCACGGCAGAGGGACGCCCCGGGGCGGTGCGCCTGGCCCACCTCCTGCCCCCCAACCCCCAGGGCGACACCCATCGCGTCCTGCCGCCGGTGGACTTCTATGCCCTGGCCCTGCGGTTCGGGGAGTTCATCCGCGCCCTCGAAGAGGAGATCGCCGGCCAGCAGACCCGCGGGGTGGATCTGCGCAGAGCCACGGACCGGGCCATCCTGATCCATGTCTCCAGCCTTCCCTGGCACGAGGTGCAGGATCGGATGCGAGAGCTCGCGGACCTATGCCGAACCGCAGGGGTCGAGCCCCTGGAGACTGTGGTTCAGCGTCCTCGCCGGATCAACCCTCGGTACCTCCTGGGCGAGGGGCGGCTGCGGGAGGTGGTGGCGTCGGCCCTACAGAAGGGGGCGGACCTCCTCGTTTTCGACCAGGAGCTCTCGCCGGCCCAGGCCCAGGCCATTGCCGAGCTGGCCGACATCCGGGTGATCGATCGCACCCAGCTCATCCTCGACATCTTCGCCCGACGGGCCCATACCCCCGACGGCAAGGTACAGGTGGAGCTGGCCCAGCTCCGCTACATCCTGCCCCGGCTCCGGGGGAAGGGGCTGGCCATGAGCCGGCTCACCGGGGGGATCGGCGGCAGGGGCCCCGGCGAGACGAAGCTGGAGGTGGACCGTCGCCGGGTGCGCGACCGGATCGCGCACCTGGAGAGGCGGCTCGAGGTCCTCGCCCGGGGCCGCGCCCAACGTCGCCGCAGGAGGGTGCGGGCTGGCGTGCCCATCGTGAGCATCGTGGGGTACACCAACGCCGGCAAAAGCACCCTCCTTAACGCTCTGACCCGTTCCCGGGTGTTGACCGAGGACCTGCTGTTTGCCACCCTCGACACGGCAACCCGCCGGCTCCGGTTTCCCCGAGAGCGCGAGGTGATCATCACCGACACCGTGGGATTTCTGCGGGACCTGCCCGATGGGTTGGTGGGGGCCTTCCGGGCGACCCTGGAGGAGCTCGAGGACGCGGACCTGCTGCTGCACGTGGTCGATGCCGGCAACGCGGGGTTCGAGGAGCAGATCCGGGCGGTGGAGCGGTTGCTGCGCGATCTGGGCCTGGGTGACAAACCCGTGTTGCGGGTATTCAACAAGGCCGACCTGCTGGACCCGCCGGCGGCCGAACGCCTGGCAGCCCAATGGGACGGGGTGGCGGTCAGCGCCCGGCGACCCGACACCCTCGGGCCGCTCTTGGAGCGACTGCAGGAGCGGTTTTGGAGGTCCGATCCTTCCCTCGCCTCAAGCCCAAGCTCTGAACGGCCGAACCGGAACCGGAACAGGCACGGTTGACAAAGGGAGTGCGGCCATGGGGTTTTGCCGGTGGCCCGTCGCGACGTGGGTGGCGGGTGGACTCGGGGTGGTGGGAGCCGGGTTGGCATGGGCCGGGTTCGGCCCGGTGGGCATCGGGGTGGCGGTGACCGGGCTCGCGGCAGGGCTGATCCCCGGCCGAGGAGCGACAGCACCCAGTAGCCTGGCGGAACTGATGGATCTGGCGGAAACCGATCCGGCCGGTCCGTCGGCCCCCTTGGCGGAGGAGCTCCAGGAGCGGTTCCGTCGTCTCGACAGCCACGGGGACGCGATCCGGGACGTGGTGCGCAAGCTCCAGGAGCACGCAACCCTCCTGGGCTGGGTGATCGACACACTGGGCGAGTCGGTACGGGGCTCTCGAGACGGGCTCCGTACCATGGGCGAGGCCGGGGAGCGGGTGTGGGAACGGGCCGAGCGAGTGCGGGAGGCTAGCAGCCAGGGCTTGGCGTTCATGGACACCCTGTCCCAGAGCACGGAGGAGCTCTTCTCCGGAGCGGAGACTTTGAACCGGTCGGTGGAGGAGGCCACTGCCTCCATCGCCCAGATCTACGGCGCGCTCCGGGAGATTCACGGCAACGTGGACCGGGTGAGCGAGGCCAGCGACCGGACCACTGCGTTCGTGGCCCAGGTGGGCCGGGCCATGGGTGAGATCCGGCAGAGGATCGATCGCAGCCTGGCGCTGTTCCAGGAGGTGGAGAGCTCGGCCCGGGGGGGGAAGGATGCCGTGCGGAGGGTGGGGGAGGGGATCGATCGGATTCGGGGGGCCTCGGAGAACCTGGGCCGGGCGGTGCAGGCCCTCGGGGAGCAGAGCCGGGAGATCGAGGGCGTCCTGGCCGTGATCACCGAGGTGGCTGAGGAGACCGGCCTGCTGTCGCTGAACGCGGCGATCCTCGCGGCCCAGGCCGGGGAGAAGGGGGCCGCCTTCGCCGTGGTGGCCGATCAGATCCGCAGCCTGGCCCGCCGGACCCGGGAGAACGCGGCCCAGATCGGGGAGCTGATTCGGGGGGTGCAGGCCAACATCGCCGAGGCCAACCGGGGTCTGGCCGAGAGCCTCGAGGCGGTGGAGGAGGGCAGGGGGCTCGGGGCCAAGGCCGGCGAGGAGATCGAGCAGATCGAGCAGGCGGTCACTGCGGCCGTGGAAGAGGCCCGGGAGATCGCCGGCGCGGCCCAGACTCAGGACGAGCAGGCCCGGGCCATGGTGAGCGCTGCGGACGAGGTGAACTCCAGCCTCCATCGGGTGGCCGAGAACCTGGACCAGGGGATGCAGGAGATGGACCGGGTCCAGGCCCTGAACCAGACCCTGGCGGCGCTGAGCCAGTCCCTGCGGGCTGCGGCCGACAGCCACCGGGACACCGGGCGGGAGACCGCCGAGCTCATGGCGAGCTTCGCACGAGAGGTGGAGGAGATCGGCAGTCTGCTCGAGGATCAGCGCCGGGCCGCGGCCGCCCTGGAAGGACACCTCAACGCCGTGGCCGAGTCCGGGGAGAGCGCGTCCGACAGCCTCCTGGGGTTCCACGACATCGTGCGAATCCTGGTGGCCGAGGCCGACGGGCTGCGGGCCGACACGTCTCGAGGCGGCGGAATGGCAGTGGAGGAGAAACGGGATGGGTGAGGAAGGCCGGAGGGTTTCGGAGACCCGGGTCGAGGTGGCCGAGATGATGCTCCCGCAGCACGCCAATCTGGCGGGCAACGTGCACGGTGGCATGATCATGAAGATGATCGATGACGCCGCTGGCGTGGTGGCGTTCCGTCACTGCCGGGGCAACGCGGTCACCGCCTCGATCGACCGGCTCGACTTCCACGCCCCCGTGTACGTGGGCAACCTGGTGGTGCTGAAAGCCTCCATGAACTACGTGGGACGCACCAGCATGGAGGTGGGGGTGCGGGTCGAAGCCGAGGACCCCAAGACTGGAGTGGTGCGCCACACGGCTTCGGCCTATCTCACCTTCGTCGCCCTGGACGAGCATGGGAAGCCCCGGCCCGTGCCCCCCCTGGTGCTGGAGAGCGACGAGGACCGTCGGCGCTGGGAGGCGGCGCTCCACCGCCGTGAGGAGCGCACGCGTACCCGCTCGATCCTGAAGGCCGAGGGCCTGTCCCGACAGAGGCCCTGAAAAGGGGGGCGGATCAGTTGAACCCGAACCGGCCGGTGACCAGCAGGTGGGCCAGGGCGAGCAGGACCGCCGAGGCCAGGGCCACGGCCGCGGCCAGGTGGAGTAGGGTTTTGACCAGATCCCGGTCCCAGGTCAGCGTCTCCCGGTGACGGAATAGGTCCAGGCCGGCCACGGCCAAGACCAATCCCGTGCACACCGGAACCCCGAGGCCCCATCCCCCCGCGCGCCAGCTCCCGATCAACACCAGGACCCCTACGACCCAGAATCCCACGGAAAGGACGGTTTTCCCCATGGCTGCGGTTTCCCTTCAGAACTCTGCGACGGAGCTGTGGAACGTTCTGTCCCCCGGGGGGTTGGCCACCGGCATCGGCAGCTTGCCCCACACCGACCCGGACGAGGCCGTGGCAGCGGTGTGGCGCCGGCTTCGGGAGCTTCCCTTCTGGCCCCAGCTGCCGCGTCGGAGCCCCCAGGAGGGCATGGTGCCCCAGTACCTGGAGGGCTTCCCCGTGGACGCCCGCCTGCGGATCCCGGGTCCCGACCGGGCGGCCGCGGCCCTGGAGCGGTTCTACCAGAGGGTCCTGGAGGGGGACCTCGAGGCGTTCGCCCTGGGGGTCGACCGGGCACCGGGATTCTATGCCCTGGAGCGGCTCCTCGTCCAGAAGCGGCCCGCCGACCTGCGGTGCGTGAAGGCCCATGTCACCGGGCCGGTCACCCTGGCCACCTCTCTGAAGGACCCGGAGGGGCGCGAGGTGACCCACGACGAGGGGTTTCGGGAGGCCGTGGCCCAGCTCGTCTCGCTGAAGGCCCTGTGGCAGGTGCGGCGGCTCAGGGGGCTCGGAGTGCCGGTGATCGTGTTCCTAGACGAGCCGGTCATGGAGGTGTTCGGATCGGCCTACTCGAGCCTGACCCGCGAGATGGTGCTGGACCTGTGGCGGCCGACCCTGGAGGCCCTGGCTGGGGAGCCGGCGTGGGTGGGTGTGCACTGTTGCGGAAACACCGACTGGGGGCTGCTGTTCGAGAGCGGGCTCCACATCGTCAACTTCGACGCCTACCACTACCTGGACAAGATGCTCCTGTACCCCCGGGAGGCCCAGGAGTTTCTGGAGCGGGGGGGAGCGATCGCGTGGGGGATCGTGCCCACCTCCGAGGAGGCCCGGGCCGTCAGAGCGCCGGACCTGATGCGGCGGCTCGAGGAGGCGATGGAGCGGTTCGCCCGCGCAGGGGTAGACCCGTCCCTCCTGCGGGGGGGATGTCTCCTCACCCCGTCGTGCGGTATGGGCGGCCTGGACGAGGCATTGGCCGAGGCGATCCTGGATCTGCTGGTGGAGGTGTCCCGGCGATTTCGCGACGAGCGCCCGTGAATGATCCGGGCTACACCTTGGCGGGCTCGGTGTGCCGGCAGATCTCCACGGGAAGGCCGCTGCCGCACGGGCACGGCGTGGTGGCGGGCAGCCGGCGACGGCTCTGGAAGTCCACCGGGATCAGGGCGGCCGGAACCGCTGAGGCGGTCGGGGAGGGCGGGGGGAGTTCGTCCTCCGGGGGCCACGTGTCGGCCGCGTCGAGGAGCCGGCGGATCACCCTGTATCGGCGGGCCAAGGTGTCCACCGATACGCCCCAGTGCCGGGCCACCTCGCGGCGGCGGACCGAGTGCCCCAGCATCCGGTGGCAGGCCCAGGCGAGCCCCGCGGCCCATCCGTCGTCCAACCGGCGGGGCCGGGTGCCGGCCGCGGCCACCTCGGCCCACACCCCCTCCACCAGGAGAACCTCCAGGTGGCTCGCTCCTTGGCCCCGGAGCCAGGCGCGCAGCCGCCGCAGCACTCGCCTCTCCTGCGGGGACAAGCCCCGCCTTTGGGCCCGGATCTCCGGGAGGAGGGCCCGCACCTGCTGGCGCTCTACGGCCTCGCCGGCCCGGCCCTCCCGGACCACCCGGAGGGCCTCGGCCACGTCCGCGTCGTCCGGGGCCAGGGCCATGGCGGCCTCCAGGTGAAACTCGGCCTCCTCCCAGCGGGCCTCGCCGGCCAGGATCAGCCCGAGATCCACGTGACCCGGGGGGTAGTGGGGGTGGAGTTCCGTGGCCCGCTCCAACAGCTGACGGCCCCGGGTGCGTTCTCCTCGCTGGTACAGAACCCAGCCCAACGCGCACAAGCAGCCCGGGTGGTCCGGCGCCCGGTCCAAGGCCGCCTCCAGCTGGGCGCGGGCCTCGTCCCAACGGGAGTCCCTCAGGAGGGCGTCGGCCAGGAGGAGCCGGGCGGCCACGTGGTCCGGGTCGATCTCGACCACCTCGACCAGCAGGGGCACCGCCTCGGCCGGGGCCCCCGTCTCCACCAGGGCCAACCCACGGTGGAACCCGAGGAAGAACCGATCCTCCGGCTCCGGGGAGGTCCCCTGGATCTCCCAGATCCGGTCGACCAGGGCGAGCACCCCGGCCCAGTCCTCCTGGAAGGCACGGCGCTCGACCAAACGGTACAACAAGCGGACGTCGGGCATCCCAACCTCTTGAGCGAGACAAGGCTCCCGGGCTCGGCTCCTTCCCGGGCGGGGCGGACTATAGCAGGGCGCCGGAGGCGATTCCAGGGTATACTCGGGCCGGTCCGCTCCGAGTCTCCACCAGGCCCCATGGCCTCGGACTGTACGTAACTGGTGGCGGCCGGGGCAATTGCCGGCGGTGATGCTGTGGCGCGGAAGGTGGGGTTTTTGCTGGGAACGCTCGGATCTCAAGGAGGTTTTCAAGCCTCCTAGCTTCCTGGCCTCCCAGCTTCCCAGCGGAACAGGAGGTGAAGCGATGGAACCCAGGACGCACCTGGCGATCCACCCCGATTGGGTGGGCGAGGTGGTGGAGCTGGCGGAAGGGGAGTGTCGGGCCCGGCTCGCGACCCGCCCCGAGATGGCCGCGGACGACCGGGGCCTCGTCCACGGAGGGTTCACTTTCGGCCTGGCCGACTATGCGGTCATGATGGCGGTGAACCATCCGAACGTGGTCCTGGGGGCGGCCGAGGTGCGGTTCACCGCGCCCGTACGGGTGGGCGAGGTCATGGAGGCCCACGCCCGGGTGCTGGAGGCCAACGGCAAAAGGAGGAAGGTCAGGGTGGAGGTCGAGGCGGGCGACCGACGGGTGCTCGAAGGGACCCTGACGGCGTTCGTGCTCGAGCGCCATGTGCTCGGGGGAGACTAGGGCGTTGCGGGAGCTGGTGGGCGTCGCCGTGTTCCTGGCCCTGGGCCTGACGGTCTCCCAGCGCTGGCTCGGCAGGGTTCGGGCCGGGCGGTTTGGCCGGTTCTTCTACCTGACCGGAGCGGAGTTCCTGGTGTTGGGTCTGTTGCTGAGCCCCCGGATCACCGGGGTGCTCGACCGGGCCACGTTGCAGGGGCTCGAACCGTTCGTGGGCCTGGGCCTGGGGTACCTGGGGTTCGTGTTCGGGCTTCAGTTCGAGGCGACCGGTCTACGCCGGCTGCCGGGCCGAATGTTTGCGGCCAGTGCGGCCCTCAACGCAGTGGTGCTCGCGGCGCTGTTCGGGGCCTTGGGGTGGGTGCTGGCCCGCGGGGGTGACGTGCCGGTTCCCCTGGCCGTGGCCCTGGCCGCCTCTGGCCTGGGAACATCGACAACGTTCCTGTTCCTGGTGGACCGCCACACCTCCCTGGGCCGGAACCCCACGTTCCGATTCCTGCGGTTCTGCTCGGCCTTCGACGACCTGTGGGGGGTGGTGCTGTTCGGGGTGGCCCTGTGCTGGTTTGTGCCTGGCGGGTGGATCCGGCTGGCCCAAACCCTGGGGTTCGCCCTGGCGTCCTCCGTGATTCTGCTGGGGGCCATGGGGGTGGCCCGCACGCGGGAGGCCGAACTCCCGGTGCTGGCGGGCACGGTGCTGTTCACCGGGGGGCTGTCGGCCTACGCCGGGTTGTCGCCGGTACTGGTCAACGCGGTGGCGGGATGCATCGTTGCCAACGTGCACCCCCAGGCTCGGGCTGCCCAGGACCGCCTGCTGCGGATCGAGAAGCCCATCTACTTTCTGATGCTCCTGGTGGCCGGGGCCTGGTGGGGGCTGCTGGGTGGCGGGGCGTGGCTGATCACCGCGGTGTACGTGGCGGCCCGATTTGGCGGCAAGATCGCGGGAGGCGCCGCCGCCGGCTGGGTTCTGAACCCCAGCGGAGGGGTGCGGTCCGTGGGGTGGGGCGTGCTCGCCCAGAGCGAGATGAGCGTGGCGCTCATGGTCAACCTGATGCTGCTGTTCCCCTCCCATGGGGTCGGCGACGGTGCCGCGGCCGTGCTCACAGGGGTGATCGTCAACGACCTGGTCAGCTCCGCCTACTACGGCTGGGCGTACCGGAAGGTTTGAGCCGTGGCCGAGACCGCTGCTGCCCGTGGATGGTCCGGCCTGTGGCTGCGGCTGGCGTTTGCCGCCGGCCTCGCCGGGATCATGGCCCTGTTGGACCGGATTCCGCTGGGGGAGGGCCGCTTCGAGCCCGCCCTCCTGTCCGCCAACTACGGGTTCCTTCTCCTGGAGGCCTACCTGCTGGGGGAGGTGTTTGCCCGGTTGCGCCTGCCTCGCATCAGCGGCTACATCGTGGCCGGGGTTGTGAGCGGCCCTCATGTGTTGGGGCTGATCGACTCCAGCTGGGCCCACCGCATGAAGGCCATCGACGACCTGGCGCTGACCTTCATCGCTCTGACCGCCGGGGGGGAGCTGCGCCTGTCCACCCTGCGGGCCCGGTTCCGGGGCATCGCTGGCATCGCGGCCGGCATGATGCTGCTGGTCGTTCCCGGCCTGGCCGGGCTCACGTTTCTGGCCCGGCCGTGGCTGCCGTTCCAGTTGGACCTGGCCGGTCCTGGGATCTGGGTGGTAGGAGCCCTGATCGGGGTGGTCGGTATCGCCCGATCCCCCACCTCGGCCATCGCGATCATCCGGGACTGTCGGGCCGCGGGCCCGTTCACCGACACGGTGTTCGGGGTCACGGTTCTGATGGACAGCCTGGTGATCCTCCTCTTTGCATTGGTGGCTTCGGTGGGAGGGTCGGTCCTTACCGGGGCTGGTATGGACGCCGCGTTCCTGGCCGCGGTGGCCGGCCAGCTGGTCGCGTCCGTGGCGGTCGGGTTCATTCTGGGCGGAGCCCTGGCCCTGTACATCCGTAGGCTCCGGGGTTACCTGCCGGTGGTGCTGATGATGACAGGGCTCCTGGTATCGGAGTTCTCCCGCTGGCTGGCGCAGTGGTTCGAGGCCGAGTACGGCACCGCGGTTCACCTGGAACCCCTGCTGATCGCCACCGCAGCTGGGTTCACGGTCCAGAACTTCACCCGGGAGGGCGAGGCACTGGCCGAGGGGCTGCGCGCGGTGGCGCTTCCGATCTTCATCGTGTTCTTCTCCACCGCCGGGGTCCACCTGAACCTGCCGGTGCTCGGCTCGGTGTGGCACCTGGCCCTGGTGTTCGTGGCGGCCCGGATGGCGCTTCTGATGGTCGCCGGGTGGATCGGATCCTCAATGGCAGGGCAGGGCAGGGCGCTTCGCCGCTACAGCGGCATGGCGTTCTTCACCCAGGCCGGGGTCAGCCTGGGGCTGGCCAGCGAGCTGGCCCGCCGGTTCCCCGGTTGGGGGCCCGGTGTGGCCGTGTTCCTCGTGGCCTGCATCACGCTGAACGAGCTGGTGGGCCCGATCGGGTTCAAGGCGGCCCTCGATCGGGCGGGCGAGTCGGGAAAGGGGAGCTGATGGTCACCGTGGGTCTGGAGCGGTTCTGCCGGGACCCCCGCCCGTGGGTCCGTCCCGGGCAGCGGGTGGGGCTTCTTCTGAACGCCGCCAGCGTGGACCGGGAGTTCCGGTGGGCCCGGGACCGGGTGGCCGGCACCCCCGGGGTCCGGCTCGAGGCCCTGTTTGGCCCCCAGCACGGCGTGAGGGCCGACGTCCAGGACAACATGGTCGAGACCCCCCACGGCGTGGACCCGACGCTGGGCATTCCGGTGTGGTCCCTATACGCCGACCGGCGGGCCCCGGACCCCGCGTGGCTGGAAGGGCTGGACGTGCTCCTGGTGGATCTGTGGGACGTGGGGTGCCGGGTGTACACGTTCGCCTGGACCCTTCGGCTGACGCTGGAGGTCTGCGGCCGGGCCGGGGTCAGGGTGGTCGTGCTCGACCGGCCCAACCCCCTGGGCCGGGCCGTCGAGGGAAACCTGCTCCGGCCCCCATGGCGCTCGTTCGTGGGAATGGAGCCGATTCCCATGCGCCACGGCCTCACCCTGGGCGAGCTGGCCCGGTGGATGTGCCGGCCCGGGGGGATCGCCTGCGACCTGGAGGTGGTGGAGCTGGAAGGGTGGGACGGCGGCCTGTGGCCGGCAACCGGCCGGCCCTGGGTCATGCCGTCGCCCAACATGCCCGCGTTCGACACGGCTCTGGTGTACCCCGGAACGGTGCTCCTCGAGGGCACCAACGCATCGGAAGGCCGAGGTACCACCCGGCCGTTCGAGATCGTGGGGGGGCCGTGGCTCCGCGGCGACGATCTGGCGCGGGCCCTGGACCGGTACGACCTGCCGGGGGTGGTGTTCCGGCCGGTGGGGTTCAAACCCACCTTTCAGAAGTGGGGGGGGCGGCCCTGCGGTGGGGTCCACCTCCACGTGACCGACCCCCAGGCGTTCCGTCCGTACCGCACCGGCCTGGCCCTGCTGACGGCCCTGTGGAAAGGGGCGGCGGAGAAGGGGTTTGGTTGGCGCCCGCCCCCCTACGAGTACGAGACCGAACGGCTTCCCATCCACCTCCTGCTGGGCGACGAGGCCCTGCGCCGGGCCGTGGAGGAAGGGGCGAACCCCCGGGACCTGGAGCGATCCTGGTCGGCCGATCTCAAAGGTTGGTGGGAGCAGACCCGCCCGTTTCGCTTGTACGGGTGAGCCCGATGCCGGGCTCGGGAGTTGCCCTCCGGCCCCCGGGCTGCCCCCCTACGCGGCCCGCCGGCTGGCCCGGAGCTCCTCGACCCGCCGGCGTACCGCGTGGCGCCGACGGGGCTTCAGGTTCTCCCGGTCTGCCCAGTACTGGAACGCCGGGCCGATCTCGGGCGAGCCCATCTCCCGCCACCACTTGAGGAACGAGTCGGCGAGGATGTAGGGGACCGCTTGGTCTCGATTCATGGTCTCCCTCCCCAAATCGAGCAGGAATCAAACGCGGGTCGAAGTGTAACAAAAGAGGGCGAGCGTGTTCAACCAGATAAAACACGTTTTTCCGGGGGCTTTCAAGGGAAAGCGTTTTTATTTCCTTGGGATCTGCGGCACCGCCATGGCCTCGGTGGCCGTGGAGCTCCACCGTTTAGGGGCCGAGGTCTCTGGGTCGGACCAGGGCGTGTACCCCCCCATGTCCACGGTGCTGGCCCGGGCGGGGGTTCCCGTGGCCGATCGGTTTGATCCGACCAACCTGAACCCGGTCCCGGACTGGGTGGTGGTGGGCAACGCGGTGAGCCGGGGGAACCCCGAGCTGGAGGCCGTGCTGGACCGGGGGATGGCCCGGTGCTCCCTGCCGGAGCTTGTGGAATGGGCGTTTCTGCCCGGCCGCCGGTGCCTGGTGGTGGCCGGCACCCACGGCAAGACCACCACCTCGGCCCTGTGCGCTTGGGTGCTCGAGCAGGCGGGCCAACGGCCGTCGTGGCTGGTGGGCGGGGTGCCCCAGGGCCTGGGGGGCGGGTTCCGGGTAGGGGAGGGGGAGTGGTTCGTGCTGGAGGGGGACGAGTACGACACGGCCTTCTTCGACAAACGGCCCAAGTTCGTGCACTACCGGCCGTGGGTTCTCGTGCTCAACAACCTGGAGTACGACCACGCCGACATCTACCCGGACATGGATCACCTCCGCCGGGCCTTTGAGCAGGGGGTGCGGATCGTACCCCGGTCCGGGGCCCTGGTGGCCAACGCCGACGATCCGGAGGTCATGGCCTTGGCGGCCGGTGCCCCCTGCCGGGTGATCACGTACTCGGCCCGCGGGAACCCCGCGGACTGGACCGCCCGGCCCGGCCCGGCCGGCACGGTCGAGGTGAAGGGGCCGGGGGGGGCGGCGATGCGGCTGGAACACTCGCTGGTGGGCTCCCACCAGCCCTGGAACCTCCTGGCCGTCGTAGTCAGTCTGACCCTCGCGGGCATCCCGCCCGAGGTGATCTGCCGGGCCGTCTCGACGTTTCCCGGGGTGCGACGCCGGGCGGAGCTTCGGGGCGAGGCCCGGGGGGTGAGCGTGTACGACGACTTTGCCCATCATCCCACGGCGATCCGAACCACCCTCGAGGGGTTTCGGGAGCGGTTCCCGGACCGGCGGATCTGGGCGGTGGTGGAGCCACGCTCCAACACCATGCGGCGCCGGGTGTTCCAGGAGGCGCTCGTGGGCTGCTTCCACGCGTCTGACCGGGTGTGCCTGCGGTCGGTTCCCGACACCGACAAGGTGCCCCTGGACGAACGGCTCGACGTGGAGCGCCTCGCCCGCGACCTGCGCCGCCGCGGGGTGGAGGCCCGATGGTTCTCCGACGCCTCCGGCATCGTGGCCCATGTGGCACAGCGGGCCGAGCCGGGCGACGTGGTGGTGGTCCTCTCCAACGGAGGATTCGAGGACATCCACGACCGCCTCCTGGCCGCGCTGGAGGAACGGGCGTGATTCGGATCGGGGCTGCCGCGGCGGCCCTCTGGCTCATGGGGGCCTGTGCGGCGCCGGCGCCCCAGAGGGCGGCCTGGGTGGTGCGGGACCGGCTCGCCGATCCCTCCGAGGTCCGCAGGGCGTGCCGGGCCGCGCGGGAGCAGGGCCTCGATCGGGTGCTGGTTCAGGTCCGGGGAAGGGGGGATGCCTGGTACCACAGCCGTCTCGCGCCCCGGGCCGAGCCCCTCGCCGGGCAGCCCCCCGGCTACGACCCCCTGAGACTGGCCCTCGAGTCCTGCGAGGGGGTTGCCCTGGCCGCGTGGCTGAACGTGTTCTACTTGTGGGGGGCCGACCACCCGCCCCAGGACCCGGCCCATCCGATGCGGGCCCACCCCGAGTGGATCCTCTCGGACGACCGGGGCCGCCGGGTGGACACCTACTCCCCGCTGGACCGAGCCCTGGGCTGGATCGAGGGTGTCTACGCCGACCCCGCCTCCCAAGGGTACCGGGCCCGGTTCGCTCGGATCGTGGAGGAGCTGGTGGACGCCTACCCCGTGTCCGAGGTGCACCTGGATTTCATCCGCTACCCCGGCCCCGGGTACGGCCAGGCCGGTCCCCTGGGCCGCCGGTTTCGGGAGATCTGGGGGCTCGACCCGCGGCTGCTGCCCCCCGAGCTCCGGGACCGACCCGATCTGGCCGGGTGGGCCGCCGGGACCATGCCGGCCGGGGACCGGGTGCTCACCACCCTGGGGCTGCTGTGGGCCGAGGCCCGGGCCCGGGAGGTCACGGCCCTGGTGCGGCGGGTCCGGCGGGTGCTCGCGGCCTCGACCCCTGACCGCAGGATCAAGCTGTCCGCCGCCGTGTGGCCCGATCCGGGTCCGGCGTACCGGGACAAAGGGCAGGACTGGCGGACCTGGGTCGCCGAGGGCCTGGTGGACGCCCTGTACCCCATGGCCTACTTCGGCCCGGTCGAGCGGGTCGCGGTCCAGGTCCGCCGCCTCGTGCCGCTGGCCGCCCCCTGGGGGGCCGAGCTGTGGGTCGGCCTGGGGGCGTACATCAAGGACCCCGACGAGATCGGCCGGGAGGCCGCAGCGGCCCGGGCGGCCGGGGCGGACCGGTTCTGTCTGTTCGACTGGGGGACCCTCCTGGATCGGCCGGAGGGACCGGGGCCGTGGGTTCGGGCCCTGACGTCGGGCAGGGCAGGGGAGGCGGGGAGGGCCGCCCGGCCTCCCCCTTCGGCCCCAGACCCCCGGCCTTCGGCACCGGGCGCGCGGATCCTGAGGGCACTCCTGGACCGGGTGACCGGGGGGAGGCTCCCACGAGGGGTCGCCCAGGAGGGGTTGGATCGGCGGTGGGATGAACTTCAAGTTGTAGCTCAGGAGGTCATTCCATCTAAGCTGCAACAATTAGAGAAACGACTCGTTCCTGTACCCCCCTGGGTCGAGCTGGACGGCATCTTCCGCTACGTCAACCCAGACGACCCCCCGGACCGGGTCCGGGCCCAGAAGAAGGCCGCGCGCCAGGCCCTGGAGCGGGTGAGGGCGGGGGAGCCCTTCGGGGCGGTGGCCCGGGAGGTGAGCCAGGGGGGATCGGCACGGTTCGGTGGCCCCCTCGGCCGCCGTTATCTGTTTCCGGGCACGCCGGGCCGAGATCGGCTCGAACGGGCGGCCCCGGGAGACCTGGTGGGACCCATTCGGGTGGAAAACGGGTTCTGGGTGTACCGGGTGCGGGCCCGGGGCGAGGGCGAGCCGGTGCCGTTTGCCCAGGCCCCCTGGCCTGTCCGCCGCGCTGCGTTCCGGCGGGCGCTCAACGACGCATTCAACGGTGGGGCATAGGGGCCTGCTTCCGGCCGCGGCTGTCCTCCACCGGCCCCCTTGTCCCCTGAAAGCCTTGGCGGCGGCTCGGGATCCGTCTGGCCGCCTACCCGCCTGGCGGACCGAAGGCCCATCAAGGGGAAGGGGGTTTCTTCGCTGCCCCCTCGGCCTTTTCCCCGGTCGCCCCTGCCGCACGCTTCCCTTTGGTTCCCCCTTCCAGGTAGCGCAGGATCCGGTCGGCCTCCTTGTACCCCGGCACCACCCGGCCGTCCGGGAACACCAGGGTAGGGGTCGACCGAACCCCGATCTTCTTCGCGAGCCGCTCGTTCTTCTCGATCTGGTCGGTCTTGCAGGTGGGCTCTGGGAGGGGTTTTCCCGCGAAGCTGTCCTCGAGCATCTGGACCGACTTGGAGCAGATGATGGCCTCGGCCTTCTTGCGGGCGGTGGGATGGATCTTGAGGGGCAGCATCTTGATGAAGACCGCCACGTCCGGCCGGCGCTGGACCAGCTTCTTCAGCTCTGGGTGCAGCTTCTTGCAGAACGGGCACTCTGGATCGTCGAACACCACGATCCGGATCGGAGCCTTCGGATCCCCCAGTACCACTGCGTCGTCCAGCGGGATGATCGAGGGGTCGATCCGGTTCAGGTCGATGTAGCGCTCTCGGGTCAGACTGGTCATGGTGCCCAGATCGATCACGTCGCCCGTGATCACGAACCGCTTGGAGTAGTCGAGAAACACCGGGAGCTTCTGGCCCCGCTTCTCCACGTCCACCTCCCACAGCCCCGGAACCTCGGCCTCACGAACCCCCAGGACACCGTCCACCAGCCTGCCCAGGACAGACCGGGCCTCGTCCGCCGAAAGGGTGTGGCAGTCGCTGCACTTGCCCCCCCCGCACCCCTCCGACATGAACCCGGCAGCCCCCAAGGGCGCGGCCAGAGCGACCAGGACTCCCATCAACGTCAGCCATCGTACGCGGACCATGCAAGACCTCCCGAGCCTTTGGTTTGTGAAAGAGGAAGCCAAACTCTACCAGCCCGGTCTGCACAGGAAAAGTTCCCCTACAGGCTGCCCCGGCAAAACTTAACATAATATATCTTATCGGACGTTATCTCTGGGAACCCCGAGGTCCCCTCCCGAGGGTCCTGGCGGCTCGCGGGGTTCCGACGAGGTGAAAACAATGGTGAGTTTGCCGGAAACACCGATAGAGGTTGAAAAAAATCCGAGATCGAAATGTTTTTGCCGGGTAGACGGGCTCGTTCGAAAGACGACGGTCGTTTTGGTAAAGTTTGCATAGTCCGAAAAGGAAAAAAACTCTAAAGTCCACTTGCCGGCTGCCGATCAAGACCCCGACGCGTCGAACCTCTTTCCCGGGATGGGTCCCATGTATGAAGCGTATTGGAACCTTCGCATGCCGCCTTTCGAGAGCCGACCGGACCCGCGTTTTTTTTATGGTTCGAGGGTCCACCTCGAGTGCCTGACCCGGTTGGAGTACGCCGTGACCCGGAGAAAAGGGCCCGTTCTCCTCACGGGTGCTGCTGGGTGCGGGAAGACCCTTGTGTGTCGCCGGCTCCTGGCCTCGTTACCGAAAGGGGCCCATGAGGTGGCGGTTCTGGCAGACCCGGAGCCGGAGCCGGAGCCATTTCTCCGGGAGGCGCTGAGACAGTGGGGCCAGGAGCCGGCGTCGGGTGGGAAGGCCGAGCTGGTGGCGCAGATTCGCTCGTACCTCTTGGAGAACCATCGGCGGGGGGTGGAGAGCGTGCTGGTGGTGGATGGGGCTCACGCCATTCAAAAGCCCGAGACGTGGAACGAGATCCGGCTGCTCCTGAACCCCCGGTTCGGTGGCCGGTTCCTTTTGGCCTTGGTGCTGGTGGGACGGTCGGAGGTGGTTTCCGGGGTTCGATCGCTCCCGCCGCTGGACCAACGGATCGGGGTCCGGGCCCAGCTGGCGCCCCTCTCGAGGGACGAGACCATCCGATACGTGCTCACCCGTCTCAAGCGTGCCGGAGCCGGCCGGTGCATGTTCCGGCCTCGGGCCCTGGACGCCGTCTACCAGCTGTCCGGAGGAGTTCCCCGAGAGATCAACTCTCTGTGCGACGCGGCGTTGCTACGGGGGTACCTGGAGCGGGCCGAGCACGTGGCGGTCCACCACGTGGTGTTCGGAGAAGAGGCAGCGGCCGACTGCCCATGGGAGGCGCGGGGGCACGGGGCAGGAGCCCGGGGGCTTGCACGGTCTTCCGGCTCGATGCCACAGTAGTGCGCGGCAACCTGCGTGCGCCGAGTGAGAAAACTTCCCCTTCCGCCCCACCGGAGCGTGAGATGACCGTGCGCTGCCCCACCTGCAAGGCACCAGTCGTCTGGAAGGACCATCCCTACCGTCCCTTCTGCTCTGAACGATGTCGGCTTGCCGACCTGGGCCGGTGGTTCCGAGAGGACTATCGGCTTCCGGCCGAGGAGGACGAGTCCGGGGATGCCCCCGATCCCGAGCTCTTCCAGTAGCAAGCGGCCGAAAAAGCAGGCTCGTCCTGCCGTGCCCGCCTCTCCCAGAACCGGTCCGCCTTGCGCTTCCGTGGTCTTCTGGTACTACTGCAAGTCTCAGAAAAGGGGCTGGGAACGGCGCATGCCCTCTGCCACGTGCCGGGACCAGCAGCCGAAGGATCCCGGTGAACCCCGGCTCCCCTCACCGGAAGGCCGGGGGCCGATTCGGGTGTGAGCGATGGAAGAACCGGTTCTGTTGGTCTACGGCAGCCCCCGCCGGGGCGGCAATACCGACCTTCTCCTCGACCGGCTCGCCGCCACCTTCGAGGGTGCCGGTACGCCGGTGGAGCGGTTGCGCTGCGCCGACCTGCGGGTCCGGCCGTGCGTCGGATGCGGGGGCTGTGCGCAGACCGGAGAGTGCGTGATCCGCGACGACGACATGCCTTCCGTGTATGGGGCGGTGGACCGGGCCGCCGCACTGGTGGTGGGGAGTCCGGTCTACTTCCTAGGGCCGCCCGCCCCCCTGAAAGCCGCGATCGACCGGTTCCAGTGCCGTTGGGCTCGGGTGAACCTCCTGAACCGGCGGCCGCAACGCCGTCGCGCCGGTGCCTTGGTGGCCACGGCCGGCAGCCCCTCCCACTCGGTGTTCACTTGCCTCCACCGGATCGTGGACGCCTGGTTCGAGGTCCTCGGGATTGACGGCGTGGCGAACCTGTTTTTGGAGAACCTGGACGAACGAGGGAGGGTGGCCGACGATCCCAGGGCAGAGACCGACCTGCCGGCGGTGGCCCACCGCATCCTGGAGCGCCTTACATCCTGATCCCCACCCCGCTCTCACGGGCTTTTAACCCGGGCCTCATTGCTTCCTCATCCGGTGGCCTTATATTGGGGCCGCTCCTGCCGGCGCCGGGGGCAGTGGCCGCGTCCCGTGCGGCTCCTCGGCCCGTCGGTCCTTACAAGCCATGCATGAAGGAGGTGATGCGAAATGAATCGTCACGCGCTCGTGTGGGTCGTGTTGGCTCTGTTCCTGACACCCCTCGCTCTTCCCTCGACCGCCTCGGCCCGGGGAGCCCCCGAAAGCTTCGCACCCCTCGCGGAGAAGCTCAAACCCAGCGTCGTCAACATCTCCACCACCAAGGTGGTGAAGACGCGGAGAATGTTCCGCAACCTGCCTCGTTTCGGCCCCAACGACCCGTTCCGCCGGTTCTTCGGCGATGACTTCTTCGACCGGTTCTTCGGGGACCAGCCCCGGGAGTTCAAAACCCAGAGCTTGGGGTCGGGGTTCATCTGGGACCGGGAGGGCTACATCCTGACCAACAACCACGTGGTGGAGAGCGCGGACGAGATCGTCGTCCGGCTTTCCGATGAGCACGAGTTCGAGGCCCGCATCGTGGGAACCGACCCCAAGACGGACCTCGCCGTGATCAAGATCGACCCCAAGGGGGTCGATCTTCAGCCGGTACGGGTCGGCGACAGCGACAAGATCCGGGTGGGGGACTGGGTGATTGCCATCGGGAACCCGTTCGGGTACGGGCACACCGTCACGGCCGGGATCATCAGCGCCAAGCAGCGGGTGATCGGTGCCGGTCCCTACGACAACTTCCTCCAGACCGACGCGGCGATCAACCCGGGAAACTCGGGCGGCCCCTTGTTCGACATGAACGGCCGGGTGGTGGGCATCAACACCGCCATCGTGGCCGGAGGCACCGGGATCGGCTTCGCCATTCCCGTGAACATGGCCAAGGAGATCGTGCCCCAGCTCAAGGAACGGGGCAAGGTCACCCGGGGATGGCTGGGGGTCATGATCCAGGAGGTCACCAGAGACCTGGCCGATCAGTTCGGCCTGAAGGCTCCCCGGGGAGCGTTGATCTCCGACGTGGTGGAGAACGGCCCCGCGGACAAGGCGGGGCTCCGCCGGGGAGACATCATCGTGGAGTTCGACGGCCAGACCATCGACAAGATGCACCAGCTTCCCCGGATCGTGGCCGAGCGTGCTCCGGGCAGCAAGGTGAAGGTGGTGGTCCTTCGCAAGGGCAAGCGCAAGACGTTCGAGGTGACCCTGGGCGAGCTCAAGGAGGAGGCCCTGGCCGGCGAAGCTCGCGTCCAGAAGGACCTGGGACTCACGGTGCAAGAGATCACCCCGGAGCTCCAGAAGCACCTCGGCCTGGACACCGACAAAGGCCTGGTGGTGTCGGGGGTGGTGCCGGATAGCCCTGCGGCCCAGGCGGGCGTCCGTCGGGGCGACGTGATCTTGGAGGTGAACCAGCAGGAGGTTCCCGACCTGGATGCCTACCGCAAGGCCCTGGCGGAGTCCAAAGGCAAGGAGAGCGTGCTGTTCCTGATCAAGCGGGGTGCCGGCACCCTGTACGTGGTGGTGCCCCTGTCCAAATGACCGGTCGGCCGGGAGGACCGTCGGGGCGCGGCGGAAGCCGTGTGCCCCGGTTGACAACCCTCTGGGATCGGCTACGGTTCGTGGTGCGGTTCGACGGTTCTTTCTCCCCAAGGGAAAGGAGGTCGCCATGGTCGCACTTCGAAGGGTCTTGTGGGCCGTACTGGTCGGAGTCGTTCTTGCCGCACCGGCGTGGGCGGCAACCATCCGACCGGGAGAGATCCGGGTCGTGGAGGGCCGGATCAGCGCCGTGGACGTGCCGTACCGGACCGTGGTGATCGAGGTCCCCACCCCCAAAGGGGATCTCACGGTAGGGGTCACCTTGGACGAAGCGGTGAGGCCTCGTGTCGATGGCCGGGAGATTCGCCTGTCCGACGTGGAGGTGGGCACCACGGCCCGCCTCAAGTACACCCGGAAGGACGACCGTCTGGTGGGGCTGGATCTGGTCGTGCGGCGGTAAGGGGAACGGTTCGCCGGTACGCTCGGGTTCCATGGACGACCTGGTCCGAACGCTCGAGCAGTGGGTGCGGGTGGCATCCTGGAGCCGGGACCCCGCCGGGGTCCGTAGAATGGTAGCCGGCCTCGTCCCCCTCTTCCGTTCCCTCGGTGCCCGCGTGGACCGGGTGCCCCTCGACCCCTGGAGTACCTGGGACGAGGACGGCCGGGCCGTGGCGGTCGCCGTGGGGCCCGCCCTTTGGGCCGTCAGGCGGCCCACGGCTTCGACCCAGGTCCTGATCGTGGCGCATGCCGACACCGCCCTCCCCTTGACCAGGCCCCCCGAGCGTGGCACCCATCGCGGTCGACCCGCCCTATGGGGAGTGGGCGCGCTCGATGCGAAGGGGGGGATCGCCGTGGCCTGGGAAGCTCTTCGCCGATTCGAGGTCGGCGGCCGTACGGAGCCGGACGTGGGCTGGGCGGTGTGGATCGCCCCCGACGAAGAGCTCGGATCCCCCGCCTCTGCTCCGCTCCTGGTCTCCCGGGCCGGCCGGTACGGCACAGCCCTGGTGTTCGAGCCCTCCCACCCGGACGGCGCGCTGGTGTCCGACCGGATGGGGTCGGGCAACTTCACGGTGGTGGCCCACGGCCGCCGGGCCCACGCGGGCCGCAACCCGGACGAGGGCCGAAACGCGGTGCACGCCCTGGCTGCCTTCGTGGTGGAGCTGGAACGGTGGGCCGGAGACACCCCCGGGGTTCGCGTCAACGTGGGGGAGATCCGGGGCGGGGAGGCGGTCAACGTGATCCCGGAGCGCGCGGTGGCCCGGTGGAACGTACGGTGCCGGGACCCGCTGGACGTGCAGCGGTTCACCGAGGGGCTCACCCGAATTCACGCGCGGATCGAGGCACGTTACGGCGTGCGGCTCGAGATCCACGGGGAGCTCGGCCGACCGCCGAGACGCCTCGACGATCGCACCCTGGCCCTGTACGAACGGTTAGCGGCGTGCGCCGGCCGGTCCGGTCGGTCGCTCCGCTGGGCCCCCAGCGGGGGGGTGTCGGACGCTAACCTGCTGTCGGCCGCGGGGCTTGCGTGCGCCGACGGCCTCGGTCCCCGGGGAGACGGCATGCACACCCCGGAGGAGTGGGTGGACCTGCACAGCCTGGAGGAGCGGGTGGAGTTGGTGACCGAGTTCTTGCGGAGCCTGGAGGCCGCGCACCGTTCTGGTGGCCGTTCAGCGGAGGCCGTGCCGTGACCCTGCTGTCGGCCGACCTGCTGCGCGCCGACCCGCGGGTACGGGAGGCCCGACGGCTCCTCGCCGGGGCGGTGGGCGACGTGCAGGCCCGGATCACGGGGATCCGGGCCCCCGACCCCGCCCTAACGGTGCAGGCATCCGAAGCGGTGCAACGGTGGGGAGAGCTCCGGGGCGCCCCCCTAGCCCTGCCCTACCTCGGCTCCGGCGTGGGGCGGGGGCCGTTCGTCGAGCTGGCCGACGGCAGCGTGAAGTACGACATGATCGGGGGGATCGGGGTCCACTTCCTGGGCCACGGGCATCCCCTCGTGCTGGAGGCGGGCTTGGACGCCGCCCTCGAGGACATGGCCATGCAAGGCAACCTCCAGCAAACATCCCTGGCGCTCTCGTTTGCGGAGGAGCTCCTCGGCCTGGCCAACGCCCGGGGGGCCCGGTTAGCTCACGTTTTCTTCACCACCAGCGGGGCCATGGCCAACGAGAACGCCTTGAAGCTCGCGTTCCACCGGCACCGGCCGGCCGACCGCATCCTGGCCTTCGAAGGTGGGTTTGCGGGAAGGACCCTGACGCTGGCCTGGGTCACGGATCGGCCGGCCTACCGGGAGGGGCTGCCCCCCACCGTGGCGGTGGACTTTGTTCCGTTCTTCGATCCATCGGACCCCGAGGGCAGCACCGACAGGGCCCGGGCCGCCCTCCGCGCACACCTGGACCGATATCCGGGGCGGCACGCGGCCATGGTGTTCGAGCTCGTTCAGGGGGAACGGGGCGGATTCCCCGGGGACGGGGAGTTCTTCCGGGTCCTCATGGCGGAACTACGGGACAGCGGCGTGGCCGTGATGGTGGACGAGGTCCAGACCTTCGGAAGGACCTTGGCGCCGTTTGCCTTTCAGCACTACGGGCTCGACGACCTGGTGGACCTGGTCACGGTGGGGAAGATGACCCAGGTGTGCGCCACCCTGTTCCGGGAGGCCTACCGTCCCCCCACCGGCCTGATCAGCCAGACGTTCACCGGGGCCACCGCGTCGTTCCGCGTGGGCCTGGCCGTGCTCCGGGTGCTGAGGGAGTCCGACCTGTTCGGCCCGGACGGCGGCAACGCCCGGGTGTACCTCCGTCTCGCCGAGAGGTTCGAGCAGATGGAGCGCCGGATGCCCGGGGAGATCCGGGGGCCTTACGGAATCGGGGCCATGGTGGCTTTCACTCCGTTCGACGGGTCGTCTGCCGCGGCCAGGGCCGTGGTCCGGAGGCTGTTCGAAGCCGGCGTGGTGGCGTTTACGGCCGGCCATGCCCCTTGCCGGGTACGGTTCCTGGTTCCCACCCCTGCCGTCTCCGACAACGACCTGGACGCCGTGGCGGACCGGGTGGAGGCGGTGATCGCCCAAGGTCCCGCCGGGGAAGGGGAGGTCTCGCCGTGATGGTGTTTCGGCCGGTCCGAAGGGAAGATCTGGACCGTGTCGTGGAGCTTGTTGTCGGCTCCGGGCACGGTCTCACGAGCCTCCCCAAGGACCCCGAGCTCCTGGCCGAACGGGTGTGGGAGGGTGCCGAGGTGTTCGGTCGCGACGTCCGACGGCCGGGGGGGGAGTCGTACCTGTTCGTGCTGGAGGACCCGCGCACGGGGGCCCTGGCCGGTACCGCGGGCATTGTCGCCAAGGTGGGAGGGTTCGAGCCGTTCTACACCTACCGGCTCGAGACCCATGAGCTGCGGTCCGAGGTGCTGGGTATCCGGCGTCGGATCCGATGCCTGCACCCGGTTCGGGAGCACAGCGGCCCCTGCGAGATCGGCAGCCTGTACCTGGCACCCTCCTACCGCCGGCACGGCAACGGCCGGCTCCTGTCCCTGGGCCGGTTCCTGTACATGGCGTGCCAGCCCCACCGGTTCGAACGGGAGGTGATCGCCGAGATGCGCGGCGTGGTGGACGACCGGGGACGGTGCCCGTTCTGGGAGGCCATCGGCCGCCACTTCTTCGGCCTCGACTTCCCCAAGGCCGATTACCTGAGCGTGCGGGACAAGCGGGTTATCTCGGAACTGATGCCCGCCCATCCGATTTACGTGCCCCTCCTTCCCGAGGAGGCCCAACGGGTCATCGGGCGGGTGCATCCGGAAACGGAACCGGCCCTTGCCCTGCTGCGCCAGGAGGGGTTTCGCCCGCTGGGTTTCGTGGACATCTTCGACGGCGGCCCCGTGGTGGGCTGCCCCCGGGACCGGATCCGAACCGTGCGCGAAACCCGGGTGCGCCCGGCCGTCCCCGACGAAGCGGGCCCGACCGGGGAACCCCACCTCGTAGCTCCCTACCCTTCCGGCGTGCCCGTGGTGATCGCCCCTTTTCCCCGAAACGCCCCCGAGGCCCTGCTTCCGCCCGAGGGGCTCGAGGCTCTCCAGGTGCCTCCCGGCGATCCGGTGGCCTGCGCCCCGTTGCGGCCCGCCCCGTCCGGTGCCTGATGGGCATGCCTTGCGTCTGCGGGGGCGGGGGACGTCTCGCCCGCTCCGCCCGGAGGTGCACCGACAGGGGGACAGGAGCCGTGGGCCCAGCCGCCGTGGAGCTCCAGCTGGATGGCCTGGTCGGACCCACCCACCACTACGGAGGGCTGGCGTACGGCAACCTGGCCTCCATGGACCACAGCGGGGCCCCTTCCGATCCCCGGGCCGCGGCATTGGAGGGGATCGGTAAAATGGAGCTTGTGGCCAAAATGGGCGTGCCCCAGGCCGTCCTCCCCCCCCACGAACGGCCGGACGTTCCGACTTTGCGGCGGCTGGGGTTCACCGGCACCGATGAGCAGGTGTTGGCGCGCTGCCTGCGGGACGCCCCGGATCTCCTGGCGGCGGTGTCGAGCGCGTCGAGCATGTGGGCGGCCAACGCGGCCACCGTCAGTCCGTCGGCCGACACGGCGGACGGCCGGGTTCACGTCACCCCAGCCAACCTCGTCTCCCAGTTCCACCGCTCGTTGGAAGCGGCCTTCACCCACCGGGTGTTGCAGAAGATCTTTTCCGATCCCGACCGGTTCGCGGTTCACCCCCCCCTTCCGCCGAGCTCGGCCCTGACAGATGAAGGGGCCGCCAACCACATGCGGCTCGCCCCCGGCCACGGCGCCCCCGGTATCGAGCTCTTCGTGTACGGCCGCCGGGCGTTGCGAGTGGAGGGCCGGGAGCCCACTCGGTTTCCGGCCCGTCACAGCCGAGAGGCCTCGGAAGCCCTGATCCGATCCCACGGCTTGGCTCCGGAGCGCGTGATGCTGCTCCGTCAGGACCCGAAGTCGGTGGACGCCGGGGTTTTCCACAACGACGTGGCAGCCGCGGGCAACGAGGACTTCCTTCTCGTCCACTCCGAAGCCTGGGCCGACCGGGGGGGAGCGCGACGGTTGGCCCGGCGGTTCGAGGCGGCGTTCGCTACTCCCTTGCATCTGGAGGTGATCTCCGAAAAACGCCTCCCCCTGTCCCGGGCCGTCGCCACCTACCTGTTCAACAGCCAGATCCTCACCCTGCCCGAAGGCGGGATGGCTGTGCTTGCGCCCACCGAGTGCCGGCGAGACCCCGCGGCCCGGGAGATCCTGACCGAACTGGTGGAGCGGCCCGGCCCGATTCGAGCGGTCCATTACGTCCATGTGCGCCAGAGCATGCGAAACGGCGGGGGACCGGCGTGCCTTCGGCTGCGGGTGGTACTGACCCCGGCCGAGCGGTCGGCCGTGCATCCCGGCGTTATGCTCACCCCCGAACGGGCGGCCGCTCTGCGCGAGTGGGTGAGCCGCCACTACCGAGATCGGCTGGTGCTCCAGGATCTGGCCGACCCCCAACTGCTCCGTGAGATCCGCACTGCCCTGGACGAACTGACTCGCCTGCTTGGACTCGGTTTCCTCTACTCGTTCCAGACGGAGCCCGGCCCGTAGCGCCCCATCCCGAACCGGAACAACGAAAAGTCGAACCGTACCGGGTCGGCCCGATCGTATGCGGCCAGGCTGCGGGTGATCTCCACCGCGGTCTTCCAATCGTTGCTCTTCCGGGCCGTGAACCCCAAGGCCCGTCCCACGCGGGCCACGTGGGCGTCGAGGGGGACCACCAGCCGGCCCGGGTCCACCCGGCCGTGCCAGTAGCCGGGGTCCAGGGGATCGCGCCGCACCACCCACCGTAGGAACAGGCACATCCGCTTCGCGGCCCCGCCGGCTGCCGGGGAGGCCAGCAGGTGGCGCACCGGGTGGCGCGGGGGTAGCCGGGGCTCCCGAAGGAGGGGGCGGGGGTCGCCCCCAAGGATGGCGTCCGAGAACCCCGAGAGGGCTGCCCTGAGGTCGTCGCCGGGATCCGACCTCTCGAACAGATCCGCGAGGGTTCCCCACCGCTCCAGGGCCTGGGCCACCAGGTGGAGGAGCAGGGCCACGTCCTGCCCTTTGTGGAACCGGTACACAAACCGCCCCAGCCGCTCCTGCCACTCGCGGGGCGGGACGTGGCCCAAGGCCTCCCTCGGCCGGTCCCCCAGATGGTCGAAGATCTCCCCCAGGGCCTCGAGGATCTTCTCGACCCGGCCGTATGCAAACGCGGCCGCCACCAGGGCGGCCACCTCGCCGTCCCGAGGATCCGTCCAACCGCGGGCAAACACGAGGGGGTCGGGCCAGAGAAACTCGGGGCGGTGGTGTGCGGCGTAGAGCCGTTCGAGCTCCGAGCGTTGCGGTTTCCTCACGGCCCCTCCCGCGCTGGCACGGCGATTGAGAGAGGGAAAGGGGGGGCTGGCTCTGCTTTCTGAGCTCCGGCCCGGCGTTGGGGACGGCCGGGGTTGACCTGAAGCAAGCCTTTGCTACATTTGGGAAGCATTTTCCCCACCCGGGTGGCCTTTCGATTCCGTTCGGTTGGCCCGTTCGGCTCTCTGAGGGGGACGGGCGGTTCGTTTCCGCAAAAGGGGGCGTCATGTGGCTTCGGCGGATCGCGGCTCTGGTGATGGTCCTGATGTTTGCGGCGGGGGCCGTTGCGGCGGATATTCCCCGCTCGGCCCGGCTGGTCAAGGAGGCGGGTAACCAGTTTCTCGACGCGAAACGGTACGCTGACGCGATCGACTGCTACCTGCAGGCCCTGGAGATCGTGCCGGAGTACGCAGAGGCCCACTACAACCTGGGGGTGGCGTTTCTCAAAGGGTTCCGCGCTTTTCGTCTGGCCCGCCACCATTTCGAGAGATACCTCGACCTGGAACCCTTTGCCCCGGATCGCGAGGCGGTGGAGGCTCTTGTGGCCACCCTGACCCGGAAGGAGTCGCCTCTGCCCGAGGAACCCGGCCAGGTGGTGGCCGTGGTGGGCGGCCGGCTGCTCCTGAGCGGGAGCGGATGGGTGGGCAAAGGCGACGAGATCGAGATCCGGGAGCGAACGGGGGCCCCGTGCGCGCGGGTGCTCGCGGACTACGTGTATCCCGACTGCGTCCTCACCCAACGCATTCTGGACAACAATACCCTCCAGCGGATCCAGCCGGGGTTGGTCGCGGTGAACCGTTGAGACCACCCCTCGGCGGGCAAACCGTTTCCGCTTGACACCCCTCGTCTTGGGCCGAGGGGTGTTTTTCGTGGCACCCTGGGCTACAATGCAATTCTTTGTCTCGAGGGAGGCCTTCCCATGAACCGGCGCTACGTGCATCTGCTGTTTGTCCTGGTGTGTGCGGGGGTGCTATTCGTGCTGTTCCGGGCTCCACCGGTCTCCACGCCGCGGCTGCCGCCCGACGCGACCCATGCCGACCGCAAGGCCTATGAGGCCTGCCCGTCGTGCCACGGCCGGGACTCCGAGACGGCCATGCCCGAGGACCACCTGGCCCCGGCGGGCCCGGTCCGACCCGACCACTTGAAGTGCTACTTCTGCCACAAGCCCACGGAGACCTGAGCCCCCCTCGTCCCGGCTTCGGCCGAGGGCTTACCGGCGGCCCTGCCCGCGCTTCTTCCCCAGGTCCAGCACCTCGCGCCGCCCCACCGGTACCCAACGGCCGCCCCCTTGCTCCCGCTCGAACTCGACCCGCAGAACGCCGTCGGTACCCGGCTTCCACGGCTGGGAGTAAAGCTCCGGCAGGGTCAGGGCCCGGCGGAAGAACAGGCGGTACGGCAGGTCCATGGTGATCCGGCCCTCCCCTCCTGGGTCCGCGCATTTCGGCTCGCCGTACACCCGGTACGTCTGCCCCGGCCCCTTGTGGCACGCGTGGGCGGCCAGGTCGAAGAACACGGTCTCCTCGACCCCCAGAGGGGCGTCGGCCGACGAGGTGCGAACGGCCTGGCCCTCGGCATTCAGGCGATCCCGGTAGGCCCGTGCCGATTCCAGGAGGTCCGGCGGACATGCCGCAGCCCCCGAGGGCAGAGGCGAAACCCAGACCCAGAACCCGATTGCCGCGACCATCCCCCCGGCGAAGCGTCTGGCCCGCCTCATCCCACTCCTCCTAGCCCGTAGCGGTCCCGGACCCTGAAGCTTAACTCCCGCAGCAGATCGTAGCAGGCCTCCACCGTCTGTTCCCGGTCGGGGTTCACCAGCGCGCAGGTGGCCGGAAGCAGCAGACTTCGCGGAAGGAGCTTCTCGCGGGTCAGGCCCGTAGGCTCCAGGGCATCCCAGAGCCGCTCCAGGTGGTCCAGCAGCTCGGTGAGGTCTGTGGCCCGGTAGTCGTCGTAGTTCGCCGGCACGATCCCCCACCCGATCACCCCCCCGCTCTCCAGGAACCTCCGAAGGCTCGGGGCGTAACCTACGAACCGATCCCCGCTGCCGAAGGCGTTGAAGCTCAGGACGTCCATGGGGGTGTTCAGCAGGAAGTCCCAGTCTGGATTCCCGCACAAATGCACCCCCCTTTTCCCTTGGATCAGGGAGAAGAACGTGTCCAGGTCTTGGCGGGCCGCGGTGTCGGTGTACCCTGCCAGGGCCGAGAACAGGAACTCCAACCCCGGCTCGTCCACGAACATGAAGGCATTGGGGTTCCTGGCCCGGAGCTCCTCCCCCATGGTGTTCACCTTTCGCGCCAGGAAGTCGATCAGCAGCCCTCGGACCTCGTCATCGTAGATCAGGGGGCGGTCGTTCTCGTCCTTGACGCTGAAACCAAAGGAGATCGGGCCCTCCATCTGCCCCCGGACGGCCGGTCGATCCGAGAGGCCCAGGGAGAGGAAGCGGTGGTACACTGCCGAGTACTTCTCGGACAGCCGGTATAGGTCCGGATCCTCCATACGCTCCAGAAACGCCGGCAGTTCCTCGTAAAACCGCTCGGTGGAGAAGTCGATCCGCCGGTTCTCTTCGTCGATCCGAACCCCAGGAAAGTTCTCTGAAACCTGCACGTACATGTCCTCGTAGTACGACAGACGCGGCAGCTGGGGCCAGAACGGGATGTCGAGGCTCAATGCCAGGTCCAGGGCCCGGTCCACATCGGTGTGGGGCAGGATGCCCATGGCGGTGGTGAGGCAGTTTCCGGGTATGCTCACGGCTCCCTCCTGCGTCCTCCGTCTCTTGATGCACTCCATCATACCCGATCGGCACCCCGCCGCCATTGACCCAGGTCACGCCGTGGGGGGCCGGCCGCTTTGCCATGGTCTCCGCCACGGGGTAGGCTCGAACCGAGCGCTAGCTCCGTTAGCCCGCATGATTCATGAGCGTTCGTCGCGGAACCGTCGAGTGTGCGTCAGATCGGGGCAAGCGCACCAACGAGGGGCGCAGGCGTACGGGACGGTACGTCGAGCCCCCAGGCGCGAGCACGCCCCGAGACGGCGTGCAATCGGCGTTTGCAGCAGAAGGCTTCATGAATACTAAGACCTTCAAACGTATTGCCAGGGGACGGGGTGGGGGGCCTGGCTCCGGCCGGGCGCGGGTGCGGCATCCGATCGCCGCGCCTTCTCATGTCGCCGCTTGCGCGTCGGTCCGTGCCACGATAGCGGAAGCCTTGGGATCCGGCGGCGATCCGGACGTTCGGAGGGCGCGGCGAGCTAAGGAGCCGCACCCGGCGCTCCACCAGGCCCCCCACCCCGCACTCCCCAAGGGGAAGGGGGCACGGGCCTGGCAATACTTTCGTTGGAATTAGTAATGCGGGCTTCCAGCGGGTCGAAGGCCCAAAGTTCCTGGGAAGGGGCCTTCGGCGCCCGCCCGGGGGCTTGGGGTTTCGCTTGGGCATGACCGGGAGAGGTGGACAGGATGTCCCAGCTGGTAGGATGTGCGTGGCCGGACGGGGTGGTGCTGGCCGCCGACAGAAGGGTGGTGCTGGAGCAGGAGGACGGGCAGCAGATCCACTCCCTCCGCAAGCTCTACCCCTTGGGCGCCCAGGCCGCCATGGCAACGGCCGGTGCGGCTGTGGGCATCGGGGTGAGCCGGACGCTCTCACAGGTGTTTCGGCGTCGGAGCGCGGCCGAGTTCGAGGAGATCGAACCCTATGTTGTGCAGGTCTTCCGCAGGGAGTACGAGGCGTTCGTGCACCGGGGGCACCAGTGGTTCCAAGACCACCCCGAGGCCCACCGTCGCTCGTACCTACTGTTGGCCGGGCGGGACTCGGACGGAAGGTGCAGACTGGCGTTCTATGCCTCCGAGGACCACGGGCACCCCCACCGCGGGGTGCGGGTCAAGGGCGTCGTCACCGCTCCTCGCCGGCTCGGGCTCGAAACCCTCTTGTACCAGGAGCTCCAGCAGCCGACCCGGGATCGGCTCCTGGAGGCGGTGATGCAGGGGATGCACCGGATCCGTGAGCGGGACGATGCCGTCGACGGCCCGTTCGATCTCGCAGTGCTAGAGCGATCCGGGTTCGTGTTCTGGACCTCGGGTTGAGCCCCGGCTCCTCGGGCAAAAAAGAACGGGCCGTCGGGCCCGCGAGACAGGGTACCAGCATAATAAGCCGGGGCTCGAATCATGCCCGTGCCCCCTGGCTCACAGGGTAACCCGAACCCGTAGCCGGCACCGCCGCCCACGCCTCCCCGGCCAGACGCTCCCTCCGGCAGGCAGGGCAGAGCGAAGCTCTGTCCTCTTCCCACATCGCTTTTCCCACAAGCAGGACGTCCTCGATGCAGGTCGGGCACAGCACGGCTTCTCGGGGTAACCCAAAGTAGAGCCGTCCCCGGGCCTCGATCTCCGCCGCCTGGCCCGACAGCGGCGCGGTGATGGCGTTCGCGGCTGCACCACAGGCGAAACAAGCTCCGTTGTTCATGGCACACATCCTCCCTTGGTGGTGTCGTCCGATGCCGAACGGATAGCGAACGGTTAAGACTATAGGTTCGGAAGGGCACGGTTTCAACCAACCGCCCCTCGAAGTACCCTATCGGCTCATTGCTTTATCCGTATGGGGCCGCTATTCGAAACTCTTTTAGTATAACTTTCCGGTAACGACCGGATATACAGACGAACCGATCCGGTATTTTCCCCTCCCGCCACCTTGCCGAGGGGCATGGCGTGTGGCTAAAGAACACTCATCCCTATACCCACCATGTGCGGAGGGAGCGCTATGTGTAACCATGCGTACGGGTTGGAGATCATTCGCTGCCAAGAGTGCGGTGCCCACGTGGCGTCACAGTGTGACGAATGTGGGTACGAGGCACGCTACGACGAGCACGCCCCGGGTTGTCCTTTGGCCCCTTCGCAGGCCCCCCCCGAGGGTCTGGACTCCCCGGAGGCGGTCCGGAACCGGGTCTGAGCCGCCGACCCCAGGGAAGGAGGGAGAACCATGGCCCAACTGGAGCTCTCGGAGGAGGAGACACGCACCCTTGTCCAGGTGTTGGACTATGTGCTCTCCGAGCTGCGGATGGAGATCGCCGACACCGATCGGAAAGACTTTCGGGAAGGGCTCAAGGCCCAAAAGCAGACCCTCAGCGCGATCCTTCACCGATTGAAGGAGGCAGAGGGCGGTACGGCCGAGGTCTGAGCCCCGGACTCGCAGGAGCCCCGGAGTTCCTGCAGAGGGGGGGATCCACGTGGTACCGACGCAGCGAGCAGTAAAGGGTGGTGCGGGTTCGGCCTTCGACCTGGGCCGGGAGGGTGACGTTCCCGCCGGGTGTCGGGAGCCCCCGCCTCGGGCCCGGCAGCTCGAAGCATCCTGGATCTCCCGCGGCGGCTTCGTTCGGACGCTGGGGCGGGAAGGGTCTAGGGGGTTCTTCCTTCCAGCCCAGGGGCCCCCCCGAGCAGCTCCCAAACCGCGTCCTCCGTCAGAGCGGCGGGGTTCTCTGGCCGAAGCAGGTCATCCACCAGCTCCTTCTTCCGGGCTTGAAGCTCGAGGATCTTCTCCTCAACGGTCCCGCGAACTACCAGCCGATAGGCGAACACCTTCCGCGTCTGGCCGATGCGGTGGACCCGATCGGTGGCCTGCTCCTCCACCGCCGGGTTCCACCAGGGGTCGAACAGGATCACGTAGTCGGCGCCGGTGAGGTTCAAACCGGCCCCTCCGGCCTTCAGGCTGATCAAAAACGCACGCACGGACTCGTCTTCCTGAAACTGCCGTACCTTGTCCTCGCGCCGGCGGGTCCGGCCGTCCAGGTACAGGTGCTCCACCCCGGTCTCCCGAAACCAGCTACGCAGCCGCGACAGGACCTGGGTGAACTGGCTGAACACCAAAACCCTGTGCCCCTCCTCGAAGATTTCGGTCACAACATCCTTGAATCGCTCGAACTTTGCAGAAGGTATGCCTCCACCGATCCCCCCGGGTAGCAGCTCCGGCAGACAACAGGCTTGGCGCAGCCGCAGGAGGGCCTCGAGCACTGAAAACCGGGCCTGCTCGAGCCCCCTGCGGCGGATGTCCTGCAGCACACGCTGTCGGCTGGCGTCGAGCAGGCTTCGGTAGAACGCCTCCTGCTCCGGATCCATGTCGCACCACACCACCGACTCCACCTTCGGGGGCAGCTCGGGTTCCACCTGCTCCTTGAGCCGACGGAGCACGAACGGCGCGATGCGACGTCGGAGCGTCTCCGAAGCCTGGGGGTCGCCCTCCACCACCGGCTGGACAAACCTCCGGACGAACGCCCTCTGGCTTCCGAGGAGACCGGGGTTCAGAAACTGGAACAGGCTCCAGATCTCTCCCAGATGGTTTTCGAGCGGGGTCCCTGTGAGGGCGGCCCGCTTTCTCGCCCGCAGGGCGCGGGCGGCTCGAGCCGTCTGGGTGTCCGGATTCTTCACGGCCTGGGCCTCGTCCAGGATCACCCAGTTCCATTCCACCTGCTCCAGCATCGCTCGGTCCCGTCGGAGCAACGCGTAACTCGTGACCACGAGGTCGGCCTCCAGCAGGCCCTGGGGGCTGTCCGTCCGGTCACCGCCGTGGTGGCGCAGGACGCGCAAGCCAGGCAGAAAACGGCCTGCCTCGGCCTCCCAGTTGGGGACCACCGAGGTCGGGGCCACCACCAAGTTCGGTCCGGGCCGGCCGCGCCCCACGTCCACCGCCACGGCCGCCAGGGCTTGGAGAGTTTTTCCCAGTCCCATGTCGTCTGCCAGGGCCGCGCCGCAGCCCACCTCACCCAACGTGACCAGCCAACGTACCCCCTGGGCCTGGTACGGCCGCAGCCGGGCCTGGAGCCCCGGCACCTCGGGTGGGAGCCCCTTGGACGCCATCTCCAACGATTCGAGGATCCGGGCCCAGCCTCGGGAGCCCTTCTCCCAGTCCACGTCGGCGGCCGCTTCGGCCACCTCGTCCAACACGGGGCCCATGTGGAGAGGGAGTCGGGCCCGCCCGTGTCGCAGGCGCAGGTCCTCCAGCCCCCGCAGTCCCCTCTCCCGAAGGGCCTCCGCGATGCGTCCGTACGAACCGTCGCTTAAGCGCACGAACCGGGCCCCGGTCCGGAGCGCCTCCAACAGCCGTTCCAAGGGCACCCCGTGCCCCTCGGCCCCGGCTTCTGCCTCCACCTCGAACCAGTCCACACCGGACCGGACCCTCACCCGGAGCACCACCGGCTTGGCCCGAACCCGCCAACGCACTAGGCTCTCCGCCCCCAGAACCTCCCAGCCTTCCCCCAGCCGGAGCAGCCCCTCGGTCATGAAGGCGAGGGCCGCCTCGCCTTCGGCGCTGAACAGGCCAGGCTCCACCGGCCGCAGCCCGGCCCGGTCCAGGTCCTGGGTGTGGGAGAACTCCGAGTCCATATCCCGCCGGACAAACACCCGCTGCGTCCCCAGGGTGACCCGGGGCATGGGATCCGGGTTGGATGCCGCGATCTCCACGTCGCCGTACCGGAACCCGAGTCGGCCCCAGAGCCGGCCGGCCGTCTCTTCCAGATACAGACGGGGCTTGGGCCGTTCGTCCAGCACCAGGCGGCGGGACCGCAGCCCACCGAGGTCCACGGGGACTCCCCGCTCCTCCAGCTCCGCGGCCACCGCGCCCACCAGGGATGGAATGTCTTCCTCCCCCAACAAGACCCCCTCGTCCAGGAGCCGGGCCAGGGCCGCTCCCCCCCGTACGCCCACCACCGGCCGCAGCTCCCCCTCAGCCAGCACCCAGGGCGGGCCGTCCCCCAGCACGAGCACGGAACGTTTTTTCAGCCCCTTCAGCCCGGCCCGCAGGCGAAAGCCGGAGCTCGATCCCTCGGTGCGCAGCCCGATCCGGGCCGGTCGGTCCTCGATCCGCAGGAGCGACCGGGACCTCTGGTCGTACACCCGACTGGCTTGGGCCAGGCTGCGCAGCAACGGGTCCACGTCCCTGGGGCCCACCCGCACGCCCGGCCCGGCCCGCTCGGCCCCGGCCGCCAACAATCCCTCCACCCGACGCAGTACCTCCCTGTCCCCCGGGCTACCGGCCTCGTCAGCGGCTTCGGCGAGCCGCTCCCACCGCACGACCCGGCCCGGCCCCACCTCGCCAAGCCTTATTTTATGAACGCGCCAGTGTAGGGCCAGGCCTGTGCCCTCCTGACTCGGCACCGGCTCGATCCAGTGCACCAGGGCCCGATCCACGGCGTCGGGGCGCTTCGTTCCGAGCAGATCTTCGATCCAGTTACGCCAGCTCCCGCGGGGTTCCTCCGGCGCGCGGGGCCGCGCCGCCCAGTTCCGGGCCAGCAAGAGCAGATGCACACACGGCCATGCCCGCGCCCCGCAGGGGCACTCCCCTTCCACCCGGGTCGGGGTGACCCGGAGGGCCACCTCGACCGGGGGGCCGCCGGGCACGGTCACCAACCCCTTCGCTCGGGCCTCGTCAGGTTCCCAAAGCTCCTCGAACCCTTCCACACGGCCAGCCGCGTCGGGGGAAACCCGGGCCCTGCGCTTGAGGGTGCTAAGGATCCGGGACGGATCGATCCAACGTTCGGTCATCGCGGAAGATGCCCCATTCTTCTCCTGTGGGCTCGCCACCCGCACGGGCGCGCCCGGCGGGCAGCGGCGGCCTCCGCCCGGTTTGCTCGAAGGGCGGAACCCTCTATGCTAGAAGACATGGGGATGCGAGACAACGCGTGTACCGCCCGATCTCGACAACTGACGCCGCCCTTCCCTTCCGGCTCCTGTGGAGGCCCATGATCCAGGGATCGCTGCTTGCCCTTTCGTTGGGGGCGCTAAGCCTGGCGCTGCTCCTGAATGGATGCGGACGATGGGTGGACAGCTGGGTGTACCAGCCCCGCTCCACCTCTGCGGCCACGCCCGCGTCCCGTGGGGTGGACTACGAGGATCTGACGCTGGAGGCGGATGACGGCACGCGTCTGCACGCGTGGTGGATCCCCGGCAAGCGGGACGGACCTGCCATCGTCTTCCTGCACGGAAACGCCGGGGGCCTGTCCGACCGGGTGGACCTGATCCAGCGGTTTGCCGAGCGGCTGGGACTGCCGATTCTCGCCTTGGAGTACCGGGGGTATGGCACCAGCTCGGGACGTCCTTCCCAGCCGGGTCTGGTCGGGGACGCCGGCTGTGCACTTCGGGAGGCTCGCAGCCGGGTGCGGGGACCCGTGGTCTTCTTCGGGCGCAGCCTTGGCGCCGCCGTGGCCCTCCACGCCGCCCTCCGGTACGCTCCGGACGGGCTCGTGCTGGAGGGGACGTTCACGCGGGTCGAGGAGTTGGCCCGGCTCCACTACCCGTTGTTGTCCTGGCCGTTTCGCCGCAGGCTGGTCGAGATGTGGGACAATCTGGCGGCTGCCGCCCGCCAAAAGGTGCCTGCCTTGTTCCTTCACGGGGACAAGGATCGGGTGGTGCCCATCGGCATGGCGTGGCGGGTGTACGATCACTATGCAGGCCCCAAGACCTTTCGCACCGTGGTCGGGGCTGGCCACGACGACCCCGCCTTCGTAGGGGGAGACGCCTACTGGGATGCGTGGGAGAGATTCCTCGACCTCGTTTCCGGTCCCCCTTCCGGAAGGACCGCGGGGCTCAAGAGACCGTCATCTAGGGCCGATCCGGCAACAGAGGAGAACGCGCCCGACCCGGGTATCCCGCACATCCGCAAGGGGGAACGACCTTGAGAGCGCTGGTGGTGGACGACTCCTCCACGATCCGCGAGATCGTGGGCACCGTTCTCGAGAGGTCCTTCGGTCTCGAGATCGCCGAGGCCGCCAACCCCGCTCAGGCCCTGCGCCGGCCCGGTCCGTTCGACCTGGTTGTAACCGACCTCGTGATGCCGGAGGAGCACGGCTTCTCCCTGATCCGGGAGCTGCGACGCCAACCCGAGACCTGCACCGTTCCCATCCTGGTGATCTCCGTGGAGGTCCACCCGGACGTCCCGGAGCGCGCCGTGCGAGCAGGCGCCGATCGATTTCTCGGAAAGCCGTTCCGGCTCGATCAGCTAACGGCCGTGGTTCGGGAGATGCTGGACCTGCCCCCCGAGGCTGGACAAACACCCGAGCCGCGGTAGGTTGCCCTGCGGGGCATGGAGCCTGCTTCCGGCCAGGCGCGAGTGCAGCATCCGATCGCCGCGCCTTCGCATGCCGTTGTCTGAGCAGTCTGTCCGGGCGGAGACAGCGGATGGTCCTGGAGTTCGACAAAACTACAGATGTTCGGGGGGGCGCGGCGAGCCAAGGAGCCGCGCCCGGCGCTCCAGCAGGCCCCATGCCCCCCGGACCGTGCAGTCGAGGCGAAGAGGCATGGTGATTCCTAGAAGGTGTGGGAATCCGAGAGGTTTTCAAGCCTCCTAGCCTCCCAGCCTCCTAGCGGAAGTTACTGGGAGGCAGCATGCCCGAGTGGCCGCGCCGTTTCCGCCGGTTCCTATTGGCCGCCGGCCTGGTCTGCCTGCTGGCGGGCACCGCGGCCCCGGCCGCGGAGACCTGCGGCCAGGCATGCCTGGAGGCGCGCCTGGCCGAGCTGCGGGGCAAGGTCGTGCTCGTGGACTTCTGGGCCAGCTGGTGTCCTCAGTGCCGGTGGGAGATCCCCGAACTCTCCCGGCTGCAGAAGGAGCTGGGCCCCCTGGGGTTCCAGGTCCTCGGCGTGAGTCTCGACGCCCGGCCCGAGCCCCTGGAGCGGTTCCTGCGCAAGAACCCCGTCCCCTACCCGGTGGTCCGCGGAACCGCCGAGGTGAAAAGCAGCTACCGGGTCGTGGCCCTGCCCACCACCGTGTTGATCAACCGCAGGGGCCGGGTGGTCAGCCGACGGGAGGGGTTCGTGGAGGGGGAGGTGCTGGAGGCGGAGATCCGCAGGTGGCTGGGGCCGAAACGACCGGCCTCCGGGCCGTGAGATTTTTTCCCTTGACCCGGACGCCCCGGGTCTGTATAAACGGCCGCCTTTTCCACGAACTCGGCACTCCTGCCTCACGGAGCGGGGGTGGAAGGATCGCAAAATGAAGCCGGAAGACGTGACCCTGTACAGCGGCGGAGCCCGGGGCGCCGAGGCGGCGTTCGGCGAGGCCGCCTCCAAGCACGGCGTGGCCGAAGTAAGCTTCACCTTCGAAGGCCACCACATCCAGCGTACCCAGAGCACCCGGAGCCTCTCGGCCGACGAGTTGGCCAAGGGTGACGTGAGCATGGCCGAGGTGGCCAAGCGCTTGGGCCGCGATTACTCGACCCGTCCCTGGATGCGCCAGATCCTCCAGAGCATCTGGCACCAGGTGAACAATGGCTACCAGGTGTTCGTCGTCGGAACCATCCAGAACGACGGCACGGTCAAGGGCGGTACCGGCTGGGCGGCCGAGCTCGCCAAAATGTGGAACCGGCCGCTCCACGTGTTCGATCAGGAACGGGGCCACTGGTTTACCTGGCGCAGCGACACCTGGATCGAGGACGACCCCGTGATCGTCCACAAGACCGTGTGCGGCACGGGCACCCGCAACCTGAACGACGCCGGCCGCAAGGCCATCCAGGAGCTGTTCGTCCGCTCCTTCGCACGGTAGGCGCCGGCCTTCCTTCCCTGGACGAAGCGGCCCGGGCCTGTGCGCAGCCCGGGCCGCCCTTTTGGGGCTCGCCGGGGCGGCTCCTTGGCCCCGACGCCAAAGCCTCGGGGGGCATGGGGCCGGACCACCACAAGCCACCCTTGCCGTTGGGGACTCCTGGGAACCCTCGAGTCCGCCTCTTTTGCCCTCAGGCCTCGGCGTACCGGGCCCGGAGAGTCTTCTTGTCGACCTTGCCCACGCTGGTCTTGGCGATGGCGTCCACGAACACGACCCGCTCGGGCACAGCGTAGCGGGAGATCACGCCCTTCTCGGCGTATCCCTTCAGGAGCTCTTGGATCTGGGCCGCGCCCAGCCGATCCTCGTGACCGGGCCTCGGCACCACCAGGGCCAGGGGCCGCTCGCCCCACTTCGGATCGGGCACCCCGATCACGGCGCACTCGCTCACCCCCTCGACCTTGGAGATCAGGTCCTCGATGTCCAGGGACGAGATCCACTCGCCTCCCGACTTGATCACGTCCTTGATGCGATCGGTGATCTTCACGTACCCGTCGGGGCCCTGCACGGCCACGTCGCCGGTATGGAGATAACCGCCCCGCCACAGGTTCTCCGAGTTGGCCGGGTCCTTCAGGTACCCCTGGGTCAACCACGGGGCCCGCACCACGATCTCCCCGGCGCTCGTCCCGTCCCGCGGCAGCTCGTTCAGCTCCTCGTCCATGATCTTCAGATCCACAAGCGGGATCGGTCGCCCCGTCTTGCACCGCAGCACGGCCTGCTCCTCGGGGGGCAGCTCCAGAGCCTCCCGGTCGAGCTGCGCCAGGGTCAGAACCGGGCAGGTCTCGCTCATGCCGTAGCCGGTGTAGATGTCGATCCCCCGCGCCAGCGCCGTCTGGCACAACCCCTGTGGCAGGGCGGATCCGCCGATGATCACCTTCCACCCCGACAGGTCCACGTTCCGGGCCGCAGGGCTCGAGAGGAGCATGTGGAGGATGGTGGGCACGCAGTGGCTGAACGTCACGCCCTCGGTCTGGATGAGCCGGAGCAGCACGTTCGGCGCGTACCGACCCGGGTACACCTGCTTGACCCCTAAGACCAACGCCACGTAGGGGATGCCCCAGGCGTGGACGTGGAACATGGGGGTGATGGGCATGTACACGTCGTCCCGGTGGAACCGTCCCTGAACCGGAGGCATGGCGAGCGCGGCCGTGACCGCCAGGGTGTGGAGCACCAGCTGGCGGTGGCTGAAGTACACACCCTTAGGTAGGCCCGTGGTTCCGGTGGTGTAGAAGGTGGTGGCCCGGGTGTTCTCGTCCAGGTCCGGGAACTCGTAGCCGGGGTCGGCGCCGGCCACCATCTCCTCGTACTCGGCCGAGAACTCCACCGGGCTTTCGGGTCGCCCGCCATCGTCGGTCAGCAGCACGAACCGAACCGGTCGCTCGATCCGCTCCTGGACGGCCTCGATCGCCGGCACGAAATCCGCGTGCACCAGGATCACGTCGTCCTCGGCGTGATTGATCGTGTACAGGATCTGCTCGGGCGATAACCGTACGTTCACGGTGTGGAGAACCGCGCCCATCATGGGCACTGCGTAGAAGCACTCCAGGTACCGGTGGCTGTCCCAGTCCATCACGGCCACAGTGTCCCCCGGCTTCACCCCGAGCCCGGCCAGCGCCGAGGCCAGGCGGCCCACCCGCTCCCGAAGCTCGCGGTAGGTCATCCGCCGCACGTCCCGGTACACGATCTCCTGGTCCGGGGTGTTCACGAGGGGAGCGTGCCAGAGGTGCTTGATCAACAGCGGGTAGTCGTAGGCCGAGGGGGTACGGGCAACGGTGAGATCGCTCACGGTTCGTGCCTCCTTGGGTAAGGTTGGGACGTTGGGACGTTGGAACGGCAGGACGTTGGGACGCTTCGCTCCCGGCAGGAGGCGGGTACCCCCACCCCTAGAAGCCCCCCGGCCTTTTCCCCGCCAGCGCCACGGCGTGGGCCGAGATCCCCTCCCCGCGGCCCTCGAACCCGAGGCCCTCGGTGGTGGTGGCCTTCACCGTGGCCCCACCCTCGGGAAGGCCCAGGGCCCGGGAGAGGTTGGCCTCCATCTCGGCGACATACCCCGCCACCTTGGGTCGCTGGGCCACCAGGGTGGCATCCACCTTCTGGAGGCCGTATCCGTGGGCCGCGGCCAGCTCGGCGACGCGCGACAGCAGCACCAGGCTCGAGGCCCCCTTCCACCGGGGATCGGTGTCGGGAAAGTGCCGTCCCAGGTCCCCCAGGCCGCAGGCCCCGAGCACCGCATCCCCCACGGCATGAGCCAGAACGTCCGCGTCGGAGTGGCCCAGGAGCCCCTTGTCGAACGGGATCGTCACACCCCCCAGCACGAGCGGTCGCCCCTCCACCAGCCGATGCACGTCGTAGCCGTGCCCGATTCCCAAGGAAAACGCCCCCCTTCCCGCCTGGGCCTGTGCCATCTCGAGATCCTCCGGCACCGTGATTTTCATGTTTCGGGGGTCCCCCACCACGATCCGAGGTCTCCGGCCCAGGGCCTCCACCGCACCTGCCTCGTCGGTGGGGGGAAGGCCCCGTTCCACGGCCCGGGTCAGTGCCTCGACAAGGAGCCCCAAGGGAAACGCTTGGGGGGTCTGGGCCCGCCACAGCCCGGTGCGGTCCACGGTTGCGGTGACTCGGCCCTCCCCATCGGCGCGCTTCACTGTGTCCCCCATCGGTACGGCCAGCAGGGCCCCGTCCGGCGTGGCGGCGGCCGCCAGCTCGTCGAACCGTTCCACCGGCGGAAACGGTCGGGCCGCGTCGTGTACGAGCACCACATCTCCGGGCCGGGCCCCCAGGGCCTCGAGCCCCTTCACCCCGGAGAGCACGCTCTCGGCCCGCTCGGCGCCACCCTGCACGACCCGGACCGGCACGGAGAGGCCAGCCTCCTCCACCAGATTCCCCGCCTCGGCCAGCCGCTCGGCCGGCACTGCGACACACAGCCCCGCGAACCCGGGCCACCGGCCCAGCGCGCGCAACGTGTGGACCAACATCGGCGCCCCGGCCAAACTGAGGAACTGCTTGGGAACGGCCAACCCCATGCGGCGGCCGGTTCCGCCGGCCGCCACCACCCCCCACGCGGTCACGCCCTACGCCTCCACACCCTGCGGCGCTTCCCACCCTCGGCCTCGGGTTCCACTCCCTCGGGTCGCGCGAAGATCATCCGGCCGGCCGAGGTCTGGAGCACCGAGGTCACCACGGCTTTGACTGGCTGACCGATCAGCCCGCTCCCCTGCTCCACCACCACCATGGTGCCGTCCTCGAGGTACCCCACCCCCTGCCCCGGCTCCTTCCCCTCCTTCTGGAGAGTGACCTGCACCGCCTCGCCGGGCAGGACCACCGGCCGCAGAGCGTTCGCGAGCTCGTTGATGTTTAGGACCCGAACCCCCTGAAGCTCCGCAACTTTCGACAGGTTGAAGTCGTTCGTGATCAGGGTGGCCCCGCTCGCCTTGGCCAGAGAAACGAGCTTGGAGTCCACCGCCTTGACCTTGGGGAAGTCCTGGTCCGTGATCCGGACCTCCACCCCCTCCATTGCCTGCAGCCGCTCCAGGATGCTCAACCCCCTCCGGCCCCGCGCCCGCCTTAGGGGGTCGGTGGAGTCCGCGATCCCCTGGACCTCGTTCAGGATGAACTGGGGAACCACCAGGGGCCCCCCGATGAAGCCCAGGTCCACCATGTCGGCCACCCGGCCGTCGATGATGGCCGAGGTGTCAAGGATCTTGGGGGTGATGCTCGCCGCCACCCCCGGCTTGCCTGGGGCCGCACGAAACGCCCGCACGCCCCGGGCCCCGGCTGCCCCTCCCAGGTAGGCCAGGCACGCGCCGAGGGGTACGAGCAGGACCGGATCGTCTACCCCGAGCCCCGCCCTCATGGCCGCCAGGGCCACGAGCCCCAGGAACACCCCGGACCCGCCGCCGAACACCACCGCGGGCGGCGCACGGCGCACCCACCGCTCCGCCCCCCAGGCGGCCAGGAACACCCCCAGGCCGCCGACCAGCCCGGCCCACCGCCCGGCCTCCCCTGGAAGGAAAGCGGGGCCCGCGAGGGCCCCGGCCGCGAGGCAGATCCCCAGCAGGATCGCCCGCACCCAGATCCCAGCCACCCCTACCCCTCCGGCTTCGCCGCCACGTCCGAGAACGCGGAGAGGATCCGGGCCTCGGCCCGCTGGGGGGGCTCGCCGCTGGCCACGGCGATCTCCTGGGCCAGCAGCTCCATGGCCGTGTTGAGCATGCGCTTCTCTCCGTACGAAAGGCTCTTGCCGGCGCGCAGCAGGTACAGGTCGCGCAGGACCTTGGCGATTTCCAGCGCGGAGCCGGTGCGGATCTTCTCGCTGTAGGCCCGGAACCGACGGTTCCAGGTCTGGCCGTCGCTCACTCGCTTGCGCTCCCGGAGCACGTGGAACACCCGGTCGATCTCCTCCCCTCCCATGACCTCCCGCAGCCCGACCTCGTCGCTCTTCGCCACCGGAACGATGATGGTCATCCCCTTGTCGAGGATCCTCAACACGTACACATCCATCCGGCTGCCCATCATCTCTCGGGACTCGATGGCCACCACCTCGCCCACGCCGTGCCCCGGGTACACCACCTTGTCGCCGATCCGGAACATCATCCTGCCTCCTTCCGCGACCCGCAAGGCCGCAGCACCCTGGGAAGTCACTCTTCCTGGCTCCTTCCGGTGCCGATGGACGCCGGAGGGCCCGGTATATTACGCTCCATGGCCGGCTCCCATCCCCATCCCCCCACTGGCAGGAGGCACGGACATGGCCCCCGAGATCTTCTTTGCCGACCTCCGGACCCACCACCGCCGCACCCTGTTCGACAAGATCGACGAGCTGCTACGGCGGGTCGGCGTCGACCGGTGCGTGCGCGCCGGGGACCTGGTGGCCGTCAAGCTCCACTTCGGCGAACGAGGGAACGCCTCGTTCCTGCGGCCGGTGTTCGTTCGGCGCGTGGTGGACCTGCTCAGGGAGCTGGGGGCCAAGCCGTTCCTGACCGACACCAACACCCTGTACCGGGGAAGCCGCACCGACGCGGTCAGCCACCTGGAGACCGCTCTCCTCCACGGGTTCTCCTACGCCACGGTCGGGGCTCCGCTTGTCATCGCCGGGGGGCTCCGGGGAAACACCGGCCTGAAGATCCCCGTTTCGGGTAAGCACTTTCGCGAGGCCTCGGTGGCCGCCGAGATCGTGCACGCCGACGCGCTGGTGGTGTTGAGCCACTTCAAGGGGCACGACGTCGCGGGGTTTGGCGGGGCCGTCAAGAATCTCGGCATGGGGTGTGCAACCCGCGAGGGCAAGCTCGCCCAGCACTCGGACGTGTCCCCCAAGGTGAAAGCGAAACGGTGCGTCGCCTGTGGAGAGTGTGTCAAGTGGTGCTCTCACGCCGCCATCACCGTCGACAAAAAAGCCCAGATTTGTTCTGACCGATGTGTGGGCTGCGGGGAATGCATCCTCACCTGCCCCACGGGCGCAATCCAAGTTCGGTGGACCGAGGGTCCCCTTACCATGCAGGAGAAGATGGCCGAGTACGCGTTGGCCGCGCTCCACGGGAAGCAGGACCGAGCCGTGTTCCTGAGCTTCCTGACCCAGGTCAGCCCGGCCTGTGACTGCCACGGCCACAACGACGTCGCCATCGTGCCCGACGTCGGGCTCATCGCCGGCCGCGACCCGGTAGCCATCGACCAGGCCTCGGTCGATCTCGTCAATGCCTGCCCCGGCCGGGAGGGCTCGGCCCTTCGGTGCAACCACGAGCCCGGCGGGGACAAGTTCCGGGGGGTGTACCCCCAGATCGACTGGTCCGTCCAGCTCGCCCACGCCGAGCGGATCGGCCTGGGCACCCGGCGGTATCGTCTCACGAGGCTCGATTCCTGATCGGGATCGGGGCCGCACCCTCGGCGTCGTGTAGCGTCTGGGTCCGGCCCGTGTAACCGGCCCACAGGGTCGGGATCATGGCGAGCGCCAGGGCAAGGGTAACGAGCCAGAGGGTGGGTCGCACGGTTTCTCCCCGGAAAGACTTTTATTTATACCACATCTCCGGCCAAACCGGAAAGGCGCAGCGCGGTATCGTCAAACGCCGTTACGCGCTCCTCCCACGCATACCGCGAGAATGCTTCACGTAACACGGCGGGATCTAGTGGCTTTTCCACTCCCAGGCAAAGAGCTCGCAGCCGGTGGCGCAGGTCGGCCGGGTCCTGCCACAGACACCGCTCCCGCAACGGCTCCGGCACCACCTCGGGATAGGCCAGGCGGGCGGGCACCAGGGGGTGGGCGCCGGCGTAGGCCGCCTCGATCACGCTGATCCCGAAGTTTTCCTGACGCGCGGTGCTCACCACCACCTGGCATCGGGCCAGCAACCCGGCGTACTCCCGCCGGTCCTTCAAATACCCCCAATGTACGATCCGATCGGCCAGCCGCTCCCTGGCCTGCCCGAACACGGGCGGCATCCGTCCGAACCGCTCCCCTGCCACGGCCAGCCGGAACGGAACCCCCCCGTCCGCTAGGGACATCAGAGCCCCGAAGAACACCTCCGGGGCCTTGTCGTGCTCCCACCTGTGGTTCCACAGGATGGTGAGCGGGCCGGGCAGCCGCGGGAAGGGAGCCGGCACGTCCGCGAGTTCCACACCGGGCCAGAGGACCTCGGACCTCTCCGCGATCGCGTCCACGGCCCACCGGGGCCGGGCATCCGGCATGCGCCGGACGAGCGCCGACAGTCCTGCCAGAAAGGCATCCCGCTGAAAAGCCGAGTTGAACAGCACCCGATCGGCGGCCAGGGCGCTGGCCAGGTTCGTGAAGGCGTACTGGAGGTCCCGCTCCGGCGGGTCCTCGCCAGGCCGGGGAGGATACGCCACCTGGTTCTCGTGGAAGTAGACGGCCGTAGGGACTCTCCGGGGGAGCAGCGCCCGCAGGTGGGCCACGTCCATGAGCGACGTGGCCCACACCACGTCCCACTCTCCCGCCCGTGCCGACAGGTTCCTCGCCATCTCAAAGGCCGCGCCCCGCATGCGCCACTTCCAGAACCGGGGCGGCAGGGTGAACGGCCAAACCTGGTGCCGCGTGTGACGAATCCAGCCCCCGGCCACGGCCCGATGGCTTCCCCCGAAAAACGGCTCAACCAACGCAACCCGAACTCCGGACGCCATGGCTGCTACCTCCCGGGAACGATGTCTCGGTTTCCCCCCGGAGCCTCCTGAAGGCCGGGCCGAGAGAGGACGCTCCCTTTGGCTTCAGTGGATTTTGTCGAAATTCCAAATGGTTTTCGGTCCCCGAAATTCACCTCTGGACTTTTCCCCAAAACCCAGTTTACTTGGGTTGACATTGAGGGCTCATTCATCTAGCATTTCGTCCCCGAATGAACATTCATTCAGGAGAAGGCCCATGACCCTACCCCAGATGATCCTCGAACGCCACAATCGGTGGACCCGCAACCGCTGCTTTCTGGTGAAGCGGGAGGGTGCATATCAAGAGGTCACATGGGGCGAGTACTACACCCTCGCCACCCGCGTCGCCCGGGCCCTGGCCGGCCGGGGCATCCAGCCCGGCGACCGGGCGGCCATTTTGAGCCACACCCGGTATGAGTGGGCCGTGGCCGACACCGGCATCCTGACCGCAGGGGCGGTGTGCGTGCCCTTGTACCCCTCGCTCACCCAGCCCGAGGTGAAGAAACTGCTTGAGCGCAGTGGCACCCGCGTGCTGTTCGTGTCGGACACCGAGCAGGTGGTCAAGTGCCTGCCCCTTCTCGACCAGGTGGCCGGGCTGGAGCTTCTGGTGGTGTTCGAGCCCGAGGCGATCCAAGGCATCGACCGGCCCGACGTGGTGTCGCTGGAGGCCCTGGCCGCCCGGGGCGACGAGGTGGACGCGTCGGTGGTGGACGAGCGCCTGGCCGCCCTGAAGCCGGACGACGTGGCCACCATCATCTTCACCTCGGGCACCACGGGCGAGCCCAAGGGGGTGATGCTCACCCACCGCAACATCACGGCCAACGTCGAGGCCTCGCTCGCCGAGTTCGACATCGGCCCCAACGACGTGCATCTGGCCCACCTTCCTTTGGCCCACATTCTGGAGCGCATGGCCGGGTACTACCTCATGCTCTACACCGGCGCCACCGTCGGGTACGCCGAGAGCATCCAGACCGTGGCCGACAACTTCGGCGAGGTCCGACCCACGGTGGCCGTGAGTGTGCCGCGCATCTTCGAGAAGGTGTATGCGGGCGTGCAGGCCAAGGCGGCCGCGGCACCGGCCCCGGTGCGGGTGCTCACCTTCTGGGCCCTCAAGGTGGCTCGCGAGGCCGGGGAGGTCATGGCCCGGAAGAAGCCCCTACCCCCGGGGCTCAAGCTCAAATACGTGGTCGCCGACCGGATCGTGTTCTCGAAGATCCGCCACCGGCTGGGTGGACGGATGCGGTTCTTCATCTCGGGCGGCGCGCCGCTCTCCCCCGAGTTGGCCAAGGCGTTCCTGGCCATGGGCATCCGGATCTACGAGGGGTACGGCCTCACCGAGACCTCGCCGGTGATCGCGGTGAACACCCCGAAGCGGTGGAAGATCGGCACCGTGGGACCCGTGCTCTCGAACCTGGAGGTCCAGATCGCGGATGACGGCGAGATCCTGGTCAAGGGGCCCAGCGTGTTCCCGGGGTACTTCCAGGACGAGGAGAAGACCCGCGAGGTGTTCACCGCCGACGGGTTCTTCATGACAGGGGACATCGGCGAGCTCGATCGCAAGGGGTTCCTGCGGATCACCGACCGCAAGAAGGACCTGATCGTCACGGCCGGCGGCAAGAACGTGGCGCCCCAGAAGGTCGAGAACATCCTGAAGATGAGCAAGTACATCTCGGAGGTGATGCTCTACGGCGACAAAAAGAAGTTCATCTCGGCTTTGATCGTGCCCGACTTCGAGTGGCTCAGACGCTACGCCCAGCTGAAGGGTATCTCCTACTCCTCCCCCAAAGACCTGGTCGCCCATCCGCAGGTCCGGGACTTCTACCATCGCCTGATCCAGGAGACCCAGCACAAGGCCCACCTGGCCTCGTACGAGTCGGTGAAGAAGTTCGTGCTGCTGGACCACGAGTTCGCTGCCAATCAGGGCGAAGTGACCCCCACTCTGAAGATGCGCCGGAAGATCATCACCGAGCACTACAAGAAAGAACTCGAAGCCTTGTACGAGGAGGGTTAGGGGTGGCCGCTGCAAACCAACGCAAGGTCGAGCGGGAACGTCAGATCCTGGAGGCTGCGGTCCGAGCCTTCAGCCGCCACGGGTACCACCAGTGCACCGTGGCCCAGGTGGCCCGACAGGCCGGCGTGGCCGACGGAACGATCTACCTGTACTTCAAAGGCAAGGAGGACCTGCTGGTGTGCGCTTTTCGGCACGTCCTGCAGGGCATCCTCGAAGAGCTGGACCAGGACCTGGCCTCGCTCGGCGACCCCCTCGAAAAGATCCGCTGCCTGGTGGAACGTCACCTGGAGGTGATGGAGCGGGACCCGGAGCTGGCCGCGTTCCTCCAGCTGCAGCTCCGCCAGCCCGACGCATCGATCCGCCAGGCCATCGCGGGCCCCCTGCGGGCCTATGCCCGGAAGATCGAGGAGGTCCTGGAAGAGGCCAAGTCGGCGGGCTTGGTGCGCACCGACATCCCCACCCGGGTGATGCGCCGGGCCCTGTTCGGCACCATCGACGAGACGGTGTCGGCCTGGGTTCTGAACCCCCGGCGGGGCCCCCTCAAGCCCAAGGCCGAGCCGATCATCGACCTGATCCTGAACGGCATCCGCGCACCCTCTCGCTCCGAATGAACCGTTCCATCCGGGCGAGGGGCTTGTTTTCCGACGACCCCGTCGAAAGGAGGTAGTTGCCATGCCCCCAATCCGTAAGGCTGCCGTGCTCGGTGCCGGCGTGATGGGAAGCGCCATCGCGGCCCACCTGGCCAACGCCGGCATCCCCACCCTGCTCCTGGACATCGTGCCGAAGGAGCTCACCGACGACGAGAAGAAGAAGGGCCTGACCCTGGACTCCCCCGAGGTGCGAAATCGGTTCGCGCGCAAGGGCTTGGAGAACGCGCTCAAAGCCAAGCCGGCCGCGTTCGCCCACAGGTCCCTCGGCCGGCTCGTGACCCCGGGCAACTTCGAGGACGACCTCGACAAGCTCGCCGACGTGGACTGGGTGGTGGAGGCCGTGGTCGAGCGGCTCGACATCAAGGTCTCGCTGTTCGAGCGGGTGGCCCCCCACGTCAAGGACGGGGCCCTGCTCACCACCAACACCTCGGGGCTCTCGGTGAACGCCATGGCCGAGGCGCTCCCCGAGGCCCTGCGGCCCCGGTTCTTCGGGACCCACTTCTTCAACCCGCCCCGGTACATGCACTTGCTCGAGCTGATCCCTGCTCGGACCACGGACGAGGGGCTGCTGCGGGAGTTCGCGGCCTTCGCCGAGAAACGCCTCGGTAAGGGGGTGGTGTTCGCCAAGGACACCCCCAACTTTATTGCCAACCGTATCGGGATCTTCTCGATGCTCTACACCCTGCGGGCCATGGAGAAGCACGGCCTCACCGTGGAGCAGGTAGACGCCCTGACCGGCACGGCCCTGGCCCGGCCCAAGTCGGCCACGTTCCGCACGGCCGACCTGGTGGGGCTCGACGTGCTCGCCCACGTGGCACGTACCCAGTACGAGGGCGCGCCCGACGACGAACGCCGTGAGGTGTTCGAGATCCCGGCCTGGCTCGGCAGCATGATCGAGAAGGGCCTGCTGGGCATGAAGGCCAAGGCCGGCTTCTACAAGCGGGTCAAGGAGAACGGCAAGAAGACCACCCTAGTCATCAACCCCGCCACCCTGGAGTACCGGCCCAAGGAAAAGGCGAACTTCCCGGTGCTCGCCGAGGTCAAGAACGTCGAGGAGCCCGGGGCCCGGGTGGCCCGGCTGGTGTTCGATAAGGGCCCGGCCGGCACGTTCGCCTGGGACGTCACGGCCGAGACGCTCCTGTACGCGGCCCGGCGGATCCCCGACGTGGCCGACGACGTCGCGAGCGTGGACCGGGCCATGCGCTGGGGGTTCGGCTGGGAGATCGGCCCGTTCGAGATCTGGGACGCCCTGGGCGTGAAGAAGACCGTGGAGCGAATGCAGGCCGAGGGCCGTGACGTGCCCGAGGGCATCGTGGCCCTGGCCCGGTCCGACACTCCGAGCTTCTACGTGCGTGAGGGCCTGGACGTGAAGATCTGGGACCCCGTGCGCAAGGCCCATGTGCCCCTTGAGGCCCGGCCGCGGGTAGTGGTTCTGGCCGACCTCAAGCGCATCGAGCGGGAGTGGTACCGCAACCCTGAGGCCAGCCTGATCGACCTGGGCGACGGCGTGGCCTGCCTGGAGTTCCACTCCAAGATGAACGCCATCGGCGGCGGCATCATGCAGGCGATCCACAAGGCCATGGCCGAGGCCGGCACCCGGTTCGACGCGCTGGTGGTGGGCAACCAGGGCGAGAACTTCTCTGTGGGCGCCAACCTGATGATGCTCCTGTTCGAGGCCCTAGAAGGGAACCTCCCCGAGATCGACGCCATGGTGCGCGCGTTCCAGAACGCCACCGTGGCCCTGAAGTACGCGCCGGTTCCCGTGGTGGCCGCCCCGTTCGGCCGGGTGCTGGGTGGCGGGGCCGAGGTGGTGCTCCACAGCCACCGGGTCCAGGCCAGCCTCGAGACCTACATGGGGCTCGTGGAGGTGGGCGTGGGCCTGCTGCCCGCCGGCGGCGGCACCAAGGAGCTGCTCCTGCGCTGGATGGCCCGGTACCCCGAGGGCACCGGCGCCGACCCCATGCCGTTCGTGCGCAAGGCGTTCGAGGCCATCGGCATGGCCAAGGTCAGCCTGAGCGCCCGGGAGGCGTTCGACCTCGGGTTCCTGCGCCAGGGCGACCGGATCACCCTGAACCGGGAGCACCTAATCCACGACGCCAAGCGGGCTGCCCTGGACCTGCTGGAGACCGGGTGGCAGCCCCTGACCCGGCCCGAGACCGTGAAGGTGCTCGGCCGGGACGGCCTGGCGAACATCCGGTCCATGCTTCACAACATGAAGAGCGGCCGGTTCATCACCGAGTACGACGCGGTGGTGGGCGAGAAGGTGGGCTGGGTGCTGTGCGGCGGCGAGGTGGATGCCGGCACCGAGGTGACCGAGGACTACCTGCTCGAGCTGGAGCGGCGCGGCTTCGTGGAGCTGTGCGCCCAGCGCAAGACCCTGGAGCGGATCCAGCACATCCTGAAGACCGGAAAGCCCCTGCGGAACTGAACAAGGCTGGAAGGCTAGAAAGCTGGAAAGCTGGGAAGCCGGAAGGCTCCGGACCGTTCGACCCAGAGATTCTAGTCTCTAGTTTCTAGTCTCTAGTTTCTAGAAGGAGATCATCCATGCGTGAGGCAGTGATCGTTTCGAGCGTGCGCACGCCGGTGGGCAAGGCCTTCAAGGGGGCCCTGTCCACCGTGCGGCCCGACGACCTGGCGGCCGTGGCCATCAAGGGGGCCCTGGAGCGGGTGCCCGCCCTGGACCCGGCCGAGATCGACGACGTGATCCTGGGGTGCGCGTTCCCCGAGGCCGAGCAGGGGCTCAACGTGGCCCGGCTGGCCCTGCTGCTGGCGGGGCTCCCCGACACCGTGCCGGGGCAGACCGTGAACCGGTTCTGCTCCTCCGGCCTCCAGACCATCGCCATGGCGGCCCAGGCCGTGATGACCGGCATGGCCGACGTGGTCCTGGCCGGCGGGGTGGAGAGCATGACCCGGGTCCCCATGACCGGCAACAAGATCATGGTGAACCCCGACCTGGTGCAGAGCGTGCCCGACTCGTACCTGAACATGGGCCTCACGGCCGAGAACGTGGCCGAGCGCTACGGCATCGGCCGCGAGGACCAGGACGCCTTCGCCCTGGCCAGCCACCAGAAGGCCCTGGCGGCCCAGGACGCCGGCCGGTTCGACGAGGAGCTGGTGCCCGTGCCGGTGACCCGGTACCGGCCCGGCAGGAACGGAAAACCCGAGGAGACCTCGTTCGTCCACGCCAAGGACGAGGGCCCCCGCCGCAACACCTCCCTGGAGGGGCTGGCCAAGCTGAAGCCGGTGTTCCGCCAGGGCGGATCGGTCACGGCCGGCAACTCGAGCCAGATGTCCGACGGCGCGGCCGTCTCGGTGGTGATGAGCGCCGACAAGGCCCAGGCCCTGGGCCTGGAGCCCCTGGCCCGGTTCGTGTCGTTCGGCGTGGGCGGCGTGGACCCGGCGGTCATGGGCATCGGGCCGGTGGTGGCCATCCCCAAGGCCCTGAAGGTGGCCGGCCTCGGGCTCAAGGACATCGACCTGGTGGAGCTCAACGAGGCCTTCGCCAGCCAGAGCCTGTACGTGGTGCGCGAGCTCGGGATCGCCCCGGAGATCGTCAACGTGAACGGCGGGGCCATCGCCCTGGGCCACCCCCTGGGATGCACCGGGGCGAAGCTCACGGCCACCCTGCTCCACGAGATGAAGCGGCGCAAGGCCCGGTACGGCATCGTGAGCATGTGCATCGGAGGGGGCATGGGCGCCGCCGGCATCTTCGAGAATCTCCAGCGTTAGCCAGCCGATCGAGAGGGAGGATTCGACCATGAGCGAGAACTACGTCAAGGGCGGCAGCTTCCTGGTCCGCGAGACCACCCCGGAGGAGGTGTTCACCCCCGAGGACTTCACCTCGGAGCAGCTCCAGTTCGCCAAGACGGCCCGGGACTTCATCGACAACGAGGTGATCCCCCGCAACGACGAGATCGAGGAGAAGAAGCCCGGGGTGGTGCCCGAGCTCCTGCGCAAGGCGGGCGAGCTGGGCCTGCTGATGGCCGACGTGCCCGAGGAGTACGGCGGGCTGGGCCTCGACAAGGCCTCCAGCGCGCTCGTGACCGAGAACATGTCGGGCCAGGGCTCGTTCTCCGTGGCGTTCGGGGCCCATGTGGGCATCGGCACCCTGCCCCTGGTGTACTACGGAACCGAGGAGCTTAAAAAGAAGTACCTGCCCGGCCTGGCGGACGGATCCCTGGTGGGGTGCTACTGCCTCACCGAGCCCACGGCCGGGTCCGACGCCCTGTCCATCCGGACCAAGGCCGTGCTCAGCGAGGACGGCAAGCACTACATCCTGAACGGCACCAAGCAGTTCATCACCAACGGCGGGTTCGCCGACGTGTTCACCGTGTTCGCCAAGATCGACGGCGAGCAGTTCACCGGATTCGTGCTCGACAAGGCCACCCCGGGCCTCAAGATCGGACCCGAAGAGCACAAGATGGGGATCCACGGCTCCTCCACCACCACGGTGATCTTCGAGGACGCCCAGGTGCCGGTGGAGAACGTGATCGGCGAGATCGGCAAGGGCCACAAGATCGCCTTCAACATCCTGAACATCGGGCGGTTCAAGCTGGGCGCGGGCGCCGTGGGCAGCTCCAAGCGGTCCCTGGAACACGCCCTGGCCTACGCCCTGGAGCGCAAGCAGTTCGGCCGGCGCCTGGCCGAGTTCGGGGCCATCCGTGAGAAGCTGGCCGAGATGTACGCCCACACCTACGCGGCCGAGTCCACGGTGTACCGGACCGTGGGCCTGATCGACCAGCTCCTGTCCCTGAGCGGCGGAGGCCACGACGAGGCCGCCCTCAAGGCCATCGAGGAGTACAGCGTCGAGTGCGCCATCGTGAAGGTGTTCGGCTCCGAGGTGCTGGACTATGTGGTGGACCAGACCGTGCAAACCTACGGCGGCTACGGGTACTGCGCCGAGTACCCGGCCGAACGGTTCTACCGCGACAGCCGGATCAACCGGATCTTCGAGGGCACCAACGAGATCAACCGGCTCCTGGTGCCGGGCATGCTGCTGCGGAAGGCCATGAAGGGCGAGGTGCCCCTGTTCCAGGCCGTCCAGGCCCTGCAGGAGGAGCTGATGGGCATCCCCAGCCTGGACATGGACGCCGACCTGGGCCTGCTGGACGCCGAGAAGCGGCTCGTGGCCAACCTCAAGAAGATCTGCCTGTTCGTGGCCGGCGTGGCCGCCCAGAAGTTCGGCAAGGGGCTGGCCGAGCAGCAGAACGTGCTGCTGCGGATCGCCGACCTGGCCATCCAGGCCTACGCGGCCGAGTCCACCGTGTTGCGGGTGCTCAAGGATGCGGCCAAGCGCGGCGAGGACAAGCTGGCCCTGCCGATCGCCGCGGCCCAGATCGTGTGCGAGGAGGCCGTGGCCACGGCCGAGGCCACGGCCCGGGAGGCCTTGGCCGGCATCGAGGAAGGCGACACCCTGATGACCATGCTGGCGGCGCTTCGCCGGCTGGTGCGCCGCACCCCGGCCAACCTGGTGGCCGCCCGGGAGACCATCGCCGCCAAGCTGGTGGAGATGGAGCGCGTGATCTGGTGAGCCCTCACGACGGAGGGGCCGGACCCGATCCGGCTCCTCCCCTTTTTTTTCCTGGATTCCGCACTCAAACATCGTTTACAAGACACAAAGGTCCGTTCACCACTCTTACACAAAGGAGGGTTCCATGAGACGAACGGTCCGGTTGCTCGCATTGCCCGTTGCCGCGGCCCTGGCGCTCGCGGCCTGCGGCTCCCCGCCCGACGACAACGTGGCGCCGAAACCTGCATCCACGCCGACCACCTCGGCGGGCACCCCGAAGGTCACCGCCCTGTACGACCCGACCCAGGAGATCATGCCCCTCCCGAACGACCTGGTCTGGCTGGCCGACGGAGACCCGGAGGTGGAACTCAGCCTCGATGCCGACGCCGATCCGGCCCTGGTTCAGCTGGCCCAGGTGATCGAGGCCCTCGGGATCCAGGGGCTCTCCCCCAACATGTTCCTCACCATTCCGGTGTCGGGGGCCGTGGACGAGTCCACGCTGCAGCTGTACGTGTTCCGTTTGGACGCCCAGGAGACCCCCCGCACCCAGGCGGACTTCACGGCGGTGGAAGAGGACGGCGTTCTCAAGCTGGTGCCCAAGACCCCGTTCTCCGCGGGCGGGTACTACGCTGTGGCGGTCAGGACCGGGCTTCTGGACGAGAACGGGTTTCCGGTGGAGCCCAGCCCGGTGATGAACGCCCTGAAGAGCCAGGAGTCTCTGGTTGGAACCGCGTTCGAGCGGCTCGAAGACCTGCGGGCCGGGTTCGACGCCCAGCTGTTCCCGGCCCTGGAAGGCAACTTCGGATGGAGCCGGGGTGACGTGCTCCTTCTGTGGACCTTCCATACCGCGGACTCCACCCTGACGCTGGCGGACGAAGCGACGATCACGGCCGCGCTCACGGCGGGCACCCCCGAGGCCTTGGAGCTCCCTTACAGCCAGTTCGAGGCCGCGGTGGCCACGTTCAAAGGGGCCACCAGCCTTTGGCCGGCGGCCGCCAACGCCGTGCAGTGGCAGAATCCTTTGGACGGCAGCTATGGCGGAACCCCGGTTCCCCTGTCGCCCTCTGACGTGTGGGACCAGGCCGGGCTCACCGGGCTCGTGCCCAACGACGCCCTTTCCTCCGTCTACTTCGGAAAGTACAGCTCCCCGCTCTTGAGCACGCTGAGCGCGGAGGAAGGGCCCACGGGAACGGACGTTCCCTTCGTAGTGCTCACCCCCTCGGCCGACGCGTGCGGCCCCGGTCCTTACGCCACCGTCTTGTTCCAGCACGGCCTCGGCCGGAGCAAGGAGGACGCCTTTGCCCTGGCCAACTCCCTGGCGAAGGCGTGTTTCGCCACCTTTGCGATCGACGCGCCGTTCCACGGCGATCGCGCGGTCGAAGGAGAGGAGTTCTTTACGGCCAACATGCTTGCCGACCGGGCCAACGTGTACCAGGCCGCCATCGACCTCTGGGAGGCCATGGACGTGATCGAGGCCCGGGTGGACCTGGACGGGGACGACAATGAAGACCTGAAGACCGAGGGCATTCGCTTCGTGGCCCACTCCCTGGGCTCGATCATCGGCTCGGTGTTCCTGAACGCCGACGACCGCCCCGAGAAGATCCTCCTTTCCAGCCCTTCGGCAGGCCTGGCCAACGTGCTGGACTCCAGCTCCCTGCCGGACCTCCAGGCCCTGGTCGGGAGCCTTGGGTTCACCAAGGGCACCACCGAGTACTACGTGTTCCTGAACATCGTGCAGTGGCTCATGGACCCGGTGGACGGGGCCTACATGGGCATCGGGGACGACAACACCGCTGACAAGCTCCTGGCCGTGTTCGCCTACGACGATCCGGTGGTCACCGACGTGGCCAGCCGCGCGTTCCTCGGCGGCATCGGGATCGATGAGGTCGCGGAGGTGGATCCGGAGGCGATCGACGCGGAGGCGATCGCCTCCGGGGACTTCTCCACCGTGCCCGGTGCCCCTTCGTTCGACGCCGGTGCCTACCAGTACGGCGTTTCCGGCAAGCCCATCGTCCACAGCTTTCTGCTGAGCCCGGCCACCGTAGACACCGAGACCGGGGAGCGGATCTCCTACTACCCGGAGGCCCTTTACAACGACGCCCTCCAGATGAACGCCACCTCCGGCGCCCAGGCCCAGGCGGCGTTCTTCCTGGCGCCGTCCGGTGACTGAGGCACCGAAGCTTGATCCTTATCCCCTTTCAGGAGGTAGAGACGATGAGACGCAACTGGACGACTTGGGTTGCCGGGCTCGCGGTGCTGGGGCTTTCGTCCCCCGCCTTCCCGGCGGGGTTCCACATCCGCGAGCAGGGCGCCAAGGCCATGGGCATGGCCAACGCCTTCGTGGCCCAGGCCGACGACCCCTCGGCCATCTTCTACAACCCGGCCGGCCTCGCCTTCCAAAACGGCAGCCGGATGAGCCTGGGCGTGACCGTCATCCAGGTGCCCGAGACCGAGTTCGAGGGGAAGACCTGGCTGGGGGACAAGAACGTGAGCGGGTCGGAGTTCTCGGGTAAGCAGAGCGCCCGGCCCGACATCTTCTTCCCCCCGAACATCTATGCCACCACCAAACTCGAGTCGGCGCCCGTGGCCTTCGGGATCGGCATCAACTCTTTGTACCCCTTGGCGAAACGTTGGGACACCACGAGCCCCTTCCGGGACGACGTCAAGGAGGTGGCGATCAAGCCCATCAACGTAAACCCTACGGTGGCGTTCCAGTGGAAGAACCTCGGCATCGCCTTCGGAGTGGACTACACCTATGCCACGTTGTGGCTGGAGAACGCGCCGTACACTACGGTGTACGACGGCGCGGGGAACCCCATCAACCTGAACGTGGGTGACCTGGAGATCGAAGGCACGGGTGACGGCTGGGGCTTCAACTTCGGCCTGCTATGGAGGCCGGTGGAGCAGTGGTCGTTCGGCGTGTCGTACCGCAGCCGCATCAAAATCAAGGTGGACGACGGCGACGCCGACCTCATGGTGAGCCAGAAGGCCCAAGACGTGCTAGGGCTGCCCAGCCACGTGAACACCGACGGGTCCACGGACCTCACCCTCCCGGACACCTGGAGCTTTGCGGTGGCCTGGCGACCCACGAAAAAGCTCACCTTCGAGCTCGACGTGGACCGGTTCGGGTGGAGCTCGTACGACGAGCTGACCCTGGACTTCGAGGACGAGACGGTGCTCCACGACGAGACCCTACCCAAGGACTGGGAGAACACCTGGACCTTCCGGTTCGGGGCCCAGTACGCGGTGAACGACAACCTGGACCTGCGGGCCGGCTACGCCTACGACAACACCCCCGTGCCCGACGACACCCTGGGGCCCGACCTCCCGGACTCGGACCGGCACAACGTCACCCTCGGTCTGGGCTGGCACAACGAGCACGGGGCGCTCGACCTGGCGTACATGGCCGTGCTGTTCAAGGACCGCAGCGTGTCCAACGACATCCAGGATGGCGAGTACAAGAGCGAGGCCCACCTGTTCGCGGCGAACGTGAGCTTCTGGTTCTGACCGGCCTCCGAGAGACCCCGAAAACATCAAGCCCGCCCCGGCCAACGACCGGGGCGGGCCTCTTTCTCAAAGCCTTGGGAGGCTAAGAACTCCCCCGGATCTCAGGGCACCAGCCGCAACGCCGTCTCCCGGATGAGATCGGCCATCGCCAGCCGCTCGAGCCATTCATCGGGGATGCCCGACGCCCCGTAGTAGGCCCCGGCGATCTGACCGTACACGGCCGCGGTGGTGTCCGCGTCGTTCCCGAGGTTCACCGCCAACAGGCACCCCTCCCGGAAGCTCCCGGACCGGTGGAACGCCCACAGGGCCGCCTCCAACGATGCCACCACGTACCCGGTGCCCCGGATCTCCGGAGGGTCTTTGACCCGGAACGATCCGGCGGCGATCGCATCGATCTCCGGGCACAGGGGCTCGGCCTCCCAAAGCCCCTCCACCGGCGCGTACCGGCGGGAGAGCAACGTCTCCTTGCCCACCCCACCGAGCGCGCCCACCAGGAGCCCGCCGAAGTACCGGCACGCGTCCACGCAGGTGCGCGCCCCGTGGGTGGTGCGCGAGCTCTCCCCGCACAGCCGGACCGCCCGGGCCGGGTCGTCCGCGTACCGCATCGCCACCGGCGCCAGCCGCATGAGCGACCCGTTCCCGGCGGACCGGGGATCGGTCGAGCCCGAAAACGGCTCCCGGGTCTGCTCGAAGCGCGCGAGCGCCGCCCGCACGGTGTTGCCGATGTCGAAGCACCGGCCCGTGCTGGAGAGGTGCCCCTCCCGCCACCACCGGACGTAGCGGCGCATCTGGTCCGCCGGATCGAACCCGCCGGTCTCCAACAGGCTCTCGGCCAGGCACAGGGCCATGCTGGTGTCGTCGGTCCACTGCCCGGGCTCTAGACCGAACGGCCCGCCCCCGGTCATGTCCGTCACCGGCGAGAACGTGCCGGGCGGGCGAAACTCCACCGCCGTGCCCACCGCGTCGCCCACGGCCAGGCCCAGCAAACACCCGGCGAACCGGTCCTCACGGGAAGCCATCATCCGATCCTCACAGGCTGCCGGCAGGCCATTCCCCCGCCCAGTGCCCGGCACCGTGTCGACGCCGGCAACCCGTCCTTCATCCGGACCTCTTTCGGGGCGCCAAGGTCTTCAGAAACACGTCCACCGGTACGATGGGACACGCGATCTGCCCGTCCAGGAGCAAGAGATCCCGATCCCCGGTGACCAGGAAGTCCGCCTTCCCGACCTCGGCCAACACCAGGAACGGGACGTCGAAGGGATCGCGGCAGTCTGGGACCGAGGGCGCCACGTCGGGTGTCTTCACCGTCTCGGTGTAGGGGAGATAGTCGGCCAAGAGCACCTTGCGGTCTTCGAGGCTCAGGCGGAACTTGGGATAGGCGAGCACCCGAACAATCTCTGCCGCTGTTTCGCGCGACACCAGAGGGGTGAAGAGGCCCTGTTGCCAGAACCGGCGCAGTTCGGCCGGGCGCCCGCCCGGGAAGAGCAGGGCCGACACGACGAGGTTGGTGTCGAGCACCACCCGTGGCGCCGGGCTCACCGCTCGTCGTTCTCCGGCCGCCGCGCCCAGGCCACGGCCTCGGCCACATCCTCCTCGCCGAGACCGAGCTCGGCCAGTTTCGCCCGAAGCGCATCCGCCCTCTGGATGCGCACCGGCGTCAGCACGATACGCCCATGCTCGACCTCGACCTCGAAGTACTCCACCGGCCCGACCGCCGCGGTGATCTTCTTGGGCAAGGTGATCTGGTTTTTTGCGGTGAGCTTCGCCAGCATTCCGATCCCCGCCATATGCTCATACAAGGAAACAAGGTTTCCTTACTCTACCCCGCCCCGCGCTCCTTCTCAACCCCTTGTGTGTCCGTCCCCCCCTGGCAGTCCAAAGAGGCAGTGGAGATCACTGCCCGATCCTCCAAGAGCCGACCATCTCGAACTGGGGGCAGGTCTGGGGCGAATCGCCGGCGAACGGCATCCTCTGCGCCGCCCGCTCCTGGGCGATTCGCGCCAGGGCCAGCCTGGGCGCCTCCACAGGGTCGTCGGTGCCCAGAAGACGCGGGGCGTGCCGCACCAGAAAGCATCCCAGCACCACCCCGGTCCGGCCCCGGCCGCCGAGGCAGTGGACGTACAAAGGGGTTCCGGCCGCAACCCGCTCGTCCATCGCGTCCAGGATCCGCACCGTGGTCTCCGGGGACGGCGCGCGCATATCGCGGATCGGGAACGACAGCCGCTCCACGGTCTCGCCAGCCTCTTCGGCTACCTCCTGGAGCACCCCCTCGTACGGCACCAGCGGGCCGAAGCTCCGGGTGATCTCCCCCGGCTCGGTCAGGTCCACGAACGCCCGGATCCCCTGCCCCACCAGCCAGCGGAGCTTCTCCCTCGCCTGCCCGGAGTCCGGCGAACTGGGGTACGGCCCGGCCGCCAATTGGCCGGGCACGAGCCAGTAGAACGGAAGCACGGTCATCCGGAGAGCAGGTCGTCCAGGAGGGCTGCTCCGGTCAGGCGCCGTTCCTCGCGGCAACGCTCGCACAACGGGCCTTCCGGCTCCTTTTCGCCGCAAGAGGCCACCTCCTCCAGGAAATCCAGGGGAGACTCCGGCCCGGCATCCTCTAAGATCGGGGTCCCGCATCGTTTACAGGTCTCCATTCCACCCTCCACCTTCCATGTAACTTCGGTCGTTGGTCGTCGGTCTGGGGCCTTCGGCCCGCTGGGCGGCTGGGCTGCTAGGCCGCTAGGCGGCCGGGCGGCTCTCGAGCCGCCGCCAACCTCCGGGTACCGATCCGTCGTCTCCGTCATCCGCGACGTCGGCGGGAGGCCCGCGCCATGCGGGCCCTTCTGGTGCCACGGCTCTCCCCATTCCCGGCCGGCTCCCGGCTGAAGACGGCCATGTGAACGACCCGGCCGCCCACATGGAGGGCGCCCCCGGCCAGGCGCGGGGCCACCACCCGAAGGTCCTCTCCCAAACCGAGCGCCGGGAACCGCTCCACCGGGGCCCTCGTCACCGCTTGCAGGAACGCGCCCACGGCTTCGGCGGGGGCTTCCGTGCGCTCGTCTTCCTCCTCGAACCGGTCGATCGCGTCGACCGCGTAGCTCGAGACGATCTTCGGCCACAGCTTCCGTAGGGTAACGGCCGAGTCGAACAGGTCCAGGCCCGCCACCTGCCGACCGATGGCGAACACCGCGCCCACCTGGCCCTCTGCCGTGGGCAGCGCCTGCTGGTACGACTCCACCCTGCGCCGGTGCTTCTCGTAGATCTCGTCCATCGCCAGGGTGGGGGAAACCGCCCGCAGTCTCCGGGCCCTGGAGGAGATCTCCTCCCACACCTGACCCTGGTCCGCCTCGCGGCTGCCCCTGCTCCTCAGGGACTCGGAGACCTGGGCCGCCTTCGCGGCCCGGGCCCGGGCGAAATGCGCATGCCGCGCCGCCCGGAACTCCGGCGAGCGGTAGCTCCACCTGCCCTGTTCCACGCACGTGACGGGCACCACCACGGTCTGTTTCGCCCCCGCCATGATGGAGACGTTCAGGGTGCGGTTCTGCTTCGCGCCCACCAGTTCCTCCCCGTCCAGGAGCAGGATCCGGTGCTCGCTCTCGTTGACGAACCGGAGCTCGGGCACACTGCCGTCCTCCGACACCTCGGTGACCCGTGCGTGGCCGCCTTCGAGGGCCTCGTCGAGCGTCAAATAGTCGGGCGGCGTCCCGGTGCCGCCCATCAGGGGGAAGACCCAGAGGTTCTCGTGGCCCGCCGGCCCTCCCAGCGACACCGTTTCCAAGGCCCCGGCGATTGCGTCCATGGTCTCCCTCCTTTCGAGCCCGGCCCAAAGGCCGCACCCGAGAATCCCTGTTTCGGTCCCGGAAATCGGCCAACGAGCCAACATCGGCTCGCGAGAGGGAGATCATACCTCCGAAGGCGGTCAGATCCTGTCCGGGGTCGGGGCGACGTGCCCGGAAAACGCGAAGGCCCGCCCCGGGTCATTGCCGGGGCGGGCCTTGTCTCGAACGGGTGGGGCGGGGACTCATGCCCCTTCCCGCACCGTCCCCTCGTTCAGGATGGCGAGATAGCGGTCGTAGGCGAACAGCCGGTTGCGGCGCCGGCCCGTCAGCTCGCGAGCCACGCCCAGATCCATCAGCAGATCCATGGCCGACGAGACGGCCGGGAACGACAGGCCGGTCCGTTCGCAGGCGGCCGGCAGCGACAGGATGGGGCGGGCCTTGAGCGCCTCGTGCACCCGGAGCGCCGAACTCGCCCGGCGTCCGGTCGTCTCGATCCGTGCGCGATCGTCCCCGAAGAGCGTCTCGAGGCGTCGGGCGGTCTCCACCGCCCCCTCCGCCGTGACGCCCACGCCTTCCAGAAAGAACGCGAGCCACGCCTCCCAGTCCCCGTCGCGCCGCACCCGCTCCAGCAGCTCGTAGTACTCGGCTCGATGCTCCTTGAGATAGAGGCTCAAGTACAGCAGGGGCTCCCGCAACACCCCCCTGGAGCAGAGAAGAAAGGTGATGATCAACCGCCCCAGCCGCCCGTTGCCGTCGAGGAACGGGTGGATGGTCTCGAACTGCACGTGCGCCAGCCCCGCCCGTACCAGCACCGGAAGCCCGTCGTCCTCGGCGTGGAGGAACCGCTCGAGCGCCCCCATGCAGTCGGGCACGGCCGTGGGAGGCGGCGGAACGAAGACGGCGTTACCCGGCCGGGTGCCGCCGATCCAGTTCTGGGAGCGCCGAAACTCACCGGGGGCCTTGGTGCTCCCCCGCCCGCGCGACAGCAGCACCCCGTGGATCTCGCGGATCAAACGATTCGAGAGCGGAAAGCCCCCGCGCAGCCGCGTCAAACCGTGGTCGAGCGCGGCCACGTAGTTCGACACCTCCACCACGTCGTCGAAGGGGACCCCGGGGGCCTCCTCCAGCTCGAAGAGGAGCAGGTCCGACAGGGAGGACTGCGTCCCCTCGATCTGCGAGGAGAGCACGGCTTCTTTGCGGACATAGGCGTAGAGGAACAGCGACGTGTCCGGCAGCAGGGTCGAAACGCCGTCGAGCCGCCCCAGGGCCAGGCTCGCCCGCTCCAAGGCCGCCTGGAGGGGCCCCTTGAAGTCCAACGGCGGGTCCGGCGGCAGCGGGTGCGGGACGAACGCCCGAACGGGCTCGCCCCCAACGGTCGTGACCGTGTAGCGGCCGGTGGGTCCGCGTTTCATCGTGGGGTCGCAGCTTTTGCTTAAGAACGTTGAATAGGCGGATCGGATATTAACACTTACGCCGCTAAACTTAACAGCCCCCGCGGGGGTCCGCCAGGGTCGAAACGCAGTCCGAAAAGGCAGTGGAGATCACCGCCCGATCTCCCACGACCACACCATCTGGAACTGGGCCTCGCTCTGGGGGGAGTCGCCGGCAAAGGGCATGCCGAAGGCCCTCCGGCGCTCCACGATCGCCCGGAGCGCCCGCTCCGGCGCCTCGGCCGCGATCGCCTCGTCGTACGGCACGAGGGACCCGAACCGGGTGATCTCCCCGGGCTCGGTCGGGTCCACGAACGCCCCGATCCCCTTCCCCGCGAGCCAGCGCACCTTCTCCAGGGCCGTCCCCGGCTCCGGCGAGCCCGGGTACGGCCCCGCGGCGATCTGGTCGGCGACAAGCCAGTACAACGGTTGCATCGTCCCTCCCGCGTTCGCCCCCCGTTCGTGAACGGTTCGACCTCCCCTCAGCCGCCGCCCTCCCCCAACGGCAACCCGACCGCCCTGCAAAAGGCCCGAACCACCCGGAGCAGGGGCTCGTCCAGCCGACCGAGCGCCTCGTCCCTGATTTGGGGCGGAACCCCGCCGTAGAACGCCTCGGCCATGGCGCCGGCCATCGACGCCACGGTGTCGCTGTCCCCGCCCAAGGAGACCGCCTTTCGCACAGCGTCCTCCCACCCCTCCGAGACCAGGAAGGCCGTGAGGGCCTGGGGGACCGAGCCGGGGCAGGTGGCGTCGGGCTGGTGGCGGGCCCGGAGTGCGTGCAGCCCGATGTCGAGGCGGTACCCGAAGGTGCCCTCCACGAACGCCCGGATCTCGTCCTTGGGGCTCCTCTTCCGGGCCAGGAACACGGCCGCGGCCACGGCCTGGGCCCCCTTGATCCCCTCCGGGTGGTTGTGGGTCACCTCGGCGCTGCGGCGGGCCTCCCGCAGGACCGCCTCCAACGTGTCGGACGCCCAGGCCACCGGCGACACCCGCATGGCCGACCCGTTTCCCAGGCTCCCGTAGGGCTCGTCCCGGTTCGACCCGGCCCACCGCCGAAACCTGGGCCCGAACCCCCGGTCCGGATACCGGAGGTACCACTCCCGGTACTTCGCGCCGTAGTCGGCCCCCGTCAGGATCGCGTCGGCCGTGGCCACCGTGAGCACCGTGTCGTCGGTGAACCGTGAGCGAGCGCCCGCGTCGAACAGGGGCCAGCCAGTTTCCGCCGTGATGTTGTGCCGCTCGTACGGCGCCCCGATGATGTCCCCCGCGATCGCGCCGATCATACCACGCCTCCGACTGTCTCTCCCTCGGCCGAACCTGCCCAAAACGGAAACGTCGCTCCAAACCCGGCTCCCCGTCATCGTGCATCTCCCCCCGAACCCCGCCTCGGAAGCGCCCATTGCCCACGCCCCCTCGTGTGCCATATTATCCAGAAATGGCACAGCTACGAGCCTGGCCAAGGAGGTAGGTCATGGAACAAGAAGCACGGGTGACCATCGCGAAGAACGGACGGCTCATCCTTCCCGCGGCGCTCCGTAGGGCGATCGGTCTCGCGAACGGCGGCGACGCCTTGCTCCGGGTGCGGGAGGGCCGCATCGAGATCGAGCCGCTCCGCGCGGCGGTCGAGCGCGCGCGAAACGTGGTGAGCCGCTACGCGGGTGGCCGGAATCTGGTGGACGAACTCCTTCGGGAGCGCCGCGGGGAGGCCGAGCGTGAATGGCGTTCGGTAAGCGCTCAATAAACCCCTTCTGTTCCGTCTGACCGTGGCCTGTCATCCTGCGATCCGACTGGAGGGACCCGTTTTCCTGGTCGGAAAGGAGGATGGCATGGCGGTAATCGGAAGCTACCGGGTGAAGCGGCAACGCAGGCGGCAGCTGGCACGGGGCACCAGCGTGGCGGCGGTACCGGAGGGGCGGGCCCGTCTGATTCCGGTGGGTACCGTGGCCTCGTTAGGGTTGGCAATGGGCCAGAGCGCGCCGGGGGCCCATCTCTCCGTGTGGATCGGCGGCCGCTACGAGGCTCGGGTGGGGCCGGGGTTTGAGGAGGCGACCCTGGCGCGGCTCGTACGCACGTTGGAGCGGCTGGCATGATCGGGGTGCCGTCGGGGACGCGAGTGTACTTGGCGGTGGGGGCTACAGACATGCGAAAGGCGATCAACGGGCTTGCGGCGTTGGTGGAGACCCAGATGGAGCAATCGGCGCTGTCGGGCCACCTGTTCGTGTTTTGCAACCGTGCGCGGACGATCGTGAAGGCGCTCTACTGGGATCACAACGGGTTTTGCTTGTGGCAGAAGCGGCTGGAGGCGGATCGGTTTCGGTGGCCAGGTAGTGAGGAGGAGGTGTTGGAGATTGAGCCGCGGCAGCTTTTGTGGTTATTGAGCGGGCTGGAAGTGGAGCAGGAGGGTTCTCATCGTCGGTTGTCGTTTGGATCTGCTGCGCAAAAAAAGCGTCAGAATCAGAGAAAGACTGGACATGGAGGCGCTCTTTGTGGTATAGGGCGGGTCGATGAAAACGACATCGCCCGCCATTCCGAACGACATCTCTACGTTGCGTAGCTTATTGCTGGCTGCGCAGGAAGAGAACCGTACGCTGGCCGAGGAGAACAAGAAGCTTCGGTCGGACGTTTCGTTGTTGCAGGAGGAGGTGCAGTTTCTGAAGCACCGCCTGTTTGGCCGGAAGACGGAGCGGCTGAGCGAGGCGGAGAAGAAACAGCTGCTCCTCTTTAACGAAGCGGAAGACACGGTTACGGCACAAGGGGAAGGGGAAGGAGAGGAAGAGGAAGTCGAGGTTTCCTCCCACACGCGGCGGCGGAAGCGCGGCCGGAAGGCCCTGCCGGCGAACCTGCCGCGGGTGGAGGTGGTCAACGATGTGCCGGAGGAGGAGAAGCGCTGCGGGTGCGGGGCGCAGAAGGTCCGGATCGGGGAGGAGACCTCAGAGCGGCTGGACATCGTGCCGGCGCGGATCCAGGTGATCCGGGAGATTCGGCCCAAGTATGCGTGCCGGGCGTGCGAGGGGGTGGAGGACGAGGGGCCGACGGTGGTGATTGCGCCTGCTCGGCCGCACCTGATCCCGAAGGGAATCACCAGCGAAGGGCTTTTGGCCTACGTGATTCCGGCCAAGTATGCGGACGCCATTCCCTTTTACCGGCAGAGCAAGCAGTTTGAGCGGATCGGGGTGGATCTGTCTCGGACGACTCTGTGCCACTGGGCGCTTCAGGCGGCCGAGGGCTGTCGGCCGGTGATCGAACTGCTGAGCCAGGAGGTGCGGGCGGGGCCAGTGGTGCGGTGCGACGAGACCACGGTGCAGGTCCTTCAGGAACCGGGGCGCACCGCGCAGACGAAATCGTACATGTGGGTGTTTCTGGGCGGACCACTGGGGCGGCCGGCAGTGGAGTACCAGTACCATCGGACGCGGGAGGGGCGTGTGGCCCGGGAGTACCTGAGGGGGTACGAGGGGTGCGTGCAGACGGACGGATACACCGGGTACGACTTCCTGGACCACCAGCCTGGGGTAACGCACGCAGGGTGCTGGGCGCCCGTACGCCGGAAGTTCGTGGAGGCGGCGAAGGTGGCCAGCGCGCCCAAGGGGAAGACGCCGACCACGGCGGCCCATTGGGCGGTGGCGAGGATTCGAAAGCTCTATGCCATCGAGCGGCGGGCCCAAGCGCAGGGGCTCACGGGGGCGGCGTTGGTGCGAGAGAGGCGGGAGCATGCCCGGCCGGTGCTGGAGGAGTTCAAGGCGTGGTTGGACAAGAAAGCCACCCAGGTGACGCCGAAGAGCCTGCTGGGCAAGGCGGTGCACTACGCCCGAGCGCAGTGGTCGCGCCTGGTGGTGTACGTGGACCACGGGTTTCTGACGCCGGACAACAACCTGGCGGAGAACGCGATCCGGCCGTTTGTGGTGGGGCGGAAGAACTGGCTCTTTAGCGCGACACCAGCGTGGGCGAGCGCGGCGCTCTACAGCCTGATTGAGTCGGCGAAAGCGAACGGGCTGGAACCGTATCGGTACCTGAAGCACCTGTTCGAGCGGGGTGCCGTTAGAGTCCAGATGCGTGGTGTAAGAGGGCACGGGCCCTTGAACGAAGAAGACCACCGCGTCATCCTCCAGAGCCGTAGCGACGAAACTGCGGCAAGGAGGGAAGACGCGATGGTCCAGTTGAGTG
>Ga0256830_1000122_pt1 | contig 68831 bp, 60 predicted proteins | sample 128326metaG_FD_190537 | JGI IMG/M metagenome (GOLD analysis project Ga0256830, IMG submission 190537) | Hydrothermal vent microbial communities from Lau Basin, Pacific Ocean - 128-326 | ecosystem: Environmental > Aquatic > Marine > Hydrothermal vents | place: Pacific Ocean: Lau Basin | collected... | reverse complement strand
GTACTGGCATTGCAACAAAAAAAACCAGCAGAAAAATGAGTAGCGAAAAAAAGCCGGATGTTAAAGTTGGCGGTGAAGTGTGGCAACGGGAGTATTCTTTCATACTTAATTGCTCCTTATCTCAGGTTTACAAAGTGCAGACTTAAACTCGATTACTGGTTTTAAACCGTCAATACAATAGTTGATAAAACCGCTGGGTGATTAAATGTATTTGAAATACACTTTAAAGGGGGTGGGTGATATTTGTCAATAAAATATTTTGTAAAAATACGCCGCCACCTTTGTTGGATAAGGGGCTGAGGAATTAAGTGTATATTCTGGAAGGTGTTTTCATGACTTAAGAAGATTAAGGCGTTTTGCCAATTTTGTGGAAATCGGTTGTGGAAAGTCGTGTCAAATCGGTGATATATTCATCTTTATAGATAATTGCTTGATGACAGGTTGCATTTTCGAGCGATAGGTTATAAATTGGCGGCGTAGCAGTTTTTTCTATTACCATATAAAAAGTAATTTATTTGCGACTGTTAACGGTTTGCCAGTTGCTGGAAATGAGTGCTGGTTAACGCAGTTTTTCGTAAATAATCTGCATAAATTCAATAACTTAAGGATATTTGTAATGCTAGGCATAGATCAGGGTAGTACTTTTACCAATGTAGCGCTTTCCGCGATTTTAATTCTTTCGACAGTTTTAGTGTTGTACTGGGCTGCAACGATTGATAATGATATTGAAAACAATCCGGATAAAGAACAATAATCCCGCTAATTTGTAATTGCCGAGTATTTTTTATACTCATCAAAGGCCGTAAACCGCAGTGTTTACGGCTTTTTTATTGCTGCCGGATTATCCTTTTTGAAGGGTAAGTGCTTGCGCGATGCCGAGATATATTGGTGCATATAGTCTTTTTCTTTATCGACAAATTGAGAAATTGCCTGTCGAAAATCATTGTCTTTAATCCAATGTGTGGACCAGGTTTCCGTCGGTACAAATCCACGACTAATTTTATGTTCACCTTGTGCGCCGGGCTCAAATAACTGCAGTTTGTGTTCAATGGCATAATCAATTCCCTGGTAGTAACAGGTTTCAAAATGCAATGAATCAAATTTTTCAGTGCAACCCCAATGTCGTCCATAAAGTGATTGGTGGTTGCGATAGCTTATGGCGCTGGCGACATAATCCCCTTTATATATAGCCAATACAACAACAAGTTGATGTCCCATTGTTTGCGAAATTTCTTCGAAAAATGTTTGTGTGAAAGAAGCGTAGCCACCTTTTTCAATAAAGGTTTTTTGATAAAAATGATAAATGCGTGGCCATAAATCGGGTGCTATGTCTGAGCCGCTTAAAATTTGAAATGAAATACCCTGTTCGGCACAGCGTTTACGTTCTTTGTTGATATTCTTTCTTTTACGCGAAGCAAAACAAGATAGGAAATGTGCGAACGATTCGTAATTGTGATCGTTGTCGGTCAAATTGTGCCAGTGAAACTGGCAACCAAGGCGACTAATAAAACCCTGTGCGGTGAAATCAGCACAAGTCTCCTCGGGTGGAAATAAACAATGAATGGATGACAAGTGATTATCGCGTGCAATTTGTTTAAGTGCATTAATCATTTCCCCTCGTATGCGTTTTTCATTTTGTCCTTTTGCGACAAACAAGCGTTGGCTGGTCACAGGGGTGTAAGGAATAGCACTGACGAGCTTGGGGTAATAATGTCTGCCAACCTGGAGGTAAGCTTCCGCCCATGACCAGTCAAAAACCAGTTCACCATAGGAATTGGTTTTTAAATACAGTGGCATCAGGCCGAGAATTTCCCCACCTTCTGTGTCTTCAATGATAAGATGTTGCGCAATCCAGCCTTGGTTTTTTCCTACGCAATCATGTGTTTCAAGGGCGGCTAAAAACTCGAATCGTAAAAAGGGATTTTCAGTACCAGTTATTGAGTTCCAGCGAGTTTTGCCGATACTGTGAATACTGTTTGCAAATGAAATGATCATAAATACAGAGGTTAAGCTAATTCCTTGTCAGATGAATGGAAATCGTTGTTATATAATACCGTTAAATATGAAAAATGCGTAATACAGATTTAGAAAAGCAGTATAAAGCACTTCCGTTAAAAGAGCGGATAGCAATGTCTTTAAGTGAAACTATCCCCGAAAATTATCGTCTGTTTTTGGCGCAAGACCAGTGGAATGTCATTCGTTGTTATTTTTCTCGCCGAGTTGATTTGTTAGAAACCGAAATTTCGACGCTGATTGAAGACGATGACTATGTGGTTCGCCTTAGTGTTGCAAAAAGAGATGACTTAACGCCATCGCAAGTTGAAAAGTGTGTTGTTGATACTGATCCGAATGTAAGGCATGCCATTGCCCGAAGTACACGGCTCACAAACGAGCAGCGAACACGGCTGTTAAACGATGCGGACGATTTGGTACAGCGATCTGCTAAAAAGGGCGCGAGAAAAGCCGTGCATCGGCAACGTGATGGTCAGGCAAAATTAATAAAATAATGAAGCGGGATTAATGTTGAAGAAAGTGGATGTTGTCATTATCGGTGCCAGTGCTTCAGGTTTAATGTGTGCTATTGAAGCAGGTAAGCGAAAACGCAAGGTGCTTGTGTTGGACCACGCCAATAAGGCAGGTAAAAAAATACTCATGTCTGGTGGTGGCCGCTGTAATTTCACAAACTATGATGTGAGTGCTGAAAATTATATTTCACATAATCCACATTTCTGCAAATCAGCCTTGAGTCGATTTACTCAGTGGGATTTTATCGCCATGGTTGGCGATTATAAAATTCCTTATCATGAAAGATCACATGGCCAGTTATTTTGCGATGACAGCGCAAAAGATATTTTGAACATGTTGCTGGATGAGTGCAAAGCGGTATCCGTTGAGATAAAACTGAAAACCAATATTAAGTCGGTGGCAAAAGCGGATAACGGCCGATTCATTATTATAAGCGACACGGAAAAAATATCAGCCGAATCCCTGGTGATTGCGACAGGTGGACTATCAATCCCGAAAATTGGGGCAACACCTTTCGGCTATCAAATTGCTGAACAGTTTGGTCATCATGTTTATCCTACTTATGCCGGTTTGGTTCCTTTTACCTTACAGCCGGGTGATAAGGAAAAGCTATCGCCGCTGTCCGGTATTGCGGTGGAGGCTGTTGTCAAAAATGACAGGCAATCTTTTCGGGAAGCGATATTATTTACTCACCGGGGCCTAAGTGGGCCGGTGATACTGCAAATGTCGTCTTATTGGCATCCGGGAGAAGCGGTAGAAATCAATTTACTGCCTGATGTGGATCTGTTTGAATTTCTTTTGCAGAAACAAAAAGAAGGTTCTCAGCAGCGTGTAAAATCGGTACTTGCTACGCTTTTGCCTCAACGTCTAATTGCCGCTTTAGTGGATGAAGGTATCATGGACAAGTCTTTTCAAGATACACCCCATGCACATTTTAAACAAGTTGCAAGTCAACTACAGAAGTGGCGTGTGAGCCCAAATGGTACAGAAGGGTATCGCACTGCGGAAGTGACACTGGGCGGTGTGGACTGCAATGAGCTTTCATCTAAAACCATGCAAAGCAACAAGATAGCCGGTTTATATTTTGTTGGAGAGGTAATGGATGTTACCGGTTGGCTAGGCGGGTATAATTTTCAATGGTCCTGGTCATCCGGCTGGTGTGCCGGGCAATGTGTATAGTGTTATTTTAACGCTTATGAACTAGTCCCATCGCTTGTTTCACCTTTATGACAACCCTTCTTTAATCTGCCACACAACTGCAATAAAAACGTAACATTCTCCCCCTCTTATTTTCTAAAACTGCATTTTGCCGATGCAATTATCGCATTGGATTTCAAATATGAGGTTGCCTATTGTTTTTAATATGCGTTTCAGGCGATTTTATATGGCTTTGTGCCAGTTAAAAGCTAGCTACAAATAAGTAAAGCGTTTGAAAGGAATGTTATTGTATCGATTATCGTAAGGGACTATTGTAAGGTTTTCTCATATTCGATGAGTGTATAAATGAGTTGATTTTACGTTGATGCAATAACATGACTTGTTTTAAGGCCGGATTCGCGTGAGTGGATCCGGCTTTTTTTATGTGAGTTTTTATCTGTTTTACCGCGTTTTTTAGCAAGCTGGTTTACAGTACCTGTCTGCTAAGGATATGATTAAAAGCTATGGTGGATAATCAAATGTATCAGAAAGACTTGTATTGGCTTGCATTTCGAGGCGGTTTCGTCAGTATGCTTCGATGGCCTCATTTTGATGAGCTCTGGCAACGACTGGAAAGCATGGCAAATGAAGACTGGTATATCTATGCTATCGGGGAAACGCCACCCGAGAAGCCAGCCACAGAACAGGAAATGTTACATTTTTTATCAGAGATGACTATTTTACTTCGCCGGGAACATGACGAAGATTACTGCGGCATTGTTTATGTTGATGACAAACAAAACCCAGGCTTTGTCAAAATCTTTGACCCTAATAACCTCGGTGTGTCTTGTGGGTTTAGTGAGACCCCGCCTTTGCCCGGCTGGACCTTGTCAAAATTAAAGCCGATTGATTTGCCGGGTAGCCTGGCTCAGACTGCTTCTCGTAAGCGTTGGTGGAATAAAATTTTTTCCCGTTAAGACATTGTTCCCGTTAATGGCGTTGCTAGGGCACCTCTGAATAATTCCCTAGCGAGCGATAGCGGCGTTAAAAACACGCTCAAAATGCGCATTTATTGCATATAAACTCCGCTTTTTCGATTGTTTTTGCCTTGCTCTCATCTCACTAGGGAATTATTCAGAGGCGCCCTAGAAGCATTCTTTTTAGCGCTTTACTGACTTCAGAATGACAAATTTTTTGTTGCCACTGACGGTTTGGCAGTTGCCAAATAGCCGTTTTAGTTTCGTGTGGTAGCCCAGGTGGCGATTAGCCACTATCCACAGTTCACCACCGGATTTCAGTTTTTCTTTAGACTCTCTAAACATCTGTTGTGCAATAAAGTCACCTACGACGTGTTGCTGGTGAAATGGGGGATTATTTAAAATGAGATCGAATGCATTTTTATCAATGCCTTGTAAACAATCGGTTACACGAAATTTAAAGCATGTTTCATTTTGTGTCGTGAGTATTTTTTTTACATTGTGTTTCGCTGATTCAATTGCCATAAATGACTCGTCGACAAAGGTGACTTGAGCCTGGGGGTTGGCCTTTGCCGCGGCGATGCCCAGTACGCCATTGCCGCATGCCAGATCCAGTATTTTTTCGTAGTTTTTGTTTTGTGGGATATGCTGCAGCATGAAGCGGCTGCCAATGTCGAGTTTTTCACGGGAAAAAACATTGGCGTGGTTAAGGTAAGTATCATTGCTTAAATCGCTGCTGTATTGGCTGGGGTAGGGGGAGTCACCCGGTTTTAGGGCAGAGTCAAATTTACTGATAATGAGTCGTGACTTTTTTCTTGCCAGTGTGGATTTCGTTGGGCCAATGATGCGCTCAAATAATTTTAGTGTTGATGTGTGAATGTGTTTGGTCATTGCGCCGGCAAGTATGCGTGTTTCTTTATTGCAGTGATTGCGGATACGAAACAACTCATCTTCAAGCATGGCGAGGTTTTTTGGTATTTTAATGATGATAATGTCATAAACGCCGTTTAAGGGGGCCAAAGTGTTATTCAGCGTGATTTCTGCCGGATTTACTTGATTGAGTTTGATGTTTTCCAAAATCGCATGTTGTGACAAATAAGAATCGCTAATACTCAGAGGATTGTATGGCGCAAGCGATACAGTGAGGGCACCAAAATTATCGTTAATAATAAGTATATTTGGTTTTTTGCCAAGGCAGTTTTGTTCGTTTATGTACGATAGCAGATATTCATCGGCGGCATCCCAGGCTTGAAGTGGATTGTTTTTTTGCAGGGGATAACGATTAAGGGTAAATTCTCCCGTTTGGGTTTTAAAAAGGTTCATGGTATTTTTTGCTAGAAAGTATAGCGATAATCAATAAACACGCGGTCATTCCGTGCCAGACTTTTTAACAATTGGCCCTCACCCGCCTGATAAATAATCCCGCCAACGATAATGCTCATGCCGTCGTCAATTTCATAATCTAACCAACCGCGATAAAATCCGCCGTCATTCGGAGATTTTCCGAAAAAAGTCGTCAGAATCATTAATTGTAATTTATCGCGTATAAAGTTGGCAGAGTAACGAAACGACACCTGGTTTTCATTTTCTTTGGTATTATCTATCGCGTTGTTTAATATAATATCGTAGTTTGTTATATAGCGATTCAGCGTTTCAATAGAAAAAATCATATCAGCAATACCATTGTAGTCTATGCCGACCATTGCATCAGCGCGAGAGAATTTTTTATTGCCAATAGAAAATTGTAAGCCGTCGATATAGGCGATTTCAGATTTGTATAGCCAGCTTCCAGTAACGTAGTTTGCAGCGGCACCGGCCATGTTTAATCGTGAATGTTCAAGACGTGGTGCTGTTCCCGTTTGTTTTACAAAGTGGGGTTGATCATCGTAGTAATCGGCAAAGTGCAGTGATAAATCCCAGCCGGAAAAATTGCCGATAAACGCAAGTGCATATTCCGGGTTAGTTACGTCATCGGGGATTATTTCGGTTATGGGCGGGTTGTTTCCAGCCAAATAAAAATCACTGCCATAGGGTGGCATTTTGTTAAATCGAATTTCGGGAATAACAATGGCACTTATGTTCCAGTCGCCGGTGTAGTAATCAAGTTTTGCCATGGTGACTGAAAGTCGCAGATCTTCAATATCAACCATGCCAGGCTCGCGAAAATCCAGTGGATTAAGTACGTCAACAACCCGCAAGGAATCGGACTTTCCCCAGACGACGATTTGTCTGCCGATTTTTACGTCTAATGAATTGCTCAGTGTACCTCTAAAATAGAGTTCGCGCACTTCTAACTCGGTTTCGTTGCTGTCGAGTGTTTCGTCGGTGTATTTAGATCTGTCCTTGATGTAGTAAGACATGTCGTAGAAGCCAATGGCGCTGAACACGGAGTCCCATTGGGAATTAAACTTGTAGCGTAATTCAGGCACTACTTTGAGTTTTAATCGGCTTAAGCCTCTAAAATCAGGTGCGCCAGGTAGTGGTTTAACTTGCTGGTAATTGTAGCTACTACTAAGAGACATCAGTGTGGTGAGGTCCCATTTTTGTTCCGTTTTTTCTATTATCTCTGTATTGCTCGTTAGCGTGTTTGGTTCATTTGGTGAGTCGTCGAAACCCTCGAGTAAATCATCAAATTCAGTATTTGTTGTGCCGGAACTGTCATTGCCGTCGGCATTGGGGGTTGTGTTGGATTTAGGCGCAGGATCATCAAAACCGTGCATTAATTCATCTATGGACTCTTCGGCAGCGAGACCTGGCTGGCTTAGGCCTATCAGGAAGAAAAAAATCAGTGTTTTTTGCCAGTTTTTACATGGCGGATGGTGTGAAAACAACAACCTCACATTACAAGCCTTTTTCTAAGCGGCGAACGGTAAACAAGTTTTCATTCAAATCCTGATTATATTTAATGTTGCTAAATTTTAAGATGGTTTTATGTTCTGTTTTTCTGCCTTTTTTTGTGGTCATGTGGATTTCAGTTGTTGTCCAGATACCGTCGATAAGCTCAAGACCTTTCATGTCCATGAATTTCAATTTTTTGCCTTTTTTAACCCAGCTAATGCTGCGAATGACGACGTAGTTGTCTTGCCTGACAAAATTAAGCCCTTTTGTTGAGCCGGTTTCTTTAATGACTTTTTCTGTTCTTGGTATTGATTCAATTACCCAAACCTTATGGCCATTGACTTCCATTTCTTTTTTAAATGTATAGTCATAATCATTTAGATTGCGATCAGTCATATCTGAGTAGGTGAAGTCAGAGCCCATGAAGCTGCCGCTTTTGTCACTGGTGGAAATACGTTTACTTTTTTTCAGCGCTGGCAGGTACAGCCATTGGTCATCATCTTTGCTATCGTCATCATAGTCATAAGTTAAAAAGCCGGTATTTCTGACGTCTGCTGGCTTCTGAAAAAACATGATGCGATATTTGTCCTTACCAAAGTTTTTATCCAGGGAGCGAATTTTTCTGACTCTCTTATTTCCATGTTTGTCTATGAGAATCATTTCCATGTCAGATATTTTATTGTCTCCGGTATCGCGAGCGTCCACTTTTTCCATAATTGCCCTGGCTTTGGGGTCATCTGCCAGTGCGATGGATATGATAAGGACATTAGAAGCAAAGAGAAAGATGATAAAAATATAAATCTTTTTCAGGTTCAGGTTGTTTTTCATAGTAAGAGGTCCTTTGTTTACGCTTTAAGCCGCTTTAGTTGTCTTTTTACCGTACATAACTTGCATCAGTGCAGGTGCGAGAAACAGGTCAGAAAGTAGCGCGAGAATGATGGTGATACCCGTAATAAACCCGAAACGAATGACGTTGGCCATATCTGCGGTCATGTAAATGAAAAAGCCGATACATAGTACAACGGTAGTAACGAATATTGCGCGACCAGTGGAGAGCAAGGTTTTTTCCACTGCGATTTTTACATCGCCGGATTCGTTGTGATAGCGTTTGAAGTTATGAAGAAAATGTATCGTATCATCAACCACAAGACCGATGGCGATGGAACCGATAAGCATGGTGAACATATCCAAAGGCATGTTTAAATATCCCATGACACCAAGTGAAATAATAATCGGTAATAAATTGGGGATCATGCTCACTAGCCCGAGCTTGACGTTACTCAGCAATAAAATCATCATGATTGAGATGACAACAGCGGCAGCCAAATAACTTGTTTTTGTACTATTGATTGAAGCATTCATTGTTCGGGAAAATAATGAGCCCATGCCGGTGACGCCAACGGCGACGTCGCTGGGCAGTGCCTCCGCAAATTGCCTTTCAATTTCACTGATAAATTCGGTGTTTTTTGCGGCATCCATCCACGGGACTTTTATGGTGAAGCGAGCTTTACTGAACTGACTATCAACAAGGTCTTCCAGGTCGTCTGAGCCTGAGTTTTCAAATAATAAAAGCTCTTGTGCAATTAAGTCCCTGTTAGATGGGGGAATATAAAACTCTTCCTTGTTTTCGTGCAGGGCACGGTTTGTTTCTTTTAGGACGTCAATGACGGATAGGGTTTTTCCAACTGATTCTCCATCGATGGCTAGTTTATTAATGCTGGAATGTAGATTATTTAAGGCTTCAATAATATTAGGCTCGTACAGGCCGTTTTCTTTTCCAGTGTCGACAACCACTTCTATTACACCTGTTCCTTTCATTTCCACATCAAGCAGCTCTGTCGCAATTCGGGTTTCCCATGTTTCAGGTATCCATTTTAACGGGTCGTGATAAAAAGAAATTTTAAACAGGCCGAAAAAGGCAACAAAAAAGATGACCGCAGAGAAACCGATGATTTGCGTGCTATAGGTTGTGGAGACGGCAGCAATTTTGAGTAGCATCTTGTCCATTAACAGGGTGCGGCTTTGGGTGGATCTATCCTGCTTTTGTTTAATCGGGATAATGGCAATGAGAGAAGGTAGTAATATCAGTGTATAAAGCAATGATACCATGACGCCGGCTGCGGCGAATTGACCAAGATCGGCAATTGGTGCCACTTCTGACATTGAAAACGAGAGCAAGCTTGCTGCGGTTGTCAGGCTGGTCATGGCAATGGCCAGACCAGAGTGGCCCATTGAGTAGGCAATAGCTTCTCTTTTATCACCAATTTCATTGTATTTTTTGTAAAAAATGGAAAGCAAATGCACTGATGCGGCAACACCAACTGCAAGTAAAAAAGAAGGCAATATTTGTGTCGGCAGCTTTAAGGGTGTGGCTGTGGCAGCCATAAAAGAAAATGTTGAAAGCAGTGTGAGTATGACAACAAGAATTGGCAGTATCACGCCTGAGATGCGTCTGAAAAGCAGAAACAGGAGCAGTGCAATGGAGAGTATGCCAAGTTTGGTTGACTTTTGCATATCCTTTTGCATGGATTGTTTGATGGCATCGACCACAACGGGCCCTCCCGCTGTGTAAATTTCAAAATCCTCGGCTCGGTACTTGCTGGCAATTTTAGCAACAGCGCTGACCATTTCGCTGTTTTCTTCATCCGTTAAAAATTGTGGTTCGTCACTCTTCTTTTTATTCCATTTATTGTTTTTCCAGTCATTGCGGGTATCTGTTTGGTCGGGTGTATCATCAAACCCGGCCTCCAGGTCTTCTTCGTTGCCAAGCGGTGAGTAGGCAACAGAGTTGATAATAATGCTGGTATATTTGGCATCTTCTGAAATATAGAGATTTTTATACAAATGGCTGTTTAAGGTGAGCGATTTTTTTGCCTGTAATTCAGCATCCGTTCCAGGCCATTGTTCAAACAGGTCTTCGACGATGAGGTTATCGCCTTCGCCTCGGGTGTTTCGTGCGTTGATAAGGCTGTTGACCTCATCAAGGTATGGCACCTTGTCTTCCAGTTCCTGATGAAGTTTTTTTAGCTTGTTTAGAAAATCTAGCGTGAAAACATTCGGTGTTTTAATTGCCAGGATGATACGTTCGTCTCGGCCAAATTGATCTCTGAAATCGTTGTAGACCTGAAGAATTGGATCGTTTTCGTGCAAGAAGCCTTCGCTTGATGTGTCAATGCTGAGTTTGGGTATTTGAGAGAGGAAGCTGCCAATAATCAGTATCATTAATAATAGCGTTATAAACTTGTTATCGTAAATCAATCGGCCAAATCCCCGAAACTGTTGTTCGATTTTGTGTTTTAGCCTGATACTGTTTGATGATGCTTGCGCTGTTGACATAACAAATACTCTTTTTAGTTATTGATCAATACAAAGTAATGATTAAACGTGTTTCTTCTTAAGGCTCGGTTACAGCCTACCCACTAGCGCCTGTCTCAATGGTTTCGGGAGGTAATTGGTTTGGTATTGGCGAAGACACCGGCAACGGTTACGTGTGTTTGGAACGGGCATGACTATGAGAGAGTACCTTATTTTCGTTGTTGTTTTTTTACTGTTTTCGTTATTTCTTATGGTCAATAGAGAAAATGTATTCTTTATAGACGTGTCAGCGGCAGAAAAATTCAATGTGCCTGTGTCTGGCATCTCAATTAATAACGGGTTGGTGAGTTTTCGTTAGTCCTTTATTCACCGTATTATAAAATTTGAGATGATATTGGGTAGGGTTGCGGTATTTTCTCGTATCTGCATGGCCATGATATTTGCCGTTTGCGGGCGGACGTAGCCAAATGGCCGGTTATATTTTGCACTTTGCTAATATTTCAATAATAGCTATCAATAACAACAAGTTAACCTTGTTTTTCGGCGGCCGGGTGAATTATTCGGGTGTCATAACCTGGGTTTAATTTGCTATTTAACTTAGACTACAGGTAACCATGTAAATTTGTCAATTATTAATTGGGGTACTGGTTACTGCGGGTTGTGATAAAAATTGTGCATCATACTGCAAGGAGGGGGGTCTTTAGATGCACAATTGTGGCAACTGGCTAGATTTTAAATATTGGTTTTAACAATGAATATTTCAAACTCGAGCGGATCCAGTACGCCGTCACTGTTACGGTCAACATTGTTAAACTCGTTTGACAGCATGGATTGTTTATTGATTTCGTCAGGTTTAATGACCCCGTCTTTATCTGCATCCATTTGCGTAAAGAGCGATGAGGCTGTGAGAAAATCACCTTGAGTTGCATGTAGGGGTATGCTGCAAAGACCTGTAAGCAGTAGCAGTAACCCGTAATGAGTGAAAATTTTCATGGTCTATCTCCAGCCTGGTGTATTTCTTGGTATGTCCCGCTCAAATCTTGAAGCGTTCTTCCTAATATTATATGAAAAAAACGTGCCAATCCTGTAATATATTTACATATCAGTTGCTTATATTGATCTCCTAGATTTTTTCGATGCTGGATTTCACGGATTGTAGTTGTTTGCAGACAGTTGTTGAGGGAATCGCCACGGATTATTTCGTTTCATCGCATTTGCCCGACCAGGGAGGCGGATAATTAAAGCTGCAAGGGATGGGCTTTCAAGTCAGCAAATTGGTGCTGGCGGGCCGTCAAGAAAATGTCAATTGTCAATTTTGCTTAACTAATTATCTGATTTTTGTGGGATTTGCCGAGAAATCCACTGGCATGTGTCTTGCTCGGCTGTATTGAAAAGTGTTGACGAGGTAAACAGCAATGGCAGATGACGGCGAAAAAAAGGATTCAGGCGGATCACCAATGAAATTAGTCATCGTGATGATTATTGGTGGAATCTTGCTTGTTGCCGTGAGTATTGGGGGTGTGTTTTTCATGATGAAATCCATGGGTATGCTTGACGGAAAAGGCGGAGGTGCTCAGAAGCAGGAACAGGTTGTGGTTTCAGATAAGCCACCAATTTATTTTCCTTTGGAGCCTGCCTTTGTAGCCAATTTTAAAGATCGTGGGCGGACACGCTTTTTGCAAATTAGCCTGGATGTGATGACAACCGAGCAGGAAATCATTGATGAAATGCAAAAACACATGCCGTTAATTCGCAATAATATTTTGATATTGCTCAGTAAGCAAGATGGGGATGTGTTGCAATCGGGTGAAGGAAAGGAAAAAGTGCGCGAAGCGATTTTAAAAGAGTTGCAGACAATAATGACCGAAAAAACCGGCATGGTGAAAACGATTGAAGATGTTTATATCACCAGCTATGTGACGCAATAATTATGAGTGGGCCAGATATACTCTCACAAGATGAAATTGACGCTTTACTCCATGGTGTGTCAAGTGGTGATGTTGATACAGAAAGTGATGAGTTTGATTCCGAGTTAAGCTCTTATGATTTTGCCAGTCAGGATCGCATTGTTCGTGGTCGTATGCCCACCCTGGAAATGATTAACGAACGTTTTGCCCGTATTTTTCGTATTAGCCTGTTTAATAAAATTCGTCGTTCAGCAGAAATTGCGGTTGAAGGCGTGCAGATGATGAAGTTTGTGGAATATGTTCACGGACTTTATTTACCAACCAGTTTAAACATGACTCGTATGGGGCCTTTACGCGGTACCAGTCTTTTTGTCTTTGACCCTAAACTCGTTTACATCATTGTTGACAATTATTTTGGTGGCTCCGGCCGGTTTCATACCAAAATTGAAGGACGGGAATTTACACCCACTGAATTAAGAATTGTTGAAAGCATTCTGGAAAAGGTTTTTGAAGACATGACGGAAGCATGGGCACCTGTGCTTGAAGTGGATTTTGAATTCCTGAATGCAGAAGTGAATCCGCAGTTTGCCAATATTGTCAGTCCCAGTGAAGTGGTGGTGGTGAGCACCTTCAATATCGAGTTGGATGGTGGTGGTGGCGAAATGCACGTTGTTTTTCCCTACCTTATGCTGGAGCCAATTCGCGAGCTACTGGATGCTGGTGTGTTAAGTGACAGTGTGGAAATGGATGAACGCTGGTCACAAGCCCTTCGTGAGGAAATACTGGATGCATCGTTGGAGATATCCAGTGTGCTAACACAAACAAAGTTGAACTTGCGCGATATTAAGAAACTGGAAGTAGGGGATGTGATACCGATCGAACTGCCTGAAACCATTTTGATGACGGCGTCGGGTGTCCCCATTTTTAATTGCACATACGGATCGCACCGGGGGAAAAAGGCCTTAAAAGTGGAGTCACACGTGCCTAGTCCCGGGTCTTTGCATGCAACAAGTGAACGATAGAGGTTTAATAGATGGCTGATACAGATATAGATAATGAAGATGATCCATGGGGTGATGCACTTGCCGAGCAAGCTGAAGGTGAAGCAAATGCCAAAACCGATGGTGAATCTGTTGGCCTGAGTGAATTTGTTGATGGTGAATCCAGCACGGGGCTGGAAGGTGAGGCTGAAAATGTAGATCTGGATATGATTCTGGATATCCCGGTTACTATTTCAATGGAAATAGGTCGCACCCAGATCAGTATTCGTAATTTACTCAAGTTGAACCAGGGGTCAGTTGTTGAGCTCGACAGGCTGGCCGGTGAACCGTTGGATGTATTGGTCAATGGCACACTGATTGCGCATGGTGAAGTGGTGGTTGTGAACGAAAAATTTGGCATTCGCTTGACTGATGTTATCACAGCCATGGAACGAGTTCAGAAATTAACATGAGACATCTTCTTTCAACTTTTCAGCGTGAAAGAATGCGTTTTTTTGACTGTAAAATTTTATTGCAAAAACAAGGCGCATTATTCCTATCGACGGGAAATTGTATAACTGTAGGGTTGGTTCTGATTTTTTTATTTTTCGCTTTTGCTTCACCGGCTATTGCGGAAGGCCAAGTGGATGAGGCAGTGATTACATCTCCATCTACCTCAGTGCTTGTTGATCCTGTTACACCAGAAACACCTGCCGAGTCGGTGTTGGGCGTATCATCAAGTCCTGAAAAACAAAATACACCCTTATTCAATTCACAAGGGGTGGCAACAGCACCTGACGTAACAGCGAGTATTTTGAAAGTCTCAGGCGGTCTTTTATTGGTTATTGCCGCCATCTTTGGTAGTGCCTGGTTTTTTCGCCGTTTTGGGCATTTCTCGCCTGTGGCGAACGAGTCGCTAAAAGTGATTGGTGGCCTAACCATCGGCCAAAAGGAAAAAATAGTATTACTTCAGGTTGGGGATGAGCAGGTATTAGTTGGTGTCGCACCGGGAAATATTCAAAAACTGCATGTTTTGGAAAAGCCGATTACGTTGAACGAAAATACGATTAGTGGAAAAAATACTTTTTCGGAATCTTTGGGCGAAGCGATAAATAAACTAAGAAAGTAGCCTCTCATATAATGAGAGAACCGCGCAGGATAAGTAAGAAAGGGAATTGGAAAAATAAATGATGTTGTTCAGGTTGTTAGTTATTTTAATTGCTTTATTACCCGTATCAGGTTTTGCGGCCGACGCAGGCATTCCTGCTTTTTCCCTTAAAACCGAGCCCAACGGAGAGCAGACTTATGTGTTAACGCTACAAATTGTTGCGTTGATGACAATGCTGACATTATTGCCCGCTGGCTTAATGATGTTAACGGCGTTTACTCGAATTGTAATTGTTTTATCAATTTTACGTCAGGCAATTGGCTTGATGCAGGCTCCATCAAATCAGGTGTTGATTGGTTTAGCGTTGTTTTTGACGTTTTTTATCATGGCCCCGGTGTTTGAAAAAATTTATGATGATTCAGTTCTGCCTTATATGGAAGAGAAAATAGAAATGAAAGAGGCCTTTAGCAAGGCACAGGCGCCTGTGAGAGAGTTTATGATGGCGCAAACCCGAGAGACTGATATTGAAACATTTGCCAAGATTTCAAATAACACCAACATACAATCCCCCGCTGATTTACCATTTTCATTATTGATACCTTCCTTTATTACCAGCGAGTTAAAAACAGCATTTCAAATTGGTTTTTTAATTTATATTCCCTTTTTGGTGATTGATCTGGTTGTTGCCAGCGTGCTAATGGCGATGGGTATGATGATGTTGTCACCCATGATGATTTCTTTGCCATTTAAAATCATGTTGTTTGTATTGGTGGATGGCTGGAGTCTTATCATGGGTACGCTGGCATCAAGTTTTTATATTTGAGGTTATCGAAATGACACCAGGCACGGTTATTGATGTTTTTCAGCACACATTGCAAATCATTGTCTTGCTGGTTTCCATTATTTTGTTTCCTGCATTGGCGGTTGGTTTATTGGTCGCCGTTTTTCAGGCAGCGACTTCCATTAACGAAATGACATTGAGTTTTATACCCAAGTTACTAGTTACCATCCTTACCTTGATGCTGGCTGGGCCATATATGCTGGGAGTCATGATCACTTATATTCAAAAGACGTTTTCCGATATTCCTTTTTTGATTGGTTAGCAGGATGTTATTTACCAGTGCAGAAATTAGCGCAATGGTTGGTACATATTTGTGGCCGTTTATTCGCATTGGTGCTTTTATTGCGGCGATGCCGGTTTTTACCTCAAGTTTTATCAATACTCGGGTTCGCATTATCCTGGCGGTTGTATTGACAATTGTCACCGTGCCTTTGCTACCAGCTGTACCTGAAATTGATGCAATCAGCATTAATGGTGTGTTGCTGATTATGCAGCAAGTGTTAATTGGTATTGCTATGGGGGGGATTTTTCATATGGTGTTTGCGGTTTTTACCATTGGCGGTCAAATTATTGCGATGCAAATGGGCTTGGGTTTTGCCACCATGGTTGATCCGGTAAATGGTTCCCAGGCACCGGTGTTGAGTATGTTTTATATTATTCTGGTTACCTTGTTTTTCTTTTTATTAAATGGGCATTTGGCGGTGATTGGTTTACTGGTTGACAGCTTTCGATTTATGCCCATCGGCGGGGAGAGTCTTTCCGTGGCTTCCATCTGGAATATTGTCGCATGGGGAAGTCAGATGTTTGCCAGTGCAATCATGGTATCTTTGCCGGCGGTTACGGCGCTGTTGTTGATAAACATGGCACTTGGGGTTATTGGCCGGGCCGCTCCTCAGTTGAATATTTTTGCAGTGGGTTTTTCCATTACTATTACAGCCGGATTTTATGTCATTCTTATTTCATTACCTGTTGTATTAACGCAGTTTGAAAATGTGATTCGCTCGTCGCTGGATCTCATGAAACAAATATCGGGTATGAGCTAACATGGCTGAGAACGAACAAGGTCAGGAAAAGACCGAAGACGCAACGGCAAAAAAACGCGAAGATTCCCGAAAAAAAGGTCAGGTTCCCCGTTCCAGGGAATTTAATACATTTTTTATGATGACAGCTTCTGCGGCAGCTCTGCTTTTTATGGGCAGTGATATTGTTCGTGGATTAATGAGTCTTATTTTTGTGGGATTTTCCCATGAACGAAAAGAAATAATGGATCCGAGTTATATGCTTAACGCGTTTTGGGACAGCATTTTTGAATCTATCCTGATGCTGGTACCACTTTTCCTGTTATTAACTGTTGTTGCTGTGGCATCTTCTTTAACGATTGGTGGCTGGAACTTTTCTTTTGGCGCTTTAGCACCAAGAAGCAGCAAACTGAACCCGCTGTCCGGCTTAAAACGCATACTGGGGCCAAAAGGGCTGGTGGAGTTAGCAAAGGCACTGGCAAAATTTTTTATAGTGGCGACCATCGCAGTAATATTAATTCAAACCAATATTGAATGGTTGCTCACAATTGGCATTATGCCCCATACACCAGCTATGGCTGAAATGGGAAATGAGTTAATTTGGTTTTTTATTTATTTAAGTCTGAGTTTATTGGTTATTGCTGCGGTTGATGCCCCGTTTCAACTTTGGGATAACGCGAACCAGATTAAGATGAGCAAAGACGAGGTTAAACAGGAACATAAAAGCCAGGAAGGTAGTCCGGAAACAAAAGCGCGTGTTCGTCAAGTTCAGCGTGATATCGCGATGAAACGCATGATGTCGGAAGTGCCGGATGCTGATGTGGTTATTACCAACCCAACGCACTATGCGATTGCCTTGAAATATGATCAAACAGGCGGTGGTGCCCCGGTTGTGGTGGCAAAAGGTGCGGATCTTGTGGCGGCAAAAATTCGTGCCATTGCAATTGACAACCATGTGCCGTTACTTTCTTCTCCTGCGTTGGCCCGCGCTATTTTCTACAGCACTGAGGTTGAAGATGAAATTCCCGCAGGCTTGTATGTAGCCGTTGCCAAGGTGCTCGCCTTTGTTTTTCAAATGGCGGATAAACCTGGTACAGATTTTTCAAGCCCAATAGCATTCGAGGATGTCACTATACCCGATGATCTGAAGCGGGATGAATAGTGTTTGGGGATGGCAAAACTAATGGCAACTGCTCACCTTGTATTTGACAGTTGCAGAATAAATAAAGGTTTATATGGCTAGTATACTTGCGACAGACATACCATGGCTTGAAAAATTAAAAGTACTGATTCGAGCCGAAGTGGCAGTGCCAATTATCTTGTTAATGATGTTGGCAATGATGGTGCTGCCAATGCCGCCATTTTTGCTGGACATATTGTTTACTTTTAATATTGCTTTGTCACTGGTGGTGTTGCTGGCGGCAATTTACGTTGACCGGCCGCTGGATTTTTCTGTTTTTCCCACAATATTACTGGTTGCGACATTGTTGCGACTGGCCTTGAATATTGCCTCTACCCGCATTGTATTGCTTGAAGGTCATACCGGTACTGCCGCTGCCGGAGATGTTATTGAGGCGTTTGGCGAGTTTGTGGTTGGCGGAAATTACGCAGTGGGGTTTGTTGTGTTTGCCATTTTGGTGATCATCAACTTTGTGGTTGTCACCAAAGGTGCAGGCAGAATTTCCGAGGTTAGCGCACGATTCACATTGGATGCCATGCCCGGTAAACAAATGGCAATCGATGCCGATTTGAATGCCGGCCTGATTACCCAGGAAGAAGCCCAGTTGCGTCGCGAGCATGTGGTGCAGGAGGCCGACTTTTATGGCTCTATGGATGGTGCCAGTAAATTTGTGCGAGGTGATGCCATAGCCGGCATCCTGATTCTGTTTATCAACGTGATTGGTGGATTCGCGATTGGCATGTTGCAGCATGATATGTTGTTTGACGATGCGGTACGAAATTACACATTGCTGACCATTGGCGACGGTTTGGTTGCGCAGCTGCCGTCGTTGGTACTTTCCACCGCTGCGGCGATTATTGTGACCCGGGAATCCAGGTCGAGTCAGGACGAAAAAGGTGGAAACCTGGTTTACAATCAATTATTTGCCAACCCGCGAACATTAGGTGTGACGGCAACGGTTATTGGTGTTATGGGTTTGATTCCGGGTATGCCTAATCTGCCTTTTCTGATTCTTGCAGCAGGTGCCGGGGTGGGGGCATACTTTGTTTCTCGCAAGAAAAAACACGCTTTGCAGCCTGCTGAACAAAAGGCTATGGAGGTTGCCGATGCTGCCGCCGAAGCGCCGAAAGAGCTTAGCTGGGATGATGTCGTGCCAGTTGATCTTGTTGGGCTGGAAGTCGGATATCGCTTGATCCCCCTGGTAGATAAAAGTCAAGGCGGCCAGTTGATGACACGTATCAAAGGGGTACGTAAAAAACTCACTGTCGAACTTGGTTTCCTGGTGCCTGCGGTACATATTCGCGACAATCTAGAGTTAAACCCCAATGCCTATCGTATTACATTGCATGGCGTACCTGTTGGCGAGGCTGATATTTACCCTGATCGGGATATGGCGATTAATCCGGGTCAAGTTTTTGGCACATTGCAGGGGGTTGCGACCAAGGACCCGGCTTTTGGGCTTGATGCTGTATGGATCGAGCCGATGCAAAAGGATCATGCACAGACCTTGGGTTACACCGTGGTCGACGCGAGCACGGTCGTTGCTACCCATTTGAGTCAAATTCTTCAGGAACATTCCGCAGAATTACTTGGTCGGGAAGAGACTCAGCAGCTTCTCGATAATCTCGCCAAAACTTCTCCCAAACTCGTTGAGGATCTTGTTCCCGATACTCTGTCTGTTGCTGTCATACAAAAAGTGCTTCAGGAATTATTGGCCGAACAAGTCTCTATACGAGACATTAGAACGATTGCAGAATCCCTTGCAGAAAATGCCGGCGTGACACAGGATCCCAATATTTTGGTTTCTGCTGTGCGAATGGCGCTTTCTCGCTCCATTGTGCAAGGCATTGTTGGTATGGATGAGGAAATTCCGGTCATTACCCTTGATGTTTCACTGGAACACATATTGCAACAGTCGGTTCAGGTTTCCACTGAAGGTAGCGCAGGTTTAGAGCCAGGTCTGGCGGAGAAATTGCTATCTTCTTTACAGGAGTCTGCTCAACGGCAAGAGATGGCTGGTCAGGTTGCAGTGTTGCTTGTATCGCCTGCTATTCGAACCATGCTGGCCCAGTTTACTCGACGTTCGATACCGAATTTGCATGTTCTTTCGTTCAATGAGATTCCTGATTCTCGACAAATAAAAGTGGTTTCCACAGTAGGCCAATAGGCCAGGGACGCTTGGTTGAACATCGGCTAACGGTTTGTTGGTTTGTTGTCTGATCGGCTGTCGAAATCATTTTCTGTAAATGTGGCTGGAAGTTTTAAATGATTTTGGGTAACAGCAACGCTGTCTGACTGTTGCCAGAGAGAGGTTGGATATTATGAAGTTAAAAAGATTTACCGCCCCCGATATCAGGCAGGCCATGACGAAAGTGCGTGCAGAATTAGGCGGTGATGCTGTTATTCTCTCAAATAGAAAAATTGATGGCGGCATCGAGATTATTGCTGCAACAGATTATGATGATGCTGTTGTGTCCCCCACGCAAGCAAGTGATGCAGTGGCCCCTGCCAGGCCGCCTCGCAAACCCGCATCAAGTAAAACCCAGCGCGTTATTAAAGCAAGGAAACAATCGCCGTCTCAGGCATCGGATCCTCTGGCGGCTGAAAACACCCAAAACTTGGCTGCGCATCTTGCAAAAAAAATGGATATTAAAAAGTCGTCGCCGGCAGCGCGATGGAAAGAAGCACTCGACGATGAATACACAGATGACACGGCAGAGCTGGAAGAATTGCTTAATCTGGATGCAGAAAAAAATGCTGATTTTAATTCGAGTTGGGAAACCCAACAGAAAACAGATCGCCGTCAATATAAAGCTCGACAAGGTATTCGCAGTAAAAAAACAGTTGGTGATCAATCGGCTGATGAAAATCAAACACAAGTTTCCAGTGAATGGATAAATAAATTCAATTCAAGCAATAAAGAAGATACTCCCCCGGTTTCCCGTATGGCCCCTGTGGCAGACGACGCTGGAAAAGCGGATGATATGCAAAATGTATGGAACGAATTGAGCAGCCTGCGTGGTTTATTGGAGACCCAGTTATCCTCTTTAGCCTGGTCCGACGTTTCCAAGCGTCACCCTATCAAATCAAAGACGCTTAAGCATTTATTGGAATTGGGCTTAAGCCCCGAGATGAGCTACGAATTGCTGGATCACATCGAAGACACCGAAGGCTTTGATATTTGTTGGCGAAAAACGTTGGCAATGTTCGCCAAACGTATGCCGACTACAGATGATGACATGATAAAAAAAGGGGGTGTGTTTGCCTTGGTTGGCCCCACCGGCGTGGGAAAAACAACAACGATTGCAAAAATGGCGGCTCGCTATGCCTTGACACATGGTACCGGCAGTATTGCATTGGTAACAACCGATAATTATCGCATAGGTGCGCAAGAACAATTGCGAACCTATGGGCGAATTTTAGGAACACCAGTGAAAATTGCAAATAATGCGACTGAATTGCGCCAGGTGTTAAAGTCATTATATGACAAAGATCTTGTCTTAATTGATACAGCCGGAACCAGTCAGCGAGATTTGCGCCTAACGGAACAATTTTCCATGTTAAGTGAAGGCTCCTCCCTTATCAAAACCTATCTTGTACTTTCCGCTTCATCGCAACAACAAGTCTTGGCTGAAACAGTTGATGCCTATAAAAAAGTCCATCTTGACGGTTGTGTACTAACCAAACTCGATGAAAGTATTACCCTGGGTGGCGCGTTGTCCACCATTGTTCAAAACAAATTACCTTTAGCCTATATTAGTGATGGGCAACGTGTACCTGAAGACCTGCACATGGCCAAGGCTGTTGAGCTAGTCAAAAAATCTGTGTCCATGATGAATAACGCATCAATTAAGCTTGATGACAATGTTCTTGAAATGGCATTCGGGAGATTGGCCGCTCATGATCTCTCTTGAAAACTCCTGTTTGGATCAGGCTTCCGGGTTACGTGCCTTACATTCCAAAAGGCCTGTCCGTGTTTTGGCAATTGCCAGTGGCAAGGGTGGAGTGGGTAAAACAAATGTGTCGGTGAATTTGGCAGTTGCCTTAGCCGCACGCAGAAAAAAAGTCATGATTCTGGATGCGGATCTGGGCATGGCCAATATTGATGTCATGCTTGGCTTGCACCCGAAGCTGAATTTATCCCACGTCATCAACGGTCAGTGTGAGTTAAAGGATATATTGCTAACCGGGCCATTAGGCATCAAGGTTGTTCCGGCGTCTTCCGGCACCGAGGTTATGGCGCATCTTTCCGAGGCCCAGCATGCCGGCTTGATTCGCGCATTTAGCGAACTTGATGAAAATATCGATACCTTGATTATTGACACAGCGGCAGGCATTTCCGCCAGTGTGGTGAGTTTTTGCAAGGCCTCGCAAGAAGTGCTCGTTGTGGTGTGTGATGAACCCGCATCGATAACAGACGCATATGCCATGATGAAAATGTTAAGCCGGGAACACGGCGTTCAGCGCTTCAGGGTATTGGCAAATATGGCCAGCAGTGTTCAGGAAGGCCGCATGCTATATGAAAAATTATCCAGGGTAACTAATCGATTTCTCGATGTAACATTAAGTTTTTACGGTGTTTTACCTTTTGATCAATATTTAAGAAAGGCAGTTCAGCAACAAAAACCGGTAGTTGAAGCGTTCCCGCGAAGTCGATCAGCGATTGCATTCAAGAATTTGGCATTAAAAGCCGATAAATGGCCGATGCCAGCAAATGCCTCCGGTCATCTGGAGTTTTTTGTTGAACGGTTAATATATGCCACTAAAGAAAATGTGGAGGCTACAGTATGAATGGTGTTGCTGCTTACGAAGAAAATAAAAAAGTGGAAGAGCAGGTTGCAATTTTAACCGACTCGGAAATCGTTGCAAAGCATGCCCCACTAGTCAAACGTATTGCGTATCATTTGGTGAGTCGATTACCCCCGAGTGTTTTGCCTGATGACTTGATTCAGGCCGGAATGATTGGTTTGCTGGAAGCGTCACATAAATATGATGCTTCACAAGGGGCCAGCTTTGAAACCTATGCCGGTATTCGCATACGCGGGGCGATGCTTGATGAAATCAGGCGAAGTGACTGGGCACCGCGCTCAGTGCATAAAAAGGCCCGGGTTGTTGCCGAGGCGGTGCGTAATATTGAAAACGAAACAGGCCGGGATGCTCGAGATCACGAAGTTGCAGAGCGTTTGGATATGTCGCTCAGTGAATATCACGTGATGTTACAAGCGGCAAGTGGTTATCGGGTAATGAGTTTTGAAGATATTGGTCCCGGTGACGACACCTATAGTGAAAGCTTTACTGATGGTGCGGGTAGTCCGTTGGAAGGCTTGCAAAAAGAGGATTTTAAAAAGCATTTGGCAGAAGCGGTGTCGGGGCTGCCGGAGCGAGAACGCCTGGTTATGGCGCTTTATTACAGTGAAGAGTTAAATTTGAGGGAAATTGGAGAGGTTCTGGGGGTAAGTGAGTCCCGGGTATGTCAAATTCACAGTCAAGCGGTAATCAGATTACAGGCCAGAATGGCAGATTGGAATATTACTTAACTTTTACTAAAAGCTGTCGACAATACTTAATGCAAGTTCGTGATTAATTGTAAAAGAAGTTAAGCAGGTACACTGGAGGTTCCTTTGAACAAAGATATGAAAATCCTGATCGTCGATGATTTTTCTACTATGCGACGAATTATTAAAAATCTCCTTCGTGATTTGGGATTTAGTAATACGAGTGATGCAGATGATGGTCTGACAGCGCTGCCTATGTTGAAAGGTGGCTCATATGATTTTCTTGTTACGGACTGGAATATGCCTGGAATGACGGGGATCGAGTTATTAAAAGCTGTTCGATCGGACCCAAATTTGGCCTCGTTGCCTGTATTAATGGTAACAGCAGAGCAAAAGAAAGAACAAATTGTTGAGGCAGCGCAAGCTGGTGTAAATGGATACATTGTAAAACCCTTTACAGCGATTACTTTGAAAGAAAAAATCGACAAGATTTTTGAGCGCATTGATAACGCGAAGTAAAGGGAGCATCCAATGAGTGATGAAAAACAAATAAATCAGGAGACGCTTGAACTGGCAAAAAAATATGTCAGTTTTTTAGAGGCAGGCGATGCAGTATCTGCCGATGAAGCGCTGGCTGAATTAACGGATCTTAGGGAATCTCAATTGTTTAACGAATTAGGTCGTTTGACACGGGATTTTCATGAGGCGCTGAACAGTTTTAGTACGGACGAGAAATTTAGTACTTTGGCCCAGGATGATATCCCTGACGCACGAGAGAGACTGAATTACGTTATTAGCAAAACCAATGAGGCTGCGCATAAAACACTGAACGCAGTCGAAAATTCGTTGCCTTTATGTGAGTTACTGGAGGACGAGGTCAATAAACTGGAGGCTGAGTGGAGCAAGTTTTTGTCCAAGGAAATGAAACCCCAGGAGTTTCGTGCCTTGAGTCTGGTGATAAAGGATTTTTTCGAGAAATCGGGTGCCAATGCAAAATCAGTAAGAAGTGATTTAAATGATATTTTGATGGCACAGGATTTTCAGGATATTACAGGACAAATAATTACGCGCGTGATCAAGCTGGTCACTGAGGTTGAGACCAGTCTGGTGGAGCTTATTAAAGTGGGAAGTAAGCTTGGAATTAGCCAGGGTACATCAGGTAAAAAAGAGGAAAAAGAAGACCCCCAAAAACTGGATGGCCCTCAGGTTCCGGGAATGGAGTCGGAATCGATTGTTGCATCACAAGATGATGTTGATGACCTATTGTCAAGTTTGGGTTTTTAAGGATAGCTGAATGTCATTTGAAGAAGATGAAGAAATAATACAGGACTTTCTCGTAGAAGCAGGTGAAATTCTCGAGGATCTTGGCGAGCAGCTGGTTGCACTTGAGCAGACGCCTGAAGATTCTGATCTATTAAATGCGATATTCCGTGGATTTCATACGATCAAGGGCGGTGCCAGTTTTATTTCGCTAACAGCACTGGTTGATGTCTGTCATGTTGCTGAAGACACGTTTAACCTGTTAAGGCAAGGTGAACGTTCTATTGATGCGCATCTCATGGACGTTATGTTAAGAGTTGTTGATGTACTGAATATCATGTTTGATGAGGTGCGCAGCGGCCAACAGCCAACCCCGGCAGATCCGCAATTAATTGAAGATTTAAAAGGTCTATTGGTGACATCCGATGCGGCAGCCGGATCGGATGTGGTGGCCCAGGCAACTGCTGCTCCTGAACCGGCAGTTCAAGAGACTACATCACCTGCGCAGGAGTCTGTATCAGCTCCGGCGCCCACTGAGCAAGCCAGTGACGATATAACTGATCAGGAGTTTGAGCAGTTACTTGATGCACTTGATGAAAAACCGGCAACCGAAACTGCGGCACCGGCTGTCAGCGACGGGGATGAGGATATAACCGAAGAAGAATTTGATTCGTTGCTGGATGAGTTGCATGGCAACGGTGCGCCGGGACTAACCCCAGCAGCGCCAAAATCGGAGCCAACATCAGCCACGCCAGCAGTGTCTTCAGGCGATGAAGATATTACGGATGAAGAATTCGATGCACTTTTGGATGAGCTTCATGGTGATGGCATGGTTAAGCCGGTTAATGTGCCCACACCTGCCAGCCCATCTGTTACGACAGCCGAAGCACCGGCCCCGACGTCTAAGTCAGAAGTAAAACCAGAATCAAAACCAGAGTCGGGATCAGCGCCAGTTGCGGCAGCAAATCCTGTGGCTCCTGTTGTTGCCAAGGCTACACCTGCTACGCCACCCGCAGCGGAAAATCCAAAGGAAAAACCAGCCAAGCCATCTGCCGTGAAAGCAAAGTCTGAGGGACCGGCCAAAGATGTAGCGCCACAAGGTGAAACAACCGTACGGGTTGATACCAAGCGTCTTGATGACATTATGAATATGGTTGGTGAACTGGTGCTGGTTCGAAATCGTTTGGCTACGTTGGAAGCGGCGCTGGACAATGAGGAAGTTTCCCAAGCGTCTGCAAGTCTGGATTTGGTTACTGCTGATTTGCAAACTGCTGTAATGAAAACACGGATGCAACCAATTAAAAAAGTATTTGGTCGTTTTCCTCGTGTTGTGAGGGACTTGGCAAGAAGCCTGAACAAGGAAGTGAATCTCGAACTGCAAGGTGAAGAGACCGACCTGGATAAAAACCTGGTTGAAGCACTAGCAGATCCGCTGGTTCACCTGGTACGTAATGCAGTAGACCATGGAATTGAGTCACCGGAGGATCGCATTGCGGCAGATAAGCCCAGTGCGGGCACCGTTGTGCTTTCTGCGCAACAGGAAGGCGATCATATATTGCTGTCAATTAGTGATGATGGTGGTGGGATGGATCCGGATGTTTTGCGCAGGAAAGCGGTTGAAAAAGGTTTGATGGATGCTGATGCGGCCGCCAGGCTGGATGACACTGAGGCATTTAATTTGATTTTTGCCCCGGGTTTTTCAACCAAGGAAGAAATTTCAGATGTTTCCGGGCGTGGTGTTGGCATGGACGTGGTAAAAACCCGTATCGTTCAGCTAAACGGCACAATTGAAATTGATTCCAGTCCGGGAGTTGGGACGCTATTGAAAATCAAAGTACCGTTAACCTTGGCCATTATGCCGACGTTGATGGTGATGCTGGATGATCAAACGTTTGCTTTACCACTGGTTAGCGTCAGTGAAATTTTTAGTCTTGATTTGACCGAGACGAATCGTGTTGATGGTCAGGAAGTTATTATGCTTCGTAATCAGCCGCTGCCAATTTATTTTTTGAAGGACTGGTTGGTAAAAGGGGCACGCGGACAGGCTCATCCAACACACGGCCATGTTGTTGTCGTAACTATCGGTAATCAAAAAGCCGGATTTGTTGTGGAAAAACTGATTGGCCAGGAAGAAGTGGTTATCAAGCCTTTAGGTAAAATGTTGCATGGTACGGCCGGACTTTCCGGTGCAACAATTACCGGAGATGGAAAAATCGCATTAATACTTGATGTTCCAAGTTTAATGAAAGCTTATGCACGAAAGTATTAAGGAAATTAAATGCCTATCAAAGTTCTGGTGGTTGATGATTCAAGTTTTTTTCGTCGCCAGATTACAAGATTACTAGGTGAAGATAAAACACTTGAAGTTATTGATACTGCAGAAAACGGAAAAGAAGCGGTTGAAAAAGCCTTACGTCTGAAGCCCGATGTGATTACCATGGATGTGGAAATGCCTGAAATGGACGGTATTGCTGCAACTCGCGAAATATTACGCCATCAAAATATTCCGATTTTAATTTTTTCCTCTTTATCGACTGACGGTGCGAAGGTGACATTGAATGCAATGGATGCCGGTGCAGTTGATTTTATTCCGAAGCGTTTTGAAGATATTTCCCTTAAAAAAGAGGAAGTCAAGCGAATACTGTGTGATAAAATTCATCAAATTGGTAGCCACAATAAGACTCGAAGCCAGAAAAAGAAAAAATATAGTACACCAGGTGATAATTTTGTTGAAAACAAATCGGGGGTGCCGCATCGAGCGGCTTTGGATTCAGCTTCGTCATCACGAAATAGACAATATAAACTACTGGCAATTGGCACCTCGACCGGCGGTCCACTTGCATTGCAACAAGTATTAAAAGATCTACCTAAAAATTTCCCACTTCCTATTGTGCTAGTGCAACACATGCCGGCAACCTTTACTCCAGCATTTGCCGATCGTCTTAACCAGGTATGTCATATTTCAGTTACGGAAGCCAAAGATGGAGATCGTTTGGAGCCAGGGCATGCTTATCTTGCGCCTGGTGGAAAACAAATGACGGTTAAAAAAACTGGAGCTGGGTTTAAACTAAATGTCTTTGATGGTGATCAAGGGCAAACCTATAAGCCTTCTGTTGACATTACCTTTTCCTCTATTGCCCAGGTTATACCGCAAGATGCACTGGCTATTGTACTCACAGGCATGGGAGCCGATGGCTGTCAGGGAGCATCGAAAATGAAATCTTCAGGCGCTTCCATTTGGGCGCAGGACGAAGCCAGTAGTGTGGTTTGGGGCATGCCGGCTGCGGTGATTGATGCTGGCATAACAGAAAAAGTACTTACCTTAAACGACATTTGTAAACAAATTATTCGGGTGGTTTAGTACAGTCTCATGGATATATTATCCCTGATAGGTGCATTTGTCGCGGTTATTGCTCTGTTTTTGGGGCAGACCCTTGACGGTGGTCATTTTAGTTCACTAATCAATGCTCCCGCTTTACTTATTGTGCTTGGTGGTTCGCTTGGTGCGGTGATGGTGCAGGTGCCTTATGGCATTTTTGCCCGTGCTGTTGTGATGCTGCGTTGGGTTGTGTTTCCACCTGTTGTTGATTTTGATAAATCGATAAGGCGAATTGTTTCCTGGGGAGGGATTGCTCGACGTGATGGTATTTTAGGGCTTGATAAGGTAACTCAGAATGAAAGCGATATTTTTTCCCGTAAAGCGGTGCAATTACTGGTTGACGGACGCGACCCTGTTGCTATTCGAAATACGTTGGAGGTCGAAATAGAAACACTTGAAGAATTTGATATTGCGGCAACCAAAGTGTATGAATCCATGGGGGGGTATACGCCAACACTGGGAATATTGGGGGCAGTTATGGGGCTTATACATGTCATGGAAAATTTGTCTGATCCGACAAACCTCGGTTCGGGTATCGCGACAGCATTTGTTGCAACTATTTATGGTGTTGGCTTTGCCAATTTATTTTTGATTCCTGTGTCAAAAAAATTGAAGCACATTGTGATGGAGCAATCCCGAGAGAAAGAAATGATTATGGAAGGCCTGATTTGCATTGCGCAAGGTGAAAACCCGCGAAATATCTCTGTAAGATTGCAGGCTTATAATCGGTCATCTCGCCGATAAATAAAATAACCGGGTATTTATATAATGGCACGCAGACGACTGAATTCACACGAAGAAGATAACCTGGATAGATGGCTAGTTTCTTATGCTGACTTCATTACTTTGTTGTTTGCCTTTTTTGTGGTGATGTATGCTGTTTCCTCATTAAACGAGGGAAAATACAAAGAAGTCACCGAGAGCTTGATATCTGCATTCAAGAGTGTTCCCCGTAGTTTGGAGCCTATTCAAGTAGGTGAGATTAGTCGTGACAATAAGAATGATGTCATTGAGGTTTCCACTAAAAAGGACGCTGCTATACGTGAGACAATGGATACCGATGATCAGCAAAGAAGTTCTTTTCGCGAAAAAGCCGATAGTATAGAAAAGAATATGATGGAACTTGTTCAACTGGACGAAGTGACATTAAGGCGTTCTGATAAATGGCTGGAAGTTGAAATTAATACCCGTATTTTATTTGCCAGTGGTGAAGCGAGTTTGTTTGAATCAGCTGTACCTGTATTGACTAAAGTGGCAGGTATTTTGGCGCCTTATCCCAACCCCATTAATGTTGAAGGCTTTACGGATAATGTACCCATTAGTACGGCTCGATTTGCCTCGAATTGGGAATTGTCCGCCGCCAGGGCGGCGAGTGTTGTGCATTTGTTTAGTAAGGCCGGTGTTGAACCGAGTCGTATGTCGGCCATTGCCTATGGTGAATTTCGTCCCATCGCGGATAATCATACGGTAAAAGGTCGCCTGGCAAATCGTCGGGTTGTGATTGCCATTCTCGCTGATGACTTAATGCCGGTTGAAAGAGCGCAAATGCAAACTCATAATCCTGCGGATAATCCGTCAAAAAAACATCGCTCAAATACGGACGCAATTAGTTTCTGATGACGGCATAAGCCAGTAAACAATGGCTTATCCGTGCTTAAATTATGGCACTATCGATGCATTGATCAGTCTGTGTGCATAGCCTTTTTTCTTGAATGTGGCTATGGCCTGCTTGATCACGTGATTGCAAAAGAGAGGGTGCTATTTTGAGGGTTTTTGCTGTAGCAAATCAAAAAGGCGGCGTGGGAAAAACCACGACGACGGTTAATACTTCTGCACCTCTTGCCATGGCGGGGCGACGAACATTATTGCTTGACCTTGATCCGCATGGTTCTCTCACCAGTTATTATGGATACGATCCTGACAGTGTAAAGAAAAGTACTTATCATTTATTTCAAACCCGTGCTCCTGCCCCGGAGAGCATGATCGTAAAAACCGAAGTCAAAAATCTCGATTTAATGCCGGCAAACTCGGCCTTGGCTACCTTGGACAGGCAGCTTGGCGTGCGTGAGGGTATGGGCTTAATCATCGTTGAAGCATTGGCCAAACTTGGCGATAAATACGCGTATGTTTTTATTGATTGTCCGCCGGTGCTCGGCGTATTAATGGTCAATGCATTGGCGGCGGCAGAGCGATTGATGATTCCGGTTCAGTCAGAATACTTGGCCTTGAAAGGATTGGAAAGAATGATTCGCACCTTAAACATGATCACTCACGCAAGAAACGGTCACAAATTGCCTTATTTGATTGTGCCGACCATGTTTGACAAGCGCACCAGAGCCGCGCGTGAAAGCTTAACCTTATTGCGAGAGTCTTATCCTTATAATATTTGGGATAAAGTGATTCCGATTGACACCCGGTTCCGGGATGCCAGCACACGCGGTCTTCCCTTAACGCAATTAAACGCCGGTGCGCGTGGGGCAGTTGCGTATCGCCAGTTGTTAACGACATTGTTACGAAAAACCCATGAAGATGAAATTGCCTCGGCTAAAATCAAACCTCAAGTAGCGTAAGTATGACATCACTTGATTCCTGTATCGAAGAGAAAGAAAACCGAAACACCAGGCAAGCCAGCAGCACGGATATCCTGATAAATCAGGAGGATGCATTGTCGGTTTACCTCCAGTCATTATTGGGGGGCGCAGCTCTTGGAGATGAGCTGTTCACTGACACTGAAAAGGATGCTGTAGATAGCGTTGCCGATATCAGGTCTTGTAAAAAAGTCGGCAAAGCTGAAGAGCCGTTGGTGCAAATCAAGGCTGAGGTGGAGAAGGCCGAATCTGATGCTCTCGCGCCAGGAGCGGCCGTGGCAGAAGTGCCGAAGCGTGAATTTCTTGTGCCAGATTCCGGTATCCCTGTTTGGGTGAATGAAGATATTACCTGTTTGTCAGCCCGGATTGGCGGCTTAACCATACTGATTCCTGCTGAATATATTGAATGCATTCAAAACGTCACGGGCCGTTTGGCATCTTCGGCAAAAATGCCGGTATGGGTATATGAATTGGTTGACGATGAAGAAGAACCGATCCAAATAGTGAACACCAGAAAACTGGTATTTGGTGGGGTCAAATCCCATCATATTTTACCTGACTCGCGGTCGTACGCTATTTTGCTGGATGACGGAGCTTGGGGTTTGAGTTGCGATGCGATTGGAGATGTTGTGAAGTTGAAAAAAGAGGATATTCGCTGGCGGGGGAAAACAGGTAAGCGGCGCTGGTTGGCGGGCACTGTCAGTGATCACAATGCGGTTATTCTTGATGTGAATAAAATAGAGAAAGCATTATTGCGTTAACATCAGATTTTCCATTTTTTAAAAAATTATTGGTATAGATGCTGCAAAATTAAAGTTTGCTGTAGTTTGTGTCGACTTATTGTCATACGCCCTGCAATATCCTGCTTTTCGCATTGGGTTTGTTCGGGGTTATGCGTTTTAACAATAATGTCAGACAATTGAGGAATTGATATGAGTGAAGCAGAAGTTGTCGTCAACGATGAAGACGTTAATCGTTGGGTAACATTCGAAATGGACAATGAGTCCTATGGTATTAGTGTAACCGATGTACATGAAGTGTTACGTTTCACTGAAATTGCCCCTGTGCCAGGTGCGCCTTCTTTTATTATAGGTATTATTAATCTGCGTGGTAATGTGGTTACAGTGATTGATACACGTAGTCGCTTTGGCTTGCCTCCTAAAGAAATAGATGACAGCACCAGAATTATTATCAATGAAATTGATGGTCAACAAGTTGGTATTTTAGTTGATAGTGTGGCTGAGGTAGTTGATATTCATACAATGGATATAGAACCGGCACCGAATGTGGGTAACGAAGATACTGCTCGATATATTCAGGGTGTTACCAGTTTGAATGGTGAGCTACTTATTATTATTGATATCAGTAAATTACTCACCGAAAATGAAATGAAAGAACTTTCCGGGTATTAAACGGGTTATTTGGCAAATAACAACGAATGTGCTTATTATTGATGTTAATCATCAATGGATTAAAAAGCCTGAAGATGGATTTTGTTATGTTACAACTGCAAGAATTACATGCTACAGATTACCTGAGATGGGATGTTGTCGCCTTGGGCGTGGTTTTTATCGTTAATATCCTATTGGCTGTGTACTATAAAAACAAGTTGCGCGTGTTGCAACGTTCGCAAGAAAAGCTTGATACGCATTTGCTGGAGTTGGCTGGGGATGTGAAAGCCTTGTATGAATCAGGCGCAATGTTGGGGAGTAAGGTTAAATCGCTTGAATTTGGCTCTAAGCTCTTGAAGGAAGAGCAGGAGAAACTGTCTTTGAAAGATCCTGGCCAGCAAATGTACCGCAATGCCGTTCAGCAAATTAACAACGGGGAATCCATTAATAAAATATCTGAAAGCAGTGGCCTTTCCCGAGGTGAGATAGAACTGTTAAAGTTGTTTCAGAAAATTAATAACGAATCCCGGTCTGGGAAAATGGATAAGGCTGTTATTTCAGGTTAGCTTTACCTGGACAATGTTACCCCGTTATTTTTTTGTTTTTTGAAAGTATTTTTGGGTTAAGTTATATCAATTCCCCGAAAATTGGCAGCTGTTGTGGCCAACTCTTCAGGGAATCATTTTCTGCTTTTGTTGAGTCCTGATCAAGAAAGTTTTTTGTACTTGAAGCGCTTTGGTTTATCTGCATCATCTCCAATACGTTTGCGCAGGTCTTTTTCATAGTCATTATAGTTGCCTTCAAACCAAACAACCTTACTGTCACCTTCAAATGCCAGGATATGTGTGGCAATTCTGTCTAAAAACCAGCGGTCATGGGAAATCACAACGGCGCAGCCAGGAAAGTCGAGCAAGGCATTTTCCAGTGCCCGTAAAGTTTCAACATCGAGATCATTGGTGGGTTCATCCAGTAACAAAACATTTCCGCCACTGCGCAGTAGTTTGGCGAGGTGAACACGATTTCGTTCACCGCCGGAAAGTTGCTTGATTAGTTTTTGTTGATCTGAGCCTTTAAAATTAAAGCGGCTCGCGTAGGCGCGAGATGGCATGGTAAAATTTCCGACGCTAATATTGTCCAGTCCATCTGCGATTTCTTCCCAGACGGATTTATTATCGTCCAAGGCATGGCGACTTTGGTCAACATAGGCGAGTTTGACGGTTTCCCCTTGTCTTATTTCACCGCTATCCGGTTTTTCTTCGCCGGTTAGCATGCGGAAGAGGGTGGTTTTACCTGCTCCGTTTGGGCCGATAATACCGACAATGCCGCCGGGAGGGAGATTAAAACTTAAATTGTCAATTAACAGGCGATCACCAAAACCCTTTTTCAAGTGATTAATTTCAAATACAACGTCTCCCAAACGTGGGCCGGGCGGAATAAAAATTTCCTTTGTTTCGTTTCGTTTTTGAAACTCCTGTGAATTAAGTTCGTTGAAGCGCTCAAGTCGTGCCTTGTTTTTTGCATGTCGGCCTTTGGGGTTTTGTCTGACCCATTCTAGCTCGGCTTTAATGGATTTTTGTCGCGCTGACTCGGTTTTTTCTTCTTGCTTCAGGCGTTGTTCTTTTTGTTCCAGCCAGGAGGAATAATTGCCCTCCCAAGGGATACCGCGGCCTCTGTCCAACTCCAGAATCCAGCCGGCAACATTATCCAGAAAGTAGCGGTCGTGGGTAATGGCGACGACAGTGCCAGTGAAATCGTGGAGAAACCGCTCAAGCCATGCAACCGACTCGGCATCAAGGTGATTGGTCGGTTCGTCAAGTAATAGCATGTCTGGTGAAGAAAGGAGCAAGCGGCATAATGCCACACGCCTTTGTTCACCACCGGAGAGTTTACTCACATCTGCATCCCAGTCCGGCAGGCGTAGGGCATCTGCTGCAATTTCCAGTTGGCGTTCCAGATCCCACGCGTTGACAGCATCAATGGCGTCCTGTAGTTTGCCTTGTTCTTCTAGCAGAGCTGTCATTTCATCATCTGACATGGGTTCTGAAAATTTGTCACTAATGGCATTGAACTTATCGAGCAGGGCTTTTGTTTCAGCCACCCCTTCTTCGACATTCCCGCGCACATCTTTTTCAGGATTCAGTTCTGGCTCTTGAGGCAGGTACCCAATTTTAATACCTGATAAAGGAATTGCTTCACCAATGTAGTCTTTGTCAATCCCTGCCATAATGCGCAGCAGGGAGGACTTGCCCGAGCCGTTAAGGCCAAGCACACCGATTTTGGCGCCGGGGAAAAAGGACAGGGATATATCTTTTAATATTTCTTTTTTGGGCGGAACCACTTTGCCAACGCGGTTCATGGAGAAAATGTATTGGGCCATTTGTTGATCTCACTGCATGTTGGAATAATAGATTACTGTGAGACGAGAATACCAGTAACGATCAAAAAATTAAATGGCTTTGTTTCTGCGTTTCACGGCAGATGAGATCAATAGTGTTGATACAATATCAAGTACGACCGGCCTGTTGTGTAACATCAACATACAAGGTGATTCTTTGTCCAGGCTGTAAATATTTTTTCTTGGCAATAGCGTTATTCCAGCGTTTAAGGTCGTTGATATTGACTTTAAATTTTTGTGAAATAAGTGCAAGCGAGTCACCACGCCTTACACGGTAGTTTATTTTTTTTGTGACAAGTTGTGAGGCATGAGGCGAAAAATTTGCGCGACCAGGCCCGCCACCTTTTGTCCAGATAACCAGCTTTTGTCCTGAGCGTAATGTATCTCGCGGAGCCAAACCATTCCATTTTGCCAGATTACGGTAATTTACGTTATATTTTCTGGAAATAGACCACAGTGTATCACCTGACTTGACACGATAAGAGAGCTTGCTTTTACCTTTGCGCTTGGTGTTTTGCAAGGCAATTAAACGTTGTTCAGCGCTTAATGTGTATTTCTTTCCCTGACGAGATGAAACTGGAATGATCAGGCTTTGCCCTTCACGAATAATGTTGCCACGAATTTGGTTAAGGTCTTTGATTAATGAAACAGTTGTATAGTACTTGTCGGCAATAGCGAGTAGTGATTGACCTTTTTTAATTTTATGCCTCACCCAGGCTATGCGTTTATTGTCAGGCAATGCGGCGAGATTTGCTTCAAAAACTGCTTTTTTATCTACAGGCACCATTAATTTATGGTTGCCTTTGGGATCTGTCGCCCAACGGTTAAAACCTGGATTGAGGATATAAAGTTGCTCCAGTGAGATTTCAGCCAGGTCAGCGGCCAGGGCCAGGTCTATTTGTGATTTTGTATCGACTTCAACCATGTAAGGCTTATTCGCTATTGGTTTTATCGTCAGGCCAAACTTCTTCGGGTCGTTGATAATTTCTGCAAGTGCAATTAACTTGGGCACATATGCCCGGGTTTCTCTCGGTAAATCCAGTGACCAGAAATCTGTTGGTTTTCCACGCCGTTTATTTTTTCGAATGGCTTTGGTGACTGTACCGTAGCCTGAGTTGTAGGCTGCTAGTGCTAACATCCAGTCATGGTTAAGCGAGCGATGCAGTCCTTTTAAAAACTTGATTGCCGCTTTTGTGGATGCCACAATGTCGCGTCTACCGTCATACCACCAGTTTTGTCTTAGGCCATAAAGTTTGCCCGTTGACGGAATAAATTGCCAAATACCTGCGGCTCGTCCGTGAGAATAGGCAAAGGGTTGAAAGGCACTTTCGACAATGGGGAGCAAGGCGATTTCCATGGGTAGACCCTTTTTCTCCACTTCTTCGACAATGACATGCAAATATTTATCTGCACGATCAGCAACCCGGTCTAAATAGGATTGGTGTTTTGAGTACCAGCGAATATGAGTGTTAATGCGTGGGTTTGATTCATGTGGTAAAGCATAGCCGTTGCGAATTCGTTGCCAGAGATCATCTTCGTTGTTCATCGGCACATAAAGGACGGTACCGTGTTCCGCTAGATTGTGTTCTATGGCAGCTTCCTCGAACATGCTAAACGGCAATTCCCGTTGACCAGGAAGGCGGCCCACAATCATCGCAGAACTGAAGTGTGGTTTAAAGTCGTCGTGTTCCTCGTTTGTCCACATGAGTGGGTCGACAGATAAATCCATGTAAGAGAACAATGGGGGTTGTTGCTGGTGTGTTAACTCGGTATCAGCCGTACGTTGTTTTTCGCTAGTCGTGTGTTTTTGCGTCGAGACTTGTTGCGCTTGTTCAGCTTTTGTCTGAGACCATGGAACTGTGTTTTGCATGGCGCAGGCCGAAACAAACAGGCTAAAGCCCAGGAGTACTAATTTACCAAGTTGAGACTGATGCATAACGCTTTAAGGGTTTCCTGTGTTTAATTGGTTAAACTGTTATTAATTTTTTCATCGTTATTCAGAGCTGTTGCAACGTTGAAAATAAAGTCCAAAACAAAGTGCTTGCGTGTGACTTTTATCAACGGGGTTTATTCGTAAAATAAGCTTGCGAATTATGAGCCAGTTTCAGAACAAATCAGGTGACGAGTAATGCGCCAACCCAAACCCCCCTTCAATAGTCAAAAGCTGTTATTATTTATAACGTGTAGCGGTTTGTGTCGTAAATTCTTGAGCTCATTGTGGGGGATCTTTATTGGGTGTGGTCTCATCATTGCCTTGGCATTTCTTCAGTTTTTGTTGTATTTCGTCGAATATGGGCCTTGCTACACTATTAAGTCTATCTTGTTGAAAACTTGTAACAAGTCTATCATTTATGTGGTGTAATTGTGTTATTTTTCAAAAAGCGGTGCGCAAAATTTGATCGATAGTGCAAATAAAAAACAACTCAAGCGGGAGAAAAAGTACCGTGACTCAATTAAAGCACGGCATTTGCTCCGTTCATGGTATGATACAGCACTTGGTCAATCCTTGTTTGAAGCTGAAAAGCGTGAACTTGAAGCGGTTTTGCCCAATTTATTTGGCTACCATTTACTGCAATTAAGTGAGCATCACTCGTCCTCCTATCTGTCAAAGACGCCAATTCGGCATCAAATTATCAGTGACGTATGCCCTGTTTCCGATGCACACGATTGCAAACTCGATATGCAAATGAATGCACATAATCTGGCGATAGCATCGGACAGCGTTGACGTTGTGCTTTTACCTCACACTCTGGATGTTGATATGTATCCTCAGCAAGTGCTACGCGAAACAGACCGGGTGTTGGTGCCTGAGGGTCGGGCAATTATTCTTAATTTTAATCCGTGGAGCAGCTGGGGGCTTAGGCATGTTTCAAATGTTTTTCGTGGTCAGCCGCCTTATTCATTGCATTTTTTTACACCCACAAGAATCAAGGATTGGTTAACGTTGTTGGGCTGGGAAATTGAAACGGTTAAAACCTTTTTTTTCCAGTTGCCGGTGAGTAATCCCGCCTTGTTAAACAAGCTGGGTTTTTGCGATGCACTTGGCGCTAAGCTTTGGCCTGCATTTGGTAGTGTGTATCTTATTGTGGCACGAAAACAGGTCTCTACCTTGACACCTGTGAGGCCGCGTTGGTTTTTAAGGCGTCGCTCCCGCGTGGCGCCGGGTTTTATTGAGACACGAAATGACAACAGATCAAAGTTCTGAAGCAAAAAAAGTGGAAATTTTTACAGATGGTGCTTGTCGCGGAAACCCGGGGCCTGGCGGTTGGGGGGCTTTATTGCGTTTTAATGGCATAGATAAAAGTTTGTCCGGTGCTGAAGCGGATACAACAAATAATCGCATGGAAATGACCGCGGTAATTGAAGCCTTGAAAAGTTTAAAGCGGCCTTGCTCTGTTGTGATTACCACGGATTCAAAATATGTTAAGGACGGAATTACTTCCTGGATAATGAATTGGAAGAAAAGAGGGTGGAAAACGGCGGCAAAAAAACCAGTGAAAAACGTCGACTTGTGGAAAGAGCTGGATGCACTTGTACAAAAGCACGATGTTTCCTGGCACTGGGTTAAAGGCCATAGCGGACACGCTGAAAACGAACATGTTGACAATTTGGCAACAAGCGCGATTGATAAATACTTATGAGATACCAAAGTCACGCAATATGAGTATAAACAAAAAAACAACTCGTCAAATTGTTCTTGACACAGAAACAACGGGACTTGAACCCAGTCAAGGACATCGAATAATAGAGATTGGTGCGGTTGAAATCATCGGTCGTCGACAAACAGGTAATCATTATCATCAATACCTGCAACCCGATCGGGAAAGCGATGAAGCAGCATTAAGTGTTCATGGAATTACCACCGAATTTTTGGCGGACAAGCCGCGTTTTGCGGATGTGGTTGGCGAATTTCTTGAGTACGTTAAAGGCGCGCAATTAATTATTCACAACGCACCATTTGATGTGGGCTTTATAAATCACGAGTTAAAACGCTTGGGCCCTCAATGGGGACAAATTGAGGATTATTGCAGTATTCTGGACTCCTTGGTAATGGCGCGGGAAAAACATCCCGGACAAAAAAACAATCTCGACGCATTGTGTCGCCGTTACGATATCAATAATGCCCATCGTGAATTACATGGCGCATTGCTTGACTCGGAAATACTGGCTGATGTTTATTTGGCTATGACCGGTGGCCAGGTAAGCCTGGGCCTTGGTGTTGATTCTGACGGTGCGGGAAGGGGCGTTGGCACTTCGGTTATTCGGCGCTTGCCGGTGGATCGCCCTAAGTTAAAAGTGATTCGTGCAACAAGTGAGGAACTGACTGCACACAAAAAGCGCCTGGAGGTAATTCAAAAAGTCTCAGACGGAAAATGTATTTGGTTAAATTCGTGACAGGGTATTTGTGTTATCTTATTTCCAGTATCTTTTCTAAAACCGTTCAGGGAAATGCAAGACAACAGGTCAAGTATTTACCTGACAGGCCTGGGGGAAGTGCGGTAACTTGTTAAAACATCGATTCGTTTACCCAAAGATGTACGCCAATGCTGGCAAAATACCCCAACGCGATTACCGGCGTCCATTTTAAATGAGTAAAGAATGTGTATTGTCCTTTTGCTTGCCCCATTAAGGCAACACCAGCGGCGGAGCCTACCGACAGCAAGCTGCCACCAACCCCGGCGGTTAAGGTGACTAACAACCATTGGCCTTGTGACATATCCGGGTTCATGCTTAATACGGCAAACATCACAGGAATATTGTCGACAATAGCGGACAGTATGCCGACCATGATATTGGCATTTGTTGCCCCCCAGTCTACGTACATGATTTCAGATGCCAGGGCCAGATAACCAATAAAGCCCAAACCGCCAACAGATAACACGACACCGTAGAAAAACAACAATGTGTCCCATTCTGCACGGGATATTTTGCTAAAAACATCAAATGCGTGAACGTCACCCGCCACATTGACGGCAAAGCTGTCTTTTTGGGTTTCATTTTTATGGGGTTTGTGTGTCTTCTTCAGGTAATAACCAAATATTTGTAAATAGGCCAAACCTGTCATCATGCCGATGACCGGTGGAATGTGCAGAAAATTATGAAATGAAACGGCGGTTACGATGGTGCTGATAAACAAGAATATGATAACCGTAGCACCCCGTTTCATATCAACTTTTTCCACCGAGCTTTCAGGTGTTTCATTCGGTATGGCGAAATGCATAATTGCCGCCGGCACTATAAAATTAATCACAGAAGGAATAAATAACAGGAAGAATGTGGAAAATTCCACGAGATTTTTTTGCCATACCATCAATGTGGTGATGTCACCAAATGGGCTAAAAGCACCACCAGCGTTAGCGGCGATGACGATATTGATGCAACCAATGCCAACAAAGCGCGGGCTTTTCGCGCCGACAGCCAAAAGTACCGCACACATTAACAAGGCAGTGGTGAGGTTGTCGGCAATTGGTGAGATAAAAAAAGCGAGGGTTCCCGTGAGCCAGAATAACTTGCGATAACCAAAACCTTTTCGAATAAGCCACGTTTTTAAGGACTCGAATACCAGTCGTTCTTCCATGGCATTGATATAGGTCATGGCAACGAGCAGGAACAAAAACAGCTCGGAAAACTCCAGTAAATTGTGCCTTACAGCGGCTTCAGTGGCTGCGGGCAAATCATTTTGTACATAAATAAAGGCAATCATTGCCCAGATGATTCCAGCCGCCAAAATAACGGGCTTGGATTTTCGCAAGTGGGTAAACTCTTCAGCCATCACAAAAAGATAAGCAATGGCAAAAATAATCAGGGCGATATAGCCAACCGGGTGCGAAGTCAAGTCCAGGGTTTCACCCACGTTGATGGTAGTGGCAAATGAAAGGCCGGGTGTTAACAGAGTCAATAAAATGAATATCAATTGTTTAAGCATTTTTTATCAGTTGGCTTTTGGCTTATTGTGAGAACAATGAATGCGGTTTTCAGGCTTGATACAGGGCTGAGGTTTTTGCTGCCATGATAAAATCATTTTCATGCAGTCCGCCAATTTTATGGGAGTAAAACACGACGTTGCAATAGCCCCAACCCAGCGTCATATCGGGGTGATGGTTTTCGGCCTCGGATATTTCCCCCACTTTGTTGGTGAATGCGAGTGCGTCGAGAAAATTGTCAAATGTATAATTACGCCGTATTTTGTGCCCATCATCCGTTAATGTCCAGTCAGGTACATCATTAAGTAACTTTTCAGCCGCTTCACGGGGTAATGGTGGTATGCCGCCTCGACAGGGCACACAGGTTTTTTGCATTAATTTGGGGTTTTGATTGTGCTTTGTCATTGCTATCCCGCTTAAGAAAAAGGGTTAAGTGGCCGAAGAACTTATTAGCAGATTGTTGAATTTCTATTCAAGTATTCGATGTGTTGGCGTAATTTATCCCATACTTTATGTGAATGAATTGCAATAATGTGCCAGGTGCTCGTGAATTTGTTCATGGTGTAAATTTGGCGGTTATTATAAACCGTTTTACTCCGGTTTTGTGTCATAGGTGTGCTTTTTTGCCACGGCAGCTTTAATAATGTCCAAAATACCGTGATCGGTATCACAGTTTTGCCATTAATTCTTCGGCTTGGGCCGAATAAGCGGTAAAATTTATTTACTTATTAAGTTCTTAGCAACTGGCATGAAAATTTCAACCACTTTGTGGGTTCATTGTCACTTGTTTTCAACGGTGAATATTTGAACCTCTTTTTACGGCACAGAGTGCTTAATTGTGTGGGAATGATTGTTAGTGGGTGAACTCGTTAAGTGTTTGCGCATTTAGTAAAACAAGGAGAGTAGTGCGTGATTTCAAGTAAGGTGCAGGCTTTTTTTGATGAGCTTTTTATCCGGTATACACTGCATGCAAATGTAACCACGGAAAAATCGTTGAATTTTTCCGCGTATGCCCGCTCAATTTCGGCTTGCCCCATAAAAACTGTTTTGTTTGCGGATAACCGTGGGCCGGTTATTGTGTCATTTAATGCCGAAAATGGACTGGATTTTGACGCTTTGTCGCGGGTGACAGAACGTCAGTTAGCGATGGATTCCGGAAAAGCCTATAAAAAGGAATTACAGGGTTTTTCCATTCGCCATTTACCACCGTTAGGGCGTTTGTATCAAATGCCTATGGTGATTGATGAACATCTGCTTGATCATGATCGTTATTTGATCGAGTTTGATGGTAAGGAAAGTTTTATTGAAATAGATAAGCAAGGTTTCAAGCAGTTGATGAAAGGCGCTAAAACGAAAAGTTTTACTTTGTCGGTGGCGTCACAGAGAAAAACGGAATCTGTTGGCCAAGCGGCGCAGAGAAAACTACAAGAGAAAGTAAAGATGAGTGAGGAAAAGAAAGGTCTGCTTAATTTAGGAGATGTGAGTGAGCGATTTAAGCAAGGGGTGGATCTGCCGGTAATACCTGCTGTTGCTGATCAGCTTATTGCACTGAAATCGGAAGATGACTTTGATTTGGTTGATCTTGTTCATCTGATTGAATCCGATCCGGTGGTGAGTGCAAAAATAATTTCCTATGCAAATAGTCCTTTTTTCTCTTATGAAGGCAATTTGGAGACGGTTCAGGAAGCAGTTTACCATGTACTGGGTGTGGATATTAGCTTGAATATTTCACTTGCGCTTGCCCTGGGTCAGCAGTTTCAGGGACCAATGAAAGGGCCATTGGGGGCATCAGCAATCTGGCGCCATGCGGTTTATTGCAGTGTTTTATCCCAGTCAATTGCAACCAAAATAGCGGGCAACCTCGGCGTTAAGCCAGGAACCGCTTATTTGTTTGGCTTGTTACACAATATTGGTTATTTGGCATTAGGGCATTTATATAAAACCCAGTTTACGGCTTTTAACAAGGTTGTGTCCCAGAAAAAAGATATTCCACTGGAAAAGCTTGAAAAAAGCTTGTTAGGCGTCACCCATACCCGCGTTGGCGCGTTATTAATGAAATCCTGGGGGATGCCCAAGCAATATGCGATTTTGATGGAAAACCACCATGAGTCCAGTTATCACGGGGAGTATCACGAGTATGTCAATATTGTTTATATTGCGAATCTGCTTTTGAAACAGGTTGGTATTGGTGATGGAGAGGAAGAGGAAATCCCCAGAGCCTTGATGGAGAAATATACCCTGGATGAGGCCGAGCTAAAGAATATGCTGGACATCGTCATGGGTTGGCATGAAAACCTGGATCATTTGGCGCACCAGTTGGCTGCATAGTTAGGTAATGGGGTTTTAAGCCGGTTTTTTGTTATTCGCAATGAAGCATTTATAAGCGACATTTCAGATAACCCTGTTAAAAAGACTGGAATAGATGTTGGAAGCGTGAAAACACCCTAAATTTTCATCATTTGGATGGAAAACGTGAGATAATATCCTGTTCCTGAGTTTGCCAAGTGTTGTTTGAGGGTATAGTTAGGAGATTCACTGTGTATTCAGCTTTCGTTCGTTAGTCTTTATGCATTTGTGTGTCTGAAGGCGTCATGTTGGTTTTCTGTATTGAAGCCAATAGGAATAATCCCGGTCGAACAGGTTCAGTTATTTCATTTTTTCCCACAGGAGAGTTTAAACACATTCAAAACAATGTCGTGACGTTTGTGTTGTCATGAATACAACAACTGAAATAATACGAATAAAATATCAGTTTATGCAGGCTGCGTAGCGCAAGTGAAATACTGAATAATCACTTGTCAAAATAATAAGACATATACGTAGTTGGGGTGGTAGAAAACGGGGTGTAATGCATGTTTGTAAAAACGATGGACGATGTCCGTCAGCCTGAAATAATTCGAAAAGCACTGACGATGCTCGAGTTAATGGATCGTTCAGCCGAAGATAAGGTGATTATTCATCAAGTGTCTTCGATGCTTGATGACTATGATGAAAGGAAAACCGAAACAGAGCAACTGCTGTGTGGTTTGATTTCGTTATTGTTGGGTTCATTTGCCATGCACTTACCTGACGATGATATTTTGTCAACACATATAAAGTTGTTGCAGATTCGAATGTCAGCCCCTGTTAGCTATTCCGAAAACCTTGCCTTACAACACTATGTTGAAGTTTGTGCCGACCTCATTACCCAAAAAAATCAGCTTTCTCCTGCAATAATTCAGGCAACACTGGAACCTTTGTTTCGCTCTTTCGGTCTAGATACCAAGAAGTCTTTTGACAATACGCCTGCAAGTTCAGATGCAAAGCCTGAAGCGCAAACAACAATAAATTCCGGATTGAATAATGAAAAGACGCCTGAGCTAAAATCAGAGGCAAGGTTTGACGAAAAAAAAGAAAAAACTGTGATGAAGGCAGAGAGTTCCTTATTGTCATCGCTAAGAGACAAAGAAAGCAATGCTAATAACAACACATCAGGAAAAGAGCCGGTTTACGACAATAATAGCCAAACTTCCTGGGATATGAATGTGTCTGAGTTTGGCAAGTCGCTTAAACAATTATTCTCGAACAATTATCTGGCAAACAGTATTGCGCAGAGTGAAAAATTTGGCGCTTTGCTTGAGGTGGAATTAGCGGCACTAAAACATCTTAATGATATTGACTCATTTGAAAACAAAAAAACTGTTGTCCTAAATGAGCTTGAAAAAGTGCTTTTGAGCCACCAGGAAATGACCCAGCATTTTCAAAAAATGTCGGAATTTATTTCCGTTGTTCAAAAAGACAGTTTACGCTTGAATGAAGAGCTGGACAGAGTTACATCACTGAGTTTGACGGATGAATTGACAGATTTGCCAAACAGACGTGCCTTTCTTCGGCGATTAAAAGATGAGGTTGGTCGGGTTAAGCGTTATGGCCATCATCTATCCCTGGCATTAATTGATCTTGATTTTTTCAAACCGATTAACGACAAGTATGGTCATGCCGTTGGTGATGCGGTATTGAAAGCCTATGCCAGTGATATTTTGTCTGGTTTCAGGGAGCAGGATTTGGTCGCGCGAATTGGTGGCGAGGAATTTGTGGTTATTTTTCCCGATACGGCAATCCCAGGTGCATTGCAGGCACTCAACGTGGTGCAAGAGCACACACAAAATGTGGTTCTGTCAGTAAACGAAGAAAATGTAAAGTTGCCAACTTTTTCAGCTGGACTAATTAGTTACCAGCTTGGTGAATCAACGGATACCTTTATCCAGCGGGCAGACCAGGCGCTGTATGATGCTAAGAACAAAGGTCGAAACCGGATCGAGGTTAAATTTCTTCAAGAAAACATCATTGTTAAGCATGAATCCTGATTTCTGTACCTTATACAATATGAGGGATTAAGGTGTTAATTTTATAATGATTCTGATAATCTGCTGCGCAACAAACAATTGGTCGATGAGGAGAGCTGGAGGCGTTACTATTTGCAGGTAAACTCATGGCGGTTATGTGCAAAATCATCGGCAAGACGAAAAGCGCAGGGGATTATATGAAGTATAAAGGCGATACTGAAAAAAGTTATTCCGATAAGAGTAAAATTGGTATTTTGCTGGTAAATCTGGGGTCACCCGACGATACCAGTGAAGAAAGTTTACGCCGTTACTTAAAAGAGTTTCTGTGGGATCCTCGAGTTGTTGAGGTATCGAGGCCAATCTGGTGGGCAGCACTTCATTTTTTTATATTACGCGTACGCCCTAAAAAGTCGGCAGAAACCTATAAAAAAGTGTGGACTGAGCAAGGTTCACCGCTTACCGTTATCTGCCGTAAACAAGCGGACAAATTTAATACCCTGATAAATACACAATATGGCGGCAATATTGTTGTTGATTTTGCGATGCGTTATGGAAATCCGTCGATTGCCGATGTCTTGAAGCGATTTCGAGCGGAGAAAGTGCGAAAATTGCTGGTACTGCCTCTTTATCCTCAATATTGTGCTGCCACCAGTGCATCGGTCATGGATGCGGTGTTTCAGGAGTTGATGAGTTGGCGTGTTATGCCTGAGCTTCGTTCGGTTATGCAATATCATGAAATGCCGGAATATATTGATGCCTTGGTGGAAAGTATCGAGGAAAAATGGCGAGAAAAAGGTAAGTGCGAACGTTTATTGTTTTCTTTTCACGGCATACCCAAACGTTATGCCGAGGCTGGCGATCCGTATCAGCATGAGTGTCTTGCCACTGCATCCAAAGTTGCGGAAAAACTCGGCTTGACGGATAACTGGCATGTGACGTTTCAGTCTCGTTTTGGTCGCGAAGAATATTTAACGCCTTATACAGATAAAACACTGATGGCGTGGGGTAAAGCCGGTGTTAAAAGTGTGGAAGTTGTTTGCCCCGGATTTTCTGCCGACTGCCTTGAAACCCTCGAAGAAATAGAAGAGGAAAACAGAGAATATTTTCTGGAAAACGGGGGCGAGAAATTTGATTATATTTCAGCGCTTAATGAGCGAGATGCACATATCGCAATGCTGGGGCGTTTGGCTGAGGCAAACTTGGGTGGCTGGTTGTAATTGCGGTTATGGGCGTGCTGATTCCTTGAGTTTTTTTTGTCTTGTTTGCGCCTTATGCAAGCGAATTTTGGCTTTTTCGTTTTCAGGATTGGCTTTCAAGGCTCTTTCCCAGTAGCCAATCGCCTGCTCTAGATTATCTCGGTAGGTTTTTACGCCTTCTATGTAATAGTTGGCGGATAGTCGTTGTTTTAAATGCAATAGCCTTTCCGTATATTTTTCGGCGTTCGGTTTGTCCAGTGCAATGAGTGCTTCTATAAGTTGAACGGCGGGTTCGAGATAACCTCTCTCCTCGTATTGCTCACTTAGATTAAGAGAGGCTCTGCTGACCAGTTTGATTGCCGGTTTATCAGTTGGATTGATATTTAGATATTTTTTTATTTCCCTGATACTTCCGTGCCAGTCTTTTTTGTTAAACAGGACTATGCCCAATTCAAGATAAAATGACGCGAGGTCATTTTTCGTCGTATTATTTTTTCGGGTTTGTATTTTTTCCAATTGAGACAGGGTGATTTTTTTTAGCGCATTTATGGCGATATCTTGTTTGGGATCCAGCGCAAGCGCTTTGAGATATTCGTGTTTGGCTGTTTTTATGTCATTTTTTTGCAGGGCCAGTTTTGCCGTATTCAAGTGTATATTCAAACGACGCTTTATGAGCGCTTGTAGAACGCGAATCCGGTTATTGTATTGCAAGTTGTGAGGTTGAATGGTGCGCAGTATTTTCCATTGTATCAGCGACTCATGGTAATTTTTTTGTTTAAAAAGTCGGTTGGCAAGGTTTTCTCTATGGGCAATATTTAGGGAATCCGTTTTCATAGTTGCTTGTGGCTGCTTGGGTGAATTGGCACATGCACCCAATAATGTTGACAGTGTTATAAAAACGAGTAAGTAGCCGGAGTATTTCATTCTTTTAATGCTTGTGCGTTAAATGTGACTACAGCCTTTTTAAAGTTATTTATATCGTCATTGCCAAAAATCAAGGTTCTGTGCAACATATAAGGTGGTGAGAACGCCGTGTTGAGACCTGCTTGCATAGTAACAGCCAGTTTGTAGTTTCTTTGTTTTAAAAGTGCTGTAAGTGTTGCATTACTAATTCCATAAGCGTAGGCGAAGGTGTGTATTTCACTGTTTAACTGTTTTTGAATTTGTTCTGCCGGAACTTTAATCTCGTCAACCAGTCGTTTTTGGTATTCCGCCAACGATTCATGTGGTTTTTTTGGGGTAATGTTAGCGTGAGTTTTTGTGTGTGGCTGAATATCGATTAAGCCGGATTGATACATTGTTTTGGCCTGCTTCCAGCTGATTGCATCACGACTACCTACGAAGTCGGTATGCAAAAACAGGGTCGCCGGGAAATTAAAAGATCTCAACACCGGGTATGCTATTTCGTAGGCTGATTGGTAGCCTTCGTTAATGGTAATGACCACAGTCTTATTGGGTAATGGTATGTCGTTTTCTAAAAAATCATATATGTCCCTTAGCGGGATGACGCTGAAATTATTGTCTTTCAGGAATTGCATTTGTTGTCTGAAATTACTTTCAGAGACCGTGATTTTGGATTGATCATCCCCAAACCGATGATAGCTTATAATGGGGACGCTTTGAATGCCACGCACTGTGACGCCGGTATTGTTCAGATTGCGTAACGGAATCACTATTTCACGATTGGCGGTAATTTTATTGATCCTGTTAAAGTCAGCGATAATCCAGCTTTTTCTTTTATCGCCCAGATATGCTTGGGCTAATGAGGATAGACTGTCTTTTTTGTCGCTAATAAGCACGACAAAATTATCGTCTTTGGCAAATGATAACCTGGGATAATGGGGGTTTTGGGTGTCGATTGAATCACGGGAGATGCTTACCCCCGCGCAGCCACTGATAAATGGGATAAAGATAATTGAGCAGAGTAGACTGACAATCAGATACTGCGTTTTATTGTTGATCCTGGCGACAATGATGTTTTGCTTGAATGCGCTATATTTCATGGCTTTATTTAATGTTGAATTTGACATTGGACAAGCGGTTTACCTGCCAAGCAGGTGATTGGCAAAGCCGTGAATTGAAATTGTTCTGTTTTTTTCTGCACCTAGTACTCATTTGTTTGTGTTTCATCCCCTGTTTATCGACAATGTTGAGGGCAAATAATTTGATCTCTGGTTTGTTGTTTATATTGCCTCTTGGTGTTTTTTGGGGTGGTAAACCTTGAGCATTGCATCTTAATACATTTTTCAGGATTATTGTTTGTTGATCGTTTACTCGATTTCCGGTTAAGTTGTGGGTAGAATTACTGTATTTTGCTTTTACTTGGTGTTGATTTTCGAAAATCCTGTCCAATTCAGAAATAAATAACAAGATTCGCTCAATAACATTCGTGTAAAATGTTTTTTTTATTCAGCAGAAAACAGGCCGATTAGGGTCTGTGTGGACGTAGTTGCTGCCAGAAGCCAGGAAAAATGCTTAATATATGAAGAATAAGCAAGAAATAGAAAATGCTAGCGATGAATTATTCACTATTCGTGACATGATTCGTTACGGTATTACCTTATTTGGTAATGAGGGCTTGTATTTCGGTCATGGTGCTGACAACGCAATGGATGAAGCAACGGCGCTAACCTTATATGTATTGCGTTTGCCCGCCGATTTACCGAGTCATTTTATGGATGCACGGCTAACTGCACAGGAAAAGGGCGATATCCTGGATTTATTTGAGCGCCGCAGCTCAGAACGCATACCGGCAGCTTATCTGACCCATGAAGCCTGGTTTGCCGGGCACCAGTTTTATGTTGATGATCGGGTTCTCGTGCCCCGTTCACCCATAGCAGAGTTGATAAATGCCGGTTTTTCACCGTGGCTGGTTGCGGATGAGATCCACAGTATGCTCGATTTATGTACGGGCGGAGGCTGTATTGCAATTGCCTGTGCGCTTGCGTTGCCGGCAGCCAGTGTAGACGCTGTTGATATTTCCGACGATGCATTGGCGGTTGCCACCATTAATGTTGAAAGGTACGGGCTTGAAGATCAGGTGCAATTGATCAAGTCCGATTTGTTTGCTGAGTTGAAAGGCAAAACATATGATCTGATTTTGACCAATCCCCCTTATGTCGACGCCGAAGAAATGTCTTTGTTGCCGAATGAGTTTCGCCATGAGCCGGAGTTGGGGTTGGCATCAGGCCTCGATGGTCTGGATGCCATACGTGTTATTTTAAAAGAAGCGGCGGCTCACTTAACAGACGATGGGGTATTAATCGCTGAAGTTGGTGCCAGCGAGTTTGCTTTGGAAGAAGCTTTTCCTGACGTGCCTTTTTTCTGGTTTGAGTTTGAGCATGGCGGTAGTGGAGTGTTTATGCTTAGTCGTGATCAGTTGTTGCAATACTTTTCTTAATTTTCACATCATATCTCGGAATACAATATGTCTGGTAATTCATACGGAAAAATTTTCACATTAACCACGTTTGGCGAAAGTCATGGTCCTGCATTAGGTGGCACAATTGATGGTTGCCCGCCTGGTTTAGCGCTAACAGAGGAAGACCTGCAAAAAGACCTTGATAGACGAAAACCGGGCACATCGCGGCACACCACGCAACGCCGCGAGGCAGACAAAGTGCGTATTTTATCCGGTGTTTTCGAAGGTAAAACGACCGGTACGCCAATAGGTTTACTTATTGAAAATACGGATCAGCGCTCAAAAGATTATTCCAACATTGCTGAGACATTTCGTCCCGGCCATGCTGATTACACTTATCAGCAAAAATATGGTTTTAGGGATTACCGTGGTGGTGGCCGTTCGTCGGCGAGAGAAACAGCTATGCGTGTGGCTGGCGGTGGTATTGCAAAAAAATATTTGCGTGACATGTATGGTATTGAGATTCGAGGTTACGTTAGCCAGCTTGGGCCAATTAAACACGAAGCATTTAATTGGGACGATGTGGAAACAAATCCTTTTTTCTTTCCGGATGTGGCGAAAGTACCTGAGCTTGAGTCTTACATGGATGCCTTGCGAAAAGAAGGTAACTCCGTCGGGGCAAAACTTTGTGTTGTTGCCAGTGGGGTTCCTGTTGGTTTAGGTGAGCCTATTTTTGACCGGCTGGATGCTGAAATTGCCCATGCGATGATGAGTATTAACGCCGTAAAAGGCGTTGAAATCGGTGCCGGTTTTGACTGTGTTGAACAAAAAGGCACGGAACACCGTGACCCGATTACGCCGGATGGTTTTGTGTCAAACAATGCGGGTGGTATTTTGGGGGGCATTTCTACCGGTCAGGACATACGGGTTTCCATTGCGCTAAAAGCCACCTCAAGTTTGCGTTTGCCCGAGCAGAGTATCAACACTAAAGGTGAGCCGATAGAAGTGGTAACACATGGTCGACATGACCCTTGTGTGGGAATTCGTGCTACACCCATAGCGGAAGCGATGCTGGCGATTGTGATCATGGATCATTTATTACGCCACCGCGCACAAAATTTTGATGTTAAATCTGAAACGCCTGTTGTTCCTGCATCAGTACCCGCATCAGCGTCAAAATGAGTATCCGCATTATTTTAATTATTGTTTAGCGCATGGCACCCAGCGATAAAGTTTACTGGAAGCTTTCCGGGTTCTATTTTTTTTATTTTGCCAGTGTCGGTGCGCTTTTTCCTTACTGGGGTTTGTTTCTCCAGTCTAACGGATATTCTTCCTCTCAAATTGCGAATGTTTTTGCCGTTATTATGGGCACCAAAATCATTGCCCCTTATATTTGGGGCTGGCTTGCTGACCGAACCGGCAAGCGTATGCAGATCATTCGTATAGCCTCATTGTTTTCTATTGTTTCATTTGCCGGCATTTTTTATTCAACAGATTACCTCTGGTTAATGCTGTGTATGGTGGGTTTCAGTTTTTTCTGGAATGCGAATTTGCCGCAGTTTGAAGCCGTGACTTTTTCACATCTTGGTGAAAACGCCCATCGTTACAGTTCAATTCGATTATGGGGCTCCCTGGGGTTTGTGTTATTGGTCGCCTTGCTCGGTTCGTTAATAGAGCAGTATGACGTTGGTGTTTTGCCGGGTGTTATATTGGGTTTGCTGGTATTTATTTGGTTTTTCAGCTTTATCGCACCGGAAAAGCCGGTTACATCAAATAAAGTAAGGCATGGTGGTATTTGGGGGATTTTGAGCAAACCGGCGGTGATTTTGTTTTTTATTATTTGTTTATTGCTACAAGTCAGCCACGGGCCGTATTATGCGTTTTTCTCAATTTATCTGCAAGATAATGGCTATTCCCGTACCCTGATTGGTCAATTGTGGGCGTTAGGCGTACTGGCAGAAGTTGCTGTTTTTTTGATGATGCATCGTATGCTGCCGCGTTGGGGGGCTAGCAGGTTATTGGTGGTGGCATTACTGTTGACTGCCATTCGATGGGTGTTGATTGGCCACTATGTAGAATCGACATTTATTATCTTTTTGGCGCAATTGCTTCATGCTGCCAGTTTTGGGGTTTATCATGCAGCAGCCATTCATTTGGTTTATGTGTTTTTTCCTCGGAGTATGCAGGGGCGTGGACAGGCTTTGTATTCCAGTCTGAGTTTTGGTGTCGGTGGGGCGGTGGGCGCCTACTATAGTGGCCTTACCTGGGATAGCCTGGGTGCCGCTTTAACCTATGATATTGCAGCTGGACTTGCGATTATTGGTTTGCTTATGTCAGCCTGGTTTGTCGGGGCGTATAAAAAGGCGCGAATTCAGTCTGATTGGTGACTAGCAAAGGTGAGTCATGTAGTCGTTTATTGATTTTTAGGGGCAGGGCGACAAATTGTGTGGAAAAGTGTGATGTGTTTAAAAAAACATTGCTTTTACCTTTGCGTTATTAAATGAAACCGCTATAATCACGCTCCAAATAAATGCGAGAGTGGCGGAATTGGTAGACGCGCTGGTTTTAGGTACCAGTAGGGTAACCTGTGAGAGTTCGAGTCTCTCCTTTCGCACCATATCTTACGTGGTTCACCTGACCCCCAGGTTTGAAGCTGTGTTCAAAGTATCCATCTTTGTAAATAACGAAAAAGCCTTTGCAAAGATGCAGTGCAGAAAAGCAAACAAAGAATCAAAAAGAATCCGAAGCGCCAGTAGACTTTTTAGCATAAAATATTGTCTATTACGCGTGTGTCATTAAATTAAAAAAATATTGTACGAGGTTAATTATGCAGGTATCTGTTGAAGCCACTGAAGGTCTTGAAAAGCGCATGACGGTTGAGCTTCCTTTGGATCGGGTTGAAGGTGAAGTGAAAAAGCGACTCCAGTCCATGCAGCCAAAAATAAAACTCAAAGGCTTTCGCCCAGGTAAGGTGCCCATGTCGGTAGTCGAAAAACAGTATTCTAAACAAGTGCGTTACGAAGTGACTGGTGATGTGATCAATGCGAGTTTTTACGAAGCCGTTGCAAATGAAAAATTAAGACCCGCTGGTTCTCCCAAAATTGAAGATCAGGAAGCCACCGATACGAATATCAAGTATACCGCGATATTTGAAGTTTATCCTGAGTTTAAAGTTAATGATGTGTCTGATTTGAAAATTGAGCGGCCGGTTGCCGAAATACTAGATTCAGATATAGATGACATGGTTAAAAAACTGCAAAAACAGCGTGTGGAGTGGAATTCAGTTGAACGAGCGGCTCAAAATGACGATAAATTGACATGTGATTATAAAGGTACGGTGGACGGCGAGAGTTTTGCAGGTGGAGAAGGTAGTGATTTGCCCGTGACCTTGGGATCCAAGGGTATGATCGAGGGTTTTGAAGAAGCACTGGTGGGCGCTACGGTTGGTCAAACGGTGGAAATGGATCTTAAATTCCCAGAAAACTACCAGAGTGCGGATGTTGCCGGTAAAGATGTGCATTTTGTCGTGACGGTTAAAAAGATTGAAGCGCCCGTATTGCCAGAGGTCGACGATGAATTTATTCAGGCGTTTGGTGTTGAAGAAGGTGGTATTGAAGCGTTCCGTGCCGAGTTAAAAAGCAATATGGCGCGTGAACTAGAGAAAACGGTCAAAAACAAGGCGAAAGATGCGGTAATGGATGCATTGTTGGCGGCAAACGAGATTGAAATCCCAAAAACGATGATTGCTCAGGAAAGTGCGCGAGTTGCACAGCAAATGAATGATCAAATGAAGCAAATGAACCAGAATATGCCGGCTGAAATGCAGCAGTTTCAGGCTGAGCAATTTGAAGAGCAAGGTAAACGTCGTGTTGCTTTGGGCTTATTGCTATCAGAACTCATCAAAGAAAATGACATAAAAGCTTCAGCAGAGAATGTACGTGCCGAAATAGACAAGATGGCGGCTTCTTATCATGACCCTAAAGAGGTGGTTGCTTGGTATTACCAGAACAAAGACCGTTTGGCTGAAGTTGAATCCATGGTGCTTGAGGATAAAGTTGTTGAGTGGGTTTTGGATAATGCACAAGTTACTGATAATATGAAAACATTTGAAGAGATCATGAAAGATTCTCGCTAAAATATGTTAGCAGTTTGTTAATTTTTCGCTAGATTTAAGGAAGACTGAATGACGATATATGGTGATAGCTACAATAAAGGTGCGCTGGACTCCCAATCGGCTCTGATACCCATGGTTATTGAGCAAACTGGTCGTGGAGAGCGTTCTTATGATATTTACTCTCGTTTGTTAAAAGAGCGTGTCATATTTCTCGTAGGTCAAGTTGAAGACCATATGGCCAACTTGATCGTTGCACAATTATTGTTTCTGGAGTCGGAAAACCCCGATAAAGACATATCATTGTATATTAATTCACCTGGCGGCTCTGTGTCCGCTGGTTTGGCGATTTACGACACTATGCAATTTATCAAGCCCGATGTCAGTACACTGTGTATTGGCCAGGCTGCCAGCATGGGGGCGTTACTGCTTTGTGGTGGAGCAGCAGGCAAACGTTTTTCATTGCCGCATTCACGAATGATGATTCATCAACCGTTGGGTGGAATGCAAGGTCAGGCTGTTGATCTTGAAATTCATACGAGAGAAATTCTTAAAACCCGTGAACGTTTGAACGCCATTATGGCCAAACATACAGGTCAGAAACTTGATGTAATTCAAAAAGATACTGATAGGGATAATTTTATGAGCAGTGAGGACTCTGTCAAATACGGGTTGATTGACAGTGTTTTAGCGTCTCGTACTGATGCGGTAAGCGGGTCTTAACGTCATTAAGCTATAAATAAATTCCGCACCAAGTGGGGCGGATTTCATTGTAGTGATGTGGAAACAGGTGAAAAATGACCAATATTGCGTATTAATTGGCTGTTATTGGTTGTAAAGTGTTTACTTCGATTCCGGATCAATTATATAGTGGAAGCTATGTAAATTTTAAAAAATGGCATATTAATAGAGGTGCATAGATGAGTGAAGACAAAAAGGGTGGCAGTGGAGATAAACTCCTGTATTGTTCATTCTGCGGAAAAAGCCAGCACGAAGTAAGAAAACTGATTGCCGGGCCTTCAGTCTTTGTTTGTGATGAGTGTGTCGAACTTTGCAATGACATTATTCGAGAAGAAGTGCAGGAGAAATCGACATCTGCCCACGGTGCTTCTCTTCCCACACCGCGTGAAATAAACGAAGTGCTTAATGAGTATGTTATTGGCCAGACACAGGCAAAAAAAATACTGTCTGTAGCGGTTTATAATCATTACAAGCGTTTGGATGCCGGACAGAAAAAAGACGATGTTGAGCTGTCAAAAAGCAATATTCTCTTGCTTGGGCCAACCGGTTCGGGTAAAACCCTATTGGCCGAAACCCTGGCCAGAATGCTTAATGTGCCTTTTACCATTGCCGATGCTACGACGTTAACCGAAGCGGGTTATGTTGGTGAAGACGTTGAAAACATTATTCAGAAATTGCTGCAAAAATGTGACTATGACGTTGAGAAAGCGCAAACGGGGATTGTTTATATTGATGAAATCGATAAGATCTCGCGCAAATCGGATAACCCCTCAATTACACGTGATGTATCAGGCGAAGGTGTGCAGCAGGCCTTATTGAAGCTAATCGAAGGCACCGTTGCGTCGGTTCCACCTCAAGGTGGCCGAAAACACCCGCAGCAGGAGTTTTTGCAGGTGAATACCGCAAATATTCTCTTTATCTGCGGTGGTGCATTCGCGGGTCTTGATAATGTTATTCGCGATCGTACCGAGAAAGGTGGTATTGGTTTTGGCGCTGAAGTAAAATCCAAATCCGATGGTGAGTCGGTTGCTAAAATGTTGCACCAGGTAGAGCCAGGTGACTTGGTGAAATACGGATTGATACCGGAATTTATTGGTCGTTTGCCGGTTATTGCAACTTTGAGCGAACTGGATGAAGAAGCGATGGTTCGGGTGTTAACCGAGCCAAAAAATGCAGTTACCAAGCAATATGCCAAGCTTTTTGAATTGGAAGATGCCGAGTTGGAGTTTAGAGATTCTGCTCTGCATGCAATAGCACAGAAGGCGATGAGTCGTAAAACCGGTGCGCGTGGTTTGCGTTCAATACTCGAAGAAGCCTTGCTTGACATCATGTATGAGCTACCATCAATGAGTGATGTCAGTAAAGTTGTTGTAGATGATGATGTTATCAATAACCAAACCGACCCTTTATTATTGTTTGAAGGCAAGGATATGGCGGCTTCGGACGAGTAATTACCTTGTTTGAGGGTTTGAAAAAAGCACGCATGTCGCGTGCTTTTTTTTGTGCTGCCAAATTCGCTTAATAATGCTTTTTAGTATTCATTCTAAAAACTGACTTGAAATTCCACTTGTACACCCCATTATTACTGCAATAGTGCTTGTCGCATGTCTCTTGGGTGTTTTCAGTGACTGGCTAACTTATTGCAGCGGATCTTCAGTGTCTTTTGGGGTAAGTGTTGGGTGATTCCCGGCCAAAAGTACTTGGCTTTTGTATTAAAAAAAATGAAAAGAATAACTAATTTAAGGAACACGTTATGGATCAAGACGATAAAACATCAAGTTTAGTTGAAGGTCAAACTACAGTGATGCCTGTATTACCTTTACGTGATGTTGTAGTTTATCCGCACATGGTTATTCCATTATTTGTCGGACGAGAAAAATCAATAAAAGCCCTTGAAGCGGCAATGGAAGAAGATAAGCAGATTCTGCTTGTTGCCCAAAAAACAGCTGGGCAGGATGACCCCGAAATAGAAGATATATACCGAATTGGCACAGTTTCTAGCATATTGCAATTGTTAAAATTACCTGATGGTACGGTTAAAGTTTTGGTTGAGGGTCAGGAGCGAGCAAAGGTATCGGCGTTTATTGATGGCGAAGAATACTTTAATGCAGAAGTAGAGCCCTTGGTGACAGGGGAAATAGACGAGCGTGAAACCGAAGTGCTGATGCGCTCTGTCCTTGCACAATTTGACCAGTATGTGAAGTTGAATAAAAAAATCCCGCCTGAAATACTCACTTCAATGGCCGGTATTGATGAGCCTGGTCGATTAGCTGACACCATCGCTGCGCACATGTCGCTAAAAATTGATGAAAAGCAAACTGTACTGGAGATCGAAGATATTCGAGAACGCTTTGAAAAATTGATGGGCATTATGGAAGGCGAGATTGATCTTCTTGAAGTCGAAAAACGAATTCGTGGTCGGGTTAAACGGCAAATGGAAAAAAGTCAGCGAGAGTACTATTTGAATGAACAAATGAAAGCCATTCAAAAAGAACTTGGTGACATGGATGAGGCGCCAAATGAAGTTGAAGAATTGGCGCAAAAAATTGAAAAAGCCGGCATGCTCAAAGAGGCGAAAGAAAAAGCGATATCCGAATTAAATAAACTGAAAATGATGTCCCCCATGTCTGCGGAAGCCACAGTGGTAAGAAATTACATTGACTGGATGGTATCTGTGCCGTGGAAAAAACGCACCAAGATAAAACATGATTTGTCGGCAGCATCTGAAGTGCTTGAAGCCGATCACTACGGTTTGGAAAAAGTAAAAGAGCGTATTTTAGAGTATCTCGCGGTTCAACAGCGAGTGAAAAAATTAAAAGGTTCGGTGTTGTGTTTGGTCGGTCCGCCGGGTGTGGGTAAAACCTCGCTTGGTCGTTCGATTGCACGCGCGACCAATCGCAAATTTGTTCGCATGTCACTAGGTGGTGTACGGGATGAGGCTGAAATTCGCGGCCATCGTCGTACTTATATTGGTTCCATGCCCGGCAAGCTAGTGCAGAACATGGCGAAGGTAGGGGTAAGGAATCCGCTTTTTTTACTGGATGAAGTGGATAAAATGTCGAATGATTTTCGCGGTGATCCATCTGCTGCATTACTAGAGGTGCTCGACCCGGAACAAAACCACACGTTTAACGATCATTATCTTGAAGTGGATTATGACTTGTCTGAAGTGATGTTTATTGCAACCGCAAACAGTTTGAATATCCCAGGTCCGCTCCTGGATCGAATGGAAGTTATTCGTATTCCCGGCTATACCGAAGATGAAAAAATTGCAATTTCCACACGTTATTTATTACCCAAGCAAATAAAAAATAACGGTTTGAATGAAGAAGAAATCAGTGTTTCTGACAATGCGATTCGCGATATTGTGCGTTATTATACCCGCGAAGCCGGTGTGCGAAATATGGAGCGGGAGTTATCAAAAATTTGCCGCAAGGTTGTTAAGGAAATTTTACTTAATCCTGATATAAATTGTGTCAATGTGGATACGGACAATATTGAAAAATATTTGGGCGTGAAACGATTTCGTTTTGGCTTAGCTGAAGATTACGATCAGGTTGGGCAAGTTACTGGACTGGCCTGGACAGAAGTTGGTGGTGAGCTATTAACGATCGAAGCCGCCTTGACTGCTGGCAAAGGTAAAATGACGGTCACGGGGCAACTTGGCGATGTCATGAAAGAGTCTGTGCAGGCCGCCACTACTGTGGTGAGAACCCGAGCAGAACTTCTTAATATTGCGGAAGATTTTTACGAGAAAAGTGATATTCATATTCATGTCCCCGAGGGGGCAATTCCGAAGGATGGGCCGAGTGCTGGCGTGGGGATGTGCACAGCATTGGTCTCGGTGCTAACGGATATTCCTGTGCGCGCCGATGTGGCAATGACAGGTGAGATTACCTTGCGTGGTGAAGTGCTCCCGATTGGCGGCTTGAAAGAGAAATTGCTCGCTGCGTTGAGAGGGGGAATTAAAACAGTGTTGATACCTGAGGAAAACCGGCGGGATTTGGCTGATATTCCCAAAAATATACTGGAGTGTCTTGATGTGAAGCCGGTGAAATGGATTGACGAGGTTTTGCAGGTTGCGTTACAGCATATGCCGGAACCTGTCAGCAAAGTGGATGATGCCTCGGTTGCAGACGAGAAATCATCCGTAAAAGATCAGGGTGCGAGCTTGCATCATTAAATTGTGTTTTTAGCGATAAAAGCCAATACAAGCAATAGTGTACTTGTATTGGCTTTTATGTTTTTGAAAATTTGTTTTTCAGTTGTATTAAATAGAAGCAATCTGATTGATTCGTACGCGTTTGATTTTTTTTTTAAGAAGTTTTATTGAGTCTGCTTGCATTAGTAAAAAACTGCTGGTATAAATGCTTGCCTCGAATCGAGAGGGCTGCCGCCTTGTTAAAACCGTAAAAGATTTAACAGCAGGTGATCCACATAGCACTTACATAAATGACCCTGGGGAGAACACGAGTGAATAAAGCTGAATTAATAGATGCAATTGCAGAGTCATCCGATATATCAAAGGCAGCCGCAACTAGAGCTTTAGACGCTACGATCAACTCAATCACTGAGGCGTTAAAAGCCGGAGATTCCGTTTCTTTGGTAGGGTTTGGTACCTTTTCTGTTAAAGACCGGGCCGCACGAACGGGTCGTAATCCCCAAACGGGTGAGCCACTGCAAATTAAAGCGGCAAGGGTGCCTGGATTTAAAGCTGGAAAAGCGCTGAAGGATGCTGTAAACTAAGCCTCCGAAAAAATATGGGTGTTTAGCTCAGCTGGGAGAGCGTCGCCCTTACAAGGCGAATGTCGGGGGTTCGATCCCCTCAACACCCACCAAATTTTACACTTTTTCTCTGCATATTCTGTGTATATTGTTTTGAGGCGTGGATTGTAGATTAAAGAAGAATAAAAAAATGCTTTATTCCACTTCAATGTGGAAAAAGAATAAAGTGGTAATTTAAGGAATAAGTTAATAGGTTTTTGGAGCGGTAGTTCAGTTGGTTAGAATACCGGCCTGTCACGCCGGGGGTCGCGGGTTCGAGTCCCGTCCGCTCCGCCATATTGGCAAAGGGTAACCTTAGCGGTTGCCCTTTTTTTTACTGATAGCCTTTTTTGTAGGTTTTTGCTTACTTTCTTAAAAGGGTATCGGAGCAGTTGATGATTTTCAATACTATCGATTGATAATTGTTTCGGTATTTGCCTGCTGCCGGGTTTTGATATCACGATTAGCAATCAAAGGTCTGCCAAGGCGGGTAATCCGCAGCAGCCTACTATTGAATCGGGTGTTTAGCTCAGCTGGGAGAGCGTCGCCCTTACAAGGCGAATGTCGGGGGTTCGATCCCCTCAACACCCACCAATTTAAGCTGGCTTGTTGGTCAAGTTTTGTAAAGTTGTGTGTTTACAAACAACTGCTGATTGCCGTAGTTTGCTGCGAGCGATACAGTGAAGGAAGAAGGAAAAGAGAGTAGTGAAAATTTTGGAGCGGTAGTTCAGTTGGTTAGAATACCGGCCTGTCACGCCGGGGGTCGCGGGTTCGAGTCCCGTCCGCTCCGCCATATTGGAAATCGAGAAAAAGGCAACCTTGTGGGTTGCCTTTTTTTTTGGATTATTTTTCCTGGAGATTGGCGTTTTTTGCCTAAGCTGAATAATTCACCTGGCTGTCGAAAAACAAGGTTAAGTTGTTATTGACAGGTATTATTGGAATATTAGTAAAGTGCAAAATGTAACCGGCCATTTGGCTAAGTCCGTCCTCGTACCGATCTTGCTGTCCAGAGCCGATACTTTCTCAATTATTAATAGCTTGGGGGCTATTGACTCAATCGCGAATTCGCCTCTGAACAACAATCTCGCCGCGATCATCGGACTTCCGGGTGAAATATACGGGCTAACCGTGTTGAAAATGTCCGAGTTTCTTTGAAAACTGATCGAGATAGGGCATAATTACGGGTCGCTTTTTCTTTTGTTTGTAACAGTCAATGCCAAAAACAGTACCGAAAAATATTTGAGGTACCTTCGGCTTTTCGAGTGCGATAAAGTGTTGTTTTCGGGCTTGTTCTTGTCGTCCCTGTTTTTTGGTATTGGTAAATCGACATAATCACTAAATTTATTCTTATAAATAACGACTAATCGGGACGTATCATTATTATGTTACAAGTTATTCGGGATCGTGCTTCAGGGCTTTTCGTTTGGACTATTGTTGGACTCATTATCATCACATTCGCTTTTGTTGGATTAAATTCTTACTTTGACGATACCGGCGAGGGTTTTCAGGCGGCATTGGTTAATGATCAAAAAGTTACGGTTTACGAATATCAAATTGCGTATAGCAATGAACAGCGTCGCATTCGGCAGATGTTTGGTGAAAACTTTGATCCTGATCTTTTTGATGATCAAATTAAAAAGTCAGCACTTGATCGTGTGATTGATAATGCCATCATTGTTCAAGCAGCTGCAAATGCAGGCATGCGTGTTTCAGATGAGCAGCTTGCGCAACAAATTCATTCGATCGATCAGTTTAAAGAAGACGGTGTTTTTTCCTCTGAATTATACAAGCAGCAGTTGGCTCAAGCAGGTGAATCCGTATCGGGTTTTGAGTACCGCATTCGCAGAGGGGTTATTGCTGATCAACTGGTAAACGGTATTATTCAAAGCAGCTTTGCGACAAAAGATGAAATTGAGCTAACCCATCGCTTAAGGGAGCAGCAGCGTGAAGTTGCCTATGTGTCAATCCCTGTTGACGTATTTAAAGATAAGGTCACCGTTTCTGAGGCGGAAATAGAAACTCACTATAAAGCCAACCAAAACCTTTACAAAACAGCTGAACAGGTGCAGTTAGAATATATCGAACTTTCGGTTGATGCTTTAATGTCATCAATTAGCGTTGATGAAGATGAGGTGGAAAGTTACTACGAGGAACAAAAAGATCGTTTTTTAACACCGGAAGAGCGTCGAGCAAGCCACATTCTTATTGAGTTTGGTGATGATGCAGACAAAGCTAAGGCGGAAGCTGATGAGATTTACGCTAAAATAATGGCAGGTGAAAAGTTTGAAGCGCTCGCCAAGGAATTCTCGGATGACATCGGTTCTTCGTCTGAAGGCGGTGATTTGGGTTTTTTCGGAAAAGGTATCATGGATACGAATTTTGAAGACACGGCTTTTGCTTTAAAAACGGGTGAAGTGAGTAAGCCTGTTCGATCTGAATTCGGTTACCACGTTATTAGACTGGACGAAATAAAACCATCGAAAGGTAAATCACTGAATGATGTTCGTGCCGAGTTGGAAGCTGAACTTAAAAAGCAAAAAGCAGAAAAGCTGTATTTTGATAAAGTGGAAATACTGGCGAATATGGCTTATGAAGCGCCGGATTCACTGGAGCCGGCGAAAGAGGAGCTGGGTTTAGAAATAAAAACATCAGATTTTATGAGTAAACGTGGTGGTTCTGGTATTTTTTCCAATAGAAAGGTAATGGATGCCGCTTTTAGTGACGATGTGTTGATAGAAAATCTAAACAGCGAAGCTATCGAATTGGGTGCCAATCATGCGATTGTGTTGCGCTTAAAAGAATATAAAGATGCTCAGGTTCGCCCGTTGTCTGAGGTGGCAGGTCAAATAAAGTCAACACTGATTGGGGAAAAAGCCCTGGCATTGGCAAAAGCGGATGCAGATAAAATTAGTGAAAAACTGCTTGCTGGTGTCAGTGGCAGTGAGGCGGTTAATGTGGTTGAAGGTAAAACCTATACCTGGAATGAAAAAAAATGGATAAAGCGAAATGAGGCGGATATTCCACGTGAAATTATTGAGGCGGCTTTTTTAATGCCACGACTTTCGCCTGATGAGAAGCTGGCAACAAAAGGCTTAGTACTTGGAAATGGTGAATACGCTTTGTTTGCATTCAGTGGCATTAAAGATGGTGATGTAAGCGATATTTCAGATGAAGAACGGCGACAGATTGGCGATGGTATTGCGAATGCAGTAGGTCTTGATGAATTTACGACAATGTTAAATGCATTAAAAGATGAATCGGAAATCAAACGCTTTCCCGAAAACCTGTAATGTTTTTCTTTGCCAGACACTTCAAAAACGCTGTTACTTTCATCAAGTAACAGCGTTTTTGGTTTGATTGTTTGGCTTTGTACCACCCGCTGCAATCAATGACACATGTCACTATCCAGCATTTTCCCCAATAAAGCCGATAGTTCCCAAAAAACAAAAACTTAATTTCTTCACTCGAGTTCCCCCTGTTTTCGACATATGAAAAGACAGCGGCGAATTCGACAAAATAACTACCTGATGCTGTCCATTGCTGCAAAGCAGCCGGATAGCTTTTTCTGAATAGTTGCATCCTGGTATTGATAATCAACAATACGCACTATTTGAACTTTGAATTAGTTTTACCGCTCTTTCAAAGGCATACTGCGCGTAATTATATGTTCAGCAGATACTCAAATGATATTGCTTCTATTATGCCTAGATTATTTCATGGTCTTAGCGGGTTTTGAGGATCAGGAGATTTACTATGCAGATATTTAATCAGATACATTTTCGCAATGTGCAAGGCGATTTGTTTGGCGGGCTTACCGCAGCAATTATTGCACTGCCTATGGCTCTGGCTTTTGGGGTGGCATCAGGGGCTGGTGCCGAAGCGGGATTATATGGCGCCATACTTGTTGGGTTGTTTGCCGCATTATTTGGTGGTTCACCAACACTGATATCGGAACCTACTGGTCCTATGACAGTGGTCATGACAGCAGTTATTGCTCATAATATTGCAGCCGATCCTGATAATGGTATGGCCATGGCCTTTACGGTTGTCATATTGGCGGGGATGTTTCAAATACTGTTTGGGATATTAAAACTGGGAAAATATGTCACCTTAATGCCGTATACGGTGATTTCAGGTTTTATGTCTGGCATTGGAATTATTCTAATCATTTTGCAATTGGCGCCTTTTATCGGACATGCTACACCGCCTGGTGGGGTACTGGGAAGCGTCGAGAAACTGCCTGAATTGTTCGCAGATATTCGCATTGAAGAATTCACGCTGGCCGCATTGACTTTAGCTTTATTACTGTTTACACCAAGCCGACTAAAACGCTATTTACCTCCGCAACTGATTGCCCTTGTGATTGGTACAATCGTATCGCTTACGGTTTTTTCTGCCGTTGATATTCGTCGAATCGGTGAAATTCCCACAGGTTTGCCTGATTTCCAGCTTCCGGTATTTAGTGCCGAACAATGGCAAAGCATGGTCATCGATGCTTTGGTTCTCGGGATGTTGGGCTGTATAGATGCTTTATTAACATCTGTGATTGGCGATAGTTTGACAAAACAACAACACAATTCGGATAAAGAGCTTATTGGACAAGGCATGGGTAATATGATGTCGGGTTTTTTTGGTGGTTTGCCAGGTGCGGGTGCTACCATGGGAACCGTTGTCAATATTCAAGCAGGTGCAAGAACCGCGCTGTCCGGGTTAACCAGAGCATTTATTTTGCTTGTTGTGGTTGTTTGGGCTGCGGGCTTAACCGCCAGTATACCTTTGGCGGTATTGGCAGGTATTGCGATGAAGGTTGGGATTGATATTGTTGACTGGGGTTTTTTAAAGCGAGCACATCGCATCTCCGGTAAAGGTGCCTTTATCATGTTTGGCGTCATTGCGCTGACAGTGTTTGTGGACTTAATTACCGCTGTGGGTATTGGTTTATTTGTTGCGAACGTTATCACGATTCGACGCTTGTCGGATTTACAATCCGGTGATGTCAAGGCGATAAGCTCCTCGGATGATCATAGCGTTGAGTTAAGTGATGAGGAAAAAGCCTTATTTAAACAAGCTCAAGAACATATCTTACTCTTTCACCTTACTGGCCCAATGATTTTCGGGGCTGCTAAAGCGATTACGCGCAAGAATATTGAAATTGAAGATTGTCACACGATTATTCTTGACCTGGCTGAAGTTCCTCATCTGGGCGTGACCTCCTCGCTTGCATTGGAAGAGTCAATCAAAGATAATGTTGGCGCAGGGCGCAATGTTTACGTTGTTGGCGCAAAAGGGCAGCCGCTTAAACGTTTGCATGATTTAGGGTTTCTTGAGGACATGCCGTCGGTCAAAATTGTCGATGAGCGTGTTGTTGCAATGCGCGATGCAGTGAAGCAACTGAATCAACACAGTAAATCTGAATAAGTCGGGCATACTCAATGCCTTGCAATACCACTGAGCATACAATAACAGTAGAAAAACGGTTTACGCATGAAAATAGCGTTGGTGAGTAATAAAGGCGGTGTGGGTAAAACCACACTGAGTATGAACGTGGCATCTGGGTTGAATCGCCGTGACAGTGCAGGCATCTTAGATGCTGACCCACAACAATCCTCTACTCATTGGGCCCGTGTGGGCAATTTAAGTGGTTTTAAATCCCCCGAGCTGATTACGTTGGTTGATGAATCCCTTGAAGAACAGGTAAAATTACTGGCGGGTAAACATCGATACACGATAATTGATTGTCCCCCATCTATTGATTCACCCCAAACCCATAAAGCGCTTCGTATCGCCGATGTTGCTCTGGTACCTGTGCAGCCATCGCCCGTGGATTTATGGGCAACCGTTCATATTGCTGGTGTCGTTAAAGAAGCCCACAAAGATAATCCTGAATTAAAAGCGTATTTGGTATTAAACCAGTTAGAGCCTCGCACAACGCTATCACGTGTCATGCAAGGAGCTATGGGGCAACTGGGCTTGCCGGTTTTACAAACAGCGCTCCGTCGTCGCGCGGTTTATCGAAATTGTTTACTCGATGGGCGTACTGTGTATGATAGTGGGGTGCGTGGCAGTGATGCCGTGCAAGAGATAGAAGCAATCATTGAGGAGGTAGTAAATCTATGAGTGAAACTGTAGATAAAGTCGCCGATAAGTTGATGGCATCGATTCAAAAAAGTCAAAATTCAACTGAACCAGGTAACCCCCAAAATACCAGCAAGCAAGCAGGAAAATCGGCACCGAAAGCCAGGGCTGCTAGTGAGCCAGGGGTTAAAAAAGTGATTGATGAGCTTTTGTCGTCCACATCTCTTGAGTTGCCAAGAAAATATAAGCGGAACTTGCGCTGGCCGGATTAGTGGGTACTGGCTAATAACACCCTCCCAGTATATGAATGGAAAACCGGCGCACCCGCAATTTTATGTGTCAGGGTGCACTGTTTTTGCGGCATAATGATTTAAATACTGCCGCCTCCTGAATTTTTTTTATTTTTGCCTGGTTTTACACAGGTAAAGCACCAGTATTGCACTTCATAAAGACCAAACTGACCATCGATCTCTCCTATGAGGAATTTGATCATGCCTTCTTTAGCTTTGGAAAAAACAACGCTTATATCAATAAACACATTTATTGGGGGAGATTTTTTAGCGTGAATCATGCTTATGTAATAAACTTTATAATTGCCTATCGGTGGAGGTCTGGTGTTTATGCTCGATAGCTTGCCCAGTATTGCCTGAGTTTTCTTGATTTTTTTAATGAGGTTGTTGAGCTTTTCATTTTTCTCGGCGGCAGAGATATTTTCCGGGTACATCAGTTGTCTTGCTGCGGATGCAATGTCATTTTTGCGTAACGCATTAATATAGTGTTTGATGGCATTCACGCCGGCATTTTCTTGTTTTGCATGCGGCTTGGGGGTATTTTCAGTGTGCTCTTGAGGTGGGATTGCGAGGTCCACCTTCTTTAATTCCCCTGTATTTGAACATCCCGTGAGGGAGAAAATGAGTACTGTCCACTTCCATACTTTCATAATTTTCTCTTTTATTTTAGTTGTTGAACTGGTCACAAGCTGTAGCAAGGCGGCGGTTTTAAGCCTGCAATGCTCATAGCAGCTGCGTAGATAAGTCTGAAGCGATAACATTTGTTTTTTTTATTTGCGTTTAGTCCCTATGTGACGATGCTGAGACTGAGGTTATCATTGTTGGCAATGCGTGACAGGTATTGTTGCCTGAGGGGTTCCATGATGTGGCGAGTGGTTTTATTTTTTCGTAAGCGGTTCGCCTGATTAGTTGCTCATAGCAAAGTTCTTCATGTAATTACGACTAACAGGGACTTTCTTTCCGCGGTATGTGTGGATTTGTCCCAGGCCATTTTCCAATTTTTCGATGTGCTTTACGGCTGCCGGGTTGATCAGGTGCTGGCGATGACAGCGTGTTAGCGGGGTGTTTTCTTCCAGTATTTTGAGTGCAAGACTTGAGTGAAATTCTTTGTCATCATCCTGGGTGACAATGTGGGTGCCGGTAGTGGGGCTGGAAAAAGCGTGGCAGATATTGTTGACGTTAATAAGATAGTCGCTATTGCCTTTGTAGCAGGGAATAAACTGCATCGGTGTTGAGAGGGTTTCTATGACATTTGTTTGTGGTTGATGGTTATCTTTGAGGCGTTCCAGTGTGATATTGAGACGTTCTGTTTTGACGGGTTTTAATAAAAAATCGATGGCATTTTTTTCAAATGCTTCAATTGCGTGTTCGCTATAAGCGGTAACAAAAACAATTCTTGGCATGTCATCTTTATCCAGCATGCTGAGCATTTCTATGCCCGATATTTTTGGCATTTTAATGTCGAGGAAAACCACATCAGGTTGTTGGCGATTAATCTTTTTAATTGCTTCGAAGGCGTTGGCACATTTCCCGATGATGTTGAATGAAGGATCTGTGCTGATCTTGTTTTCGAGATCGTCTCGTGCATGGGGTTCGTCATCAACAATAAGGGTATTGATCATTCTTGGTTCCCGGTAAAATAGGTGTTTTGAAGATTATCACAATAAATAAATTTTATCTTCAGCCAAACTGCTTAAGCTTCTTCATTGAATTATGTGGTAGTCGAATAGACACTCTGGTCCAGTGATTCGGCTCACATGAGATTGAAATACCATATTGTTGGCCAAAGCGTATTTTAATGCGTTCATCAATTTTAAGGCCGATCCCCGTGTGATTTTTGTCTGTGTAAAGGCCTGCATTATCTTCAATGCTTATAATAAAATCGTTGTTGTTTATCTCGCTGTTAATCTTAATTATACCTGTATCGAGTAGTTCGCTGACACCGTGTTTTATGGCATTTTCGACGATGGGTTGGAGCGTGAATATTGGCATCTCCTGATTCATCGCTTCATCGGGAATAGTGATATGAACTTGAAGTCGGTTTTCAAACCGGGCTTTTTCGATTTCCAGATAAGATTTAATATGATCCAACTCTTCTTTCAATGTGGTGGTGTCGGTTTTGCTCTCAAGACTTTTTCTGAAAAAATCAGATAAATGATGTAGTAGTTGTCGCGCGCGTTCAGGTTGTTTGCTGGTGATATGGCTTATAGTGGTGAGGGTGTTGTAAAGAAAGTGGGGATTGATCTGGGTCGTTAGCAGCTTATACTGGTCTTCAATGCGTAGCTCGTGTTGCCGATCATAACGCCCGGCAAGAATTCTGCTGGATATCAGTTGTGCAATGTTTTCTCCCAGTATCCGATTGATGGAGCGAAAAATTTTTTGCTTTGTATCGTAGAGTTTAATTGTACCCATGACTTCATGATTAGCATCGTCACTTAAGGGAATAATCAGTACCGAGCCCAGTTTGCATTCGGGGTCTAGCCGGCACTGGTAACTTTGTTTTACGCCGTCAATGAAGCGTACTTTATTTTCGTTGATTGCTTTGCGTGTTTCTTGTGAAGAGATCTGCGCGCCTTGCAAATGATGGTCTTTTCCTTCGCCTGTAAATGCCAACAGTTTTTCTCTGTTAGTAATCGAGACGGCAGCTACCCGGGTTTCCTGGTGAATAATTTCTGCAATTTTCTGGCAGGATTTTTCATCAAATCCGCTTAGCATAATTCCTGCTGTTTTATTGGCAATTTCCCAGGCGGTGGTACTGTTGCTGAGTTCATCACAGGCGCGCTTTTGCTCGCGAATCATATACATGATTAATGCAATACCGGCAGGGTTGGCCAAAAGCATTGGCAGTGCAATTTCTTGTTGAATAAGCCATGCTGATTTCGCTTCACCAGCCGCCCAGCCAAATAGCAGAAAGATAAGTACATGCCCCAGGCCGATGCTGAGTGATATTATCCAGATAAACGGCGGAGAGAAAAGTGATTCTGTTTTTCCTTTGCGCGCGAGGTAATGATGTATGAAACCGGCGAACAAACCCTCATAAGTTGTGGCAATGCCACATGCCAGGTCAATATAAGTGATCGGATCATCGGCAGATGTCATGCTCCATATTCGGTGAATGCCGCCTGTCAGGCCGACAAAGAAACCCACTATCGGCCCTCCCAGTAAGCCACCGAGGATAGCGCCAATTGCACGTGTGTTGGCGATCGCATCTTCTGATTGCAGGGATAATTCGCTCAGTGATGTACCGAGGATACAAAAGCCGGAAAAAACCAAATAGATAATTGTTTTGTCCGGTAGTGTTAATGTGTTTTTTACCAGAGCGGTAAATACCGGGGTTTTGGTAAACAGGTAGGCAAGCCCGAGAAAAACAAGCACGTGTTGCAGTAGCGGTATTATGTGTTCTATAAACAGTGGGCTGTGCATGGGCTGTCCATGTAAGAGGTTCCTCAGGTTATTTGCCGGCAATCATTTGGGATTAAACAAGGTCATCCAAATTGCACCGAACGCTTGCTAAAGATACCGTACTCAAATCCTTCAATTGGAAAACGGATTGTTTCGTTTTTGCCGTTTACTGCAAGCCCGGCTCCTGCTGCAATCAGGAGGGGGCGGAAATGCTCTGCTGTCGGGTGATTGCGTTTTGCTTGCGGGGCAAGTTGTTGCCAGTTTAATAGTGCGTCAACATCACTGGTTATTAACGCTTCTTTCACC
>Ga0256830_1000121_pt1 | contig 68877 bp, 59 predicted proteins | sample 128326metaG_FD_190537 | JGI IMG/M metagenome (GOLD analysis project Ga0256830, IMG submission 190537) | Hydrothermal vent microbial communities from Lau Basin, Pacific Ocean - 128-326 | ecosystem: Environmental > Aquatic > Marine > Hydrothermal vents | place: Pacific Ocean: Lau Basin | collected... | reverse complement strand
ACCTTCGACGTGGATCAGGTCGTCTTCGCTTACTCCGACGTCTCCCACGAGTACGTGATGCACCGGGCCTCCATCGCCCTGGCCGTCGGCGCCGACTTCTGGTTGATGGGGCCCAAGGCGACCCAACTGAAGAGCAGCAAGCCCGTGGTCGCCGTCGGCGCAGTGCGCACCGGCTGCGGCAAGAGCCAGACCACCCGCCGGGTGGCCGACATCCTGCGGGAGATGGGCAAGAAGGTCGTCGTCGTGCGCCACCCGATGCCCTACGGGGACCTGGTCGCCCAGGCAGTCCAGCGCTTCGCCACCTACGAGGATCTAGACCGCTACCAATGCACCATCGAGGAGCGGGAGGAGTACGAGCCCCACCTGGACCGGGGGATCATCGTCTACGCCGGCGTGGACTACGAGCGCATCCTGCGCCAGGCCGAAGCCGAGGCCGACATCATCGTCTGGGACGGAGGGAACAACGACATCCCCTTCTTCAAGCCCGACTTCCAGATCGTCGTCACCGATCCCCACCGCCCCGGCCACGAACTGCGCTACCACCCCGGCGAGACCAACCTACGCCAGGCCGACGTGGTGGTGATTAACAAGATTGACACGGCGGACCTGGCCAACATCGCCACCGTGCGCGAGAACGTGATGGCGGTGAACCCCGGGGCCGTCCTCATCGAGGCGGCCTCGCCCATCTTTGTCGAGAACCCCGGGGCGATCCGGGGCAAGAGCGTCCTCGTCGTCGAGGACGGTCCCACCCTCACCCACGGGGAGATGGCCTACGGGGCCGGCGTGGTGGCTGCTCGCCGCTTCGGCGCGGCGGAGATCATTGACCCCCGCCCCTACGCCGTCGGTTCCATCGTGGAGACCTACGAGAAGTACCCCACCACCGGGCCGGTCCTGCCGGCGATGGGCTACAGCCCGGAGCAGGTCCGAGAACTGGAGGAGACGATCAACAACACTCCTTCGGACCTGGTGATCATCGCCACGCCCATTGACCTGCGGCGGGTAGTCGAGATCCACCGGCCTACCGACCGGGTGCGCTACGAACTCCAGGAGATCGGGCGTCCCACCCTCTACGACGTTTTGGCCGAGCGGTTTGGGTAAGGGGCTCTTGACAGAGCACGATGGGCGCTGAGATGGACCGATGGCAGGGAAACGGGCGCTGGAAGAGGCACGGAAAGGGCGGAGGTGGCTACGGCGGCTCCTAGGAGCGGTGGCCACCGGCGTGCTGCTGGTCGCCGTTGTGGTGACCGCCTTCACCTTTGCCGCCGTCCAGTGGACCACCCGGGCTCCTTGTAGCGATCCAACCCGCACGCCGGCCGACGTGGGGTTGCCCTACGAACCCCTCCTACTCCGCGCCGCGGATGGGGTCACCCTACGGGGCTGGTACATCCCCCCCCGTCATGGCATTGTCATCCTCCACGTGGCCAACCTGCGCAACCCGCTGGATGGTGCCCTGGATGAGGCAGCGATGCTGGCCCGGCATGGCTACGGGGCCTTGCTCTATGAAGCCCCCCCCTGCGCCGGTGTGGCCAATAGCCTGGGGGGACGGGAGGTCCTAGACGTGAAGGCGGCCCTGGACTACCTGGCCGGCCGGCCGGAGGTGGAACGGATCGGGGCCATCGGCTTCTCCGCCGGTGCCGTCACCCTGCTGCGGGCGGCCGCCCGCTATCCGGAGATCGAGGCCGTCGTCGCCGAAGGAGGGATGGCAGACCTGGCCCAGGGGCTGGCCCCGGTCCCGGACAACGGGCTGGGGTGGTGGATGCGGGTGGTCGTGCTCTTCTCCTATCGGGTGGCCACCGGCCTGGACCCCCACACCGTCCGTCCGGTGGCGGAAGTGGGGCGGATCAGTCCGCGGCCGCTACTGCTCATCTACGGCGACCAGGAGCCCAACTACACCAGCGGCGCGGCGGAAGCCCTCTACCGGGCTGCTGGGGAGCCCAAGTTCCTCTGGGTGATCCCCGGGGCGCGCCACGGGGCCTATCGGTGGGTGGCCGGCGAGCGGTACGACCGCTGTTTGCTGGCTTTCTTCAATGCTGCCCTTCAATCGGGCGCTCCATCATTGCCCTTTTCATCGTTCCCCGACGGGTGTACAATTGAGCTACCTGACCTATCTCCCAGGGACCCTCCCGCAGGTCCCCTCCACGACTTGAAGCGTGTCACAGGCAGCCTCCGATAAGCCGTTGCTGTCGTCGGGCACCGCAGGACCTGCGGGAGGGTGACAACGGTCAGGCAGCCGGGTACAAGGATGCGGACCTCTCTCCGTCGAAGCCGGCGGAGCCCTCGCCGTAGCCCTCATCGTTCCCGGTTGCCGCCGCATAGTTGAGGAGACCCAATGGATCAGGCCCTCGATCTCACGGCCCTGAAGCGCTACTTGGAGCGGCGGGAGGAGGTGGTGGCCGCTTACCTCTTCGGCTCCCACGCCCGGGGGGAGGCCGACGCCCACTCCGACGTGGACATCGCCCTCCTGCTCCGCCCCAACCTGCCGGACCTGGCCCACCTGACGCTGACCCTCGACTGGGAGGTGTGCGACGCGCTGGGCACCGACGAGGTGGATGTCGTCATCCTGAACACGGCTCCCCTGGAAGCTCGCTTCGAGATCCTCCGCACCGGGCGACTGATCCACAGCAACGATGAAGCCCTGCGCACGGAGTGGGAGGTGCAGACAATGAGCGCTTGGTGGGACTTCAGGAAGGTCCTGGACTTGTACGATTGCTACGCCTTCCGGCGGATGTACGAGGAGATGACCGATGCTGAACGGCGAGAGTATCAGGCTGCGCGTGCTAAAATTAGACGAATGCATTCAACACCTGGAGTCCCTCCAGGCCATGTCTCTCGACGAGTTCCTGAGTGATCCGGCCGCTCAGGGATGGACTGAACGGACATTTACTTGCAGGAGGACGTCACGCTTCTCGAACGGTTCCGGGCTTTTGCCCTGGCTATGTTGAGAGAGGCGGACGAAACATAACCACCCTTTCACACGCGATGGAGGGCAGAGAGATGATCCGAGAAGTGGCCATCGTAGGGGTGGGATGGAGCCCCTTCCGCTCCATCACCCCCGACCTCTCGTACAAAGAGATGATGTACGAGGCTGCCGTCCGCGCCTACGAAGACGCGGGCATTGACCCCCGCCGGGACGTGGACAGTTTCGTCACCGTCGCCGAGGATTTCAACGAAGGCACCAGCATCTTCGACGAATACACGCCCGACCAGATCGGCGGGGTGCTCCGGCCCAACCACACCATCACCGGGGAGGGCATCCACGGCCTGGCGGCCGCGGTGATGCAGATCCTCACCGGCCAGTTCGACGTGGTCGTCGTTGAAGGGCACAGCAAGGCCTCCAACATCCTCACCCTCCCCCATATCCTCGCCTATGCGATGGATCCTGTTTTCAACCGCCCCCTGGCCGTCCATCCCTACTTCATCGCCGGGATGGAGATGCGGCGGTACATGGCCGAGACGGGGACGCCCCACGAAGCCTGCGCCCAGGTGGTGGTCAAGAACCGGCGCAACGCCCTCGTCAACCCCCTGGCCGGTTACGGAGCCGACCTCACCCTCGACGATGTGCTGGCCTCGGAACCGGTGGCCGATCCCCTCACCCGGCTGGAGTGCTCCGACCACGCCGACGGAGCCGTCGTGATGGTCCTGGCCTCGGGCGAGACGGCCCGTGCCCTCACCGACCGGCCCATCTGGGTGCGTGGGATCGGCTGGGCCAACGACACCTTCTGGCTGGAGAGCCGCCCCTGGGGCGAGGCCCGGTACGCCTCGATGGCCGCCCAGATGGCCTACCGCACGGCGGGGATCCGAAGCCCCCGGACGGAGATTGACTTCGCCGAGATAGACGACACCTTCGCCTACAAGGAACTCCAGCATCTGGAGGCGCTGGGGCTCTGCCGGCCCGGAGAGGCCGCCGCCTGGACGCTGGAGGGAGGGACCGAGCTGAGCGGTGACTTCCCCGTCAACCCCTCCGGGGGGAGCTTGGGGATGGGCCACCTGCTAGACGGCACCGGGCTGGCCCGCGTGCTGGAGGTGGTGCTGCAACTGCGCGGGGAAGCCGGCCCCCGCCAGGTTGAGGGTGCCGAGGTCGGGCTCGCCTTCGGCTGGCGCGGCCTCCCCACCACCGGCGGCGCTGCCGTCATCCTGAGCAACTGACCGATTATGGATCACCACACCTTCGGAGAGGGTAACCGATGAAAGCACCTCCTCTTGTGCCCACAGAAGGAGATTTTCCTGAGAAGCTCACCACGACTGACCTGCAGATGATGCTGGACGCCCTCCAGACCATCGAGGGGGCTGTCGTCACCTTGAGGCGGTTGATCGAGCAACTTCAGGAACGCCCCTCCACCGAGCCAGAAGAGCCATCCCTGTTCTCCCTCTACGGGATTTTCGCCCCCACCGAGGTGACCTGGCAAGACTTCCAGGAAGCCAAGCGTGGCTGGCTTAAAGAAATCCAGGAGATTTAGAGGATGGTCTACGTCCCAGATACCCATACCTTAGTCTGGTATCTCACCGCCGATCGGCGCTTGGGTGCTCAGGCGAAGGCGGCCCTCTCCCAGGTTGACCGAGGAGAGGCCCAGGCCATCGTGCCCATCATCGTGCTCACCGAAATCCTCGACCTGGAGGAGAAGGGACGTATCGCCATACGGTTAGAGAGCTTGCTCCAGCATTTGCAGAAGCACAGCCACTACCAAATCGTTCCGTATACCCTCCAGGTCCTCGTGGCGGTTCGTGAGGTTCGGGATGTGCCAGAGTTGCACGACCGCATTATCGTGGCAACCGCCAAGCATTATGGCGCTACAGTGCTCAGCAAGGACCCCGCCATAGCAGCATCTACGGCTGCCAAGACCATTTGGTAGAGCCAGGGAGGAAGCGATATGAGCCGAGACCGCGTTGCTATCGTCGGCGCGGGGATGACCAAATTCGTCCGCCGTGCCCAGGAGACCCCCAAGGAACTGGCTTGGGAGGCCGCCAGCAAAGCCTTGGAATCCTGCGAGATGACCCTCGACGACATTGACGCCGTCGTCATCGGCACGGCACCGGAGGCCTTCGACGGCGTCCATATGAAGAGCGAGTACCTCTCCGATGGGGCCGGCGGTTGGGGCAAGCCGGTCATCCGAGGTTACGTGGGCGGGGGCACCGGCGTCTTCTCCGTCATCCAGGGCTGGTACCACGTCGCCAGCGGCCTCTTCGACACGGTGCTGGTCGTCTGCGAGGAGAAGATGTCCTCCTGCCAGCCTCACCCCCAGGGCGCGTTCCTGACCATCTTCGACCACACCCTGGAGCGCCCCTTGGGGCCCAACCTGCTGTGGATCTTCGCGCTGGAGATGAACGCCTACATGAGCCGTTACGGGCTGAACAAGCGGGACATCGCCCTCGTCTCCGTCAAGAACAAGCGCAACGCTGCCGACCACCCGGCGGCCCTCCTGGGCGATCCCAACATCACCGTGGAGGATGTGCTCAACTCGGAGGTGCTGGCCTGGCCCGTGCAGCGGCTGGACGTCAGCCCCATCAGCGACGGGGCCGTGGCCATCGTGATGGCTGCCGAGTCCGTCGCCCGCCGGGTCACCAACAAGCCCGTCTGGGTCGAAGGGGTGGGGTGGAGCCTGGACACCGCTTACTGGACCAATCGGGACCTTTCCTACCCGACCTACGTGGAGGAGGCAGCCCGGATGGCCTACAAGATGGCCGGCATCACCGAGCCTCGCAAGCAGATCCACATCGCCGAGCCCTACGACCCCTTTGACTACAAGGAACTGCACCACCTGGAAGGGCTGATGCTCTTCGACAAGGGCAAGGCCCCGGAGGCCACCGCCCTGGGGATCACCCAGCGGGATGGAGACCTGCCCGTCTGCCCCAGCGGTGGGCTGCTGGGTGTGGGCAACCCCATCGCTGCTGCCGGCCTGATGAAGGTGGCCGAGATCTTCTGGCAGCTTCGCGGGGAGGCCGGCGACCGCCAGGTGCCCGGGCAGCCCCGGCGCGGCGTGGCCCAGGCCTGGGGCGACCTGATGCAGGTCGGAACCGTCGTGGTCTTGGGAATTTAGTCGGGTGGTCGGGTGGTCTGGTGGTCCGGTGGTCGGGTAGCCGGAAGATCCGATGACGGAAGCGGCCGGCCGACCAAGCAACCACCCGACCAAACGACCACCCGACCAAACGACCAAGCGACCAATTGCGAGGAGACAAACGATGAAAGAACACGTCTACGACACCGTGTACCTGCGCAGCAAAGATTTCGAGGAGGGGCGTGTCCTCTTCGAGACCTGGGACCCGAAGGCCCGCTACGCCTGGGACGCCGGCGTCGCTATCGGGCGCTTCCTGGCGGAACTGAAGGCCGGCCGCCTGGTCGGTCGCCACTGCCCCGGCTGTCGGCGCGTGCTGATCCCTCCCCGGATGGTCTGCGAGCACTGCTTCCTGCCCACCGACGCCTGGGTGCCCCTCCAGGACACCGGTACCGTCGTCACCTACTCCCTCTGCTACATTACCTGGGATATGGTGCACCTGGAGGAGCCCCAGATCCCGGCGGTCATCGCCATAGATGGCGCATCGCCGGGGATGGGCATCATGCACCTCCTGGGCGAGGTGGACCCGGAGGCGGTGAAGATCGGGATGCGGGTGCAGGCCGTCTGGAAGCCTGCCGAGGAGCGCACCGGTGCGATCACCGACATCGCCTACTTCAAGCCGGTAGCGTCGTAGGTTCGCCGCCCGTCGAGTACAACAGTGCTGAAGGAGGTACGATGGCCCTGATAGAGCGCGTTACCCGGCTGGATCAGACAAAAGCCTGGCTCGGCGAAATCCCCATCCAGAGCCGCTACACCGTGGGCATCGCCGGCGAGCGCTTCTTCCGCGAGATCCAGGAGCATGGACGATTCCTGGGCACCCGCTGCCCGGAATGCGACCTCATCTACGTGCCGCCTCGCCTCTACTGCGAAGCGTGCTTCGCCCACCTGGAGGAGTGGGTAGAGGTGCCCACCACCGGTTACGTCTACACCTACACCGTCGCCCACCAGGACCTGGACGGGGAGCCCCTGCCGGAGCCCCGCCTCCTCGCCTTCATCCAGTTGGACGGCACCGACGGCGGGCTGGTCCACTTCCTGGGCGACGTGGAGCCGGACCAGGTCCGCCTGGGGATGCGGGTGGAGGCGGTCTTCAAGGAGAAAGCGGAACGTCGGGGTAGCATCCTGGACATCGTCCATTTCCGTCCGGTGAAGGGATGAGCAGAAAGGGCACGCTTGGGTGCGACGCGCCGTCAGGTGCATCGCACCCTCTCCATCATTGTTTCTACCCATTTGAAGGAGGGCAATTATGCGTGGCTCTCGTCTGAACATTTCTAGCGTCGTCAATCTTTTCGCCATCGTGGTCCTGGTCGGTTCGGTATGGTTCACCTACGAGAATCTTCCCAAACAGATCACGCAAGGAGTCCGAAAGGTCATAGCCCAGCCCACCCCCACGGTGACCGTGCTGCCGCCGGCCATTGACCAACTCCGCCCTCTGGCCCGATTGCAGACCGAAGCCTACTTCCTTTCCACGGTTGTGGATGTCACCATCCCCCGAGGGTTGCTGGAAATCTGGCCCGATGACTACCTGCTCCTGGTCGCCTGCGGCAAGGTGACGGCTGGCGTGGACCTCAAGAAGCTGACCGAGGATGACGTCCGGGTCAACAACGGCACCGTCATCATCCGCCTGCCGCCAGCCGAGATCTTCGATGTCTTCCTCTTCGAGGATCGCGATTGCACCTATGTCTACCGACGTAAGGAAGCTCCCCTCGTCTCCCCCAACGAGGTCATTGAGAGCGAGGCCCGCCAGCAGGCCGTGGAGAGCTTCCGCCAGACCGCCCTGGATAACGGCATCCTGGAGCGGGCCCAGCGCAACGCCGAGCAGGAGATCCGCCGGCTGCTTCAGCTCGTCGGCTACGACCAGGTCGAGTTCGTCACCAGCGAGTGACCCTCGAAAGTAGCTCAGGCCCGCCATCCCCGGCTCTCCCTCCCACGAGCCGGGGATTTTTTAATCTGATTTTAACATTTCCTTTATGAGGGTTAAAACGGGAAGTGATAGATTGGAATGGGGGCAGTCGGTCTGTCGAAAATCACTTTGGGAGCGTGATACGGCGATGAAAAAGGGATACCGAACTCTAGCGATCGTAACGATACTCTTGCTGCTCACTGTGCCCGTTGCCTGGGCCGATGGCGAGACCGGCACAGTGTCCGGGTGGAAGCCCGGGGCGACGGTTGAAGGCACGCTTAACGGCAGTCCGTGGAGCGGGTGGGGCGGAACCATCTACATGGACCTGACCAATGGCCCCACCGTCCCCGTCTTCTGCACCGATATGCTCCACCATGTCGGCGTGGGGGACACCTTCGTGGCCAGCGACCAGGAGATGGACTGCCGGGTCAAGTGGCTGCTGATCCACTACCCACCTCGTTCCAACAACTACACACCCTGGCCCGATGGGGCTCCCGGCACCCTGAGCAATCGGAACCAAGAGATGGCAGCCCGTCAGGCGGCCGTTTGGTACTTCTCCGATGGCTTCCAGCCGGACCCCAACACCACCATCGGCCAGCGAGCCTGGGAGATCATCCAGGCGGTTCCGGCCGATGCCTGCGCCGCTGATGCGCCCAACATCGTCATCACCCCGGCCAGCACCGTCAACCCCGTTGGGGCCAGCCAAACCTTCACCGTCACCGTCACCCAAGGTGGGACGCCGGTGGCCGGCCGCCAGGTCACCTTGGCCACCAGCCAGGGAACTCTCTCCACGGATGTGGTCACCACCGATGCCAACGGAGAGGCGACCTTCACCCTCAGCCTGGGCATGGCGGGGACCGCCCACATCACCGCCTCGGCCACCCTCTCCCTCCCTGTGGGAACCGTCTTTGTGGGGGTGGACACCAACAAGCAGAAGCTGGTCCTGGGTGAGGAGAGCAGCGGCCTGGTCTACGGCTACGCCACCGGCACCTGGACGGGCAACGGCTCCATCACAGCCCTCAGCTTCGACGACTACAACATGAACGGGGTCCACGATGAGGGAGAGCCGGCACTGGCCGGCTGGACGATCCGCCTCTACCGAAATGGTGCCTTCATCGCCCAGCAGACCACCGACGCCAACGGCCAGGTCACCTTCAGCGGCCTCAACGGCACCTACACCGTCGTCGAAGTGCTCCAAAGCGGCTGGTACTCCACCACAGCCACAGCCCAGACCGTCACGGTGAACAACGACACCCGGTCCGTTGGCTTCGGCCAGGTGAAGCTGCCCGTCATCATCGGGCGGACCTTCCAGGACGATGATCTGGACGGCACCTGGGACGCCGGCGAAGCGCCGCTGGCTGGCTGGGAACTCCAGCTCTTCCGCGACGACGGTTCCGCCGTCGTGGGGATGAAGGGGGTGACCGATGACCAGGGACGGGTCGTCTTCAGTTCTGATCCCAACCGCGATCCGCCAGACCTAACCGCCGGCACCTACTACGTCCAGGAGACGCTCCAGAGCGGCTGGTACGCCACCACCGGCATCTCCGGAACCGTGACGGTGGGCTCCGGGGATGTTAAAGAGGTGGCGTTGGGCAACCTTCGGCCCCAGCCGGCGCTGGCCCTCAGCAAGCTCGGACCGGCCCAGGCTCACGCCGGGGAGACCATCACCTACCACTTCACCGTCACCAACACCGGCAACGTTCCGCTGCAGAACGTGCAGGTCAGCGACCCCCTGCTGGGCGGCGTGATCGCCGATTGCTCGACCGGCAGCCTGGCCGTCGGCGAGGCTCGCTCCTGCAGCGTGAGCTACGCGATCCCGACCCAGGCTCCGGACCCCTTGCCCAACACGGCCACGGCCACCGCCACCGAGTCGCTGCTGGGGCAGGCGACCTCTGTCAGCGCCACGCACACGGTGGACCTGCTCCACCCGGCCCTCGATCTCCAGGCTGGCGGTCCGGCCCATGCCTATCCCGGGGAGACACTGACCCTCACCGCGGTCATTACCAACACCGGTGACGCCCCGCTGGAGCAGATCACCGTGGATGCCGGCTTCACCATCACCTGCCCCTCCACGACGCTGGATCCCGGCGCGACAATGACCTGCAGCGGCAGCACCGTAGCCGGTCAGGCGAACGTCATCACCTTCACCGTGACGGCCTCCGGCAGCGACGGGTTGGGCGGCCAGGCCAGTGCCCAGGATCAGGTGGTTGTCTCCGTTGATGCCGACGGGGATGGCATCCCCGATCTGGATGAGGGCACGGGCGACGCCGACAACGACGGGACGCCCAACTACCTGGACACCGATTCCGACGGTGACGGCATCGCCGACGGCACCGAGGGGACCGGCGACGCCGACAACGACGGCACCCCCAACTACCTGGATACCGACGCCGACGGCGACGGCATCGCCGACAGCACCGAGGGCGCCGGCGACGCCGACAACGACGGGACGCCCAACTACCTGGATACCGACGCCGACGGTGACGGCATCGCCGACGGCACCGAGGGCGCGGGCGACGCCGACAACGACGGGACGCCCAACTACCTGGACACCGACGCCGACGGCGACGGCATCGCCGACGCTGACGAGGGCACGGGCGACGCCGACAACGACGGCACCCCCAACTACCTGGACACCGATTCCGACGGTGACGGCATCGCCGACGCTGACGAGGGCACAGGCGACGCCGACAACGACGGCACCCCCAACTACCTGGATACCGACGCCGACGGTGACGGCATCGCCGACGGCACCGAGGGCACCGGCGACGCCGACAACGACGGCACCCCCAACTACCTGGATACCGACGCCGACGGCGACGGCATCGCCGACAGCACCGAGGGCGCGGGCGACGCCGACAACGACGGGACGCCCAACTACCTGGACACCGACGCCGACGGTGACGGCATCGCCGACGGCACCGAGGGCACCGGCGACGCCGACAACGACGGCACCCCCAACTACCTGGATACCGACGCCGACAACGACGGGACGCCTGACGCTGTCGAGGGCACCGGCGACGCCGACAACGACGGCACCCCCAACTACCTGGACACCGACGCCGACGGCGACGGCATCGCCGACGCCGACGAGGGCACGGGCGACGCCGACAACGACGGCACCCCCAACTACCTGGATACCGACGCCGACGGTGACGGCATCGCCGACGGCACCGAGGGCACCGGCGACGCCGACAACGACGGCACCCCCAACTACCTGGATACCGACGCCGACGGCGACGGCATCGCCGACGCTGACGAGGGCACGGGCGACGCCGACAACGACGGCACCCCCAACTACCTGGACACCGATTCCGACGGTGACGGCATCGCCGACGGCACCGAGGGCGCGGGCGACGCCGACAACGACGGGACGCCCAACTACCTGGACGCCGATTCCGACGGCGACGGCATCGCCGACAGCACCGAGGGCGCAGGCGACGCCGACAACGACGGCACCCCCAACTACCTGGACACCGACGCCGACAACGACGGGACGCCTGACGCTGTCGAGGGAACCGGCGATGCCGATGGCGATGGTATCCCCAACTTCCTGGATGCCGACGACACCGATGGCCCCGATGCGGACCAGGATGGCGATGGGCTGACCAACAGCCAAGAGGCAGCCATCGGCACCAACCCCAACAGCGGGGACTCCGACGGCGACGGCATTGACGACGCCACCGAGGTAGGCGATCCCGCCAGCCCCACCGACAGCGATGGCGACGGCACCATAGACGCACTGGACACCGATTCGGACAACGATGGTATCCCCGACGCCACCGAAGGCACCGGCGACGCCGACAGCGACGGCACCCCCAACTACCTGGACACCGACGCCGACGGCGATGGCGTTGCCGACAGTGTTGAAGGAACGGGTGATGCCGATGGGGATGGCGTGGCTGACTACCTGGATCCCGACATCCAGGCCGGAGCCGACAGCGACGGGGACGGCATCCCCGACACCGACGAGGGGAACGGCGATACCGATGGGGATGGTACCCCCAACTACCAGGATACCGATGCTGACGGCGATGGGATTCCCGACGCCGCTGAGGGGACGGGCGACGCCGATGGCGATCTCACCCCCAACTTCTTGGACACCGACTCCGACGGCGACACCATCCCCGATGCCGTCGAGGGGGCCGAGGACGCCGATGGTGACGGCACGCCCAACTTCCTTGACCTCGACTCCGACGGCGACACCATCCCCGATGCGGTTGAGGGGGCCAGTGACACCGACGGCGACGGCACCCCCAACTTCCTTGACCTCGACTCCGACGGCGACACCATCCCCGATGCCGTCGAGGGGGCCGAGGACGCCGATGGTGACGGCACGCCCAACTTCCTGGACCTGGACTCCGATGACGACGGCATCCCCGATGCCATCGAAGGGGCCGACGACGCCGACGGCGACGGCACGCCCAACTTCCTGGACCTGGACTCCGACGGGGACGGCATCCCCGACAGCGTGGAATCGGGTTGTGCCCCTGTCATTTCCAGCGCGGGACTCCTCCGGCCGGCCGATGGGGACAACCTCTGCACCAACCCGGATCGGGATAGCGACGGGGATGGAACCCCCGACTTCCTGGACACCGACTCCGACGACGACGGGCTGTCGGACGCCCAGGAGTGGAGCAGTGGTCCCGACGACCCGTTGGCCGGCTGCACAGCCAACGATCCCGTGTGCACCGACAACGACGCCGACGACGATGGGATCCCCAACTATCTGGACAACGATAGCGATGGGGACGGGATCCCCGACAGCCAGGAAGGGCTGAAGGATAGCGACCGAGACGGCATTCCCGACTATCTGGACCCCGATGCCGCCGCCGGTGGTGGCTACTCCTACGCTGTCTACCTGCCCTTGGTGATCGGAGGAGGCCGCTAAACCAAGAATTGCTTTCAGCCAATCGTGGAAAGAGGATGCGGGTGGCGCAACGCCACCCGCATCGGCTTTCCCCAGGCTTTGCACCGCCCGATGTAGCCCACCGGCGCTTGACCAATTCCTACTGTTCGATGTAGAATAGGCCATATTCTGGGTACAGGGGAAGATGTCCGAGAAGGCATAGGGAAAAAAGGAGCAGTGACTATGAGAGGCATCATTCGGATCGCAGGAACGGCTTTGATCGTGGGGATTGCGCTGACCTTGCTCTTCGCCCTCTTGTCCAGCCGCGTTGGGCAAGCAGCATCGCTCACCGTCAACACCCTCGTGGACGAAAGCGACGGCGATTGCGGCGGGAGTGGAAATCCGGGGACGGATGGGGACTGCTCGCTGCGGGACGCGATCGCCTACGCCAATGCCAACTCGGGGGCCGACAGCATTACCTTCAACACCGGCGGGGTGATCACGATCACCCTCGGCTCCCTGACCATCAGCGACGATGGGACGACCATTGACGGCGATCTGGATAACGACGGGACACCCGACGTGGAGATCCGCTACAGCAGCGGTTCCGTGGGGACCAACACCGGCCTGCTCATCATCCAATCCTCCAACAACCGGATCGAGGGGTTGTCCATCACCGGTTCACCGGAGAACGGCATCCTCGTGAACGGTAATGGAACACAAGCGAACGACAACCAGATCGTGAACAACTGGATCGGCCTGGACCTGAGCGGTGCCAGCCGGAGCAACGCCAAGCGGGGAATCTACATCTACCACGTGTCCGGTCCTGGCAGCGGCGCTGTGGGCAACGTTGTGCAAGGTAACATCCTCTCCGGGAATGGGAGCAACGGCCTGCGCGTCTTCGATGCTTTGGGCACCCGGGTGCTGAGCAACACCATCGGCCTCGACGCCACAGGGACCATCACGCGGTCCAATGGCTCCAGCGGCATCGCCCTCTTTGGCGCGGTGACGACGACGATCCAGGGGAACCTCATCTCGAGCAACGGCCTCCACGGCATCTACCTCACAGGCACCCAGCAGGTGACCATCGTCAACAACATCATCGGCCTGAACGCGGCCGGCAACGCGGCCCGGGGCAATCAGGGGACCGGGGGGATCTACGCCCATGCCAACGTCGTGGGCCTCACCATCCAGGGCAACACCGTCTCGAGCAACCGCTACAACGGCATCTACCTGGGTCCCAACACCACCCAGGCCGTCATCGTCGGCAACAAGATCGGCACCGACCTCACCGGCACCGTCGGGCTGGGGAACGGGCGGACGACGAACCGGGATGGCATCCAGATGGTGAACGCCTACACCAACACCATCGGCGGCCCCAACGCCTCCGACCGCAACATCATCGCCCACAACGGACGGGCCGGCATCTTCATCAGCGGGACTCAGGCCCTCCACAACGTGATCCAAAACAACTACATCGGCACGGGCGTCAACGGCAGCGAGGACCTGGGGAATGGGGACCTGGGCTCCCTCAGCGATACAGGGGCCGGCGGCCTCTACCTCTACGATGGCGCGGGTTACAACGTGATCCAGGACAACCGGATCCGCTTCAACTACATCGGCCTTCGCTTCTCAGGAGGGAGTGGTACCTCCCTCGTGACCCCGCCTCAGCACAATCTGGTCCTGACCAACACCGTCACCTCCAATGACAAGTACGGGATCGTCAACCAGACGACCCACCGCAACAGCGCCCCTTACACCACGCCTGCTTCTGGCGACAACCTGATCCAGGGCAACGTGATCACCGGCACCGGTCAGGGATGCACCTACGCTTGGTGTACCGGCATCGGCGTCTTCAACTACGGCGGTTCGCCACGCCTCGTCAGCAACACCATCGCCCAGAACAAGGATTTCGGCATCGTCAACCGGGTCTATTTCGGGACCGACGGGCCGGACAACGCGGCGGACGACCTCCTCTCGATGCCCTACATCGCCGGCAACACCATCAGCGGCAACGGCAACGACGGCATCCAGTCCCGGGACACGGCCCCGCTGAACAAGGCCACCCTGTTGCAGGACAACACCTTCGGCAACAACAGCGGTGAGCCCCACATCTCCCAGCGCTGGTTCGTCGCCGTCGAGGTGGTCAGCGGCACCCAGACGCTCACCAGCGGCCTGATGGTGACCATCACCCGCCAGGACGGCGGCCAGGCATGCCCCAGCGGCCCCTGTGTGGGCAGCAGCTTCGCCTCGGCCGGCGGCAGCGACGGCATCTGGGGACCCACGGGCATCTCTTACGGCAACGTGGAGAACGAAAGCGACGGCACCACCACCTGGTTCGAGGTCATCGAGTACGAGGTGGACTGGCAGGGCAACTGGGTGACCTACACCTCCCACCTGGTCCAGGTCGGCGGTGCCCAGTTGGGCTCCCGCTACTTCGACTTCGACGGCATCACCACCACCACCGAGGTCTCCGGCGAGGTCAACCTGCCCTTCTGCCGCGCCACCGGCATCCTCAGCGACCCGACCCAGACCCTCTGCCGCTACCAGATCGCCCAGGTCAACGTCTTCGCCGCCTCCAGCGACGGGGACTACGACAACGACGGCATTCCCGACGACGTTGAGGGGACCGGGGACAGCGACGGCGACGGCACCCCCGACTACCGGGACAGCGATAGCGACAACGACGGCATCCCCGACGCCGACGAGCGAATCTGCTCTACCGGCGTCGGCTCGGGCGACCCTTGCGACAGCGACGGTGACGGCACCCCCGACTACCGGGACAGCGATAGCGACAACGACGGCATCCCTGACAGCGTCGAGGGGACCGGGGACAGTGACGGCGACGGCATCCCTAACTACCGGGATACCGATAGCGATGGCGACGGCATCCCTGACGCTGACGAGCGAACTTGCTCCACCGGCGTCGGCTCCGGCGACCCCTGCGACAGCGACGGCGACGGCACCCCCGACTACCAGGATGCCGACAGCGACAACGACGGCGTGGCCGACAGCGCCGAGGGGAGCGGGGACACCGACGGTGACGGCGTGCCCAACTACCGGGACACCGACAGCGACAACGACGGCGTGCCCGACGATCAGGACACCGACGACGACAACGACGGCATCCCCGACACCGAAGAGGGGCTGGTAGACAACCCCGGCACGGGGAACGACAGCTCCGTGGACAGCGATGGGGATGGCCTGCCCGACTACCTGGACGCCGACAGCGACAACGACGGCGTGCCCGACTGGGCGGAGGCCGGCTGCACCACAGCCCCCACGGGAGGCGCAACCTGCCCCCATCCCGACCAGGACACGGACGGCGACGGCACACCGGACCGGTTGGATACCGACAGCGATGGCGACGGCACGCCCGATGGCGACGAATGGTACGACGGCACCAGCGGGGACGAGTTCTGCAGCAACACGACGGTGGACAGCGACGGCGACGGCATTCCCAACTGCCAGGACAACGACGTGGATGGGGATGGCATCCCCAACTTCCAGGACCCCGACAGCGATGGCGACGGGGTGCCCGACACCGACGAGAGTCACACCGATCCAGAGCCTCCCCCCTTCGGCCATGACGGGCTGCCGGCCTGGCTGGACCCGGTCCGGCACATCTTCCTCCCCATCGTGACCAGGAATCAGGGCTAGTGAGCTTCCCGGAGAGCGAACAGGCCAGGCTCCGGAGCCTGGCCTGTTCCATTCCTGCTTGCTTTTTCCTCTCCCGTATGCTATAATCTGCTCGGTGCTTCCACGTGAGCTCCCCGCGAAGCGTCCAGCCAGGGATAGACCAACAGGCGAGGAGAGGGAATTATGGCCGAAGCGACCGTTCCCTCGTCCGGGAGTGGGCGGGGATTGACCCAACACGGCGTGTCAGGCCCTTCCTGGCTGGCCTCGTTGGGTTTTCCTCCAGCGGATACCGTTGCCATCGCCCCCTTCATCCAGCTCCGATTCAGGCGAAGCGAATTCGGCGAGATCTCCCTGTGTAGGGGGGCATCCGAGCCCTCCCCCAGAAGGCATTTCCCCTGCGAACGACCCCAAATCGTGGCACCGATCCGCCTCTGATGGGCGGAGGTGCTTGTGTAGAGGCTTCTGCGACTTCGTTGTGCGTGAGAGGAGGGACCCGTGGACGGTGCTTCGGAACGCGGGATCGTCCAGATGGCTGTGGAGAACCTGGTTCTCCACTTCGGCGGCGTCGCGGCTCTGGCCGGCGTCAGCCTGGAGGTCTACCAGGGCGAGATCCTGGCCATCATCGGCCCCAACGGTGCCGGCAAGACCAGTCTCCTCAACTGCGTCAGCGGCCTCTACCGCCCGACCGAGGGGCGCATCACCTTCGAGGGAGAAGAGATCACCCGCCTCTCCCCCCACCAGATCGCCCGGCGGGGCATCGCCCGCACCTTCCAGAACATCGAGCTCTTCCGGGGCATGACCGTGCTCCAGAACCTGATGCTGGGCCGACACATCCATATGCGGACAGGGCTGCTCAGCGGCGGCCTCTTCTGGGGGCGGGCTCAGCGGGAGGAGGTAGAACACCGGCGGATCGTCGAGGAGATCATAGACTTCCTGGAGATCGAACCGATCCGCAAGAAGGTGGTCGGCAGCCTCCCCTACGGCCTTCAGAAGCGGGTTGAGTTGGGGCGGGCCCTGGCCCTGGAGCCCAAAATCTTGCTCCTCGACGAGCCTATGGCCGGGATGAACGTCGAGGAAAAAGAGGACATCGCCCGTTTCATCCTCGACATCAACGAAGAGCGGGGCGTGACCATCGTCCTCATCGAGCACGATATGGGCGTGGTCATGGACATCTCCGACCGGGTGGTGGTCCTGGACTTTGGCCGTCTCATCGCCGAGGGATCGCCGGAGGAGGTCAGGAACAACCCTCTGGTCATCCAGGCCTACCTGGGGCAGGGGAGTGGGGCGTACACCCTGTGAGAGAGGACAGCCTATGGTGGTGTGCGAGACGATCGCTGACCTCCGGGCGGCGCGGGCGAATCTACCAGCACCTGTAGGCTTTGTGCCCACGATGGGCTATCTGCACGCCGGCCATATGGCGCTGGTGCACCGGGCGAAACAGGAAAACGCAGCCACGGTGGTCAGCATCTTCGTCAACCCCATCCAGTTCGACCGGGCTGAGGACCTGGCCCGCTATCCCCGGGACTTGCCCCGTGACATGCGCCTCCTGGAAGAGGCCGGCGTGGACCTGGTCTTCATCCCCTCCGTCGAGGAGATGTACCCGGCGGGCTTTCGAACCGTCGTCCACGTCCGGGAGATCACAGAGGTTCTGGAGGGGAAGCACCGCCCCGGCCACTTCGACGGCGTGACGACGGTGGTGACCAAGCTGCTCAACATCGTTCAGCCCGATCGGGCCTACTTCGGTCAGAAGGATGCCCAACAGGCGATCGTGGTCAAGCAGCTCGTCACCGACCTCAACATCCCCGTCGAGGTCCGGGAGGTGGCAACGGTGCGTGAGCCTGATGGGTTGGCCCTCAGCTCGCGCAATGTACTGCTCTCCCCGGCGGGACGGGCCGTTGCCCCCACCCTCTACCGGGCCCTGCGGGCGGCTCAGACCGCTTGGCAGGGAGGGGAGCGCGACGCAGACCGGCTGCGGGCCATCGTCCGCGAGGAACTGGCTCAGGAACCGCGCATCGAGGTGGAGTACGTCAGCCTGGCCGACTTGGAGACGCTTCGGGAACTGGAGGGAGAGGTCAGGCGAGGGTTGCTCTCCCTGGCCGCCTGGATTGACGGCGTCCGCTTGATTGACAACGTGCGCCTGGAGAGCATCCGGGATACAACCTGAGACGGGGGTGACCAGATCCTCCGTCCAGGGCAGGAGACGGGTTTGGAACCATTGACTCTGTAGACAACGCTCGTATCTATTCAGCTTTACCCTCCCGCAAGTCACCGGTCGAGGGCGCTTTCAGCCCCGATGGGCTATTTGAAGCACGGTTTCGCGTTGGAAACACGCCTAACCTGCGGGAGGGTGAACAGTTACCAACGCTCGAGCGGTGAGGGCTTATGGAAGACACGCTGCCGAAGCTGCTGGTTCGGAACGGCCGCCAGTTTGGCGACCGGGTGGCCCTGCGGGAGAAGGAGTTCGGCATCTGGCAGGAGGTCACCTGGGCTGAGTACGTGGAGCACGTGCGCCTCTTCTCCCTGGGGCTCATCAGCCTGGGGCTCCAGCCGGGAGACAAGATCGCCATCATCGGGGACAACCGTCCCGAGTGGCTCTACGCCGAACTGGCCGCCCAGGCCGCCGGTGCCATCTCCATGGGCATCTACCAGGACTCCATCGCCAGCGAGGTCCAGTACCTGGCCGATTTCTGCGACGCCCGCTTCCTTATCGTCGAGGACCAGGAGCAGGTGGACAAAGTGCTGGAGGTGTGGGACCGGCTCTCTAAGGTGGAGCGGGTCATCTACTACGACCCCAAGGGGCTGCGCAACTACCGGGAGCCCTTCTTGCTCTACTTCCCCGACGTGGAGGAGATGGGGCGCGTCTACGCCCGCTCCCACCCAGGGCTGTTTATGGAAAACGTGCGGCGCACCGAGCCCAACCACGTTGCCATCCTCTCCACCACCTCCGGCACCACGGGCAAGCCGAAGCTGGCGATGCTCACCCACCGCAACTTGCTCAGCATGGCCCGCAACCTGCTGGCCGTGGACCCGATGGAGCCCGAGGACCAGTTCGTCTCCTTCCTGCCCCTGGCCTGGATCGGCGAGCAGATGATGTCCGTCTCCAGCGCCCTGTGGGTTGGCTTCACCGTCAACTTCCCCGAGGAGCCGGAGACCGCCCAGGAGAACATCCGCGAGATCGGTCCCCGGGTGATCTTCTCGCCCCCCCGCATCTGGGAGAGCATGGTCTCCCAGGTCCAGGTGAAGATCGAGGATAGCACCTGGCTGAAGCGATTGGTCTACAACTGGGCGATGCCTATCGGCTATGCGATGGCCGATACCCGCTTTGAGAAGCGGGAGCCCTCCCTGACCCTGAGGCTCAAGTACCGGCTGGCCGACTGGCTCGTCTTCCAGCCTATCAAGGACAAGCTGGGGCTGCGCTTCGTCCGTCGCGCTTACACGGGGGGCGCAGCCCTAGGCCCCGATGTCTTCCGCTTCTTCCACGCCCTGGGCGTCAACCTCAAGCAGATCTACGGCCAGACAGAGATCAGCGGCATCTCCGTGGTCCACCGGGATGGAGACATCAAGTTCCAGACCGTCGGGCTACCCATCCCGGAGACGGAGGTGCGCATCGCCGAGAACGGCGAGATCCTCTCCCGAAGCCCCGCCGTCTTCATCGGCTACTACAAGAACCCAGAAGCGACGGCGGAAACGCTGAAAGATGGCTGGCTCCATTCGGGCGACGCCGGCTATTTCGACGAAGACGGCCACCTCATCGTCATTGACCGGGCCAAGGACGTGATGACGTTGCACGACGGCACCAAGTTCTCGCCCCAGTTCATCGAGAACAAGCTCAAGTTCAGCCCTTACATCCGTGAGGCGGTGGTCTTCGGCGGGGATCGCCCCTTCGTCAGCGCGATGATCAACATTGACTTCGCCAACGTGGGCAAGTGGGCCGAGAAGCACCAGATTCCCTACACCACCTACACCGACCTGGCCCAAAAGCCTGAGGTGTACGACCTCATTCGCAAGGATGTGGAGCGGACCAACAAGGACCTGCCGCCGGCGGCCCGCATCCAACGCTTCCTCCTCCTGCACAAAGAGCTGGACGCCGACGACGCCGAACTCACCCGCACGCGCAAGGTCCGCCGCCGCTTCATCGCTCAGCGCTACGAGAACCTGGTGGGGGCCCTCTACAGCGACCGGGACAGCATCGCTGTGGAGACGGTGATCACCTACCAGGATGGGCGCACGGCCACCATCCAGACCGCACTGCGCATCGAGACGATGGATGGAGAGCACGCCGGTAGCTGACGGGGTTGGCCCCTTCTCGATTGCGCCGGGCTTTTGAAGTCCTCCTTCCTCGACCGGACGTTCAGGACTCTTCCCATCCGCGAGGCATCCAGACAACGTCAGGGGTTCGCTTATGGAAAAGTTGGTGCAGTTGACCGTCTCCGGTCTGACCAATGGGGCGATCTATGCCCTGGTCGCCCTGGGGTTCGTCCTCATCTACAAATCCAGCGATGTCCTCAACTTCGCCCAGGGGGAACTGCTCCTCTTCGGTGCCTACCTCACCTTCTTTTTCGTCGCCCAGCAGGGGCTGATCTGGCCCCTGGGCGTGCTGCTGACCCTGGTGGTCGCCGTCTTCATCGGTGTGCTCATCGAGCGCTTCGTCCTCCGTCCCCTCATCGGCGAGCCCATCATCTCGATGATCATGGTCACCATCGGCCTCTCCAGCCTCCTCAAAGCGATCGTCAACGCCATTTGGGGACCGGTGCCTCGGGAATTCCCCCCCTTCATCCCTAGCCACGAAGTCTACCTGGGTACGGCGGTGGTAGGGATGGATCGCCTGCTGGCCATCGTCATCGCGCTGATCCTGTTGGGGCTCTTCTCCCTCTTTTTCCGCTACTCGCGGGAGGGGATCGCCATGCGAGCCATCGCCGACGACCAGCAGGCGGCCCTCTCGATGGGCATCAGCGTCCGGCGGGTCTTCGCCGTCTCCTGGTCCATCGCCGCCGCCACCGCTGCGGTGGGCGGCGTGATGGTGGCCAACATCGTTGGGGTGAGCGGGGATGTGAGCGGTGTTGGCCTGCGGGTCTTCCCCGTCGTCATCCTGGGAGGGTTGGATTCCATCCCCGGGGCCATCCTGGGCGGGGCCATCATCGGCCTGCTGGAAGCTTACACCGGCGGCTACATCGGCCAGGGGCTCAGCCAGGTGATTCCCTTCATCGTTCTGGTCCTCATCCTGATGGTCCGCCCCTACGGCCTCTTCGGGCAGGAGATCATCGAGCGGGTATAAGCGAGGGAACGCGCTATGGAATGCGGCATCTTCCACACTACCTATCAGCAGGATATGGCCTTCCGCCACACGTGGATGGAGAAGGCGCGCCTGGTGCTTCTGCTGGGCTTCATCCTCGTCTTCCCCTTCGTGGCGAACCGCTACTGGCTGACGCTGGCCAACCAGATCGGGCTGGCGGCCATCGGGGCCATCGGCCTCAACATCCTGACCGGGTTCACCGGCCAGATCTCCCTGGGGCAGGGGGCCTTTATGGCCGTGGGAGCTTACGGGGCCGGCATCATGGCCAACCGGCTGGGCTGGCCCATCTGGCTGACCATCCCGGCCGCCAGCCTGCTGACCGCCGGTGTGGGGGCCATCTTCGGCATCCCCTCCCTGCGGCTGAAGGGGCTCTACCTGGCCATCGCCACCCTGGCAGCCCAGCAGATCATTGACTGGCTGATCACCCACTGGACGAGCTTGACCGGCGGAGTGGAGGCCCTGGTCCTCCGCCGGGAGGCCAACGTCGTGCTGGGGGTCGCCCTGCGCGGCGATCGGACCTTCTACTGGATCATCATGGCCTTTGCCGCGGCCACAACCCTCTTCACCGCCAACCTCTTCCGCACCCGGGTTGGGCGGGCCTTCGTCGCCATCCGGGACCAGGACATCGCAGCCGAGGTGATCGGGATCAACCTCTTCCTGTACAAGCTGCTGGCCTTCGCCACCTCGTCCTTCTTCGTCGGGCTCACCGGCGCGCTCACCGCCCACTACCGGGGCATCATCTCCTGGGAGCGTTTCACCATCGAGACCTCCATCCTCTACCTGGCGATGATCATCATCGGCGGCCTGGGGTCGGTCTCCGGCTCCATCTATGGTGCTGCTTTCATGGTCCTGGTGCCGGCCTTCATCACCAACGTAGGCCGCCAGTTCCAGACCACCATCCCGGCCATGGCCCAGTTGCTCCCCTTCATCCAGCAAGGCATCTTCGGCATTGTGATCATCTTCTTCCTGGTGATCGAGCCCGAGGGGCTGGCCAAGATCTGGCGTGACATCAAGAGCTACTTCGCCCTATGGCCCTTCTCTTACTGACCGTATCCAACCTTTGTCATCCTACTGACGAGAGGAGTGAGTGATGCTTGTTCGAGACCGTATGACGCCCAATCCTGTGACTGTTACGCCTGAGACCTCCTTTCCTGAGGCCTTCCGCCTGATGCGGGAGCATCGTTTCCGCCGGCTACCCGTGGTGGACAAGAAGGGGCGCCTGGTGGGGATCGTCGTTGAGAAGGACATGCTCCACGCCTCCCCTTCGGCCGCCACCAGCCTCAGCGTCTTTGAGATCAACTACCTGCTCTCCAAGCTGAAGGTCGAAGAGGTGATGACCAGCCCTGTGATCACCGTCGAAGGGGACCTGCCTGTGGAAGAAGCGGCTCGCATCATGGTCGAGCACAAGATCGGCAGCCTCCCCGTTGTAGATGACGGCAAGCTGGTGGGTATCATCACCGAAACCGACATCTTCAAGCTGTTCGTGGAGATCTTGGGAGGGGGCGAGTGCCCCGTGCGGATCACCATCCGCGTCCCCGATCTCCCCGGACAGTTGGCCCGGGCCACCAGTGTCATCGCTTCTATCCAGGGCAACATCCACGCCATTGGCAGCTTCAAAGGGGATGATCCGGAGCATCTCTTCATCACGATGCGCATTGAGGGCGCAGGTGAGGAAGCCATCCGTCGGGCATTGCAGGAGGCCGGCATCGAGTTGGTCAACGTCTGGGTGGCTCCCTGCGAGTAGGGTCTGACCTGGACTGGGACAGGGGGACGGCTCCCACCGCCAGGAGCGATCGGAGCCGTCTCCCGATTTCCCTCTCAGGCTGAGCTTGGCGCGGAGGATGGGGAGATGCCAAGAGACCGACCAGCAGAAAGGAGGTGAGCGCCCAAAACGGAGACCAAGGCCCTGGAGCGACCATCTGTAGCCAGACCTTTGCACAAGGAGGAGAGCTATGAACCGCAAGCTGTCGGCTGTTCTCACCATCGTGCTCCTCTCCACCCTCGTCGTCACGGCCTGTGGGGGAGGAGGGGGAGCCAAAGGCGGCCCCATCAAGGTCGGTGCGATCTTCGACCTGACCGGCCCCACTTCCGACGTGGGCACGCCCTACTCCGAAGGGGTGCGTGACTACGTGGAGTGGCTGAACGGCAAGGGCGGCGTCGAAGGCCGTACCATCGAGCTGATCTTCCAAGACTACGCCTACAAGGTGGACCAGGCTGAGCAGCTCTACTCCCAGTATGTCCAGGAGGGCGTGGTAGCCTTCATGGGGTGGGGCACCGGCGATACGGAGGCGCTGCGAGGGCGCATCGCTGAGGACAAGATCCCCTTCATGTCCGCCTCCTACTCGGCCAACCTGGCCAAGATTGACGAGGCCCCCTACAACTTCCTGGTGGGCACCACCTACTCCGACCAGTTCATCATCGTCCTTCAGTGGATCCTGGACGACTGGAAGGCCAAGGGGATGAGCGGCAACCCCAAGGTCGTCCTCTTCCACCATGACAGCCCTTTCGGCCTCTCCCCCTGGGAGGATGGCAAAGCTTTCGGAGAGCCCAAGGGCATTGAGATGATGGAACTGGCCCAGCCCAAGGGAGCCACGGACTTCACCGCTGAACTGACCCGGATTCGGGACTTCGGGGCCAACTACGTGGTGATGCAGACGGTCTCCAGCCCGGCTGCGATGGCGTTGAAGAACGCCCAGAGCCTGGGCATGACAGATGAGGTCCAATTCATCTGCCTCAACTGGTGCGCCGATGAGATTCTGATCAACTTGGCCAAGGACGCGGCCGAAGGGGTCATTGGCGCGATGCCCTTCACGCCTCCCAGCGTCTCCGTCCCCGGCATGAAGGATGCCGACGAGTTCCTCAAGGGCAAGGGCTCCTCCCTGCAGGAGAAGGGACTCCACTACATCCAGGGCTGGTGGACGATGGCCGTGATGACCGAGGGCATCCGCAAGGTGGTCAAGGACGGGAAGGAGGTCAACGGCGAGAACATCCGGGCCGCCCTGGAGAGCCTGCAGAACTTCGACACGGGTGGCGTCACGGCCCCTGTCTCCTTCTCACCCACCGATCACCGGGGGACCAAGTCCCTGCGCCTCTTCAAGGTCGAGAACGGCCAGTGGGTCCAGCTCACCGATTACATCTCGGTGCCCGGTGGATAGTCTTGACCCTGGGTCTGGTGCCCGGCACCCCGTGGGGTGCCGGGCACCCCACAGGAGGCCGCTATGCTCACCCTCAACAACGTTGAGGTCATCTACAACGACTTTATCCTGGTGCTGAAGGGGCTCTCGATGGAGGTCGGCGAGGGCCAGATCGTTGCCCTGCTGGGGGCCAACGGGGCGGGCAAGACGACGACCCTCAAGGCGATCTCCGGCCTGCTCAAGCCCGAGAACGGCGAGGTGACCGACGGCTCCATCGAGTTCGCCGGGGAGCGTATTGACAAAAAAGAGGCCGCCGAGATCGTGCGGATGGGCATCTTCCAGGTGATGGAAGGGCGGCGGGTCTTCGAGCATCTGACCGTGGAAGAGAACCTGCTGGCCGGCGCCTACACCCGGCCTGACCGCCAGCGGATTCGAGAGGACATCGAGCACGTCTACCACTACTTCCCCCGGCTGAAGGAGCGCCGGAAGGCCAAGGCCGGCTACCTCTCCGGCGGCGAGCAGCAGATGCTGGCCATCGGACGGGCGCTGATGGCCCGCCCCCGGCTGATGCTCCTGGACGAGCCCTCTCTGGGGTTGGCTCCCCTCCTGGTGCAGGAAATCTTCGGGATCATCCAGCGCATCAACCGGGAGGAAGGAACCACCATCCTGCTGGTGGAGCAGAACGCCAACCTGGCCCTCTCCATCGCCGACTATGGCTATATAATGGAAAATGGCCGCATTGTGTTGGAAGGCGACACCGCTACCCTGCGCGACAACGAGGATGTCAAGGAGTTCTACCTGGGGCTGACGGAGGTCGGGAAGCGCAAGTCCTACCGAGACGTCAAACACTACAAGCGGCGCAAACGGTGGCTTTCATAAAGGTCGGATACGGAGCGGGGAGTTGCGGGCCTTGGCTCCGCTGCTGGTGGTGGTGACCGAGGAGCGAGACGAGGGGGTGTTGGTGGAGGAGCGGCGGCTGATCCTGGAGGAGCGGGATGAGCGGCGGCGGGCGGAGTTGTTGGCGGCGGCGGTGACGGTGGCGAGCCGATACTTTGAGCGGGACTTTCTGTGGGACTTCTTTCGAGAGGAGGTGGAGATGATGCGCGAGGTTGGTTTCATCGAGGAGTGGATCGAGGAAGGCATCCGCAAGGGGAGGGAGGAGGGGATGCGTGAGGGGCTTCAGGAGGGCCTTCGGCAGGGGCTTCAGCAGGGGCTCCAGCAGGGACTCCAGCAGGGGCTCCAGCAGGGGCTCCAGCAGGGGCTCTTGCAGGCTCGACGGGAAGCCATCGTGGATTTCCTGGTGACGCGCTTTGACCTCCCCCATCGGGTTGCCCAAGAGATGGAGGAACGCTTGGCGGCTATTGAGGACCCTCGGCTCTTGCGCGAACTGGTGAGCCTGGCTGCCCGGGTGGAGAGCTTGGACGCCTTCTACGCGGCCTTAGAGGCCCTGCTCCAGGAGGAGGAGTAACCGTTGGACGTGGCAACCTTCTACGCGACCTTCGACGAACGGGTTCGCGCCATCGTCGCCCATGCCTACGCCCACGCGCCGGCCACCCGTCGGCGCTTCGAGGAAGCAGGACTCACGCCCGACGCCATACGGTCGGCAGCGGACCTGGCCCGGCTCCCCGTCCTGCGCAAGGACGACCTCATCGCCCTCCAGCAGGCCGATCCGCCCTTCGGAGGGCTTTTGGCCGTGGAACCGGCCCGACTGCGCCGGGTCTTCCAGTCGCCCGGCCCCATCAACGAGCCCGAGGCCGACGTGGCCGACTACTGGCGCTGGGCCCCGGCCTTGGAAGCGGCCGGCTTCCGACCGGGCGACATCGTCCTCAACGCCTTCAGTTACCACTTGACCCCGGCCGGCGCGATGTTCGAGTCCGGCCTGCGGGCCTTGGGATGCGTCGTCCTCCCCGGCGGCATCGGCAGCCAGGAGCAACAGATCGAAGCGATGGTCCGTCTGGGCGTGACGGGCTACATCGGCCTGCCCAGCTATTTGAAAGCCCTGCTGGAGAAGGCAAAAGCCCTGGGGCACGATCCCCACCGATGGCCCCTGCGCGTCGCCTTCGTCACCGCCGAACCGCTCCCCCCCTCCCTTCGACAGCACCTTCAGGGCTACGGCCTCACCGTCCGCCAGGGCTACGGAACCGCCGAGGCCGGTAACCTGGGCTACGAGTGCGAGGAGGAGGCCGGGTGGCACCTGCCCGAGGACGCCCTGGTCCAGGTCTGCGACATCAACACCGGCCAGCCCCTCCCGCCGGGCCAGACCGGCGAGGTCGTCGTCACCCTCTTCCACGAAGCTTACCCCCTCATCCGTTTCGGCACCGGAGACCTGTCGGCGCTGGACCCCGAGCCCTGTCCCTGCGGACGTCCCACCCCCCGGCTGGTGGGTTGGCAGGGCCGGGTGGGCGACGCCGTCAAGGTGCGCGGGATGTTCCTCCATCCCCGCCAGGCCGCCGAGGTGATGGCCCGCTTCCCCGATGTGGCCGCCTGGCAGATGGTCGTCACCCGGGAGGCCCACGTGGACTACCTGACCTGCCGGGTGGTGCCGACCGACCCCGGCGCCGACCGGGAAGCCCTGGCCGAACGCCTGGCCCGGGCTATCCGCGACGCCCTCCGTTTCCGGGCCGAGATCGCCTTCGTGGACGCCCTCCCCGCCGATGCGCCTCCCATCCTCGATCAGCGCACCTGGGAGTGAACTCAGGCCCCCGTCTGATCAAGGGCATCTCTTGCCTGGGGGCGGCCGGCTTCCTCGACTTCGCCGCCGACGCGGATATCAACCTGTTCATCTGACCAGACTCCCCCTCCCACAAGTTCCCGCGCCGGCTCGGTCAGGCCGGGCCTGAGGGAAGGGGAGAGAGGCCGGGCTTCATCAACTCCCGCAGCAGGGCGGTGGCGTAGCTCCCGGAGGGGGCGAAGAAGGTCACGACCAGGTCCTCACCTTCTTGCCACCAGTCCAGTCCTTCGGGACGGTAGCGGACGGGCCGGCGGAGGCCCGTCAGGCGGGCGGGCCGGAATGCCTCCAGGGTGAGCCCGGCCTCTGCCAGCACCTCCGCCTCCATCTCCGCCGCCTCCCGGTGGGGGCGCATCATCTTGTAGCCGAAGATCGGCCCCGTGGCCGAGATGGCGAACGCTCGGGCCCGGGGCCGTTCTGCGTCCACATCTTCCACGATGAAGATGCCCCCCGTGTCCATCTTCTTGGCGATGTCTCCGGGGAGCAGATCGTCCACCAGGCCCCGGGCAACCCGCCGGGCCAGGTAGCGGTTGAAGAGGTAGGACTGGAAGGCCGAGAGGAAGAAGCGGCGTTCCCGTTTGCTCAGTCGGCGGCGGTATCCCAGGGCGGCTAGCCGCTCCCGGTCGTTCTGGAGGAGGGCCAGGCCCACCAGGTGGTTGTCCCCGCGCCGACCGAACCGCTGGGGGCCGTAGTAGTTGGGCACCCCGCGTCGAAAGAGCGCTTCCAAGATCGGCTCGGCCCGGCGCACGGCATCGGGCACGACGCCGCGCAGCCGGATGGTGAAGCGGTTGCCCCGCAGGTGGCCTGGCTTCAGCTTGTTCCGATGGCGTCGGGCCCAGCGCACCCGCACGCCGGGAAGCTCCAGCCCCTCCAACCGCTCCGGCGGCACGCCCTGGAAGGAGAGCACCTGCCGGGCGACGGCGTGGACATCCTTGAGGCCGGCGTAGCCCACCGTCTTGGGCGGGACCCCCACCGCCCGGGCCAGCCGCTCCACCGCCTCCCACGTGGAGATCCCCCGCTTCTCGATGCCGACGAAGGTGTGCTCGCCCTCACCACAGGGCTCGTAGGCGGGTACCTCCTCGACGAGGAAATCCTCCTTCTCGACCCGCAGCCGCCCACCCACGCCGGGCAGCCCTTCGGTCAGGTAGGGGCCAAGTAGGGGTTGGGAACCCTCCGCGCGCGAAGTCCCTTCCGTGCCTTCGGATCCGCCCCACCCCACGTCCGCGTCCCTCCTCTGGAAGGTCACTCCACCCAAGGGGCCGAGATGCCCGTCAGCACATCACCGGGGGCCGGCTGCCGGGCCACGACCGCTTCAATGCGTTTGGCCTCTCCGCCTCGATCAGAGCAGCGTCTGCCCGCAGTAGGGACAGCGGTCGGCGCCGACCTCGATGGGCGCACCGCAGTTGGGGCACTGGGCCACCTCTCGCTTCACCTCCACGCCCAGCTTGATCAGCTCGGCCTCGGTGCGGGCGATGTGGGACCGCAGTTCCCGCATCCGGGCTTCGTAAGCATCCGGGGGGATCTCACCCCGTTCCTGGAGGCGACGCATCTCGCTCAAGCTCTCGATGAGCATCTTCCGCTTCGCTTGGAGGGCCTCGACGCTCATCTCCTCGGCGCTGTACTCCAGCTTCGGAGGCGGGGAGATGCCGCCGACGACCCAGGCCAGACCGGCGATGACCAGGCTGGCCAAGAAGCCCGCCACCAGCGGGTTGTACCACCAGGGTGGACGCTGGCTGGTAACGCGCCACAGCCCGACCGTATCGCCGGCCGCTATCAGAAGGTCCCCTTCAGCCAAGCGCTTCCCGGTGTCCAGCTTCAGCACCGTCCCCTCCAGCGGCATATCGGCCAGACGTTCGCCGGCCGCCGTGTAGATGTAGAGCCATCCGCCATCGGTCCCTACGAAGACCTCATCACGCCCATCACCGTCTAGGTCGGCACCTGCCAGCCGCTTGACCTTGTCTCCGACCGAGACGCTGAGGAGGTTCGCGCCCCGGGCATCGTACCCGACCACGGCGCCCGACTTCCCCCCCACCACGATCTCACGGTCGGACGGGTTGCCGTTCAGTTCCACGTCGCGGATCTCCTGCACCCGCTGGCCCAGCCGAGTTTGCCAAATCGCCTCCCCGTTGGTGGCCGACCGGGCCTCAACCCGACCGTTCTCCCAGCCCAGGACGATCTCACCCCGCCCATCGCCGTTCAGGTCGTAGACGCGAAGACGGCGCAATCGCGCGGCCGTGTCTGAACTTTGCCAGAGGGGGGCGCCATTGGCGTCCAAAACCACCAGGTCACCCGCATAGGTGGCGGCTGCGACCGCCATCCGTCCATCTCCCAGGGGAAGATCATCCAACCCCCGGATGTAGGCATCGGCATTGGAGGACCCCGAGGCGAGGGTGAAACGCCAGCGGATGGACCCATCGCTGTTCAGACAGACCAGTTCCCCTTGTTGGTCACCGATGACGATCTCCCGACGACCATCCCCTTCCAGGTCCACCGATACCGCCCGGCTGGGCTCCGCCAAGCCGGGCAAGGCCCGGCTCCAGAGGCGGCTCCCATCGCCTCGGAAGGCATCCGCCTGCCAGGATGCCCCTTCACCCCGGCGGACGACGACGAACTCATCGGGCGGTGTACCGTCCAAATCCCCCAGAGTCGCCTTGGCGTCGGCGAAGGTGGCCGAGAAGCGCACCTCTCCCTGGCTGTCCAGGATGGCGACACCGGAGGGGCCGGCCAGGAAGATCTCGTCCGTCTTGTCGCCGATCAGGTTAATCCCTTTGAGGATTTCCGTTTGGGAGAAAGTCCGCCTCCAGACCTGAGTCAACTGCCAGACGGGTCGAGGCGGGTTGCTCAGGTAGAGCACCAGGCTGATCACCATCACAAAGAGGATCAGCAAGCCGGCCAGAACCAGCGTGGATGTCTTGCGGTCCATCCTTCTCCTCCTGGTGGCTGGGATGGGTTCAGGCTTTTCTCAGAAGAAGATGCCACTTCCCATTATAGCACAGGCAGACGCTTCGTCAAAACTCGCCCAGAAGCCACAGGATCCGTCAACTTATCCGCTCCATTGTGTGCATTCGTAGAAATTCGTGGACGGCCTGCTACGGACCCCTCTCTCGCCCACTTGTGGGTGATCACCGCGGTACCGCCCTTGACAAAATCGGCGCTTGGGCTTACAATTATAGGCGATCTCAGACCGCAGAAGCCGAAGTGGCGGAATAGGCAGACGCGCTGCGTTCAGGGCGCAGTGGGCATACCGCCCGTGTGGGTTCGACTCCCACCTTCGGCACCTCCCGACCGCTCGGTCGGGTTTTTTTCTTCCGATGACCGCCCGACCACTCGATTGAGCAGCCACCGGGACCACCGATGGAGCACCCGACGGAACGCCAGGAAAGCGCTACTTCCCACCCCCTGTTGCCTCGCCTCATCCTCCTGCTGGTGGTGTTGGCCGCGCTGCCCCTGGCCGTGGACATCAGCCAGCGGCTGGCCGTGATCCGGCGGATGCGGGCTGAGGAGGCACGCCTGCAGGCCGAGGTCGAGGCCGCCGAGGCGACGCGGGAGGCGCTGGAGGCGCAACGAGAACTCGTCGAAAGCCCGGCTTTCGTGGAGTGGTGGGCCCGCGTGCAGGCCCGGATGACTCAAGAGGGGGAGGTGGCGGTGATCCCGGTCTTCCCCCCCACCGAGACCCCCTCTGCACCCTCAGAAGCGCCCCTTCGTCCTCCGGCCCAGGGAGCCCGCTCGATCCCCGACGAATGGCGTGCCCTCTTCCTGGGAGGGGAATGACGGCCTTGACCCGCTCCTTCCGGTCCCTCTTCCTCCGCTGGTTTCCCACCCATTGGGCGCTGTGGGCCGTCCTCACCCTGGGGTTGGCCCTCAAAGGGATCATCCTCGCTAGCGGAGCCGTTTCCTTCAACAGCGATGAGGCGGTGGTAGCCCTGATGGCCCGCCACATCCTGGAGGGGAAGTGGACCTTTTTCTTCTACGGTCAGCGCTACATGGGCAGCCTGGACGCCCTGCTCATCGCCGGTGCCTTCGCCTTCCTGGGACCTTCGGTCGGAGCGGTCCGCCTGGTCCAGGTGGGCCTCTTCACCGGCGTGCTCCTGACCACCTACGGCCTGGCCTGGCACTTCTACCGCGACCGTTTTGTGGCGACCACGGCGGCGCTCCTCGTCGCGCTGCCCCCCGTCCTCTTCACCCTCTACACGACGGCCACCCTGGGCGGGTACGGCGAAGCGCTTCTCTTCGGCAACGGGCTTCTGTGGGCGGGACACCGGCTGAGCAGGGAGGGACGGCTCACGGACCGCCCGGCATTCCTGCTAGGGGTCTGGGCCGGCCTGGCCTTCTGGGCCTTCGGCCTCGTCGTCGTCTACCTGGTCCCCCTCTTCGCCTTCCTGCTGCTTCGCTCGTCCTCCGAGACCCCACCGTACCGCCGCTGGAGACCGTTCCGCCCACCCCGCTATGTCCTGCTTCTAGCTCTGGGCCTCCTTGTGGGGGCCACCCCCTGGTGGCTGGGGAACCTGAGTGACCTCTCCGCCGGCGTGGCCCAATCGTTGGGGGCCAACATCGCCGGAACACTCCCTACGCCGGGCCAGGGGCTGATCGGCTACGGCATCGCCGTCCTGCGCCGCCTCTTCAACTTCGTTGTGCTGGGGCTCCCGGCCCTCTTCGGTCTACGTCCTCCCTGGGCTGTCGAATGGAACGCGCTTCCCCTGGCCCCTCTGGCCCTGGCCCTCTACCTAGGGGGCCTGCTCCACGGGCTGCGCCGGGGGCCGGCCGACGTCCGCTTTCTCCTGGGGGGTATCTGGCTCACCCTCCTCGCCGGCTTCGTGCTGACCCCCTTCGGCAACGATCCCAGCGGGCGCTACTTCCTGCCCCTCTACATCCCCTTGGTCCTCTTCACCGGTCACCTGCTGGGGGAGCTTCGGGCGCGGTGGGGGAACGGGGTCGCCTGGGGACTGCTGGCCGGCCTGCTTCTCTTCAACGTCGTCGGTAACCTACGGGCCGTGCTCCGCCAGCCCCCGGGGATCACCACCCAGTTCGACCTGATCTCCCACCTGCCCCACGAGTACGACGAGCCGCTGATGGCCTTCCTGCGGACCCACAACGGCACCCGAGGCTACAGCAACTACTGGGTCTCCTTCCGTCTCGCGTTCCTCTCGGACGAGGAGATCATCCTGACAGCCCGGCTGCCCTACAAAGCGACACTAAGCTACACCCCTCTAGATAACCGCTACCCTCTCTACGACGCGATGGTGGCCGCCAGCCCCACCGTCGTCTACGTAACCAGCAATCTGCCGGCGCTGGACGACCTGCTGCGTCAGCGCTTCCGGGCCGTCGGCGTCACCTGGCGGGAGCACCAGATCGGCCCCTACCGCATCTTCTACGACCTCTCCCGACGGGTCTCCCCAGAGGACCTGGACCTGGACCGCTTCCTGCCTTGACTTTTCCCCTCGAATTGCAGTATACTTTCCCCAAGACCTCCGCGCCGAACGTACCGCAGCATCCTGAGGTAACCTGTGTTGGACGGACGACGGTTGGTTATCGTGGTCACCTTTATCGCCATCTTCGCCATGGCGGTGCGCACACCCATAGATCCGGATGGCTGGTGGCACCTGGCGACAGGCCGCTGGATCGTCCAGGAAGGGCGCATTCCTCATCAGGACCCCTTCTCCCACACGATGGCAGGGCAACCCTGGGTGGACAACGGTTGGTTGCCCCAGATCGCCCTCTACCTGGCCTACCGGCTCTTGGGGATGGCCGGCGTGGGGCTCCTAGTCGCCCTCCAGGCGACCCTGGCCCTGGCCTTCCTCTGGCCCCAAATGCGGGGGGGAGTCTTTCCGCGAGCCTTCCTGCTCGTCTTTGCCGCCACCGTCTCCTCGCCGGTCTGGACACCGCGTCCCCAGATGACCACCTACCTGTTCACCGCCCTGCTGACCTTCCTCCTCCACCGTTACCGCGTCCAGGAGGACCGCCGAGCGCTCTACCCCATACCCCTCCTCTTCGTCCTCTGGGTCAATGCCCACGCGGGCTACGTGTTGGGGCTGTTGCTGTTAGGGCTTTCCTTCCTGGGTGAAGTACTGGAGCGCCTTTGGAAAGAAAGGGGGCAGCTTACCGTCCGCCTATGGCGGCCCTGGCTCCTGACCTCTCTGGCAGCTCTGCTCGTGGTGCCCTTGAACCCCTACGGCCCCCGGATGTGGTCCTACCCCTTCTACAACGCGGGACAGCGGTTCGCTCGGCAGTACATCGCTGAATGGGCCTCTCCCGACTTCCACCAACTCCACAACCAGCCGCTTATTTGGATGGTGTTGCTCATCTTGGCGGTGCTAGGCCTCTCCCGCCGCCCTCCCCCTCTGGCGGACCTGCTGAACCTGCTGGCCTTCACCTACCTGACCTTTCAGTCCCAGCGGGCGATGGGGCTCTTCGCTCTGGTCGCCACGCCGCTGTTGAGCGCATCTCTGTCTCAACTCAGGGGATGGAGTGACGAAAGGAAAGGACTCCAGCGCTCAGGGGCCTTGACAGACACCCCAGGTACGGTGCAGCGGTGGCGGGGGCAAGGGGCGCTGAACGTAGGGATCGTGATCGTGCTGCTGCTGGCAGCCCTGACCAAAGCCTACGTCGCCCTCTCCCCCGAGACGCTGGCCCAGGCTGAGAGGGAGCAAGGTTTCCCCGCCGACGCCTTGGCCTGGTTGCGGCAGGAGCGTCCTTCCGCTCCCCTCTTCAACCCCTACAACTGGGGAGGATACCTGATCTGGCACCTCTACCCTGACTACCGGGTCTTCGTGGATGGCCGGGCAGACCTCTACGGCGATGATTTCCTTTTCCAATACGCCCAGGTCGCTCTGGCCAAGCCCGGTTGGGAGGCGATCTTGGATCGCTACGGCGTGCAGACCGCCCTTGTGGAAGCCAAGAGCCCCCTGGTCGGGGCAATGGCTGCCTCGCCGGCGTGGGAACCGCTCTACGAGGACGGGCGGGCGCTGGTGTTTCGGAGGAAAAGGACCGCTGGACGACCGCCGACGGAGGACTGAGGACTGCCCATGACCCAACGCCCCCCTGACCTCTTCCGACTTTTCTTGGTGGCGCTGATCGTCCAGGGGCTGGTCGCCTGGCCCCTGAGCGGTCCGCCTTACATGGACGCTGCCTACTACGCCGTGGGCGGACGGGAGCTGGCCGCCGGACGAGGGTTCAACGAGCCCTTCGTGTGGAACTACCTGGATGCTCCCGCCGGCCTTCCCCACCCCGGCTACCTCTACTGGATGCCCCTGCCGGCCCTGCTGGCGGGGCTGGGGGGGTGGCTGAGCGGCGGCGCATGGCGCGGGCTCCAGGTTCCCTTCCTATTGCTGGCAGCCCTGCTCCCCCTCCTGGCCTACGTCGTCGCCTGGTCCTTCTCCCAGAATCGCCGCCACGCCTGGGCGGCCGGGCTGCTGATGCTCCTGGGCGGCTTCTATGCGCCCTACTGGACGCTGCCCGAGAGCTTCACTCCCTATGCGCTGGTAGGGGGAGTGGCCCTCTGGCAGGTGGGTAGCCTGCAGGAGGGGGACGGGACGTGGAAGCAGGCCCTGCTCATCGGTGGCCTGACCGGTCTGGCCCACCTGACGCGGGCCGATGGCCTCCTGCTCTTGGTGGTCGCCCTCCTGATCCTCCTGGAGCGGCGAGAGCGCGGGACCGGCAAGGCAACGCTCCGCCTTATGGTTCCGCTTCTGGGCGGCTACCTGCTGGTGATGGTCCCCTGGTTTCTGCGCAACCTGCGGGCCATCGGCCTGCCCCTCTCCCCGGCCGGCAGCCGGACTCTCTGGCTGCGGGCTTACGACGAGCTCTTCAACTACGGCGACCTGCCCACGCTGGCGAGCTTCCTGGCCTGGGGAGTGGGGCCGATCCTGCGCTCCCGTCTGGAGGCGCTGGTGTCGGCCCTCCAGACCCTCATCGCCGTCCACGGCTTCATCTTCTTGGCTCCCTTCGTCGTGGTCGGGCTGTGGCGACATCGCCGCCATCGGCTGATCCGCCCCGCCCTGGTCTACACCCTGCTGCTCTACGCCGTGATGACGCTGGCCTTCACCTATCCGGGGATGCGGGGAGGGCTCTTCCACTCCGGCGGGGTGCTGCTCCCCTTCTTCCTGGCGGTGGCTCTGGGGGAGTTGGACCGGGCCGTCGGCTGGGCCGCCGAACGCATCCCGACCTGGGAGCGGGAGCGAGCCCAGCGGGGCTTCACCCGCCTGGCACTGATCGCGGCCGCGCTCCTCAGCCTGGGGCTCTACCTCCGGCAGTTGGTCGCCTGGAGCGAGGCAGGGACCGTCCCCCACGCCGTCGGCGCCTGGCTGCAGGCCCGCGAGGGCGGGGAGGCCGACGCATCGGCGTTGGTGGTGATGGTCAACGACCCGCCCAGCTTCACCTACTACACCGGCTATCCCGCCGTCGCCATCCCCAACGGCTCCCCGGCGGTGGCGGCCGAGGCGGCCCGACGCTACGGCGTGCGCTACCTGGTGCTGGAGAAGGACCACCCCCAGGCGATGGCAGGGCTCTACGCCGGCATCGGCTATCGGGTGGATGAAAGCAGCGGCTGGATCCTGCGGGCGGTGTTGCGTCCCCGAGGCCGCCCCGTCAGGATCTACGAGTGGGTGACCGAGTAGCCGGGGAACGGCAGCGTTCCCCAACACCACGAGGAGGAGAGCCCAGTGACAGACGACAGGCCCCAGATTCATCCCACGGCCCAGGTCTCCCCCCAGGCGGAGATCGGACCGGGCACCCGGATATGGCACCACGCCCAGGTGCGGGAGGGAGCCCGCATCGGGCGCAACTGCATCCTGGGCAAGGACGTCTACGTGGACTTCGGCGTCCAGATCGGCGACAACGTGAAGATCCAGAACCAGGCCCTGCTCTACCACGGCGTGACGGTGGAGGATGGGGTCTTCATCGGCCCGCAGGTCTGCCTGACCAACGACAAGCGGCCCCGGGCCATCACCCCCGACGGTCGGCTGAAGACGGACGCCGACTGGGAGGTGGGGACCATCCGGGTCCGCTATGGAGCTTCCCTAGGAGCCCGGTCCGTCATCCTGCCCGGCGTGACCATCGGGCGGTTCGCCCTGGTCGGGGCCGGCGCCGTCGTCACCCGGGACGTGCCCGACTACGGGCTGGTGGTGGGCAATCCGGCCCGACTCGTCGGCTACGTCTGCAAGTGCGCCACCCGCCTGGTCGAAGTGGGCCGGGAGGAGGAGCGGGGCCTGATGCGCTGCCCCACCTGTGGGGAGACGTATCGGTTCGGGGGAGAGGAGTGAGTCCTCGGTCCTCAGTCCCCAGTCGGCGATCTGCGGTCGTTCGGCGGTCAGCGGTCTGCCGTCGGCGGTCGTCTCCACGGTCGGGATGCAATGAGGCAACGAGGGAATGAGGGAACGAGGTAATGAGGTAATGAGGCAATGAGGCAGTGGGGGATGAGGGAAAAGGAAGGAGGAAGTCGCAATGATACCCATCGCTCAGCCGCTCATCGGTGAGGAAGAGGAGAAGGCCGTCCTAGAGGTCCTGCGGTCGGGGCAACTGGCCCAAGGCCCCCGCGTCCGGGCCTTCGAGGAAGCTTTCGCCGCCTACTGCGGAGTGAAGCACGCCATCGCCACTTCGTCGGGGACGACGGCCCTTCACATCGCTCTGCTGGCCCACGGCATTGGTCCCGGCGACGAGGTGATCACCACCCCCTTCACCTTCATCGCCACGGCCAACGCCGTCCTCTACGTGGGGGCCCGGCCCGTCTTCGTGGACATCGAGCCGGAGACCTTCAACCTGAACTCGGCGCTGGTCGAAGAGGCCATCACGCCCCGCACCCGGGCCATCCTACCCGTCCACCTCTTCGGCCACCCGGCGGAGATGCCCGCCCTCCTGGAGGTCGCCGAGCGGCACGGGCTGGTGGTCATCGAGGATGCGGCTCAGGCCCACGGCGCGGCCATCGAGGGCCGGAAGGTGGGGACCTTCGCCACGGGCTGCTTTTCCTTTTACCCGACCAAGAACATGACCACGGGCGAGGGGGGGATCATCACCACCGACGACGACCGGATCGCCGAGCAGGCCCGGCTCCTCCGCGCCCACGGGATGCGGCAGCGCTACTACAACGAGCAACTGGGCTACAACTTTCGGATGACCGACATCCACGCCGCCATCGGCCTGGCCCAACTGAAGAAGCTGGAGGCGTGGAACGAGCGGCGCATCGCCAACGCGGCCTACCTGACCCGGCGGTTGCAGGGGCTGCCGGGCATTGTCCCGCCCTCGGTGAGGCCCGGTTACCGCCACGTCTTCCACCAGTACACCATCCGGGTGCTGGAGGATCGGGACGGGCTGGTGGAGCAACTGCGGGCACGGGGGATCGGGACGGGCATCTACTACCCCCGGACCCTGCCGGCCCAGCCCGTCTACCGGGGCCTGGGGTACGACGGCCACTTCCCCGTGGCGGAGGAGGCGGCCCGCCAGGTCCTCTCCCTCCCCGTCCACCCGGCGCTGACGCCGACCGATCTAGAGCTCATCGTGGAAGCGGTGAGGGAGGGGATACCGGACCGTTGAGGAGCCGAATGAAGTCAGGCAGGGCGATCTTCTGCCTCGTCTATGCGCCGACGGCTGCGACTCACAAGCCATCGCTGCAAAGAGCGCTGGCTTTCCTGGGATGGGATCCCGGCCAGCAAATGCTTGACTTCGATGTCTTCATCCAACTCAGGCCAATGGATACCTTCGCCGTCGCCTATCAAGCGCCAATTCCTCCGTTCCATCGGTGTCCCATGTACCAGCCGTGGGAACCAGGCCAAGGGTACGCTGATAGTTCGCCCATCGTCCAGTTCCACAATCAGCTCCTCATCGGTCACCTCTACCGTCTGCGCGCGGGCCTGATGCTCAACTACTAAAGTACTCATTCCATGCCTCCAAAAACTCCTGTTCGTGCTCTTCAACAAGATGTTGAATACGCCGTATCTCGTGAGGGCGGAACCGTCCGCTGGATTGCAAGCGTGTGGGATTCAGCCAGAACTTAGCAACTTTGTGTTCCCGCTCTACATGCACGTGCGGCGGCTCTAAGCGATCACCAGAGTAGAAGAAGAACCGATACGGCCCTATGCGCTTGACGGTAGGCATTGTGTGCCTCTCCCGCGGGCAGTCTCTTCCCTCGGACTATAGCCGCTCGGCGACGGCCTGGGCCACCTCGAGGGTTGTGTTGCTGCCCCCCATATCGTAGGTGCGCACCTTCCCCTCGGCGATGACGCCGGCGATGGCCGACTCCAGCGCCTGGGCCTTCTCCCGCTCGCCCAGCCAGTCCAACATCAGCTTGACCGCCAGGAGCATGGCCATCGGGTTGACCTTGTACTGGCCAGCGTACTTGGGGGCGCTGCCGTGGGTCGGCTCAAAGATGGCGAAGTCGTCGCCGATGTTCCCACTACTGGCAAACCCCAGCCCGCCCACCAACTGGGCCGCCAGGTCGGAGACGATGTCGCCGAACATGTTGCTGGTCACCAGCACGCCGTAGTCCTGGGGGTTCTTGACCAGCCACATCACCTGGGCGTCCACGTTCGTCTCCCAGAGCTCGACGTCGGGGAAGTCGGCGGCGATCCGGCGGGCCTCCCGCACCATCAGCCCGCTGGTCTCGCGGATGACGTTGGGCTTCTCCACGACGGTGACGGTGGGGTAACCGTGGGCCTGGGCGTACTCGAAGGCCCGGCGAACGATGCGCCGGCATCCCCGGCGGGTGAAGATGCGGCAGGAGATGGCCAGGTCCTCCTCGGCCACGTCGGCGAAGCGGGCCATCGCCGGGCTGTGGGCCTCCAGCACCTCCCGCACGGCCTGGGGAACGGGGTGGAACTCGACGCCGCTGTAGAGCCCCTCGGTGTTCTCCCGGAAGATGACCAGGTCAATGTCGTCCCGGTAGTTCAGAGGGTTGCCGGGGTAGGCTTTGCAGGGGCGCAGGTTGACGTAGAGGTCGAAGAGCTGGCGCAGGCGGACGATGGGGCTGCGGTAGACCAACCCCTTGCCCCGCAGCTCGGGGATCAGCTCCGCCTCGGCCTCGTCCTTGGGCTTGGAGGTGATCGCCCCGAAGAGAGCACAGGTGCAGCCCTTGAGCAGGTCCACCGTGCGCTGGGGAAGGGCATCGCCTTCGGTGCGCCAGAACTCCCAGCCGATGTCGGCGTGGACGTACTCGGCATCCAGGGCGATCTTGTCCAGCACGATCTGAGCCGCGTCCATCACGTCGTTGCCGATGCCGTCCCCGGGCATCAGTGCGATACGGTACTTGGGCATTTCCCTCCTCCCTGGACAAATTGCGAATTGCGAATTGCAAATTGCAATTTGCAATTTGCAAGTTCGCTATGCTCACCCTTGCTGCGCTTGGTGCAACCGCCGGCGGGTGTAGGGGATCAGCCCGCCGGCCTCGATGATCCCCCGCACCGCTTCGGGCAGGGGAGGGAAGGTGAAGACGCCCTTGGGCGTGCGGATCTCCCCCGCCTCCAGGTCAATCTCCACCTCGTCGCCGCTCTCCAGGGCGTCCACCGCCTCGGGGCTGATGAGAGCGGGCAGGGCGTTGTTGATGCAGTTGCGGTAGTAGATGCGGGCGAAGGATTTGGCGATGATGGCTCCCACGCCGGCCGCTTTGAGGGCGGTCACCGCCTGCTCCCGGCTGCTCCCCGATCCCCAGTTGCGACCGGCGACGATGACGTCCCCCGGCTGCACCTGGGCCGCGAAGTCCGGGTCTAGGTCCTCCAGGGCGTGCTTGGCCATCTCCTGGGGATCGCGGATGGTGTAGGTGTACTTGCCGGGGAAGATCACATCGGTGTTCACGTTGTCGCCGTACTTCCAGACACGGCCACGAATGCGCTTCATCTTACCCTCCTGCACAAACGTGCGCCGTCGTGAACGGACGGCGCTGGGCGTAGCGACCGATTGCTCCCCCTCCCCCGGCACCGGCTCTTCGGCCGGCACACCTCAGGGATTATAACACGTCCTTTCCAACACGCAACATGCCTCAGACCAGCCGCAGCAGGGGGCTCACCGAGCGGCCGGCGTAGATGCGATGGATCGCCTCGGCCAGCAGAGGGGCGACGGAGACGATGTGGAGCTTGGGGTGGCGGCGCTCCGGCGGCACGTAGATGGTGTCCGTCACCACCAGTTCGCCGATCTCCTCCCGGTTCAGCCGGGCCAAGGCCGTGGGCAGCAGGACGGGGTGGGTGATGGAGAGGTAGATGGGGGGCTCGGCCCCTGCCTCAATGAGGGCCGGAAGCTGGTCCAGCACGCTCCCGCTGGCGATGATGTCGTCAATGACGATGGGCACCTTGCCCGCGATCTCCCCCACCACGTGGGTCGCCTTCGTCTCGGCGAAACCGGTCCGCCGCTTGTGCATCACCACCAGGGGGAGCCCCAGGTACTCGGCGTACTTGCCGGCCAGTCGGGCCCGCCCCACGTCGGGCGCGACGACGGCGGCGTTGGCGAAGCGGGGGTCTCCCTTGAAGTAGTCGGCCAGCACCGGCATCGCCGTCAGCGGGTCCACCGGGATGTTGAAGAAGCCCTGGATGGCCAGGGAGTGGATGTCCACGAAGATCACCCGGTCCACCCCCATCTCCTCCAGCATCCGCACGACCACCTTGGCGCTGATCGCCTCCCGCCCCCGCGCCATCCGCTCCTGGCGGGCGTAGGGGAAGTAGGGGATGACGGCGGTCACGCTGTGGACGGAGGCCCGCCGGAAGGCGTCAATGAGCAGCAACAGTTCCATCAAGTGATCATTGACGGGGGCCGAGCAGGGCTGGATGATGAAGATGTCCTTGTGGCGGACCAGTTCTTCGATCTGCACGTGGATCTCGCTGTCGGGCAGGTGGGTGATGGTCACGTCGCCCAACTCCTGGCCCAGGTAGCGGGCGACCGCTTCGGCCAGCGGGCGGTTGGCGCTGCCGGCGAAGATGCGCATCTCGTGTTCCGTCATCGTTGGCTCCTACACTCCCAGAGGGCGATGGCCCGGCGCAGGACCCGGCGTTCGCTCTCGAAGCTCAGCATCTCCGGGGCCGTCTCCAAAGGAGCCCAGAAGGGGACGAACTGAGGCTCCGGTCTCCTCTGCCGGGCTCCCTCGGCAGGCCGCATCAGGAAATAGTGCTCGTCGCGGGTCACCATCCGGTCCCGGTGAGGGTCCACGAACTCCACCCGCTGCACCTCCAGAGCGGCCAGCACCTCCAGGGGGCCATAGCCCGTCTCCTCCATCACCTCCCGCAGCGCGGTCTCCTCGGGAGATTCCCCATCCTCGATGTGGCCCTTGGGCAACCGCACCTCACCGCTCCGAGGCCGCCTCAGCAGCAGCACCCGGCCCTGGTGGATCACCACGCCGCCGGCCGCCCGATAGTAATGCCGCTTCACCGTCCCCCTCCTCTGCACCTTGCAACCCGCAATTCGCAACTCGCAATCTAGCTACCTGACCGTTGTCACCCTCCCGCAGGCCACGCGGTGCCTGGCATAGCAATGGCTTATCGGAGGCCACCTATAACGCACTTCAGGCCGTGGAGGGAACCTGCGGGAGGGCAACCTGCAATTCGCAATCCGCAATTCGCAATTTGCAACTTGCTCCCTCACAACGCCCGGGCCACCACGTCCGCCAACTCCTCCAGGCTGAAGGGCTTCTGTACCCAATCTACGACCCCTTGGGCCCGCAGCCCTTCCATCTCCTCCCCCAGGGGATGCCCTGTCAGCACCACGATCTTCACCGAGACATCCCGCTGTCGCAGAGCCTGGAAGAGGGTCCTCCCGCCCATCTCCGGCATCACCAGGTCGCTCAGCACCAAGGCGATCTCACCGCTATGCCGGTCGAAGACCTCCAGGGCCTCCTGGCCGTTGGCCGCCTCCAGAACCCGGTAATTCAGCATCTCCAGGATCTCGACCATCGCTCGTCGGGTCGTGTCATCGTCCTCCACCACCAGGATCATCTCCCCCCTGCCCTGCTCGGGGTCCAATCCCGCCGAGGGCCCTCTACCGGGCCGGGATGTGGGCAGCGCGGGCAGGTAGAGGGCAAAGGTCGTGCCCTGACCCATCCGGCTCTCCACGTGGATGTAGCCGCCGTGCTGCTTCACAATGCCGTAAACCTGGGCCAACCCCAGCCCGGTACCCTGACCGAGGGGCTTGGTGGTGAAGAAGGGTTCGAAGATCCGGGGGAGCACGTCCGAGGGAATGCCAACTCCCGTATCCGTCACCGTCACCCGCACCCATTCGCCCGGGGGCATCTCCGGCAGCGGCGGGGGCTGCCCCGTCTCGACCTGGACCCGCTCCAGCCCGATGCGCAGGACGCCCCCCTCGGGCATCGCATCCCGGGCGTTGAAGGCCAGGTTCATAAAGACCTGCTGGAGCCGCGTTGTGTCGGCGTTGACGGTGTAGTCATCGGAGCCATAAGTCAGCTCGACTTGGATCATCTCCGGCAGAGCTCCTTGCAGCAGCTTGACCAGGTCTTGCAGGAAAGGCACGAGGGCAAGGGGCCGGGGTTCCATCACCGAGCGACGGCTGAAGTCCAGAATCTGCTGGATCAGGTCAGCAGCCCGTTCGGCCTGCTGGGCCACAGTGGTCAGATGCTCGCGGGCTTTTGGGGGGAGCTGAGGGGATTGGAGGGCCATCTGGGTGTAGAGGGTCATCACGGCCAGGATGTTGTTGAAGTCGTGGGCGATGCCGGCCGCCAGTTGCCCCACCGCCGCCAGCCGATCCTGGGTCTGAAGGCGCTGCTGGACCTCTCGCTCCCGGGTGACGTCCCGGAGCACCAGCACCCAGCCCGCCGCCTCGCTGTCGGCTTCGATGGGCTGCACCACGACTTCGAAGATCCGGCCATCCTGGGCCACCTCGTGGCAGTTCATCCCCATCGGCGGAGGGGCCAGGAGCTCCTCGAAAGGGCGCCCGCCCAGGTGGGTGAGGGGAGCGCCCGCCTGAACGTCCGCCAGCAGCGCCAGGTAGTCCTGGGCCGTCGGGTTGGCCAAGAGCAAGCGCTGTTCCGCATCCAGCAAGATCATTCCCTCGGGCACGGTGTCCATAATCTGCTGGACCTGGCGGGCCTGCTCCCGGGTTCGGGCCAGCAGCCGCAGCCGTTCGGCAGCACTCCCCAGTTGCTGCCCTACCGCTTCCACCAGGGCGATCTCCTCAGGCGTCCAGCCCCTGGGCTCTGGAGCCACGACGCTCAGCCCACCAATGCACCGTCCTTCGACCGCGATGGGGGCAACGAGGGAGGCGCGGAGGCCAAACTGGATCATCAGCGGGACGGCAGCCGCCAAGGGATCGTCCTCCGGCACTTCCAGCCAATCCTCCACCGCGATGGGGGTGATGAGCTCCAGGCCCGTCGCGCGGGCGATCTGGGCGCTGAGAGGGCCAATGGCGGGGGGAAGGCCGCGCACGCTGTGCTGATCGTCCACCCAGATGGCCCCCATCTCCAGACCCAGGGCTTGCAAAAGGTGGTCCAACGCCGCGTTCAGCAGACCTGACAGATCGGAAGCGGCAACAGCAGCGGCGATGACGGCGTTGAGGCTCCGATAGCGGGCCTCCCCCGCCCGCACCGCCTGGTGCTCCCAGGCCCGTTCCAGGGCCATCGCCGCGTGGTTAGCGATGAGGGAGAGCAGCCGCACCTCATCGGCGCTGAAATGGCGGGGCCGCACGGTGTAGACACTAAGCGTCCCGATGGTCCCCCCCTTGCCCCGCAGGGGCACTGTGATGCTGCTGACTACGCCCCGGTCCAATAGTTCCACCGGACAGGGGAAGGGACCGTCCTTCCGCACATCGAGTTCCTGGATCGGCTCCTGATGCCGGAAGGCGTGGCCTTCCCGCGAATGGACAACCTCAACACGGTAGCGGTCGTACAGGCTCGGTTCCCAGCCGGCTCCCCCCACCAACACCAGCCATCGGCCCGTGGGATCAGGCATCATCAGGGCGATGTAATCGGCTTCCAGGACGGTCTGCACCGTCTGGGCGGTGGCTTCCATCACCGCGTGCGGGTCGGTCAGGCCGACCAACGTCTGGGAGAGACGTAGCAGGGTCTCCTGCTCTTCCAGACGCTGAGCTTTGATCTGTTCGTGCAGGCGGGCTCGCTCCAGGGCGACCCCCAGGGTTTCGGCAGCGGCGTTCAGCAAGTTGAGATCGTCGGGATCGAAATGGCGTCCCTGGGGCAGCCCCAAGTTGAGCAACCCCGCGAGATCTCCTCCGCTGTATACGGGCACGGTAGCGTGGTAGTAGAGGCCCAGCGTGGCCTCCGGTGGCTTGCCCTCCAGCCGCTCGCAAGAGAGCACGTTGACCGCCTCGGTCAGTTCCCCTCGCAGGGCCATCGTCTGACACAGGCAGGTCCCCTCAAAGGCGTCCTCGGTCTGGAGCGCCGGCGGTAGGTGACGGGCTGCCGTGAGGGCGAAGGGGCGTGAGGGGTCGTCGGTGCGCACGAGGAACCAGCAGGCGGTCAGGCCCAACTGCGCGATCAGGGCCTCTATCGCCTCCCCCACGACCTCGCTGGTCGAAGCGGTGCGATTGAGCCGCTCGGCCAGCATGGCCAGGGTCCCGATCTTCCGCAGGTGGCGGTCCGCCTCACGACGCAGGCGAGTATTTTCCACGCTATTGCCCAACTGGTCACCGGCAGCAGCCAGGAAGGCCAGGTCCTCCTGGGAGAAGGCACGGTGCTGGCGGCTGCCAACGCCTAGCACACCTCGCACCTCTCCTCGGAAGCGGAGGGGGACGGCAGCGAGGAAGTGGCAGCCAGCGGCGTGCAGCGGGGGAAGGGAAAGTTCCTCGGGCCGGGCCACCGCACCCTCCAGGACGATAGGCTCACCCGTTCGGTAGATCTGACCGATGAGCCCCTCGTCGGCCGGAAGATGGGCCATCGCAGTGGCCGAAGCGGTGAACAGGCCCCGCTGGGCAGCCAGGCGAAGCAGGCGGGGGGCATCCTCCACGGGCAGGTAGATGGCCCCTGCTTCCACTTCTAGGACCGACAACAGGTGGTCCAGGGCCGTCTCCAACACCGCCTCCAGATCAGACGCCGTGACGGCGGCGGTGGCAATGGCGCTGAGGGCCTCACTCTCGGCTCGGCGGCGCTGAAGGTTGGCCTCTTGCTGCTGGTAGAGGTTGAACTTTTCGATGACCAGGGCAGCCTGGCCGGCGATGAGGTCCAGCAGCCGGGCATCGTCCTGGGTGAAGCCCTCACCCGAGCGCTTGTTGGCCACCCGAATGCCGCCCAGAACCCGGTCCTCCACCTGGAGGCGGGCGATCAGCAAGGAGCGTTCGCCCCAGATTTTGGTCAACTCGGTCGCCACCCCCTCCGTCCCGGTCGGATCGTTCACGATGAGGACCTCGTCGGTGGGGAGATGGTCCAACAACGTTGCCGCCAGGTCGGCGGGGAAGCGGCCCAAGGCCGCCTGTTCCCGAGTCATCCCGTGGGCCGGCCACTGGAGGCGGAAGTTCCCGCTGGCCTCGTCCCGCAAAACGATCGCGCATTGCTCCGCGTCCAGCAGCCGGGCGATGCGGGTCGTCAGATCGGCAAAGAGGGCCTGGCGGTCCGTGACCTCACGGATGGTGCGGGAGACCTCGGACAGCGCGTGGAGCTCGGTCAAGCGGCGCTGCAGGGATTCGGCCATCGCGTTGAAGGCCCGACCCAAGTAGGCCAGTTCATCGTTCCCCTTCACCGCAACGCGGGCGTCCAGATTCCCCCGCCCCAGGGCCTGGGCTGCGTAGGCGAGGGTGTTCAAGGGACGGATCAGCGCGATGGAAAGGTAGCGGGCGAAGACCAATTGGCCGAGGATCAGCAGGAAGGTGAAGAGCAGGATGAACAGCCCTACCTTGCGCTGCAAGGCACGGGCGGCCATCAATGTAGCAGCAACCTGAGCCTGGTAGGGGACATCCAGCTCTTTCAGATCGCCGATCAGTTCGCGAGCCAACCCATCCACTTGGGTGGCCAGGCGCGCCCTCTGGACATTGCCCACGGGCTCCGGCAGGGCCAAGATCACGTTGGCCTGAGTGCGGAACTGCCGCCATCCCCCCCGGATCTCCGCCAACAGAGCCCGGTCCACTTCCCCCTCGGCTTTGAGGGACCACAGGGTAGCGAGGGTCTCCTCCACTTTGGTCGCCAGGTCGGCAAAGCGATCACGGTCCGTCAGGTCACCGGTGATGAGGTAGTGATCCAAGATCACGACCATCTGCTGGATGGCTACCTGGGCCTCTCGAACCGCTTCCTGCCGACGGAGGTTGTACTCCACCGTCCCGATGTGGTGGCCCCCCGCCCGAAAGGCTTCATAGGCCAGCAGGCCGATACCGAGGGTAACTAGCACGCTGAGAAGCAGGCTGAGAAACAGCTTTCTGTGGAGGGTCATCGTTTTCACCTTGCCTCGACCGGTCTTGAGACAGAAACCCCGAGACCGCACCGTTGCCGGAATCCCCATCCGCCCTTCGCCCTCCAACCATAATCTTACTCAGGGGGTATCTTTTGTCAAACGGGCTGTTTGACGCAGTCCTGGCCTGTGCTATAATCAGCCGGGTACACCTGGTGCGCAACAGACAATACGGGAGGATTGCCCTATGGTCAGCCAGGAACTGTTGGAGATTCTCCGCTGTCCCGCCTGCGTCAGCGGTCCCACCCGCCGAGAGGGGCCGGACCCGGGACGGCTGGAGCTGGTGCACGACACCTGGCTCGTCTGCACGGAGCCGGGCTGCGGTCGCAAGTATCCCATCCGAGACGAGATCCCGGTGATGCTTATCGAGGAAGGGGATAAGTGGGTGGACGTGGCGGTGGAGGACCTGCCCGTTCCCCCGCCGGCGGAGTAGCCGATGGGAGGCTTCACCCGGGGATTGGCCGTCCTGGCCCTCCTGATCCTTCTGCTGGGGCTGCTCTTCCTGGCCCTGCCCGATGCCTACGAAGGGCCGATGCTCTACCAGATCAACGACGACCACGCCATCCGATTGGTGGACGGCCTGGGCGTATTGCTTTTGCTGATTGGGACGAGCTTAGCCTGGACGGCGGCCCTGCTCTGGCAGCGATGGCGAGCCCGGTAGCGGTGTGGGCATCAGACCCAGAGGCGATCCCCGCCGCTCCTGGCACCTACGCGCTGGTCTTGCGCCTAGACCGGCCTCGTCCGTTTACGGTGGGAGCGCTGGGGAGCTTCGTGTTGCAGCGGGGCCGGTACCTCTACCTGGGCAGCGCGCGGGGACCGGGAGGACTGGCAGCCCGGCTGGCCCATCACCGCCGTCCTCCGGCCCGGCCCCACTGGCACGTAGACTACCTGCGGGTGGCCGGTGCCCGCCCGGTCGCCGTGGGTTGGATGGAGGGAGCAGCCCGCCGTGAGTGCGCGTGGGCCCAGGGCGCCCTGGCCCTGCCCGGAGCCGAAGCACCTATTCCCCGCTTCGGAGCCTCTGACTGCCGTTGCCTCACTCACCTTCTCTTCCTGAGCGCCGCCGGCGAGGGAATGGAGACACCTCAGGCAGTCCTAGAAGCCCTCGCCCGGCGGCTGGGCATCTCCTTGACCTGCGTGCTCCTGTAGTCTCTTCGGCGGCCTCTCCCAGACGTCTACCGAACACCGTCCATCGCTTCGTTCCGCCAGACCGGTATGGGGCGCACCGCTGTGCGACGTGCACCCCATACGTCTGAAGGGCGGGCCGCCTGGGTTCCCCGCGGATCGCCCCTGGGGACCGGCCCCTCTCGTCGGCCTGATGCCTGGGAGGAGGAACCGAGGACTCACCGCGAGGGGATGGAGAGGGCGTAGAGGTAGTAGTCGGGCTCCGCGTACTCGACGAAAGGCTCTTGGGCCAGCAGATGGCCGATCTCCTGCTCCCGTCCTTCCGGCACGCTCAAGCGGAGCACGCCCAGCCCGGCGATCTCCCCCGTCACCTGAACGGGATAGCGGCTCAGGAGGATGGTGGCGCTGGCGTCGCTCACACCGGTCCGGAACTTCACCAGAAGAGTGCCCGGCACAAAGGCCGCCTCGGAGAGCGGCGGCGTTCTAAGGGGCAGCCGAGGAGCCGACACGGCTATTGCTGACCCCGATTGGGGGCGCGATCGTCCGGTCATCCTCCGCACCGGCAAGGCGGAAGTGGTCTGCGCTCGGCTCAAGGCCGCATAGACGTCTATCCGTCCGTAGCCGAAGACATCGTCACGCCCGGGAACCCCCAGATCCACTGCCGTCTCCTCGATGATCTGCTCCACCTGGTCGTTGGTCAGCGATGGATTGACCGACCAGATGAGGGCCGCCAGGCCAGCGACGTGGGGGGTCGCCTGGGAAGTACCCACCACCCACAGGTAGTCGCCGTAGCCTCGACCTCGCCAGTAGGTGCTCAGGATCCAGTGGTTGGGGTTGTTGTCGTTGCTGTCCGTGGGGTTCCCCCCTGGTGCTGCCACGTCCACGTAGTCACCGGTCTCGGAGTAGGAGGCGTGCTCATCCTGGTCCCCTGTTGCAGCTACCGCCAGGACGTGGGGGTAAGCGGCCGGGTAGATCACCGGGTTCCCCTTTTGATACCAGTTCCCTGCCGCCGCTACGAGGAGCACTCCCTGATTGTAGGCGTAGTTCACCGCGTCCTGGAGCGTGGAACTGCTGCTCGACCCACCTAGGCTCAGGTTAATGACGTCGGCTCCGTTGTTGGCCGCCCAGGTGATCCCGCTGGCGATGGCGGACATAGAACCCGTGCCGTCCGCGCCCAGCACCTTGACCGGCATGATCTTGGCCCCCCAGGAGACTCCGGCGATACCTCGGCTGTTGTTGCTGAGGGCGGCAGCGATGCCGGCCACGTGGGTGCCGTGGCCCTGGTCGTCCGATGGATCGCTGTCGTTGTTGATGAAGTCGTAGCCGGCAACCAGCTTCCCCTGCAAGTCAGGGTGGGTCAGATCCACACCAGTGTCCAACACAGCGATGATCACACCGTCGCTGCCGGTGTTGAGCGCCCAGCCCATAGGGGCCTCGATCTGGCGCAGGTTCCACTGGTAGCTGCTGTAGTAGGTGTCGTTGGGCGTGATCGGTTCGGGGGGTCGGAAGATGGCGGGCAGGTAGAGGGTGAAGGGGGCTGTGGCGGTTATCGCGGGCCTGGACGGGGAGAAGGAGCCCAAACGGCTACCGTCGGTAGAGAGGATCTCCGGAGGAGAAGGTGCGGGGGCTAGAGCCGACGTTCCACTCCCTGTCCAGATCATCAAGAGCAGGAAGAGTCCGCCACCAAGCAGCAACACGGCCCACGATGGTTTATCCCTGACGTTCATCATACCTCCTGTTCGATTTGTTCAGACGCTTCTGCCTCACGCTCGACGGAACGTCGCCCTCGGTCGGTGAGCACCCAGATGCGGCCTGGCCTGCCCACAGCGCAGGCTGAGGCTAGGGGACAGCCGGTACACTGGGTGTCACAGACACCGCCTACAGCCCTCAGGTAGCCCATCCGGGTTAGGTCCTGGAGCATGCCCTCCAGGAGCGCTTCGCTGATCCCCAGCCGCTGGGCCAGGGCTGGGTAGGTATGGACGCCCCCTTCGTCCAAGATATGGATCAGCTGGTGCAGCAGGTCCTCGGTCAAATTTCCCCCTTCCAACCCCCAGGTCTATCGCTCACATAGACCAACTATAGCACAGATTCCCCTCCCGCACAACGGCCCCTGCCACTCCTAGGGTTTTTCAGGAGGAAGCCCTCCCCTCCAGCGAGGTGCCGCAGTAAGCGCAGAAGAGGGCGTCGCGGGGATTGCGCTCGCCGCAGGAGGGGCAGCGCCGCCCCCGGCGCAGACGCGGGCGGGGCAGGCGCAGTCGGTCCTCCCGCTTCGCCTGCTCGATCAGGCGGGAGGCCACCTTCCGCCCCTCGGCCAGCGCCTGCTGGTATAGGGCCTTCAGTTCCTCGGTCTCCAGCTTCCGCCCGGTGGCGCACCAGTGGTAGATGGCCTGGCCGGTGGCGTAGGTGCCGGCGTAGGCGACGGCCACTTTGGGCACCAGCCCCCAGACGGGGATGAGGCCCACGAGCTGGCGGGCTACCTGCCGCCAGAGGAACCCCCCACCGACGACGGCGGCCAGGTCGGGCACCGTCTGCCGCCAGTCCGCCTCCAGCCCCATCGCCAGGGCCAGCCGGTAGGCCATCATCGCCTGGTTCTTGGTCAGCACGACGACGTCGGCCACGTTGAGGGGCAGGTCGAGGATGGGGACCACTTCGGCCAGGCCGGTGGAGAGGGCGTAGAGGGCGTTGGAGACGGCCACCTCGGCGATCAGGTCGCGGGCGTACCGCTCCCGCAGGAGGGGGAGCCGACGGGCAGCGGCCAGGGCCTTCCCCTCCAGACGGGCCAGCATCGCCGGGGCCAAGTGGCGGGAGAGGGCCTCGGGCTCCTCCAGGTCGCAGAAGAGGGTGACCTCGGCCGGCCACTCCCCCACGGCCGTCGGAGGGGCGCAGACGAGGAGGGGAGGCCGGCGTCGTCCCGGCCATCGCCGGCTCAGCAACTCCGTCAGGAGGGCGGCGACGGCCACCTCGGCGTTGTGGGGGAGGAGGAGGATCAGGTCGGCGGAGGCCAGCCGGTCGGCCAGGTCGGGGAGAGTGGGCTCGTAGAGAACGACGGCCGGCGCAGGCGGCGGGAGGCCCGGACTGGCATCGGGAGGGGAGAGGAGGGCCTCCCGGGCCGGCCCCGGCGCGGCCACCAGCGCGATCTGCACCGGCTGCTCCGCCTCCCGCCGGATGGCGTTGAGGTCCACCTCGCGGAGGGTGTTGAAGAGATCGGTTAGCAGCGTCCAGGGGGGCATAGTGGCCTCCTTGTCTGTGGTCGCTTGGTCCGCAGTCCTTAGTCCTCAGTCCTCAGTCCTCGGTCCTCGGTCCTTCCCCTTGGTCGGGTGGTCACGTGGTCGCTTGGTCGCGTGGTCAGGTGGTCGGATGGTCCTTGGTCCTTGCCCCTTGCCCCCTGCCCATCGCCCCTCGGCCCTCGGTCCTCAGTGCCTCAGCCCTCAGTCCGCCGCTAGGCCGCTAAGCCGCCAGGTCGCTACGCCGCAAGCCGCTACGCTCGGTCCTCGGCCCTCAGTGCCTCAGCCCTCGGTCCGCCGCTAGGCCGCTAGGCCCCGTAGCTCAGGCTCCCGTGTTCCGGCTGACGCCGGTCTCCTCAGCATAAGCTCAGGTGCTCTCTGTCAGGCGATCTGCTAGGGCGATGAAGTCTTCCTCTCGCCAGAGGTGCCCGCTGCCCAGGGGCCATTCGCCCCGCAACGCCTCGCGCCAGCGGGCCGGGATCGCCTTGAGCCCGTAAGCCGCCCCTGCCAACGCCCCCACCACCGCCCCCGCCGTGTCCGCATCCCGACCCAGGTTGACCACCTGGACGACGGCCTCCTCGAAGCTGTCGGTGGTCACCAGCCCCCAGACGGCGCTCTCCAAGGTGTGGCGCACCCAGCCGCTGTTGACCAGTTCCTCCCGCCGACGGGCCGGCGCGGCCTCGATCACGGCCCGCAGAGGCGGCGGCACCTCGGCATCGTCCAGGGCCTGGGCCACCGCCTGAGCCGGCGAGGCGCCCCGCAACAGGTGGTAGATGGCCGCGTTGACGAAAGCGCTGCCGGCCAGACACTCCGGGTGAGGGTGCGTCACCCGGCTCTGGAGGCGGCTGTCGGCCAGGAGCTCGAATCATCCTCGATCCTCCAGCAGCAGATCGGCCACCGTGCGTCTACCCCGAACCTTGGCAACAGGAGTGATAGGAGTAAGCTTGTGCCCACTCCAGGCCACCAGTCCTGTTTGGATCAGCGCCCGCATACGGGCTTCCAACGGAAGATGCGACGGCACGAGGAGCCCAATGGGCTCTCCCTGCTCGGTGATCACGATGGTTTCCCCTGCTTTGACCAACTGCAAGTAACGGTTCAGGTGGGTTTGCAACTCTCGGACTCCCACGGTTGTCTGAGTCATCATTCACCTCTCCTTCCCAGCTTCTACCTCCGACCAACGCAGCACCATCTGGCGCTGCTGCCAGGTCTCCGGCGACCGTTTCCAGCCGTCGGGCGTGCCTTGGCGCAGCCGGGCGATCTCTGCCAACGCCTCCTCACCGCTCATCCCGTGCCGCACCAGGTAGCACCCTACCACCGTCCCCGTTCGGCCCGTTCCGCCCCAGCAGTGGACGTAGACGATGTGCCCCGCCTCGATGGCCTCGTCTATGGTGTCCAGGATCCGCTCCATCTCCTCCGGGCTTGGCGTCCCCAGGTCCCGGATGGGCATCCGCCGATGCTCTACCGAGAGACCCATCGCCTGGGCTTCTTCCCGGAGGAAGGGGAGATAGGGTTTCAGCTCGCCCGGCTCCGTGAGGTCCAGGAAGAAGGTCACGCCGGCCTCCAACATCCGCCGCACCTTCCGGCGGGCCTGGGTCTCCTCCTTCGCGCCGGGGTACTCGCCGGCCAGCAACCGACCAGGGCGCACCCAGTAGGAGTCGGGAATGGGCCTCATCGGAGCACGCCTCCCAGCCACTCCAGGTAGCGCCGGTCCCCCTCGACCACGGGCAGCGCCAGGATCTCCGGCACTTCGTAGGTGTGAAGTTCGCGGATGGCGGTCTCCAGTTCGGGGTAGAGGTCCCGCCGGCTCTTGATGAGGCAGAGCCACTCCTGGGCCGTCTCGATCTCCCCCTCCCACCAGTAGGTGCTGGTGATGGGGCCGAGCACCTGGACGCAGCCGGCCAGCCGCCTCTCCACCAGCGCCCGGGCGATCCGCCGGGCCTCCTCCTCCGTCTCCGTCGTGGTCATCACCTGGATGTACTCTTTCATCGTCCTTCTCCTCCTACTCTCCCGCAGGTCACCGGTCTTAACCTGCAGGAGGGTGAACCGTTACATCTCGGGTTCACCCGCCGAAGGCCAGGGCCCACACCGCGTTGACCAGGGCGTGGGTGATCGCCGAGGCGGTCACCTTGCGCGTGCGCTGCCAGACCCACCCGTAGGCCAGGCCGGCCAGCGTCGCCATCACCGCGTAGGCCCCGTTGGGCACCGGGAAGCCGGCGGTCGCGTTGTTCAAGTGGGCCAAGCCGAAGATCACGGCCGCCAGGGGCAGCGCCGGCCCGGCCGAGAGCCGGTGGGCCAGCACGTTCTGGATGACGCCCCGGAAGAGGACCTCTTCGGGCAGGGCGACCAGCAGGTAGCCGCCCAGCAGCCCCAGCACCGTCGGCCCCACGCCGGGCCAGTTCAGGCCCGGCTGCAGGAAGCCCCAGGCCAGCCCCACAGGGATGCCCACCAGGGCGAAGGCTCCCAGACCGATCATCGCGCTGCGCAGCTCCTCCCGCCCCAAGCGGTAGGTGAAGCCCACCGAGGGGAGCGGGGCCTGCACGGTGAAGAGGTAGAGGGCCAGCGCCACCCCGGTCAGCTTCTCCAGGGGGATCGCCAGGCCGGGGACGAGGGGCACCGACAGGTCGGGAAGGGCGACCGCCTGGAGGAGCGGCGAGATGGCCGCCGACCGCCAGGGGAGCAGGAAAAGGTCCGGCTCCAGCGGGAGCCAGAGGGCCAGGGCTGCCAACAGGTACCCCAAGTGGGGCCTATCCCGCCGCAGGAAGCGCAGTAGGAGGACGGGCAGGGCGATGTAGAGCCCGAACCGCGCCAGGTCTCCGATGGCGGGGGCGAAGCGCACCGCCACCAGGTAGGGGAGCAGGTAGAGCAGGGCCGTCCCGTCGCCTACCCGCTGCCGTGCCCGCCGGAGGGCGGCCAGCCAGGGGGGCACCGCGTGGCCCAGGTAGAGGCCCAGGATCAGCCAGGCTGCCGCCGTAGGCATCGTCCCCTCCCTTCGGCTATCCGGCCTGCGCCGTCGGCTCCTCCCCCATCGGCGTGGGGTCGTAGCCGGGGAGGGCGGCGATGGCCTGCCGGAAGCGGTCGTCGTGGAGCAGGTCCAGGAGCGGGGCCAGCAACCCGCCCGCCCTGGCCTCCTCGTAGAAGGTCCGGGGGATCACCAGGTCGTACCGCTCCCAGGCTACCGGCACGAAGTCCAGCCCCAGGGCCTGGGCGGCGGCCCGGATGCCCAGGCCGCAGTCGGCGACACCGCTGGCGACGGCGACGGCGACGGCCAGGTGGGTGATCTCTTCCCGCCGGTAGCCCCGCACCTGCTCCGGCGCGATCCCCAGCCGCTCCAGGTGGTAGTCCAGCAGCACCCGGGTGCCGGCCCCCCGCTGCCGGTTGACGAAGCGGACCTCGGGGCGGGCCAGGTCGGCCAGGCCGGTGATCCCCAGGGGGTTGCCCGGCGCGACGATCAGCCCCTGCTCCCGCCGCACCAGGGTGACGAGGACGACGGGCAGGTCGGGGAGGTAGCGCCGGACGTAGGGCCAGTTGTACTCGCCGCTCTCCGGGTCCAGCAGGTGGGAGCCGGCCAGGTGGCACTCCCCCCGGCGCAGGGCGATGAGCCCTCCCAGGCTACCGGCGTTGGCGCTGGAGAGGCGGAGGCCCGGCGACCGCTCCGCCAGGTGCTGGGCCAGCAGGTCCAGGGACAGGTCGTGGCTGCCGATGGCGACGATGGTCCGCTCCACGGTGTCGGGCGGGACGTAGAGCTCCACCGTCACCGGGTCGCCGGCGTTCAGCCCCTCGGAGAAGCGGGGGATGCGGACGATGCCGTCGGCCCGGACGAGGGAGGTGATGACGCCGGCCCCTCGCGCCAGGGGGGCAGCGACGACCCGATCCCCCACCCGTCCCACGGCCACCCGCAGGTACTCCTCGTCCCCCATCGGCGAGAGGACCTTGCGGGTGATGGTGGCCTGGAGGGAGGGCTTGCGGGGCGGCGGCTGCCCCAGCCAGCGGGCCAGGAGGGGCTGGACGAAGATCTCGCCGGTCAGCGCAGCCGAGGCGGGATAGCCCGGCACCCCGATGATCGGAACGGTGCGGGCAGGCTCCGTGTCCTCCTCCGGCAGGGCGATGGTCCCCAGGATGACGGGGTGGCCGGGCCGGACGGCGATGCCGTGGACGAGGAGCTGTCCCAGGGAGGCGACGACGCGGGCGGTGTAGTCCCGGCTGCCGGCCGAGGAGCCGGCGTTGACCAGCACCAGGTCGTGGTCCCGGGCCGCTTCCAGCACGGCCCGACGGATCACGGCCTCGTCGTCGGGAACGATGGGCCAGCGGGTTGCCTCACCCCCCCACTCGGTCACTTGAGCGGCCAGGACCAGGCTGTTGTACTCGATCACCTGGCCGGGCCGAGGCTCCGTTCCGGCAGGGACCAGTTCGTTGCCCGTGGGGATGATGGCGACGCGGGGTTTCCGTCGCACGAGGACGGTGGTGTGGCCACAGCCGGCGATGGCCCCCAGGTCCACAGGGCGCAACCGGTGGTTGGCCGGTAGCACCAGTTCGGTGACGACCATGTCCTCGCCCACAGGCCGGACGTGCTGCCAGGGGGCAACGGCAGCCCTGATCTCGATGAAGGCGGCCCCTTCGTCGCTGGTCAGCGGCTCGCCCTGGGCGTCCAGGTGCTGGACGTGCTCGATCATCACCACGGCGTCGGCCCAGGGGGGGAGGGGCTGGCCGGTGTTGACGGGCTGGGCCGGGGGAAGGGATGAAGGAGTTGGATGGTCGGGTGACCGGGCGGGCGCTTCCTGGGGCGCATCGTCGGGGGAGACCAGGGCCAGGCGGACGGGGCGCGTCTCCGTGGCCCCGGCCGTATCGCGGGCCCGGAGCGCGTAGCCGTCCATCGCGGCGGCGTGGAAGTGGGGGGAGGAGATGCGGGCCCAGACAGGCGCCGCCGTCACCCGGCCCAGTGCCTCGGGCAGGGGCACCTCCTCGCCGGAGAAGGGCCGGTCCAGGCCGGCCTGAGCCAGCGCCTCCTCGAAGCGACGCCAGGCCTCTTCCAGGGGGATGTCCTTGAGGTAGACATTGCGTCGCGCCATATGCCTCCTTACTTCTCTTGCTTGTGCTTTCTGGAAAGGTCTTGTAAAATACTGCGGGTGGAGATGTCGGATTTCCGGGAAGAAGCCCTATGCGAACCTCTCCCTTGGCTTGCTCTGCTCGCCTCGGTCGCAGCGGCTGAGTTCGAGGCCGTTAGGCGGTTATCTTCCTGGCGAACAAGGAGTCAAGCGATGGAAACGTGGAGGGAATGGATTGTCTCGAATCCCTCGGTGATGATGGGCAAACCGGTGATCGTCGGAACCCGGATCACGGTGGAACTCATTCTAGAAAAGCTGGCCGCCGGTGAGACGGTAGACGATCTGCTGGAAGCACATCCCCGGCTGACACGGGAGGCGATTCAAGCGGCACTGGCCTTTGCAGCCGAGGCATTGCGAGCCGACGTAGTGTATCCCGTAGAGGTGCCGGCGTGAAGGTCTTGGCCGATGAAGGTGTAGATCGTCCCATCGTGGAACGGCTGCGCCAAAGCGGCCATCAGGTATGGTATGTTGCCGAAATGGAGCCAGGGATTTCTGACGATGTCGTCCTGGACCTGGCGAATCGGGAAAGGGCTATATTGCTCACGGCGGACAAGGACTTTGGTGAACTGGTGTTTCGCCAAGGACGGATGACAAGAGGGGTCATTCTCATTCGGTTGGCCGGCATCTCCTCGGCCCGCAAGGCGGAGATCGTGGCCTCCGCCTTGGCCGCGCACGGCGGCGAGATGGAACAGGCATTCACGGTGATTACTCCAGGAGCTGTGCGCATCCGACATCGCGTGACCAAATGGGAAAAAGACGACACCACCTAACGTAACATTTGCGCAATCAGACGCGGAAGCGCGAAAAACAGCCTTTGCCGGCGAGATTTTCCGGGGCCTGGCGGGGCGGTGCTGAGAGGCAGACGAAGCACCTTATCACATCGCCGAGGGCGATCACCTGATTTGGCTGGATGATGGCGAGGCTATCAAAATCATCCCTGTGCCTACCGACCCCATCCGCGCTCTGCGAGGTTGTGGACGAGAGGAACAACTGGTGCAACGATTGCCACAGGCCCGCCACAAGAGCTATCCGTCTGCCTCCCCTTCGGAAGCACCCTGACCTTGGTTGCCCCCCAGTACTCCCATCACACTTTGTCGCCAAACCAGATACTCCTCCAGGTTCCGATAAGGCACTACGGAGTCAATCGCCCGGGCCATATCGGGTGTGAGATAGTTCATCCAATAATCGTCGAACACGGCCTCTCCGTAGGGTGCAAAAGGACCTTCACCTGAGACTAGGGCGTCAATGCGCTTGACGGAGCCGATGTTCCGAGTATTTCCACTTCCCGGTCGGTCGCTGGCGATACGCCACTTCTCCTGGAGCAGGAAGGTGAAGTCACGAATTACAGAGACGATGTCCTGCAATTCCTCCAGCGAGTACACACGCCGCTCATCTATAAGCTCTTGCTGACGGCTGTAAATGATACCCAGAACGAAATGGCAAGCGTATTCCGCGTAGGGGAACATGATGTTCTTGGTAGAATCCCGTTGCCGGAAATAACCGGTGAATGCGCCGAGGGTAAAACCGCTTACGGTGTTGACGCCGGTACGGTAGGTCGTCTTCAGGTCCAGGGCGATCTTGGTGCCATCCGAAGCGATCAGGCTGATGTCAGGATAGTAAGTCTGATGTTTGCTCAGCACCATCCGATAACCGTGTTCCAGGGCAAACCGGGAGATCACAGGAAAGAGCATCAACTCGATGATTTTGGAGACCACCTTGGTATCCACCGAGATGGTATAGATGTTCCGATAGACGTCAATGAACCCCTTGACCACCCAGTCGCCGGTATCTGTGGTCAGCCGACGTTGGAACTCCTGAAAGTAGTCCGTTATTTCCCCACGGAATTTCTCGGCAACGGTCATCGCTACATCCCCATGAGGAGGATTTCCTGGGACTTGGCGTTGGTGGAGAGCACGTACTTGTACCGCCCGAAGCGCTCTACGCGCACCTCTCGTTTGTACCGACGCAGCATCGAGACCAGTTCGGACTCTGAGGGGATGCCATCGCTCCGATACGAGACCACTAAGATGCTCTCGCGGAAGCGGCGAAAGAGACGGTCGAAAGCCCCGTAGATGGCTTTCCGATTCGTCCAGGGAGAAGGGCGAGGTTTCAGCCGCCGATGCTTGGAGTGGTAGTCTATCTCCTCACCCCACTGGTCGTAAAAGGTGAGCCCTTCAAGGAAATGGTAGAAAGCGTAGTAGTCCACCCCTACCCCCTTCCGAGAGAGATAAGGCGGGTCTATGTAGACCAAATCGTACTGTCCTGGAACCTGGAGGGCGTCAAAGTTCAACGCCCGATTGGGCTGACCGTTGTCGAAGACAGCCTGGTTGGCCTCCTCGACGAAAGCCCGGAACCACGCCTCGAAGGGCCGATCCCAACTGGCCTTGTTCCCAAACGAGCGCTCCACCTCGGCGAAACGCAGGTAGAGGTTCTTGCGATGAAAGAGGTTGAAGGGGCGCTTGACGATGCAGGCCTGAGCCAGGGCAAAGAAGGCCAAGGCGAACTTGTAAGGGTCCTCCAGCCGGCGGATGTTGGTGATCGTCTGGTCAATCCAGGCGTTCTCCTCGTCGGTGAAGTAGATGTCGGCGAAGGTCTCCTGAACGAAGTGGGGATAGCGAATGTCGGGGTGTCGGGTTAGCAGCCACTCCACCTCCCCAGGCGAGAGGCGCACGTGGCTGTTCTCGATCAGGGCCAGGCCGATGTAGTAATTGAAGCGAAGCAGATCGTTGTACGTCACGGCCTTGCCAGCTTGCTTCAGCCGATAGGCCACGGCGCCAGTGCCGCCAAAGGCGTCCAGGCAGGTGGTGAACTCTAAGGAAGCAATCTGCTCCCATATCCATTCCGCCAGGCGGGCCTTGCTTCCCTGATAGCGGGTGGAGGGAAACCGGGCGACCAGGTTGGGAAAGAGGGCCAACTGGGTCATTAACCCCTCCCGCGCTCCCCCAATAGGACGTGGTAGCGGTTGTCCTCGTAGACGGTCCGCACCGACGGAAGCAGGCGGGCCATCAGCCGGTCGTAACGCAGGAACTTGTTGGCCACGACGTAGAGCCGGCCCCGCCGGTCCAGCAGCCGGGCCCCGTCCACGACGAACTGACAGCCCACCTCGTAGGCCACCCCTACCCCCTGATGAAAGGGCGGGTTGGTGACGACCACGTCGAAACGCTCTTTCCGAGGCCCCTCTTTCAGGAAAACGGAGGCTATGTCGGAGAGGAGCAGCCGCACACCCTCGACGCCGTTGGCTTCCAGCGTCCGGCGGGCCGCCTCGATGGCCCGCACGTCGGCGTCCACCATCGTCACCTGGCCCCCCCGCCAGGCGGCCACCAGCCCCACCAGCCCCGTCCCACAGCCCAGGTCCAACACCCGCTCGCCGGGCCGGACCTCCATCGCTTCGATGAGGGCTGCCGTCCCCTCGTCCAGCCGGTCCCAGGCGAAGAGCCCTGGCTTGCTGACCAGGGTGGCCTGTCGCCCGGCCACCTCGACGGTGCGGGTGACGTAGCCCGGCTCCGGCAGCGGCACCTCTAGCCCCTCGGGCTTGCGGGCCATCGCCACGTGGTAGCCCTTCTTCCGGTGGATGACGCCGGCCTTCCCGAAGCACGCCTCGGCGTGGAGGATGGCGGGCCGAATGCCCGCGTCCCGGTGGGCGACGAAGTAGAACCGTCCCCCCGGCCGGAGCACGGCGGCCGCCCCCTGGATGAAGGCCCCGATCACCGCCCGGCCCCGAGGCAGATGGCTCACCACCACGTCGAAGGCGTTGGGGGAGAGCCCTAGCACCCCATCCCCCAGCCGGACTTCGGCGTTGGTCACGCCGTTGAGGGCCAGCGTCCGACGGGCCGTCTCCACGGCGGCCACGTTGCAGTCCACCAGCGTCACCCGGCCCTCGGGGGCCATCAGGGCCGCCGCCAGCCCCAGCACGCCCGTCCCACAGCCCAGGTCCAGCACCTGAGCGTCCGGCTCCAGGTCCAGCACCTCGATGAGGGCCGCCGTCCCCGGATTGACCGCCTCCCAGGACCAGACGCCCGGCTTGCCGGCAACGATCAGCCGGGGGGGCAGGGAGGAGGGGGGGGCGACGCCCCTTCGCCGGGGGGTGAAGGTGACGGTGCGAAAGGTGTAGTAGTCGGGGACGGGGTGGGGTCCCTTGGGCCGCCGGACCGGCCCGGTCCGGGCCCCCGACCGGTCACCCGGTTTCAGCTCATCCCTCCGGGCCGATTCCCTCCTCGCTCTCTGGGAGATGAGAAACTTCTCTGACACCTTTCCCTCTCCAGGTTACGTGCTCTTCGCCACCGATGGGAAGCTGCAGATCCTGACGCTGGACGGCCGGCCGGTGAAAGAGTACGCCCTGGCCTCCGAAGCCCGCGTGCTCACCAGCCCGGTGATTCACGACGGCGTCATCTACGTGTTGCAGGAAGATGCCACCCTGAACATCATCGAGAACAGCGGCCTCACCGGCTACGGGAACGCCATCTGGCCCCGCTACCGCCACGACAACGCCGGCACCGCCGCGTTGGACGGCCATCACCCAGGCCCCATCTCCCCGACGCCCGCCGTCCCCACGGCTTCCCCCTCGCCGGAAGCCTCCACCGGTCAACGCGGCCCCAAGGGTGCCTTCATCGCTTTCCATCTGGAGGTCAGCCGGGGGCCGCGCATCAAGGCCCTGTGGCCCAAGCTGGAGCAGTTCATGCAACTGGCCGACCGGTACGGCGTCAAGGTCACCTTGCAGTTCTCCTGGCCCTGGGCCGATTACGTCTACAAGAGCGGCTTGCTGGACACCGTCCACGCTTGGGAGGCCAACGGCCATGAGATCGCCCTGCATCACCACGGCCCGACGCACAAGTTCTTCGACGGCTACACCAACGCCCCCCAGTCGGTGCGCACCGACGGCTGGTACGCCACCGACTACGGCTACCTGGGCGATATGAGCGCTCTGATGGACTTCCTGGCCCCCCTCTCCCAGAAGGGCATCACCTCGGCGGGCATGTCCGATGAGGAGACCGACTGGCCGGAGGGCGTGCTCTACTTCGCCACCGACTCCGGCGAGACGCCCTCCAAGGACGATCTGCTCAGCCGCCCGGTGGAGACCACCCACAACGGCCATCCGGTGGTGGAGGTCTACAACGCCGGCTACCTGATCGGCCACCTGGGCGACGCGGCGGTGGACCTCTCCGACGTGGAGCAGGCCCTGCAGACGGCTGCACCCGACGAATACCTGGGCCTCGTCTTCAACGATGAAACCATCGAGCAGGACTTTGCCCGGATCGAGCCGCTCTTCCAGGTGCTGCAACGGTATGGCGTGTCCGTGGAGACGGTCAGCGCTCTGATGGCAGCACGCGCCGGTCAATGAAGGTCAACGGACACTCGCAGAAAGGGCGCTATCAGCCCTCGTGCAGGACGACCTCGACCTCCTCGCCGGCCGGAATCCCCGTGGCGTCCAGGGGAACCCGGACGACGCCATCGGCCCGCACGAGGGTGAAGATGAGGTTGCTCTTGCCGAAGATGGGGTCGGCCCAGAGCTCTCCTTCCCGCTCCACCAGCCGGACCTGGACGTAGTCCTCCCGTCCAGCGACGGAGGAGAGGTTGCGCAATAAGCGGGCCTTCACCCGGCGCTTCTCCGGCGGCGTCGTCCCTTGCAGCCGCCACAGTGCGGGTGTCACCACCAACTCGAAGGCCACCATCGCCGAGACGGGGTTGCCGGGCAGCCCGAAGACCGGCTTCCCGTCGCAAAGGGCCAGGATGGTCGGCTTGCCGGGCCGGATGCTGAGCCCGTGGACCAGGACGCCGGGAGCCCCCAGCCGGTTGATCACCTCCGAGGTCATGTCCCGCACGCTGACGGAACTGCCCGCCGAGAGGACCAGCATGTCGGCCTGGGCCAGCCCCTGCCGGGCCCGCTCCAGCAGGGCCTCGAAGTCGTCGGGGACGATGCCCATCAGGCGGGGGATGCCACCGGCCCGCCGGACCATCGCTTCGGCGGTGTAGCTGTTGATGTCCCGCACCTGGCCGGGGCCCGGTTCCCGGTCGGGGGGGACGACTTCGTCGCCGGTGGCGATGATGGCGACCACGGGACGGCGGGCGACGGCCACCTGGGTGATGCCGACACCCAGGAGCCCTCCCACGTCCTGGGGACGCAGCCGGTGACCGGCGGGGAGGATCTCCTCGCCGGCCTGCACGTCTTCGCCCACCTGGATAACGTTCTCGCCGACGGCGACGGCCCGCAAGACCTCCAGCGTTCGCTCGTCCAGCCGGTGGGTGCGCTCGACCATCACCACAGCGTCGGCCCCCTCAGGGATCATCCCGCCGGTGTGGACGATGGCCGCTTGTCCTCGGCCAACGGTCAGCGTGGCCCTCTGGCCCATCGGCACCTCGCCGACGATGGTCAGGTAGGCGGGGAGGCCCTCGCTGGCCCCCACGGTGTCGGCTGCGCGGACGGCATAGCCGTCCACGGTGCTGCGGGGAAAGGCGGGCAGGGAGATGGGGGAGCGCACCGGCCCCGCCGTCACCCGGCCCAACGCTTCCGCCGTGGGGACCATCTCCGACTGGACGGCAACAGTCCACCGCCGAAAAAGGGTCTCCAAAGCCTGGGCTGGAGGCATCACGTTGAAGAACTCGGTCATTTTAGTCCTCAGTCCTCAGTCCTCAGTCCTCAGTCCTCAGTCCTCAGTCCTCGGTCCTCGGTCCTTCTTCCCTCGGTGCCTCATCCCTCATCGCCTCATCCCTCAGCCCCTCACCCCCCGGTGCCCCATCCCCCAGCGCCTCTTCCCCCCCTCCGAGGGACACCGCCGCTCCCTCGGTCACCATCGGCTCCCCTGGGAAGGGGGGCATGTCCAGCAACCGGTAATAGACGTACTCGACCAGGATGCGGAGGGTGGCGACGATAGGAGCGGCCAGGAGGATACCCAGGATGCCGGCCACCTGGGAGCCGGCCAGCACGGCGATGAGGACGACCAGGGGATGCAGGTTCAGGCTGCTGCCGATGATGCGGGGTACCAAGATGGTGTTCTCCAGTTGCTGGATGGCCACGTTCACCCCGATGACCAAGACGGTGAACCAGAGGTTGCTGAGGGGGAGCCAGGTGGAGCCCTCGAAGAGGGCCAGCAGCACCGCCGGGATGGAGGCGATGAGCGGCCCCAGGTTGGGGATAAACTCCAGCACGCCGAAGAGCAGACCGACGAGCCAGGCTTTGGGCAGGCCGATGAGGCTCATCGTGATCCCCACCACCAGGCCCATCGTGACGCAGAGGATCAACTGACCACGCAGGAAGGCGTTCCAGGTGGCGGCGATCTGCTCCATCAAGCGCCGGTAGTCGGCGCGGGCCTCAGGGGGCACGACCTCCTCAGCCCACCGGGTCAGGTGAGGGGCATCCTTGACCATGTAGAACGAGGCGACGAGGACGAAGATGGACCACAACAGAGCCGAGGCGACGTTGGAGACGATGGAAACGGTCTGTTGGGCCGCCGTGGAGACGAGCCCTTCCAAGGAGCCCTGAATCTGCCGGTAGCCCGTGGTCAGGTCCAGTTGGAACTCGCCGACGACCAGGGGCTGCTCCAACTGCTCGCCGAAGCGGGCGACCAGGTCGGGGAAGTCGCCGGCAAAACCCTGAACGGCAGCGATGAAAGGCGGGATGAGCAGAGCCGGTCCCACGGCGATGAGGGCCAGGAGGGCCAGGTAGATGAGGGTGGCCGCCGCCGTCCGGGGAATGCGCAGGAGCCGCCGCAGCCCCTCCACGATGGGGTTGAGGATATAGGCCAGGATCATCGCGATGATGAGGGGAGCCAGCAGCGCCCGCAGTCGGTTCAAGGCCAGGAAGATGAGCACCGCCGCGCTCACGACGACGATCCGTTTGGTTCCCGTGCTCCAACGTCGTTCCATACGCCCACCTCCACACTAAACGTACAGAGCCGATCCGCGAATGTCCTCCCGTGTTCACCCTCCCGCAGGTTAGGCGCGTTTCCAACGTGAAACCGTGTTTCAGATAGCCCATCGGGGCTGAAAAGGCTCCTAAACGTACAGAGCCGATCCGCGAAACTCTTCCTCGCCCTACCCGTGAGGTGTAACAAGAGATACCAGGTGCTCCACCAGCCACTCTCGGCTGCGGCGGATCACCTCGGCCTCCCAGTCCAGCCGGTTGTAGGTATGATCGGCTCCGGGGATGATGCGGACTTGAGCCCGCTGCCCCATCCGCCGGGCGTAGGCGTGGGCCTCGCTGACGGGCACCGACTCGTCGGCATCACCGTGGAGGATGAGGGCCGGCCCCGAGTAGCGGGCCGCTGCCCCCAGCGGGTCCAGGTCGGGGAGCTCGCGGATGAAGCCCATCCCCAGCTTCCATCCGCCCAGGTCCACCCAGCCCTGGCGCTGCATCTGTTCGGCGGCCCCGGGAGGAGCCAGAGCGGTCAGCACTTCCAGCAGGTGTCCTACAGCCGACCAGAGGACAAGGGCCTTCACCCGGTCGTCGTCCCCGGCCACCAGGGCAGCGACGCATCCACCCAGGCTGATGCCCAGCAGCCCCAGCCGGTCGGCGTCCACCGCAGGATGGGCGGCCAGGAAGTCCAGCGCAGCCCTGGCGTCGGAGACCTCACCGCTCACGGTCACGTCCTCGAAGTCGCCCTCGCTCTCGCCGGAGCCCCGGAAGTCAAAGCGGAGGGCGGCGATGCCGTGGGCTGCCAGGTCGCGGGCCGTCTTGACGAAGAGGCGGTGGGGCTCGAAGCGATCGCCGGTGAAGCCGTGGAGCATCGCCACGGCGGGGAAGGGGCCGACGCCGTCGGGCCGATGGAGCATCCCGTAGAGGCGTTGGCCGGCATTGGTGAAGGTGATCATCTCTTCAACCATCGCGTTGCTCCTGGAGGTGGGATGGCCGGGAAGCCCAAAGTGCGAAGGCGCAAAAGGGGGCCTAAGAGGCCTCCTCGGGCGGGCCGGCGATGCCCAGGGCGAAGGCGTCGGGATCAAGCCAGCGGCGGACCACCTGTTGGATCTCCTCGGCGGTGATGGCGCGGATGAGGTCGGGGTAGCGGCGCAGGTAGTCCAGCCCCAGCCCGTAGCGCTCCATCTCGATCAACGCTCCGGCCACGCCCTCGTTGGTCTCCAGCCGCAGGGGGAGGGAGCCGGTGATGTAGGCTTTGTTGTCCTCTAGCTCCTCTGCAGGGATCGGCTCATCGCGCATCCGCCGGATCTCCTGTCGGATGCTTTCGACGGTTCGCCGGACGTTGGTGGGGTGGACCCCGGCGATCACCCGCCAAGGCCCCGGCCCCATCCCGCCGTCCAGCCGGCTGAAGGCGTAGTAGGCCAACCCCTGCTCGTCGCGCACGTTGCGCCCCAGCCGCCCGTACATCCCGAAGACGCCGAAGATGGTGTTGGCCAACGAGGCCGTCAGGAAGTCGGGGTGGGTGCGGGGCGGGCCGGGGACGCCCAGCACGATGTCGCTCTGGACCTTGCCGGGCATCGGGACCACCTTGCGCCGGACCTCGGTGGGAGGCGGGGCCTCGGGCAGCCCATCCCGCCGGAACCCACCTCCCTCCCAGTCGCCGAAGGCCGCCTCGATCTGAGACCGCACCGTCTCGGCCTGGACCGCCCCCACCACGGCCACGATCATCCCCCGAGGGCCGTACCCCTCCCGATAGAAGCGGACCAGGTCCTCTCGCCGGAGGCGCTGGATCGTCTCCGGGTAGCCCCGGGCGCTGCGGCTGTAGGGGTGGTCAGGGGGGTAAGCGACCTCCTGGAAGGCGAGGGCGGCCATCGCCTGGGTGTTGTTGGCCCGCTCCGCCAGGGCCGTCAGGATCTCGCCGCGCACCTTCTCCACCTGCTCCTCGGGGAAGGTGGGATGGCGCACCAGGTCGGCCAGCACGTCCAGGATGCGGGGGAGGTCCTCGGCCAAGCTCTTGCCGACGAAGTGGGTGACGTGGCCCCCGCCGGCCACGTGGATCGCCGCGCCGATGGACTCCACCTCTTCGTAGATCTGCTCGAAGCTGCGGCGTTCCGTCCCCCGGTCCAGGCAGGCCGCCGTGAAAGCGGCCAGCCCGGCCTGCTCGGCGGGCTCGTCTACGGCCCCCACCAGCAGGGAGCCGGTGATCACCACGGAGGGGCTGGTGTCATTCTCGCGGACCAGCAGGACGATTCCGTTCTCCAGTTCGTAGCGGGCCACGTTCTCCGGCCCCGGTAGCGAGCGCCAGCTATCGGCCATCGTCCCTCCTCTCCTCTGGTACGTACCAGCCCACGATCAGGTTGCGCCGGTCGAAGTAGGTCTGGGCAACCCGCCGGACGTCCTCGGCGGTCACTTGGGCCAAGCGGTCCAGGTAGGTGAAGAACCACTCGTAGGAATCCATCATCTCGGCGAACCCCAACCAGCGGGCCTGACTGGTGACGCTCTCGCTGGAGTAGGCGAATTGGGCACGGGCCTGCTTGAGCGCTTTGGCGAACTCCTCCTCGGAGATGGGCTCTTGCTTCACCCGCTCGATCTCGGCCCAGATGGCCGCCTCCACCTCCTCGGGCGTGTGGCCCGTCCGCACCGTCGCCCCGTAGCCGCCCAGGTAGGGGTCCAGCGTCGGCGTGATGCCCCCGTAGACGGCGGTGGCCAGCTCCCCCTCCACCAGCCTCCGGTAGAGGCGGGTGGTGTGGTTGGTCGTGGTCCCCCCCATCCCCAGGCCACCACTCCCCACCATCACTGCGTCCAGCACGATCATCGGGAAGTAGTCGGGGTCCAGGGCGCGGGGAGCGCGGATGGAGAGGTCCACGTAGGCGGTGGTGCCCTCACCCTGGAGGATCACCCGGCGCTCCCCGTCGGGGGGCGGCTCCTCCCGCCGGGGGGGCGGGGGCACTGGGCCGGGAGGGATGGAGCCGAAGAGGGCCTCGATCTGCCCCAGCATTGCCTCGCCGTCGAAGTCCCCCACCGCCACGGCCACGGCGTTGTTGGGCACGTAGTAAGCGCGGTAGTGCCGGTAGAGATCGTCGCGGCTCATCGTCTTCAGGTCGGCCATATCGCCGATCACCATATGGTGGTAGGGGTGCACCCGGAAGGCGATGGCCTGGATCGCCTCGGCCAGCCGGAAGCGGGGGTTGTTCTCCGACCCCTGCCGCTCGGAGATGATCACCGTCCGCTCCGCCTCCACCTCGTCGGGGTCGAAGAGGGCGTTGACCATCCGGTCGGCCTCGATCCGCAGGGCCAGTTCGATCCGGTCGGCCGGCAAGGTGGCGAAGTAGGTCGTCCAGTCAATCCAGGTCATCGCATTGGAGACCCCGCCCTCGCGGGAGATGAGCCGGTCTATGGTGCCCTTGGGGAAGGTGGGCGTGCCCTTGAAAAGCATATGCTCCACCCAGTGGGAGGCCCCCGTCCGACCGGGCACCTCGTTGCGGCTGCCCACCCGATACCAGAGCCAGAAGCTGGCGACAGGGGCCTGGTGGACCTCCCGGAGCACCACCGTCAGCCCGTTCTCCAACTGCCTCTTGACGATTTGAGTTCCATCCATCGGTGCTATCCGTCCTCTGAGTTGCTGAATTCCCAGGGCCCCTCCCGCAGGTTCCCTACTATGGCTGTCGCCGGGCACCGCGGGACCTACGGGAGGGTAATTCAAGCCAGAGCCCCCTCGACCACCTTGGCCTCTTCCTGCGCATTGGTGTAGTAGCCCCGTCCGATGCCCCGATACCGGAAGCCCAGAGCCCGCATCCGCGCCGGGTCGTAGATGTTTCGCCCGTCAATGAGCACCGGCTGCCGCATCAGGTCCCGGATGCGCTCCATATCCAGTTGCTTGAACTCGTTCCAGTCGGTGACGACCACCAGGGCATCGCACCCCTCGGCCATCTCGTAGGGGTTGTCGGCCAGTTGGACGTCGGGGAGCAGCTTGCGGGCGTTGGGCATGGCGACGGGATCGTAGGCCCGGACGATGGCCCCTTCGGAGAGGAGCATCCGGGCGATGGAGAGGGAGGGAGCCTCCCGCATATCGTCGGTGTTGGGCTTGAAGGAGAGGCCCAGCAGGCCGATCACCTTGTTCTTCAGGCTCCCCAGCAACTCGCGCAGCTTGAAGATCACCTTGCGCCGCTGGTACTGGTTGATCTCCATCACGGCGTGGAGAAGCTGGGGGTGCTGCCCGTGGACGGTGGCCATGTACGCAAGCGCTTTGACATCTTTGGGGAAGCAGTTGTGGGCCACCAGGCCGGAGGCCGTCAAGAGGGTCCCCGTGGTCGTCTCCAAGCTGTACACGTACTCGGCCGAGGGCTCGACCTCAACATCGGTGACTTCCAACGTCACAAAGGTCCCATTGAACGCATCATCCCAAGGACGCACTTTGACCTCAGTCTCCAAAGGACTCTCGGCCAGCGCCTCGATGAGGTCTACAGCGGTCGGCTGCTCCAGGTCCGGCAGCGCCGTGGCCGCGACCAGGCGATCGCCAGCCCGCACCTGCTCGGCCAGCACGATGCGGAATTCCCGGGCCGATGGATCGTACAGGACAACGGGATGGTCGGCCGTGACGCGCAGACGCCGGCCCATCCGTGCGCGGAGGGTGACCATCGGACCCTCATACCATCGGCGGGTGAAACAGCGCACGTCGGC
>Ga0256830_1000120_pt1 | contig 68911 bp, 46 predicted proteins | sample 128326metaG_FD_190537 | JGI IMG/M metagenome (GOLD analysis project Ga0256830, IMG submission 190537) | Hydrothermal vent microbial communities from Lau Basin, Pacific Ocean - 128-326 | ecosystem: Environmental > Aquatic > Marine > Hydrothermal vents | place: Pacific Ocean: Lau Basin | collected... | reverse complement strand
AAAACGTGACATTAAAAGTACCGCCACCCATGCCGCCGCCACCCATGCCGCCGCCACCATCGCCACAGCCTTCACAACGCATACCGATCCAAACGATTTGCAGGTCATCACCAACATTCCAGTTTACAGTTCCGCCGCCACCACCCATATCACCCATGGTGCCACCACCCATGCCACCACCGCCACCCATGCCACCCCCTAAAGAGGCAGACCCGGCACTGGGGTTACGCGTACCTGAAGCCCGTCGAGCGACAAACTTCTGGACATCTGCACCGGTGGGCGGTGTGAGGTTTGAAAATGCCGCTGTGCTATTGGTGAGCGTCTGACTAATATCCGTGTAAGTGCCAAGCACATTGCCATTGGCATCAAGATCAACACTATAGGCAAAAGTGTCGGAATATTCTGCACCACTGATCAGGGATTGGGTAATATCAATGGCAGGACCAGCGGTATTCGCCCAGCCAGTATTTAGGACAGTTCGCGCATTCAACTGATCCACTCCACCAGCAGCGTCAAAAATCGTTTGCTGTAGCGAGATGCCTGACAAGGCGCTGTTCATGCGAATAAAGCTTTCATCCACCATAGTAGTACCGCGTGAGTCGGTGCCGGTAATAATCAGCTGGGTAAACTCATCGCCATTTGCGGCCCGCAACGTACGTTGCAAAATACCTACGTCGTTGACACCAACAATACACTCGAATGTCGCGGGGCAAGGGGCTGTAATAGTGCCACCGGTATCGGTAAAACCGCCAAACGCCACTGGCGGCTCGGCAACAGCGTCTTGAACCACCATCAAGCACACTGACAATACAAGCAACGATTTATTACACGAAACGGTCATCTAGCCACACACCCACACTTTATACAAACTTCCGGTTATTTTTTGGTCGTTGTTTTATTTTATCAAAATTAGATTAAGTGCCAATTAAAGCAACCTAACCACCGATTTTGGTCATACTTTTCCGACCCTGGAATTCAACCTTGTATTCACGTGCAACTGCGTTCTTTTTCGCTTCAAATCCATTTTTCGCTTTGGCGCGATATGCCTGCCTGAATTTTTCACTCACCGCATCATCATCGTAATCACCTCGCAAGACCTCAAACAATGACCACTCTTCATCGGAATAAAGGCAATTGCGAAGCCCACCGTCAGCGGTAATTCTGATTCGCGAGCAGTTACCACACAGGCTGCGGGTAAAGGCAGGAATTACGGCTATTTTACCTTTCCAGCCAGGTACTTGAAAAATATGGTGTTCTGTTTTGGTGCCCTTTGCAAGACCGATATTGGGGTATTTGGCCTTCAAGTTTTCAAGCATACTTTCAGCGCTGAGATAATGGTTACCCGTTTCCCAAATTTGCTCTGAATCAAAAGGCATAAACTCAATAAAGCGCACAGTGACTTTCTGCTTTTCAGTTAGTGCTGCAAAAGCGTCCAGCTCATCGTCGTTAAAACCACGCATGGCAACAACATTCACTTTAACGCGGGGAAACTCAAGCTCCTGGGCAAGCTGAATACTTTCAAGCACCTTATCCAAGCCTTTTCGACGGGTGATACGAAAAAACTTGTCAACATCCATGGTATCAAGACTGATATTAACACCCGTCAAGCCAGCTTCGCGCAATCTTTTGGCGTATTTTGGAAACAGAATGCCATTTGTGGTCATATGAACCGCTTCAATACCCGGTGTACTGGCCGCACCTTTAACCAGCTGAACAATGTCTTTGCGAACCAGTGGTTCACCGCCGGTAAAACGGACTTTTCTCACGCCCATTTCGGCAAGAACCCGAATAACACGCAAAACTTCATCGGTAGATAAAATTTGCTGTCGGCTCGCAAAATCCACCCCTTCCTCGGGCATGCAATACGTACAGCGTAAATTGCAGTTTTCTGTTATGGCTATGCGCACATAATCAAACACGCGACCAAACTGATCTTGCAGCAAGGGCCTTTTTACCGCTTGCTCTTTTGCAGACGACATTGCCGCAGCTTGAACAGCGGAATTCGCGGTTAATATTGAAGACTGAATTAGGTTCGATGGCGCTGAGTTTTCGCCACTGGCAGGTTCGAAATCATTTAACAATTTAACTCTCCACAGGTGCTTAAAGCACAACAAAATCAGTTTATCGGATGCACTTCTTCAACAGCCATCCTTGGCGATTTATTTTGCTCTTATCTACTCTGTTAGCTGTTATTATTGTTATTAACTGATGATTACTTGTTGTTCAGTAGCCTAACTGAATGTTAACTGAATGACAACTCCATCACACAATAAAATTGAATTAAATGTAGCGAAAATGCCATAAATCAAAAAACGATCCAACTTCTCTTAACTAAGCACCTGTGCTTTCATACAAAATTAAAAAAAATCATACAAATAACTCAATTTCAGCCTAAAAAAACACCTGCTTGTTAAGGATAGATTCAGAATAAAGCACCCCATATTAGCCGCTGCATGTTTAGGGTTATTTGACGATCAAGCGCACATAAAGCCAATACAGCAACAAATTTATGCACAAGAATCCAGTGAAGCGCCAACACCCGTTGACGCACAAAAAATGATAAAACGGGAGACAGCTAACATTAGCCGGGGATTCGGCAAAGAACTGCCTTGAAATAGCGATATAGATGGTACGCCCGACAGGACTCGAACCTGTTACCCTCGGCTTAGAAGGCCGATGCTCTATCCAGATGAGCTACGGGCGCAAAGTAAAGAATGACAAAACAGCGAAAATAAACAATCAGGGAACGTGGTATCTGTTTATTTTGCATATGTTATCTGCGGCTAGCATACATACCGCATGTACACTACACGCCAATAACAAACAAAATAGCAAAGACAGATAATACAGGAAGAAATTGGTCGGGGTAGAGAGATTCGAACTCCCGACATCCTGCTCCCAAAGCAGGCGCGCTACCAGACTGCGCTATACCCCGATTTCTGTTCAATTCCGCAATGCGGGAACAAAGCAGCTCTCCCCAAAACGGACGCAGATAATACCCTCCACTTTGAAACAGGTCAATGGCAAGTTTGTCTTTTTTACGATTTTTTTATATCGAGCCGCTTTTAATTTAGGTATCATAGCGGCCAACCTTAAAGACACACTTTTCATATACTTTATGCTCTCGCCGTGAACTCACAGAATAAAGCGGCGTTGAGGCAAAATAAAACGTCTATCGTTAACAATTCACAGGTATTTAGTACTTATGGCAAAAATAATCGACGGCAAACGGGTCGCTCAATCGGTAAAAGAAGGCATAAAGAAAGAGATAGAAGAGCGGCTTCAACAAGGCTTTCGACCACCGGGCCTGGCTGTGGTATTGGTTGGCAACAACCCTGCTTCTGAAGTGTATGTTAACAACAAAAAGAAAGCCTGTGAATTGGTAGGCATCGTTTCCACTTCCTATAATTTGCCCGATACCACTTCCGAAGTAACACTGCTTGAACTGGTAGACGAACTCAACCAAAACCCGGCCATAGACGGCATTTTAATACAACTGCCTTTACCGGCCCACATCAATGCATCACTGGTGCTCGAGCGCATCAGCCCTGCAAAAGATGTCGATGGCTTCCACCCGTACAATGTGGGACGCCTTGCCGTTCGCATTCCGACCCTGCGGCCTTGTACGCCACACGGCGTGATGAAATTACTTGCGTCCACAGGTAAAACTATTCGGGGAATGGATGCTGTTGTTGTTGGTGCTTCCAATATCGTTGGTCGCCCAATGAGTCTGGAACTGTTGCTGGCCGGCTGCACCGTTACCACAACACACCGTTTTACCAAAAACCTGGCAGAACACGTTCAACGTGCAGACATCGTGGTTGTGGGGGTTGGCATCCCCAATCTCGTTAAAGGCGATTGGATCAAGACCGGGGCCATTGTTATCGATGTGGGCATGAACAGATTGGATAACGGCAAGCTCTGTGGGGATATCGAATTTGATACAGCTGAACAGAAAGCCGGCTGGATAACACCCGTGCCGGGTGGGGTTGGCCCCATGACAGTGGCAATGTTGATGGAAAACACCTTGTACGCAAACAAAAAATTTACCCTGTAATTCCGCTTGCCAAATAAGTAACATCAGCTAAGCAGCAGATACAGCAAGCCAACAAATTTGATAAGATCACTTTATGAATGCAATAGAGAGCCTGCTAAAGGATTTTAACAATAACAAGATTGACGCTGAGCAATTACAGGAGCGCCTTGCAACGGCTATCGAGCCCAATATTCATTCGCCCGCTGAGCTGGATCAGCAAGTCACATCGCTACAGCAAAACCACCCGCTTCCCAATCAAACCTGGGATGGAGTCAAAACCATTGTTGCTGAATCATTAAATGCCAAAACCCGCATACAGGCAACCGCCAATACTGCGGAAACAATTATTGCCAACGATGCCACCCGCATAACCCAAGACAATGCCGACCAGCTAAACAACGACAAAACGCTTGTCCACACCTCACATACACCACTTGACTTTGATAATGCCCAAACTGTGCTTTCCGGTGAGACAACAAGTGGCTTTCAGCAAAAACACACGTCCAGCACCCCGAATACACGGCACGAACATACCAATAACTACCTTGATCCTCACCGGCGCCGACAACACGGTATTAATCTTAAACCCGGCAGCATATTAAAAAACCGCTTTATTCTTGAAAAAAAACTGGGGCACGGCGGCATGAGTGTGGTCTATCGGGCGCTGGATTTGCGAAAACAGGAAGCCAATAACCGTAACCCCTATATTGCCATAAAACTACTCGGTGACGCGTTCAAGAATCACCCGCAGTCCATTCGGGTACTGGAACACGAAACACAAAAAATTCAGAGTCTTGCACACCCCAATATCATTACCGTATATGATTTTGACCGTGATGGCGATGCCATCTATATGACAATGGAGTGTCTTGAGGGGCAATCACTGGACAGTTTGATTCGCGATCACACTACCGGCCTGAGTATAGAGAAAGCCTTGCCCATTATCCAGTCAATGGGCCGAGCCTTATTTTATGCGCATTCAAAAAACATTATTCATTCGGACCTGAAGCCCGAGAATGTCTTTATCACCAAAGACAATATTGTAAAAGTGCTGGATTTCGGTATTGCACGGGCAAAAAAAGTACCCGAGAAAAACAACACCCCCAAAAACGCCTATAGCGACTTTGATGGCGGTAACCTTGGCGCCCTCACGCCGTCATACGCCAGCCCGGAAATGTTCGACGATGCCGACCCGGATCAAAAAGACGATATTTACGCCTTGGGTTGCGTCACTTACAAATTGCTCACCGGACGCCATCCCTTCAACGATAAACAATCCAATCATGCCCGCGATGATGGCATGGCGTTGAAAAAAATAGACGAACTAAGCCGAAAGCAATGGCATACCCTGGCCAGTTCGCTCGCCTTTGACAGAGAAAAAAGAATTGCAACCATCGGCGAATTTCTTGATGGCATGATCCCGAAAAAACGGGGCTTGTGGTTTTATGCCAGTATCACTGGCACCTGTATTGCGTTGGCGATTTCCGGCTACGCCTGGTACAGTGCCAGTCAAAAACCCGACTTACCCCAGATAAACCTCAGCGCAGAACAAAAACAAAAAATTAATGACTATATCGAAACAGCGGATTTGTACTTTTCCATGGGATACCTGGCCTCTCCACCGGGTGACAGCGCCTACGATCAATACAAAAAAATACTTGAAATCGATCCGACCAATCAGGCTGCCATCACCGGCATTAAAAAAATTGCAGCCCGATACGAAACGCTGGCGCGGCAAAAAATGAAAATCAATGATCTGGAGGAGAGTCTGTTACTGATTAAAACGGGACTTATCGTCGAACCTGACAACGAAAACCTGATTGACTTGCAAAACGATATTCGCGATAAACAATCCCGCCAGTAAAAAAGCAGCAAACAGTGTGTGAAGCAGCTCACAAATACTGAGCCCATTCACCGTTAGCATATTACGCATTATCGCATTGTATCGGGAAACCCAATGAAAACACGATTAACCATACTTATTCTATCACTACTGATTTTTGGCTGTGCCAGTACCGGCGATAATGCAGACAAAATCAGCATCAATCAAGACGCCAATTTATCCCGCGACAATATCGACAACGTGCTTGTTGTTGATTGTCTCTTGCCTGGCCAGGTCAGGAGCCTGGGAAGACAGGCCAATTACCTTACCGCCAGACGCCCCATAAAAACATCAGCGCTGGACTGTGAAATACGCGGTGGCGAATACGTCGCCTTTGACAGAGCGGATTATGCCACCGCACTGAAAATCTGGCTTCCACAAGCACAAGCCGGTAGTGCAGAGGCACAAACCCAGGTTGGCGAAATCTATGAAAAAGGCATGGGCGTCGAACCGGATTATGACATCGCCGCCGTATGGTACAAAAAAGCCGCAAAACAAGGTTATTCCCGCGCTCAAATCAATTTGGGATACATGTACGAAAAAGGTCTGGGTGTCGACCAGAACATTACCAAAGCCATGAACTGGTACCGAAAAGCCTCCGGCCTGCCTGACGATGTGGAATATGTTTCGTCCGTCGAGCTAAGCGCCAAAAACGAGGAACTGGAATCATTAAAAGCCGAAGTAAAAGTGTTGGAAGAAAAAGCCAGCAATTATAAGAAACAACTGCAACAAGCCCAGGAAAAATTACATCAGGCGCAAAAACAAAAAGAAACCACCCAGTCTGACATCGACAAAATGCAACAACGCATTGCCAAACTGCAATCCGCAATCGACGATGCCAAGAACACAAATCAGTCAAGCAATAATATTGTTGTTATTCAAAAAGACAGCGCAAACCGCAATACAACCAGCAGTGGCAGCGTAAAAATGCCCCCCAAAGAAGTCCGCAATCTTATCCGCCAATTATTCGCCAAAATCAAGGAAAAAGAAGCTAACTTGCAACAACAAGGGTTAATTATCGCCAACCTCACAAAAGAAGCCAGCAGTTTTAAAAAGCAATTAAAAAATGTCGAAATGCAACGACTGGCAATGGCCGCGCCAAGTATTGAAATAATGGAACCACCGCTAACAATCATGCGAGGAAAACCGGGGATTTTATTGCGCTCGCCGGTAAAAACACAGTCGGTTTATGGCCGGGTGACAGCACCTGCCGGCATAAAGCAATTTTACTTTAACAACAAGCAAGTGTATTTGAAGCCTGACAGCAGCTTTAAAGTGCCGGTTCCCATTACCAGCAGTAATGTACTTGTCAATTTGCAGGCCATCGACAAACAAAATAAATCAACCAAACTCGATTTTGTCATTACCAGTCCTTCGCTTGACAACACACCCGTAGCACCACCTGTGTACACCAGTTTGTTAAGCAACATAAAAGACATCAAGGTCGGTAGATACTATGCATTAGTGATTGGCAACAACAAATACCAACATTTACCCGATTTAAAATCCGCGGTTTTTGACGCTCAGGAAACCTCTAGGGTTTTGACCGAAAAGTACAACTTCAGCACAACCTTATTGCTAAATGCCGATCGCTATCAAATATTGTCAGCACTTTACAAATTAAAACAGCGACTGAAAAAAGGCGATAATCTCCTGGTCTATTACGCCGGACACGGTGATCTGGATCAAATCAACGACCGCGGTTACTGGCTACCCACCGATGCCGAAGCAAACAATACCGCCAACTGGATTTCGCACACAGCCATCACTGACATGTTGAACACGTTTCCGGCCAACCATATTATGGTCATTGCTGACTCCTGTTATTCTGGCACCATGACGCGCACCGCAGTGCCCCGTATTGACGCCTCCATTCCACCGGAAATCCAGAAAAAATGGTTAAAACTCATGGCTAAAAGCCAATCCCGAACGGTGCTTTCTTCTGGCGGAGTTCAACCCGTTATGGATTCGGGTGGCGGCAAACACTCGATTTTCGCCAAAGCCTTTCTGGAAGCCTTAAATAAGAACAACAACGTATTGCAAGGTTATGCCTTGTATCGCCAGGTTTCCAATGTGGTGTCACAAAATTCGGCCAATACGCAAACACCGCAATACGCGCCGATTAAACATGCCGGGCACGAAACGGGGCAATTCTTTTTTATCCCCAGGACTTGATCAGGCTTAAGTCGAGCATAAGACAAAAAAATGAAAATACTAGCGAAAAAAAAATACCCAATAAAACTGAGCAAAGCCGCTACTGCTGTTTTTGGGATCTTGCTCGCAAATACAGCCTATGCGGCTTCCAATACACTTGCGGTAGGACTGGAACTGGTGACTGAACCCAATAAAGATGCTGAAGTTGTTTTGCTTGAGTCCAGCAATGCCATATATTCCAGCTTGCAAAGCATCCCGGCTGAAGACATCACACCGCAAATTCAAGCCCTGCTGGATGTCTTTAGTTACGTCAATTCCGACATCAACGACGACGGTGTAATCACAGCAGAAACCGCAAAGGCAATCACCCAGATATCACCCAAACGCAATGGCACAAGTACCGTTGTCACACGCAAGTCACCTTCTACTGTGCCGGTGAAAGGCATCGGTAAACGGCTGTCTGCGTTGAGAAAGTCCACACAAAAATTTGCTTTTCGTCCCACTTACCAAAACAGTTTTTTACGCACAAGCAACAAACCAAACAAACGTGACCCGTCTTTTCTGTCAGACGGGCTTGTAAAATACAACAACAATACAGATCCGGCACTTGAAGCCGGCGGATTGTTAGACCAGCGCCTCAGTGGCTTTGTTACCGTAAATGGCATACAAGCCAAACAATCGGACACCAGCAGTGAAGCCGGTTTTTCAGGCAATACCAATCAACTAACTGCCGGTGCTGATTACCGAATGAATAATCAAACTTTTGCCGGTGCTGCACTAAGTTTTGTCAACGGCAATATTGACATGAAACAAGGCGGCAGTTTAGATAACAAGTCAGGCACTTTATTGCTTTATGCGACCCGCAGTATTAACCAGAACTGGTTTGCCGACGCCACAATCAACATGGGCAAGCGCAATTTTGAAATGGATCGAAGCATCAATTTCACACTCAATAATGTGTCGGTCAACACCTCGGCCACAAGCGCACCAAAAGGGAATTTTTCCGGTTTCAGCCTGGGCACCGGCTATGAATTGCCAAGCAAAAACGGTCATAGTCTTACGCTGCTTGCCAGTTTCAACTACACTAAATCCAACATCGATGCCTTTCAGGAAACGGGTGCCAATGCCTATACACTGGCCGTTGACAAACAAGTGATCACCAGCAAAATCGTTGATGTGGGTATCGAATGGCGACAAGCTGTGAGTATGCGTTTTGGCGTTATACTGCCTCAGGTTTCCTTAAAATGGAATAAGGAACTGCAAAGTAAAAGTGACCCGGTTAACGCCTACTTTATCGCAGACCCGAACAAAACAACCTTGAATTTTGAAACCGGCAACCAGGATCTTAACTACATGAACCTGCTGATTGGCGCAACATTTGTTTTACCGAAAGGACTGGCGGGTTTCGCGCAATTTGAAACCCAGCAGTATTATGACGATTATCAGCAAACCATGTTTTCAATCGGTGGCAGAAAAGAATTCTAACCGCCCCCGGCAACACGACATTAGCATACAACAATTGATGGCAAAATGAATAAACACCCCAAACCAGCAATATATCTTCTACTGTTGACGTTGACACTGTTTGTTATCAGCGCATGTAGCGAAAACAAAAACGATCAGGCCTATATTCAATTTAGCAACCCGGCAAGTTTATTTAAACAAAAAACCATGGCCCGTGAAGTCGTTTCGCCTGTCATGGATTCGCTGATCATTACCATCAAGGATACAAACGATATATTTCTCACCAGCACGAATGTTTTCAACGCAGCAGAGACCATCAAACTTTCGGTTCCTGCCAACACACCCTTGATTGTTTCCGGCGAAGTATCCATTGACGGTATTACCTCATATTTTGGTGAAACCACTATTAATGCAATCCGACCTGGCGCAACATCGCGATTTTCGTTGTTGTTGTACGATATCAACTCGGAAAACCCGCCACTTTCAGTTGAATTTCCACTCGCCGAAGCCGCCAACCAGACCAGCCCACTGAGCAAAAGTACGGGCAGCTCTTTTTCACGGGATAACAACTTTGTGTTGTTTTTTTCCGATGACACAAGCTTGCCTGGCACACTGTCAGATAACCAGTTAACCAATTTGTTTATCCGTAATTTTTCGAACACGGCGGAAAACAATATCGTCACTAACCTGCATACTGACAACGCAGGAATGCCGGCAATAGGCGGAGATGCCACCGAAGCGGATATTTCCGCCGATGGTGTTTATGTTGTCTTTTCATCGACTGCCACCAATCTCGTCGCCAATGACACCAACGAAGCCGCCGATGTTTTTCTCAAAAATACCCTGAGCGGCGAAATCCGGCGTTTAAGCAGTCCGCCATATTCAGTCGCTGATAAAGGCCTGAACAGTTACAACCCGCAAATTTCGGATGATGGCAGCATTGTGACTTTTTTTTCTGAAGCGGCAATTGCAAATGGTATCGCCAATAGCGTATTTGTCTTTCATCGAATTAATGAGACGACCACACCCGTATTAACAGATTTTGTATCCGACAATTACCGCTTGAGCGGTGATGGGAAAGTCATTGTGTATCAACTTAAAGACCAGGAAGAAAACGGTCTGATGCTGTCTTCACTTGCATTGCCCACGCCTTCACAGGCACTGGAAAATGCCGATGCCAAGGCAAAGGTGGCAGACAACAACATTCATAAAATCAGCGTATCGGATGCAAACTATACGTTTAGCGTCAGTCAAAATGGGGATTTTACCGCTTTTATTGTTGACAGAAATACCGATAACCTGATGAAAGACCAGATATACTTGTACAACCGCACGACCGGTAAACGGGCACTGTTAAGTAAAACAAGAACCAATAACGCATTTGCCGGCACGTTAACGCAAAGCGGCCCGCCAGCCTTGTCCAACGATGGCAAATATATTGTCTTTTCTTACGATAACATCACTTACGTACGCAATATTGAATACAATAGCCTGTTGAAAATCGGCAACGGCAGCAATCCGTTTATCAGCGCCGCCGGTGACAGAATTGGCTACGAAGAAAACGATAAATTGTTTGTTATTGCCAACCCGCTTTATACCCAGCCTGAAACAGCCACACAAAAAGCCTTGGCACCTTCTAATGTCACACTGGACGATAGTCAGGAGGCCGGCATCAAGTTAACCTGGAACCCGGTTCCTGAAGCGATTTATTACCGCGTTTATTTGTCACCGGAACAAAATATTGCCGATAAACTGAATACCCCCGGCTTTTCACCTTTGATTTTTGAAACAAACGCGCCGGATCTTGTTCTCGACCCGGGCATATTTGAAAATTACTCGCAAATTCCATTTAATGGTAACGGCTTTTACTTTGCCATTGTCGCAATTGATGAAAATGGCGAGGGCATCGTATCCGAGGAAACCCCTTATTTCCCGGTGCCAATCTCACCATTTTCAAATGAAGGCAGTGTGGATAAACCCAAACCTTTAGGCCCCGGTGACAGTGAAGGATTTCCCGGCTATCTCGGCACCGTGAACACAGGAAAAAGCTATTATGAATTACCAACATTTACTCCGAGTTTAGGCGACAATACCTACGCTATTCGCATTTTCGATGTCACGGATGATATATTCGATAAAAACAATACCCAACTCAGTCTGTCAGCCAGCAGCAGGCTGACAGACGATGTTGTCATCACCTGCCAAACACCTCAACAACCGTTGTGTATCATTGAAAATGCCACCGAAGAATCCATAATTGATATTGTTGTGGACGGAGGCAATACCAGTATCGGGAGCAGTTTTCTCATTATGATGACAGAGGTCAATGTTATCGAGGGGACTGATCGTATAGCGCGAAGCTTCACTGCGCAAATGGGGGAATTATTCGGCTATATTTGGGTTAAGAACCTGAGTCGCGAAACCAAATACCATTTAACTGATACAACATCGATAACAGGCTATGAAAACTATCAAATAAGACAATACAGACCGATATTGCAATCATGTGACATTTATAATACGGAAGGTGTCAATAATTCGTGCAGAGTTGAGTCAACAGATCAGCGCGACATTTTATTGGAAGTTAAAGCCTTAACCGCCCCTTTTAGCGAGCTGACTCGAAGCTACGAGCTTGACACCGTTGCAACCCAGAGCTTCTCAGCAACAGGATCGAACACATTTTTCCTCGATAATGAAAAATTTGCCACATACAGTGCTTTGCAATCCGGCAAGAAATACTACCTGGTAATTTCATTACTTGACAATGCCCAAGGTGAATATGAAGTCGCACCGGATATCCTTTTTGACGCACCGTATTGCCAGGGTACGCTGGATTTTGCAAACAACCGCTTCGATACATGTGCATTTGTTGCAAGAGACGATGGCGCTATTCAAATCAAACTCAGCAACACCATCAACAATTCCAGCACTGAGCGCTATATCAAAATTGAATTATTTGAATTGCCGCCATTGGACTTTAGTATTGGCAAAACCCCTTTTTACATAACCCCAAGTTCTGAGATTCAGTTTGCTCAGTTAACACCGGACAGCTTTGCAGACCAGGCATGGATAAGTGTGAATCTTGATGGCTTCCCCTTATCCAGCACATTAAGTACCTACAGTGATCTCAGCAACGGTAGAAGTTGCGTATCCAATTTAAACGATGACACCACGTCTTGCGAAATCCAAAACACGGCCAATAATCTGGTCGTACTTGAACTCAATTTAACAACAGAAGAATACGAATTTCGCGTTGGTGCCCAAGCGATCACCGAACAAACGGTATCCCCGGACACAAGCACGGCTGTCGAGGCTTCACCACACGCCTATTTCACCTATACCCCGCCAGACCCTGTCACCCCCCCTGTCCTGGTCAAAACCGTTATTCAACGCCAAACCCAGTCTCCTGTTGCCATGCAGGTTTTCAACAACGACTGGAACATCCCGGCCTGTGAAACGGTTAAAATTGGTAATAACCTACTGTGTTTGACAGAAAATATAAACAAACGCCAATTAAAAATTAAGGTATTTGACAACCACTTACCATTAGCATCGGTAGCAGATGACACTTCGCTTGTCGATGTCTCCGTCAACCCTATCGACCCGCCATTGCTGCTTGCTGATACTGATCCTGTTTCAGCAATGGCAACAGGCAATGATTATACGATCTACCGTTTAAGCGGGCTTAACCCAGACGCTTCCTACCGGATTGAAACGATCAACACGGCGGAAGAACCCATGTCAGCGATTCCATTTTATGTCGTGCCAGATTCCGGGGTCGGTTTTATCTGTCAGTCAGTTGAGCAGACGTTCGCTCTCCAATACTGCATCACGAAAATGCCAGGTAACGGCAGCGGCTATATCATCATCAACACACCGACTGGTGTCAACTTTGAAGTCGCGATCTACGACATGGCAAACCTCAACAATGGCGCAAAATAATCAATCTTATCGGTCATCGTCATTTGCCGTGTTATAAATGGCGCTGGCCGGTTTTTTGACCAACTCCGAGCAAAGCATTCCTCAAACCGTATTCAACAATAAAACCGATGTTCAAGGATTTTTCCTGATATTCCGATAGATAGCCATAGCGTCATCAATTTCACATGCCAGTGCCGGTTCCGAGAAACTGTCAATATATGATGACTGCCAGGTTAAACTAAAGAATAGACGTAAGAACAATAAGTTATGGAAAACATAAGCACTTTTCTCATTGTATTTATCGGCATAGTGGTTGTCGTTGGCTGGATTTCATCTGAAATGATCTCCCGGAAAGCCACACAAGCTACAAAGAAATCATCATTACGTGCATCCAAACTTGAACGGGAAAATAACGAGCTCACTATCGCCTTGCAAAAAGAACAAGAACGTTACAAGAGATTAAGGGAAGAATATGAAAAAGCCAAAGAAGCAAGGGAACAACTCAGGGAGTTTGAGCGGGAGTACATGCATCTGGTGAACGCCTATAACCGGTTTTCAGCCAATATAGATGACTTGAAAAAACTGGTGACAGAGAAAAAATACAAAAGTAACGCATTGTCCCGCGAAATTTTGTCACACATGGAACGCAATTGCCCAAGCAGTGAAACACTGCAAAAAATGAAAGACGAATCCACCAAGGAAGCCTTTAAACGCATAAAAGAACGAATGAAATCGGGTCTATAAGCGTAACAAGCCGGGCTTTACTACTCGAGACGGTTTACCAGACCATCTGCTTACGAAGCGGCAATCAAAACAGATTCCAATTCAGAAAAAGTATTGGCGCGATTATTAAATCGAATTGGCTCACCCAACTGCCGACTCAACTGCGTACGCGAAAACATTCCCCTGATATAAACACCGTCTTTTGACGATTCAGTAACGATGATATGATGCCGGTCGCAGGCTTTTAGGGATTCAACAATATCACCAACGCTGCCTCTGACAACATCTTCTATTTGAACTGAATCCAGCTCCTCTTTCTTTGTCATGATGTCCAGTACCATAATTTCTTTCCGAGAACCACCATGTTCGCGAATATAATTCACGGGCTTTTCGCCCAATATATCATTTGCCGTAATCAAACCGATGACAACACCCTGATCATCAGTCACAAATAGCAAACGTACGGCACAAAGAATCATTTTTTGGTTTGCCGCTTCAATTGATGCCGTGGCTTCAATTTGAATGGCGGCTATTCGCTTAAAGTCTGTCATGACAACAATAGCAGGATCCGAGGGCACGACACTGGCTTCTCTCATTTGAATGGTTTCAGGTAAGGTTGTGACATTGGTGATTTTTTTAAATGCTAAGGCGTGATACATGTTTGACATAATCGCTTCCTTTTTTTATACAAAAACAATTGACGAGACAGCGGTAACAAAACAAGAGCCACTGAAATCAGGCTACGCTGTTCGACTTGTTATTTCACTATAGTCAAGAAAATGTCCCAAATACAGCCGCAAGACTAATCATATTTATTTATCAACAGAATAAAAAAAAAGAATAAAAATGTTTTTAATTTAATTTTCCGGGTGTTAAGATATTTTTTAATATCCCTGCAATTGTAAAGACATTTAAAAAAAACGCATTTTATGGCCAAACGACTATTTTCTTGCAGCTCGAACGAACTCGATGAAATTTTTTATTTTGCTGAACTCATGGAAGCAAATAATATCGATTGCTATGACGTGCCCGGCTCGTCATTCGGGTTAAGCAAGCCTAGTTTATGGATAAAAAATGATGAAGACTATCCCCGGGCCAAACAATTATTTCATGAGCACGAAGCAAAATACGCAGAATATGCGCAAAAAAAATATCAAGCAGAAACCGGATACAACCCCAATGCAAGCAGCAAGGAGCAATGGCATTTTTTCCTAAAAAACCTCTATAGAAAAAGAGCGATATTGCCCCTTGTTTTTTTGGGGTTTGTTATTTTGTACTGGTATTTTGAGAGTATTTTTGGATTATTTTCCCCAGGTTAGGCAATACTCCAAAGGCACACATTTCCTGAATACGAGAAACTAACCCGATTGGCTTTTTCCACAATTTCAGCGGATTTATTCCAATCGAGACTTATCAATATCTCACAAACGTAAAATTTACAACACTTAGGCGTGTTTTCCAGAAACCTATTTCAAATGCCCTGAATTCATTTGCCTAAATGCACCACAGTCTGGAATGGGCATTGGGTGCAGCAATTTCAATTTTTTCGATCATCTCACCCGTCTCAGGGTTACAAATAATCACAGCACCTTCAGCGGCATTTGATGAAAACATGAGCTGGCTTTTTCCATTATCGACGGTAAAATCCAATGTGCCTGTACTGGAGCCCAAACGGACTTCATTTATCAGTTTGATTTCCGGCAAAACCGTAATATCAAAAACCAACAGTGCATCTGTTTTTAAATTTTGTTTTTGCTTGTCATTGCCAGAACTGGACGTGGTTAAATACAAGCGAGTGCCTTCAGGATTAAAAAAGTACTTGCTGATATACACATCCGGAATATCAACCATATCTTTTATCTGATGCGTTTCAACATCAATCACACTGAGTTTTGCGATAACATGCGCTTCATCGGTTTTTCTGTCCGCACCTCGACCAATCACGTATCGTCCTGACGCGGGAATAAACAAATTGCTATGGCCTTTAAATGCAATTCTGTCTTCAATTTCAAACGTTGATGGGTTAATAATGGCAACCGTACCGTAACCATTGTTTAAATTATACAACTTGCCTGAAACACCGGAAAAAACCAGTCCGTGAGGAAAAGCTTTATTGGGAACAGTGGGTACGCCATCTTTACCGGCACTGTCTTCTTTCTCGGGTTCGCACAAATCAATGGTTGCAATCAGGTGTAAAAACCGTTCACTTTCCGGGTCATTATCAATAACAGATACAGTTCCATCTTTTAAATTGCTGATATAGGCTTGCTTGGGTGTATTCGGGTGCTGCTCCGACGGAAACGAAAAGGCCGCCTGGTGATGACCACGACCAACACAAACTGTTTTCAAATGTTTAGCGTCTTTCGACGAAGCATTTTCAACAACTGTTACCGAGGAGCCTTGCTCGCCGCAATTCAATACATCATTTCCTGTTGCTTTGTCTCCATCATTCATAAACCAGCTACGGTTACTGTAGGGGTCTTCATACAAATGCGCGGCAAATGCATCTTCAGGATAAGCGGACTCAAACAAAATATTTTTTGTCTTCGGATCGAGCAAAATGATTTTTCTGTCTTCCAATGTATCGCCTGCCGAAATGCCCACAAAAATCGGCTTCAAATTTGTGTCTGAATCTGTTTTTTCCAATACATCAATTTCAACTGACTCAATTGCGCCATTGTTGCGGTTGAGCAAGATGATATTGCCGGTTTTTCTATCACTACTGTAATAAGCCAAAGAAAAATTCATTGATGATGTCACTGTAATCTCTTCCTGTTAATTTAGGTTTTCTGTTTCAATTGCTGCCGGATTATACCAGGCCAGTTTTTCATGCAAAGTAACGACACTTCCCACAATAATCAGCGTTGGTGGTTTCACCTTGATACGCTTTATTTTTTCCGGCAATGTTGACAGTGTTGCAGTATAAACTTTTTGATTCACTGTCGTGCCTTTTTCAACCAGGGCAATTGCCGTATCTGCCGCCATACCCTGTTTCAGTAGCTGTTCGCAGATCACTGTCAAACCGGTTAAGCCCATATAAAAAACCACTGTCTGGTTCGGTTGTGCAAGCGCCGGCCAGTTTAAGTTAATGGAATTATCCTTTAAGTGACCTGTCGCGAAAACCACAGATTGCGCATGGTCTCGATGAGTTAGCGGAATACCGGCATAGGATGCACAACCGGCGGCTGCGGTAATACCGGGTACCACCTGAAAGCTAATTCCGTCTTCCAGCAAGGTTTCGATTTCCTCACCGCCCCGACCAAAAATAAACGGATCCCCCCCTTTTAATCGCAATACACGTTTACCTTGCTTTGCCAGTTTCACCAATAGCTGGTTGATGCCTTCCTGCGGCAATGTATGATCACGATTTTTTTTGCCAACATATATTTTTTCTGCATCCCGGCGCGCAAGCGCAAGGATAGGCGCCGACACCAGTCTATCATAGACAACCACATCGGCTTGCTGTAATAGTCTCAATGCGCGAAATGTTAACAAATCCGGGTCTCCCGGCCCTGCGCCAACCAGATAAACCTCTCCCGGCCCATTGACAACGGCATCGCCTTGTTCGATGGATTTCGCCAATATGTTTTGTGCCTGTTTTTCCCGGCCGGAAAAAACCAGTTCAGTGACGGGGCCTTGCAATATGATTTCCCAGAAGCGGCGTCTTTTGAGAGTGTTGGAAAATGTTTTTTTGACTGCATCACGATAGCTGTCAAGCAAATTTGCCAAACGTCCGTAGGAGGCTGGGATCATGGTTTCCAGCTTAGCGCGTAACAAACGTGCCAATACCGGGGAACGCCCCCCGGAAGAAACAGCAACCACCACAGGGGAACGGTCAATAATGGATGGTACAATAAAACTGCACAATTGCGGTGCATCAACCACATTTACCGGAATACCCGCCGTATTTGCCAGTGAGGATACCTTTTGGTTTGTTAGCGCATCATCGGTGGCGGAAATAACCAGCCTACAACCGTCAAGATCCGTCGCTAGAAAAGGGCGAGCTTCGTGTTGTATGCGCTTTTGCATTACGTGTTCAGCCAATTCGGGGTGTAATTGAGGTGAAACAAGCAATACGTCTGCGCCGGCGTTTAATAATAACTCGATTTTTCGTAGTGCAACTTCGCCGCCACCAACAACCAAACAACGCTGCTGCCGAATATTCATAAATACAGGAAAAAAATCCATAAACTGCACACCTTCACAATCCGCAGATGCGGATCAACTATGTTTCTAACACGATAAGCCCAGCACATTATATCGCATATTATGCTGCGGAGATTCACCCCGCGTAACGTCAGCAATGAGGGGCAAGCCGTAGCGGGGATTTTTTTGTGCTAGCTTTTTCAGCACAAAAAAAGCACTGCGGAGGTTTGTCCCTCTCGATTGCCATTGTTAGCCCTGCTTGCTAAAGACTGCACATATGCTACCATTCAAAGTATGACCAAGACAATAGTTGTAGATACCAGCGTATTTATTAGTGCGCTGATTGGTGTCCGGGGCCCTAGCCGGGAGGTAATGAGGCGATGCCTGAATGGCAACTATAACCCGCTGATTAGCAATGCTTTATTTCAGGAACTCGAAGACGTTAGCAGACGATCTCGTATTAGAAAGAAGTGCCCGTTATCGGAAACTGAAATACAAGAGTTGCTCAACGCCTTCTACAGCGTATGCGACTGGATACCGATTTACTACCTATGGCGACCCAATATTTCTGATGAAGGCGATAACTTCTTGATTGAATTGGCTCTTGCCGGCAACGCGACACATATTATTACTAATAACATTTCCGATTTAACTCATACAGAACTGAACTTTCCTGAACTGAAAATTGTTAAACCAGAACAAATGATAAGAGGTGAATAACATGGGTACTTTAACTATTCGCATCCCCGATGATAAGCACAACCGTTTAAAAGCGCTTGCTCGACACCGCCATATAAGCGTGAATAAACTTGTTGAGGAGTTTTCCACTCAGGCACTTGCCGAGTTTGATAGCGAGGTTCGCTTTCGTACACTTGCGGCTAAAGGAAATATTCCAAAGGCTTTGAGTATTTTGGATAAGCTAGACGATCACTTTTCAAAGGGCTAACAATAATTTAGGTATATCGTCCAAGTAGTTATAGAATTGAGCAGGATCGCGACATACCGGCCGGCGGCTTGCAATCCGCAATGGCCATTCGCAACATCCATTAAACCCATCTACTGGTCAAGGAGATACCATGAACGCAGCCGAACTTTTCATCAAATGCCTGGAAAATGAAGGGGTCACCGAAATTTTTGGTATTCCCGGTGAAGAAAATCTCGATGTCATGGATGCATTATTAAACAGCAATATCCGCTTTATCACCTCTCGCCACGAGCAAGGCGCTGCTTTTATGGCCGATGTATATGGGCGTTTAACCGGCAAGGCCGGTGTCTGCCTGGCCACCTTGGGCCCAGGTGCAACCAACCTGGTTACCGGTGTTGCTGATGCCAATATGGATCGTGCCCCGATTGTGGCCATTGCCGGGCAGGCATCCACTCACCGCATGCACAAAGAAAGTCACCAAGTACTCGATCTGGTGAATTTGTTTGAACCCATTTCAAAATACAGCACACAGATTCGTGCCGCTGAGATCATTCCCGAGGTTATTCGAAAAGCCTTTAAAGTCGCCGAAGCGGAAAAGCCCGGTTGCAGTTTTATCGACTTTCCTGAAAACATTGCGGAAATGCGCATTTCGGGTAAGGCGCCACTTAAGGTGCAAAGCCCCATGCCTCCGGCACCGCCAGTGGAAAAAGTTGCACAGGCGGCTGAGATTATTGCCAATGCACGCTTCCCGCTGCTCATGATTGGTAACGGTGTTGTTCGCGCCAATGCCAGTGAAAACGTGGTAGCACTGGCTGAAAAACAGCATATTCCCACGGCCACCACTTTTATGGCCAAAGGTTCAATTCCATCTTCACATGAGTTGTCCATCGGTACCGTCGGGCTGCAAGCTCACGATTATGTCTCCTGTGGATTTGACCGGGCCGACGTGGTCATTTGTGTGGGATATGACATGGTAGAATACCCTCCATTGGCCTGGAACCCGGAAAACACACACAAAATTATTCACATCGATTCCATGCCCGCCGAAGTAGATGAAAATTACATCGTCGCAACCGGTGTGATTGGTGATATTGGAATGGCTTGCGATCAGATAGCGGCGCTTTTAACAACCCAAGAAAAACGTGAAAATGTCGCACCCCTGCACAACACCATCATGGACGAATTCAGCCAGGAATCCAGCGACAATGCGTTTCCCGTAAAACCGCAAAAAATTATCTGGGATTTAAGACAGGCACTAAACCCGGAAGATATTGTCATATCCGATGTGGGCGCCCATAAAATGTGGATGGCCCGCATGTATCAAGCGGAAAAACCCAACACTTGCATTATTTCTAATGGTTTTGCCTCCATGGGGATTGCGCTTCCCGGTGCCATCGCGGCAAAAATTGCACATCCCAATAATACCGCTGTTGCTGTAACAGGTGATGCCGGCTTTTTAATGAACTCACAGGAAATTGCGACTGCACTGATGTACGATATTCCAATTGTTGTACTGGTATGGAATGATGGCAATTACGGTTTGATAAAATGGAAACAAATGGCAAAATTTGGCAGAGAAAGTCAAATCAAAATTCGCAATCCCGACCTGGTGGCTTACGCGGAATCCTTTGGAGCTAAAGGCTATCGCGTAGAAAAAACCGAGGATTTGCTGCCAACACTGAACAAAGCCATTGCTGACAAAACCGTGGTTATTATTGATTGCCCGGTAGATTACGATGAAAATATGAAGTTAACCGAGAGATTGGGGGAGTTAATTTGTCCAATTTAATCTCTCCTAAAGACATGGAAGAAAGAAAAAACACCGAGAATGAAAAACACAATCCAGGAATTACAATGACGACTCAAATACCCCACTATCCTCTGCAAACAGAAAAAATGCAGGCGTCATTAACCAGCATTAACATTACCGCGCCTTACGATGAACGTATCATTGCGACCGCGAATGTCGCCAACGCAGAATCAATAGAGTCCGCTCTGGAGACGGCCATAAACACCTATAAACGCAAGTCTGGCTGGTTAAGCAAATCCCAACGCATTGCCATTTTAAACACAACCGCAACGTTGATGGAAAAAGATATTGAATATCTTTCTGTAGAAGCCGCCAGAGAAGGTGGCAAGCCATATATGGACTCAAAAGTCGAAGTTATTCGTGCCATCGACAGTATTCGTACCTGTGCCGAGGTGTTAAAAAATAATGCCGGCAAGGAAATCCCCATGCGGGTCAACCCGGCGTCAGAAAATCACCTGGCCGTTACCACACATGAACCTATCGGCGTTGTCGTTGCAGTTAGCGCATTTAATCACCCGTTAAATTTAATTGCCCACCAGGTTGGTCCGGCCGTTGCTGCCGGATGCCCTGTTATTATCAAACCAACACAAGACACACCGCTGTCATGCTTTCGCCTTATTGATTACTTGTATCAAGCGGGTTTGCCCAAAGCCTGGTGTCAATCCATGGTAATTACTGATCATTCGTTGGCTACCAGGCTTGTGACAGATCCACGTGTCAGTTTTTTCAGTTTTATTGGCAGCGCGAAAGTTGGCTGGATGTTAAATGCCAAACTGGCCCCCGGAACCAGGAGTGCACTTGAGCATGGTGGTGTCGCGCCCGTTATTATTGAAGCTGATGCTGATATAAAGTCGACGATTCCGGCGATAGCAAAAGGCGGTTATTACCATGCGGGGCAAGTTTGTGTGTCTGTTCAGCGCGTTTACTGTCACGACTCCATCGTTGAAAATGTCACAAAACGATTAAAAGAAATCGCAGAAGCACTTGTGGTGGGCGATCCAACAGAGAAAACCACAGAAGTAGGCCCACTCATTCGTCCACGTGAAGTTGAACGGGCGCATGCCTGGGTTAGCGAAGCAATTGCCGAAGGTGCAACATTAATTACCGGTGGTAAAATGAAAGATCACAACTGCTACGCCCCCACGATTTTGCTAAACCCGTCAGCCGATTCCAAGGTCTCCACCATGGAAGTATTTGCACCTGTAATTTGCGTATATTCATACAGCAATATTGACGATGCCATTGCGTCAGCCAACGCCCTGCCATTTTCTTTTCAGGCAGCGGTGTTTACCAAAAACATTGATACTGCAATGAAAGCATACAAACAACTGAACGCCTCGGCAGTTATGGTGAACGAGCATACGGCCTTTCGTGTTGACTGGATGCCATTCGCCGGTTTAAAGCAATCAGGCCTCGGCGTTGGCGGTATTCCTCACACGTTTCACGATATGCAGGTTGAAAAAATGCTGGTGATAAAAACAGCCGAATTATGAGCGCTACGCCTTTAGTTGATGATAAATTCAACGCATATCATTGAATCGTCATTTTCAGTTCGGAGCTTAATTTATGAAAAACACACCGTTTTCCGTTACTTCTGTCGTTGCCCTGAGTATTGTCGCCGTTGCCCTTTATGCCTTGCCTGTCATACCTCTGCACAGCGCATCGCTGCCTTACCCTGATAAAACGCTGGCAGTTTCGGCTAACACATATACCAAACCAAGCAAGGCTGTGTTGAAAAAAAAACTAACAGCATTGCAGTTCGACGTTACACAAAACGAAGCCACCGAACGCCCGTTTGAAAACGCCTATTGGGATAATACAAAACCCGGAATTTATGTCGATATCGTCTCCGGCGAACCGTTGTTCAGTTCAACTGACAAATTCAAATCAGGCACAGGCTGGCCAAGTTTCACCCGCCCTATTCAAGGTACCGAACTGGTACTAAAAAAAGATAATCGCCTTTTCTACACGCGTGTGGAATTGCGTAGCAAACTGGCAGATTCTCATCTCGGCCATTTATTTAACGATGGCCCCAAACCCACAGGAAAACGTTACTGCATTAATTCGGCATCACTTAGGTTTATTCCCGAAGGGGACTTAAAAAAAGAAGGATATGAGCAATATGCCACATTGTTTTCCGCGGCTCACTAACTCATCTGCGAAATGCTGATGTATCACGCCTTTGTTGTCAATCAATAATGCCTAAACCTGACGTCAACCTCATCCTAAAATCTGTCTCCCGCAGTTTTTATCTTTCGATCAGAGTGCTACCCAGTGCCATGCAAAAGCCGGTTGCAATTGCTTACTTGCTTGCCCGCGCCGCAGATGCTATCGCAGACACCGCCAACCTCTCAACAGCACAAAAGCTGAGGCATTTACTTGAGTTTAAATCAGACCTGAACAAGGCGGAAACCGCTCAATTTGACTCTCTCGATACGTTAATTAACAGCATTAAGCATCGAGGCGAACGCCAGTTACTTGCGCAATTACCTGCCGTGTTTTCAATTTATTTTCACCTACCGGCGAGCGATTTCAACGCTGTTCACAAGGTTGTCAACACGCTGACCAGCGGCATGGTGAAAGACCTGGAATACTTTAACAAGAACCATATCCGCGCCTTGCCCAACGACAAGGTGCTGGATGATTACACTTATTACGTTGCCGGTTGTGTCGGCGAGTTCTGGACAGCGCTATCCATAAATCATTGTCCATCACTGTCTCAATGGAAAGCAGATAGCAAAAAAATACAAGCTTTAGGCATTCAGTTTGGCAAAGCGTTACAGCTGACTAATATTTTGAGGGATATATCAAAAGATGCCAAAATGGGTCGTTGCTATTTACCAGCCTCGGACCTGGAAAAGCACAATCTTGATACCTCTATGTTGACAGATAAAAAAAACAATATTCACTTTAAACCTGTCATAGACAAGTGGCTTAACAAAGCCGATGCGCATTTTGATGCTGCACAAAGCTATCTATTGTTAATTCCGCGATCTGCTATACGTTTGCGTCTGGCTTCGCTATGGCCAATCTTGATTGGATTGTCAACACTCAAATTAATTCGCAATAAACAAAATTATCTGGATGAAAACCTGATTGTTAAGGTCGAGCGAAAGTGGGTCTACGCAATGCTAGCCCTTTCAATACCGGCAGCATTATCCAATACGGCGTTAAAGTATTGGATAAAAAAAATAAGACATGCGCCTTCGCGCTAAACATGTCGTTTCGCTTGTTACTGTCCTGGATCTGAGAAACTCGCCTTGAGCCACTTTAGCCTCGGCGCCAACGGCTTCCATCAACGGAATCTTCAATAATGATGTTCTGCGCATTGAGCGTGTCACGAATTCGGTCGGCCGCCTCCCAGTCTTTATTAGCTTTTGCGTTGGCGCGATCAATAACAAGCTGATCTATTTCAGCATCACTTAAACCAGACGCTTTGCCGGCAACACCTTTCAGAAACGAGTCCGGATCATCTTTTAACAAGCCCAAAATATCGGCCAGTTCTCTCAACACCTCACCCAACTGAGCCGCTTTTTCTATTTCACTGGCCGCTTTTAGTGCGTTTATTTCCCGGGCCAGCTCAAACAATACGGCTAATGCACCTGCGGTATTAAAATCATCGTCAAGTGCTGCGGTAAACGCGGCACGATAGCTTTCATCACTCACAGCAGCAGCATCTGGCAAGTCACGAAGTGCGGTATAAAAACGATCCAAGGCAGCCTTTGCATTATTGAGGTTGTCCTGGGTGTAATTTAACGGGCTGCGATACTGACTGGTTAAAATAAAATATCGCACCACCTCTGGCTGGTATTTTTTTAATACTTCTCGCACGGTAAAAAAATTGTTCAGTGATTTCGACATTTTTTCTTCGTCAACCATAACATGACCATTGTGCATCCAGACGTTGGCAAAGCATTCACCGGTTGCACCTTCAGATTGCGCGATTTCATTTTCGTGATGTGGAAACTTTAAATCCATGCCACCACCGTGAATATCAAAATGATTACCAAGGCATTTTGTCGCCATTGCTGAACACTCGATATGCCAGCCGGGTCTGCCGCTACCCCATGGCGAATCCCATGCAGGCTCACCGGGCTTGGCCATCTTCCACAAGACAAAATCCGCCGGGTCTTTTTTCACATCATCCACTTCAACACGGGCACCCGCCTGATCATCCTCCAAGTTTCGACCTGACAAGCAACCATAGCGATCAAATTTCCCAACTTCATAATAAACATCACCTGCCCTGCCATTTTCATCACTGCCTTGATAGGCAAACCCTTTTTCAACCAAGGTGGAAATCATGGCAATAATTTCATCCATGTGCAGGGTGGCCTTGGGCTCCTGATCCGGACGTGTTACCCCCAAAGCATCTGCATCCAGATTCATTTCATGAATAAAACGGCGGGTCAAGGCATCGATTGTTTCACCATTTTCATTTGCCCGAGTGATAATTTTGTCATCAATATCCGTGATATTACGTATATATGTCACTGAATGTTGGCCGTACAGCTCGCGTAAATAGCGATTAACCACATCAAAAACCACCAGTACCCGGGCATGACCAATATGGCAATAGTCATATACCGTCATACCGCAAACATACATGCGAATATTTTTCGGATCAATTGGTTGAAAAATTTCTTTTTTACGAGTCAAACTGTTGTAAATTTGTAGCATGTTGTATCGCTTTTCACTTTCCCTATTGGATATTAATTATGACTGTCGAGACATCGAACTCAGCAAATAATGCCTAATTTTATTGGCCGCGCATAAATAAACTATCGAGCTGCTTCATACTCATTTGCACCCATGTTGGTCTGCCGTGATTACATTGACCACTTCTTTCCGTTATTTCCATGTCTCGCAGCAAGGCGTTCATTTCCGGTATGGTTAACTGCCGGTTTGCTCTGACAGAACCATGGCACGCAATCGTGCCCATTAGTTCATTCACGGACTGCCTGATTCGCTCACTGCTGCCGAAGCGAATGATATCCGATAATACATCTCTGATCAGGCCCTCGATGTTTGCATCTTTCAACATAGAGGGTATTTGCCGTATAACAACAGTCTCAACACCCAAACGATCTATTTCAAACCCAAAATCACGGAACAATTGCTGATTTTCTTCTGCAACACCGGCCTCTTTCTCGCTAACCGCGATATTTAGCGGCACCAACAACGGCATGCTAATCACATTCCGGTTCTCATAGGCGATTTTCATACGTTCATAGGTGATTCTTTCGTGGGCCGCATGCATGTCTACCACCACCATACCTTGCGCATTCTGCGACAATATGTAAACCCCGTGCAATTGTGCAACAGCAAAACCCAGCGGTGGCATTTCTTCAGCGGCGCTTGATATGCTTGCCTTTTCCCGTTGGGCTTGTACATTTGTTGGGGATCCGTGCAAGGCTTTGTAAGCCGCAACTTGCTCGGCCACCTGCAAGGCCATGCTGTCCTGCCGGGTCATTTGCGGCTGGAAATTCCGCTGATCCTGTCGCCCCCCTCGAGGAAAATTGGCCTGATTAAGTTGTGACGACGCACTCACACCGGCACGTTGTGTATTCGCATCCATATCGTCCGAAGGGGTTTCAGCCTCGGGACGAACCTCACCCAGGGCGCGGTGAAGACTGCGAAATAAAAAGTCATGTACCATGCGTCCCTCACGAAAACGCACTTCATGCTTCGTGGGATGGGCATTCACATCAACCAACGACGGATCAATCTCCAGATACAAGACATAAGCAGGTTGTCGCCCATGATAAATTACATCATGGTATGCCTGCTTTACCGCATGCGTCACCAAACGATCCTTGATCATACGACCATTGACATAAAAATATTGCAAGTCTGCCTGACTACGTGTAAAAGTTGGTAAACCAACCCAGCCATACAGTTTTAATCCGGCTGTTTCAATTTCAAGATAAAGGGAATTTTCGACAAAGGGTTTGCCACAAACATTGGCTATGCGTTTTTGTTTTTCTTCTTGTGTTTTTGCGCAATGCAAATTTAATCGTGGAGTTTGATTGTGGCGAAGACGAATACCCACCTCGTAGTTACTCAAACCAATGCGCTTTATCACATCTTCAAGGTGATTAAATTCTGTCTTTTCTGTTTTTAAAAATTTTCGACGTGCCGGTGTATTGTAAAACAAATCCCGCACTTCCAGTGTTGTACCCAGTGGGTGAGCGACCGGCTCCGGCTCTGTGCTCATTTCACGGCCATCACCTTGCAGTTGCCAACCACTTTCATCCTCAACAGTGCGGCTGCGCAAGGTTAAGCGCGAAACAGAACTGATGCTGGGTAGCGCTTCACCACGAAAACCAAGACTGCTAACCGCTTCAAGGTCTTCAGCCTGATAAATCTTGCTTGTCGCATGCCGGCTTAAGGCCAACGGCATATCTTCTTTCAACATACCTCTGCCATTGTCGCGAATACGAATCAAGCGTATTCCGCCTTGTTCAATATCAATATCGATTTGCGTAGCACCGGCATCAATACTGTTTTCCAACAATTCCTTCACCACCGACGCGGGGCGCTCTACCACCTCGCCCGCGGCAATCTGATTTGCCAATTGTGGCGATAAGCGTTTGATCCTTCGAGGAATTTGCGAATTAACTACTGTCGACATCGAACATACCGGAATTCTGTCAGTGAATTCCGGCATTATAGCGTTTTAGACGATACAAGTCTGATTAGAAAACAGACGATTTAGTGTTTTACAGGCAACGCCCCGTCAACACAACGGGGTGGCAATATTAAGGCTCAGACTAATTTACGTAAAAACTTTCTAATTGTCCTGAAATCAACTTCCTTTGAGCCAACTTTTTCCATTTTATCACCTGGCAAGTATGAAAATTTAATGTACAACTCACCTTTGACTTTTACTGGCTTGGTTTTTTCAGTGTAACCAATTTCAGGTTTAAAGGTAATGGCCGACTTGAGATCCCCGCCAGCGTTAATAACATCGGTTAAGGTATTCCCGGGGCCAAATACGCCCACCGAAGCATCAAATATTGCCTTCAGCACGTCATGCATGGGAAATAGACCCTTGAATCGTTTGCCCGGCCTGTAAGGCTCTACCCCCATGTAAATATCAGGTAAGTCTTTGATGGTATTTTTGATACCAGAACGATAATGCGTCGCCAGCCAGAGTAACACTTCTTCAGTCGTGCCGAGTAATACTAATTCTTGTACACCGACTCCCCTCTCACTAAACCAGTAATTGCCGTCACTGGTGGCAGCGTGTGCTGGGGACAAATAGCCCCGGTCCTCGATAATACAGGTTTTCTTCACGTGAACCTGCCCATTTACTGATCGGTATAAGTTTGCTGACATATTTGCATTCCCCTGTTTTATTAAATTACATTAATGTCGCCACTGACAACGACGACAAACCACCCATAGAAAAGAATGAAATCACTATACAATAAAAAGAAAGGGGCAAAGTGTAATTTACCGCACTATTTTTTACTCTTTTCCCAGCTGTCTCGCAATGTAACAGTACGGTTGTAAATGGCATGGCCTTCGGCAGTTTTGGCTTTGTCCAGTGTAAAATAGCCCTCTCGCTCAAATTGAAATGCATCACCCGGGTTTGCGTCGCGCAAATTGGATTCCAGCATACAGCCTGTCAAGGTACGTAAAGAATCCGGGTTTAGATGATCCGTGAACGCTTTACCGTCTTTCGTGTTATCCGGCGTAGGATGATTAAACAGGCGGTCATACAGACGGATTTCAGCCGGTACAGCATGTCTGGCGGAAACCCAGTGAACAACGCCTTTTACCTTACGGCCTTCCGGCTTTTTACCCAGCGTGTCTTCGTCATAAGTACAACGCAATTCGATTGGTTTTCCATCGCCATCTTTAATGACTTCTTCACACTTGATCACATAAGCACTTCTCAGACGCACCTCTCCACCTAAAAACAAACGTTTGTATTTCGGTGGGGGCACTTCTTCAAAATCATTTTTATCAATATAAATTTCACGACAAAAAGGTAATGTGCGTTTTCCCAAGGTTTCTTTTTGGGGGTGATGTGGCGATTGCAGTTTTTCTACCTGATCCTCGGGGAAATTGGTAATAACAAGCTTTAACGGTTGCAACACAGCCATGCGACGCATTGCGTTTTCATTTAAATCGCCGCGTATGCAATCTTCCAGTGCAGCCATTTCCACCAGGTTATCCGATTTTGTAACACCTATGCGCTGACAAAACTCGCGAATAGCCGCCGGCGTATAGCCCCGTCTTTTCAGACCTACAATCGTGGGCATACGCGGGTCATCCCAACCTTCAACCAAACCTTCTTCAACAAGCTCGGTGAGTTTACGTTTGCTGGTCACCGTGTACTCCAGTGACAAACGGGAAAACTCGATTTGCTGCGGACGATTTTCTGTTTCGAGAGTTTCAAGAAACCAGTTGTAAAGAGGACGATGATCGGCAAACTCCAACGTGCAAAGGCTGTGGGTAATACCTTCAATCGCATCGGAAATACAATGCGTGTAATCATACATGGGATAAATACACCATTGGGTTCCCGTTTGATGATGCTCGACGCCGTGACGAATGCGGTAAATAGCCGGATCACGCATGTTCATATTAGGTGAGGCCATGTCGATTTTTGCACGCAACAGTTTTGTACCATCGGCAAATTCACCCGCTCGCATGCGTGCAAACAGATCCAGATTCTCCTCAATACTGCGATTACGATATGGGCTATTTTTACCCGGCTCAGTCAAAGTACCGCGATACTCACGTATTTCATCTGCACTTAAATCACAAACATAAGCCTTGCCTTTTTTAATTAACGCAAGCGCATAATCATAAAGCTGCTCAAAATAATCGGATGAAAAATACAGCCCACCTTTCCAGTCAAAACCCAACCAAATGACATCCTTTTTTATCGCATCAACATATTCAATATTTTCTTTGTGCGGATTGGTATCATCAAAACGGAGGTTACAACTGCCGTTATAATCTTCTGCAATGCCAAAATTAAGCACAATGGATTTTGCATGACCGATGTGCAAGTAACCATTGGGTTCCGGTGGAAAACGGGTTGCTACCTTGCCCTGGTTTTTACCCGCGTTGAGGTCTTCATCAATAATCTGACGAATAAAATTACTTGTTTTGATGACGGGATTGTCGCTCATGAACACTTCCTGTTTATGTGAATTCTGTATGTTATAGGGATAATCTTGTTTGTTGGCTTAATTATGCTATTTATTTGGTTTTAATGACTCTGCCCAGGGGAAGCGCCCCCTGTAATAGGCCTAGCAAGCGGTTGAAAAGCTCACAGGCACGATGCAGCGTTAAAATTCGGCTCACAATGTACAATTTATTACGCATAAACGCCGCTTTGTCACCGAATTTTGCCTCGCCTCACACTCACTTGGGTGTTTTTTAACAACCTGCTAGGCGTCAATCCAGCGTACGGATTTTACACGATTTTTGCCGCCAACTGAATGAAATAAATAACTTCCCTCAAGCGCAAAAAAAAGTAGCGGAATATAACTGGCGTTTACGATTTGCCTCAATTACAGTGCATACTCTGAATATCGCCGGAAAAACCTGATGCCCGACTCTAACCATCATAGCCAACAGCCCAGCCACATACCTCAACCCGCTTTATTGAGCATAATTATTCCCGGGATTCTCATTGCTGCCACAGGTGTTGGTGCCGGAGATTTAGCCACAGCAAGCTTTGCCGGAAGCCATCTGGGTACGACCGTTCTCTGGGCAGTCATAATTGGCGCGATTTTTAAGCTTGTGCTAACCGAGGGCTTAACCCGCTGGCAGCTCGTCACCGGCACCACATTACTGGAAGGCATCTCACAACGCGTCGGCCCGGTTTTTATCTGGCTGTTTCTGCCCTATTTGTTTCTCTGGTCATTTTTTGTTGGCTCAGCACTGATAAGTGCATGCGGTGCAACCCTATACGCCATGTTCCCTGTATTTGATGACCCGACACAAGGTAAAATCGTATTCGGTATTGGCAGCAGCCTAATCGGGCTGCTAATGGTTTTACACGGCGGTTTCCAACTGTTCGAAAAAGCGATGATGGCCAGCATTGCTGTCATGTTTATTGTCGTGCTCGTTACCGCGGGGATGCTCTGGCCCGGTACTGAAGCGGTAATACAAGGGCTCTTGGTTCCCCGCATTCCTGATGCACAGGGAAAAGGCATTGCATGGACCATTGCCTTGATTGGCGGTGTTGGTGGCACACTCACCATACTCTGCTACGGCTACTGGATTAAAGAAAAAGGCCGCGAATCGGTTGCGCATATTCGTACCTGCCGAATTGATTTGGCAACCGGCTATTTACTCACCGCCGTTTTTGGTATTGCCATGGTGATCATTGGCAGTAATCTTGAGTTAAATGGCAAAGGCGCAGGGCTACTGATTGCATTAGCATCTACCCTCGAAGCGCCTTTAGGCGAAACCGGACGCTGGCTTTTCCTTGTAGGGGCACTTGGTGCAGTATTCAGCAGCCTGCTAGGTGTCTGGCAAGCAGTGCCCTATTTGTTTGCCGATATTTTCCGACTGTTTATTAATAAGAATCAACAAGAAAAAACACAAGTTGATACGAATGCGCTTCCTTACCGCAGCTATTTATTCGCAATCGCAATTATTCCCATGTTGGGCTTACTGATGGATTTCAAACAGGTTCAACAATTTTACGCCATCATCGGCGCGGCATTTTTACCGTTGCTTGCAATCGCACTGTTGGTCATGAACAACAATTATTCGCTGGGTAAATTCCGTAACAAATGGCTTAGTCAGATATTGCTGACGATCACAATACTGTTCTTTTTAGGCATGGCCTGGCAAAAATGGAGTTCCTAGCAAGGCGTTCAGAATAAAAAACACACATCCCCAGCATCTATTTTACCTATACCCCTATTATATTTGCTGCGAGTCTAAAGTTTGGGTAGGATACCCACCTCGTTAAATAAAAAGCCAATTTTGCTCGGTTTACGGCGATGAGCAGTCAGTCGTCATCACAAACCTTTGCTAATTAATTGGCCAAATAATGAGAAAAAAAACAAAAAGAGATGGAAAGAGCCGCAATCAAGACGGGGACAATCTCGATACGAGGCCATAGCCGAACGATGCTAAACACACAACAGAAAAAAGTGGCAGCAAGTAAGGCTTTCTAACATTAAAACATTGAGGAAAAAACGGATGAAATCTAATAGCATCAAGCTATCTATTGCCGCGCTTGCGTTAAGCCTGTGCTCAACAGGACTAATGGCAAGCAGTTCACATGGACATGACGACGATCATGGTAAAGCCAATGAAAAAGGTGGAGCAGCCTGTGAAGGCTTTGGCCCACAAACACCGCGCGATATCGATAACCTTGCCGGTACAAACCAGCGTTTATTTCAAATTGCACCGCCTGCGTCAGAGTTAAACTTGTGTAACATTCACTTCCATAATAATGCAGAACACAAAGCGAAAGACTTCTCGATATATGCCGGTGAAGGTGATCATGGGCACGGTGGCGGCTACCAGTGCGGTATCAGCAAATCATTAAGCGCCGCTGAGCTAAAGGCACCCAAAACCGAAATATGTAAAGGCTTAAAGCCAGGTGACACAATTGAAGTTCACTGGGTACACACCTCATGTGATGTTACACCGGGGGCAACATTGGGTTCTTGTTTAACAGAAAAATGTGCAAACCCAGAACTGCGTGTAGAAACACAGGTGTTTACTGTCGTAAATGACCCAAACGCGCTTAACTTTAACGACCTGACATATGACGGTAACATGGTTAACGGCTTACACCAGGCTAAAGCACTACCCACGGGTACTGGCGCAGCAGTAGAGTTTATCGGTTCAACAACCGGGCCTAAATACACTGAGCAAAGCTGTTCACCTTACCAGGTCACATGGGCTGTTCGCCCACACTGTGCCAAAGTTGATATCAACAGCCTTGGTGAGTGGTGTAAAGGTAACACGTTCAAAGAAGATCACGCTCACGGCGTCAGAAAACTGGTGACAAATCCAAAATTATTGTCTCCTATTAAATAAATAATAGTAAGACAATCAATCATTGGCAGGATCAGCGCTTTTGCTTTTTCAGCGTATTTCATATAACAAATATGCACGTAAAAGCGCTGATTCCATCCACCAGTGTATGTTCTCCCGCAACGCCAATTCTATCTATCGAGAGATTGACCTTCCCTGTCTACCAAACTCAAATGCTGGCAATCTTCAGCCTCAAAAACAATAGATCGTAACAGCCAGTTAACTTCCCGTATCAAAACCAAACTCCACATTGTTTTTTGCATTGCAAAAACGGTATTCAGCCGGGACTAGCATATACGGCGCCCCTCTATTAACAAATGTGTATCATCTTTCAAAAAAGACGTATTGGTGATTTCAAGATTTGCTAACTGCTCAATGTGATAGCGGGTGTTTCTATCAAATCGAGCACCATATATTTTTTCCACTAGCGGTGCAAAACGCGCTTGTTTTTGCCTGATTCTTTTATCTTTTGAGTAAACGATTTCTAAAATACGAAATCTACCATTTATTTTTAACACACGGGAACACTGCTTCAGTGCCAATGTTTGCAAATCTTCTGGTATAACACAAAACATAAATGAGGAAAAAAACCAGTCAAATTGACTAGATGCGATGGTGCTCATAATGGTTGCGTCTTCATTCAATAATGTTACCTTGCAAACAGCCTTGCGTTTTCTTTTTTCTGCAAAACTCAACATTACCTTGCTTAATTCAATACCTGTTAAATCCACTGTTTCGCGATAATAGTTAAGGTTTCGACCTGTTCCAACACCCGCTTCCAAAACCTTGCCTGTTAAGTCATCAAGCAATAGTGACCGCCATTGTTTGTATTCCCTCTCCCAGGGGTAATCCAGGACATCGTAAAAATAGGCAACGATATTGTATTTTTTTTGCAACAATATATTTTCTTTACGCATTTGCATGCTGCGCCTTCATGCTTTATCTCCAGTTTCTGCACTATCACGCTATCAACAGAAAACACGAAGTTTTTTAATTTTAGTACTTGCGTTTAAGGCGGAATTGCCTGGCGTTTGACGGTCTCGGCTAAGGCTGATACACCAGCTCCGGCAGACAAAGTACCTGCACCAAAATTTGCCAAAATATCAACAAGAAAATCCAGCCCGCTAATGTCAACGTTGCTAACATTGATTCTACTCAAATTCTCAAGCGTAGGATAACCACCACAAATTTCCCCAAGTTGACAAATACGAATATCATTATCAATATCCGAGCCGCCGACAATGCGATATGTTCCAGGACTAACATCAGAAAACACATAGCTGAAAACCCCATTGCCCTGCTCAACAGGCAAAACCTGCTGAACCACGTTGTTATTCTTGTCTTGTAACAAAATATAAAGTGAACCAACATTGCCCGAGTTGTCAACAATACCAACATACATGGAAACCTGTACTTGGACAATGTTTCCCGTACTTAACGCAAAGGAAATGCTGCCGGAATATGCAGCATCATTTAATCCACTGCGATCAACTGAAATCCGGTAATCACCCAGTCCATTAACATCCGGGTTTTCAGGCGTTACATTTAACCAGTTTGCACTACTTGAAATCCCGGTCACTGACGCAACATCTCCACCCACATTGCTTAAACGTATCACTGCACTGTCTGCCAAACCCAGGGTCAATTGTGCTGGCTTTGAAACAATCAACGCTGGCTGCACAGATATAGCACCACCGTTTACCAATTGCTGTGCGGCTTGTACTGATTTCAGTGCATCGATTAAACCAAAGCCAAACATGTCATCACGTCCGACAGGCCCCAAGTCCGTTGTCATTGCACCGGCAGCAAGCAGATTATCAACCTCGTCGGGTGAAAGTGCCGGATAAATCGCACGCATTAATGCCAACACACCGGCAACATGAGGTGCTGCCATTGACGTTCCCTGATAAAAATCAAAAGTTGCTGAACGTATACCCGTTGAATCGTCAACCAAGGTACTTAATATGCCATCTTTGTAATTATCGGCATTGAAATCGACCAGTGTATTTCCACCGGGAGCTGCCACGTCAATACGTGTACCATAATTTGAATAAGGTGCCCGGTTGTTGGCAAAATCTGTGGCACTCACCGCAATAACACCGTCATAAGAAGCAGGATAGCCAAGCTGCGCCGTGTTGTCATTCCCGGCAGCTGCAACAACAAGTACACCAGCATCGCGCACGGCGGTATATGTCTCTTGGGCACTACGAGAAAAGCCGGGGCCACCAATGCTTAAATTAATCACATCCGCTTTTTGCACAGGCACTGTACCGCTGTCATTACTTAACCCGGCCGCATAACGTACCGCCTGAAGAATATCGTAACTATCTCCCCCTTGTGTTCCCATAACCCGAAGCGGCATTATTTTCGCCGCCCAGGCAACGCCGGCAACCCCTGTCCCGTTATTGGATTTGGCTGCAATAGTGCCAGCCACATGCGTGCCATGCCAGCTGCTGCTATTTAACTGAATATTATCACCGGGGTCATCCGGGTTTGCGTCAATCCCATTTCCATCACCGGCATTTTGAGGGTTGGAGATAAAATCATAGCCAGCGACCAATTGCCCGGCGAATTCGGGATGCCCGAGAAAAACCCCGGTATCAATAACCGCAACAATCACATCCGAGATATTTCGCGTACCTGTTGTTATATCCCAGGCTTGAGGCAGGTTGATGGCCGGGAAGTGCCATTGTAAATCATAGTATTCATCATTCGGTACTTGTAATGTCTGATAAAGATAATTGGGCTCCGCAAACACAATATCATTACGTAAAGCAAGGCGTTTAATCTGCAACAAGGTTTGACGCTTTTGGAAATCCGCTGGATTTTGCCTTGCCAGTGTCTGAATAAAATTTTCTGTGCCTGGAGAAGGCGTGGAGGTTTTATTTAACGGTGTCACATCAAAACTCACACGTACTGCCCGGGTAGTTTCTTCATGACTCAAATGCAACGCACTGTTTGTCACTTTAAAGCGATTGATTTCAGCTGTCGGCTTAAATTGCACTACCGCTTCACCAACCCGAAAATCCATTGAGCGCTGACGTTCCGCAGTTAACCCGGAAATGCCATTTAAAGATAAAATATACTTTGAGGTGCCAATATAGGCATAAACCAGGATGTAATACTCACCATCGGCAGGCACAACAATTTGCTCAAACTCACTGGTTGAACCGGATTCAGCAATAAAATTCAGATCAAGATCATATAATTCCAAATCGAGATCACCGAAAAAAATACCAGTACCGGCAAAGTTAACCACCTGTAACTGAATCAATTGATTCTTTTGCAATGTCACCCGATAAATATCAATCAAATCAGGTTCGAAGGCAAAGCGGTCACCGCGACGACCTGTACCCGTAGCCGTTGCAAACCCTTGAACAAACGAAAAATTGGGAATACGCTGTGCTGTCAGCACACCATTATTACTGACATTAATCTTACTCATCGGATCATTGATGTCACTGTCAATTTGCGTAAACGGTGCAGACGTAAAACTACCAGAAAGCGATACTCGCACATTCGCACTACTACAAAAAACATCGACATTATTGATGTTTTGACCAGCTATCAGACCACTGATATTGCTCACGGAGCAAATCTGGTTTACCGGCTGCCGGGCAACCGTGATATTATAAAGCGCGCCATCCGGGAAATTTTCGACAAACTGATACGGGCCGTTATTATTGATCGATACCGGGTTACTGTCGTTTATCTGTAATATCAGTGTACCGGAAAGTCCCGAGACAGTACCGCCAATTGTATATCCCGTCTCACTGACAATCGTATTGCAGATAATAATAATATTGCTTACATCAGCGGCGGCAATTTTGCCTTCGTTACCCGTAATCGTACAGCGTTGTTCTTCGGGCATTGATAATATGCTTACTTTGTAACTTGCATTGTCTAATAACGCGCTTTCAAAAACAAAACGGCCGTTATTTGATACCGTTATTGTCTCCGATAAATTGTTTTGCAACGTAATACGCCCCTGCAAACCAAAAACTGAACCGCCAACACTGAAAAGCTCGGGGCTAGCCTTCAAAGGGGCCGGAGTATCCTGAGGGGGCGATGTATCACAGGCAAACAGACCAAACACACCAAGTAAGACAAGAGTCCGGTGCAAATATGAGATGATATAATTTACAGGACACAATCCCACTTGCTTTTTCCTGTGTTTCCCTTAAAACGCGTTGGCTATTAGTGCAATAGTCTACCCATTTCGTCCGTTTTTTTCACTAAACGCTGAAGAAACATCGGCAAAAAGCTAACAAGAAGCCGCTGACGTATCCCGCCAAAACAGGCGGGATTCACCAAGAAAATTTTACGCTATTGGTTCAAAGGCAATCAGTTTTTCCAGATCCGCAACTGTTGCCCCCAATCCGTGCTGAGGCAAGACACGAGAAAACTCGCCGACATTATTGTGAAGCGCCATATAGTTTAAAACAATAGACTCGGCCAATTGCTCAACATTATTACTGATAACCGTTGCTGCCGTTTCAATTGAGCCACTTGGCCTGAAATAGCCAATTTGACTATTATTATTGGCAATAGCAGGCATACCGGCCGGATCAAATACCAACATCAATGACGCAGAAGTAGAAGCGTTATCCCCCTTCCAGACGCCCTTTCCATTGGCGCCCGCATCAGGTGTACCATCGCTGGCAACAGAACCGTCGCTAAAAATATATATCATGACTTTTTTATTTTTCAACTTGGCGTATTCCAGCACTGCACCAATTTCTCTCCCAGCCCGCCTGTCGCGTTCATCTCCGGTAGTACGCGTACTGTCATGATAGTCATAGCCGCCAAATTGAATCGTGCCCGCACCGGCCAAACCATTAATTACCAACTTGGATACAGACGCGGTTTTTTCAAAGTCGCGAATATCCCGGCCGACGGCCGTAAAAACAGACTGCAAATCCATATCAAAATTAATATCCGTGCGATTAGGATCGCCCCTGGCCGCCATTTCTGTTTCCAGATAACGGCATTCGAGAATGATTCTTTGTGCCTCGGACGTTTGTACACGATTTAATTTTTTCTCACTAATGCGCCGGATTGCTTGCATGACATTGACCGCATCATCACCATCGGGCAACAACTGCGCCAATTTGCCGGTATCAATCAAGCCTCGCGCATCATCGCCCCTGGCTATTTTTGTTGGCCGAACACTTAAATCGACCATGGAGGGAGGTGCAACCGAACGGCCGCCTGACTCAGTACTGCTGGAACCCACCAGCGATAAAATTTCGCCATCTGCACCGGCCTTGTATATGCCATACATGGGATTGTGCGGGTTAGTATTGGTATCATTGGCCGAGCGCGCGCACATAACCGCACCGTTTACATTGTTCAAGGTTTCCTGCGTGGCGATATCCCGAATACCTTGCAACAGGGGGCTGTCTGCGTGAAATTTCAGGCCAAGGCCACCCGCATCCAAGGTTGCAATTTGTCCGTCTATACTGGGTATCATGCTCTCGGGCAAACCCAGTTTCTGATACCCTGCAACATCCAGAAAATCCAGTTGCCCACCCGGACCACCAACCAGCACATTTGATCCGGCAATATTGGCACCACCCGATAAATCGATACAAATAAACGGTATCTTTCCTCCGGCTCCCGTCAATATTCCACAATCAGCTTCTGTTACAGCGGCAGCTGCCAATGCTTTTGAACCTGACAGTCCAAACAGGGCAGGTGCAATAACTGCTGCTGCGCCAGCAACCAGTCCCTGCCCCAAAAAATCCCGTCGTGTAACCGGTTTTTTGTGGCTCTCCAGTTTTAACGGTTTATCAAAATCCAAACCGGAAGTATCAGTCTGCTGCGCTTTGGTCTTATTATTGTTATCGCTTTTTCTGCTGTATTTATTTCCCATCTTTCAATTCCTTTCAAGCCAACGATGCTACCCTAACTAATTTATGGAAACCGCTGCACTGGCTAGTACGGCCGTGCATACCGCCTTAACAATGGTTTTTGTACGAGAAGCATCACAATCCGCTTCCACAGCACAATTTGCACTGAGCTGAGAAATCAACTGATCAAGATCAGGCTGAATTTCGGCCAATGTTGGCTGCGTCGTCAATTCAGTGCCCACAAACCTGTCCACCGTTCTATTGATTATAATGTCACGTTTTGCCTGATCACTAAATGCAACGGTTACAGGTGATGAAAATTCAAAAGCATCTCCATAAAGTGCCGTGCGTAATACCGGGTCTTCCACCAAAATGTCGCAGTAGTCCAATGACAGTTTTGCTATACCCACCTGATTCGAAGTCACAAATGAATCCAAGGTTGGTGTTCCCGGCAATTGCTGTTCAAGAGCCAAATAGCTTTCTTGAGTTGCCGATGGATCTACGCCAGTTAACACCGCCATAGTATTGTTTAATTGCGCAAACGTACGAACACCATTTTCAGGCAACGAATCAAGTACCGTATTATCCTCTACCGGAATGGGGTCAGGCTCCACAAGCACATTGCTGTTATTCCCCAAGACTTCAAACACAAGGGAAAAGCGATCGGTTTCAGGGCCGCTGTCTTTGGGAATAACCGCTCCCAGCGGCGACAACAATGTCGTAGGCCCGATTGCGGTAACGTTGACATTACGAAAACTTTGGGCCGCAGCCGGTATATTGCCATTTACGGCAATGCGCAGGTTTTTCACTGGAATATTCGGTGACGGAATACTTGTCAACAATGTTGGCTCACCAAACACGTAACTAAAATCATCCAACTCACTGACTACCATTCTCACTGTGCTGCTAGACACACCAGACGGATCGAGCAAAGCAGAAACATCAAACGCCAGAATGAAGCGATCACCAATCCCTTCCAGCGTATTTTGCACTATTTCATCTTCTGTCAAGGCACGATTGTGTATCGCAACGAACAAAATTTTACCTAACCATTGACGATGCGCACGATATTCATTACCTAAAACGAAGCGGTAAACATTACTCCAGGAACCAATAAGTGCGGGTACGGCAGGATCACTGCGAACCCCTTCATAAGCTGTTTTAATACCGTTTACATAAATATTACGGCCGTTCTCTTCATCAAAAGTAAATACAACGTGTTGTAGCTGGGTTTTTAAGTCACCGGCATTATTGTTACTTTCGAGAACCGGCGCGCTGCCGGTGTTTCCGGTTTTGTTGCTACGATTACGAAAGCTGTAATAATCGGTATCCTGCCCCATGGTGAAATTGCTATTTTGTGCATTGCCGGAATATGTCACGATTCGGGCAGGACCATCAAGCGCGGTACTGGCATTGATTATCCAGGCCTCAATTGTATATTGCTGTGACCCTTCAGGACCGGCAATTTTTTTATACAATTTGGCACTGGCATTTTCCGATCCCAGCAATCGGGTATCTTCCTGATTATCGGGATCGGTAAGCTCCACACCACGCCCTGGAAGCCAGGTAACATTTCTTTCAAACTCAAGATCCAATGGCGGAAAAACACCGCTGCTATCATATGCCGTTGTACCTTCGCCAGTTTTAAATTCATATTTTGCGATCACAGCATCTTCAACCCGCCCCTGTCCTTCATCCTTCACACCTTCAGCTAATGTCATGGTCTTACTCATGATGTTTGCACCAGATATACCTGCACCGGAAATACTATCAGCCACTTCATCAGCCCAGAGTTTAATACCCGCGACAATATTGTCAGACCATGTTTGGCATTTCTCGGCCGGCGCACAACGGTGCTGTTCTAAAGGCCGCTGTGCCAAACGTGAGTTAGCAGGGTTAATCAAGTTCACCAGTGATTTTGCAGACACAAATGAATAAGCCGTTTCAACATTGCTGTGAGCAAACTTTGGAGGTACATCATTACCATGACAAGCACTATTGCCGCACTGTTCAACCAACACCGGATACAAATTGGTTTTAAAGGCATTCAGATGAACAGCACTGGCCAAATTAACAATGACACCACCATCGCTGTCATTATCATTGTCTGTGACAACATTGGTATTGACCGTATCAACAACAGCAGGAAGTACACTAATCTCTTCACCAACAGCGTCAATCCAGGCTTCTATTCCTGCTTGAAAATCAGCTGAAATAGCACCACATCGCGGCACACATTTATGAGAGGTTAAAGGTTTGGTCACAAGTCTCGACTCGGCTGGTGAGTCAAGATTAACCAATGACTCGGAAAAAATCACCGCATACGCCATGGACACATTATCTTGTGCAAACCTGGGAGAATTTATGTTTGCATGACAGCCGCTGCACTCTTTGACCAATTTCGGATACAAATTGATTTTAAATGCCTGAATACTTTTTAACGCGGTCTCGGAGTCAGTGTCAACAGACTGTAACTCTATCCCAACATCAGCATCCTTGCTTTCATTTTGATACGACGATATGGCATCCGATAATTTTGCACAACCACTCAAAGTCAAAACGCTAAATAACAAGAGACCGAGAAATAACGAAGACAATGATGTTTTATGCACGTTTTTGTTCATTTTATAAATCCTGGTTTGCCGAACTGAATCAAATATTGAATAAGTCTTCATAAAATCACTCACCCTTGCAATAGTTTGCCACTTCAGCAAAAACCGTTTTCATTTTATAACCACTTGCTTCAAATACATCGGCAATTCGATTCACCTCATCTCTTTCTTGCGCATTTGCCGGCGGACGAAAACAAATTTCCTTAAAGGCTTTTTTTACCTGACAGGTAGAAAAGGCGCGACTGGAAGCGATTTCCTCTCCAAAACTTTTTACACCAGCACCACTGCCATTTCCACCACGCCAACCCAGTAAGGCATTCTGCCCTTTGCGCCAGTAATTATCCCAGTTATCGTTTTGAGTCACATACCCCAACGGAAATGTCGTCGCGTTTTGAAGATATTTAGGCTGTACCTGCCCATCGGTGTACACCACACGTTGCAGACTTTGATCCCATTCATAATAAGCAAAAGCTTGAATCAACGGATCCATACCCGCGTGACACCCCACACAGGAATTCAAAAAGATCGTGCTATCACCACCCGGGCTACGTGTTACGTCCTGTCTTACCCGGTCTGGTGTTATCGATACATCGTTTAATGCCAGCATCGTTGTACATAAATGATTTATTGCAATTGACTCCCACATTGCGCGATTGGTACCGGCAAACAAAAAAGCCTCACCTGCGGCACGGGAGGTTAACACACCAGCCGTTTGCTCAGCCGTTAACTGCGAGCCCTCAAGGCCCGACTGGGTCTGCATTGACAGATTGGCCGCATCCCCCAAATTAAGACCACTGGCTTCAAGCGCAATATAGTGGTCATTATTTACATGCGAATAGCCATTAGGGTTTGGCACCCCAACATATACAATATCGCCGGTGAATATTTCTTTGAACGAACGATCATCCCGAATGATACCAATCACCGTTGCAGTATAATCGTTTAACGGCGCAAACACGGTCTGTTCTTTATTGGTCCACGGCGTAATATAATTTTTCAAAAACACATTATAAAAACCCGGATTTTCCATCGCCTCCATGGCCGCCGCATTGACATCTCCGGCTTCTATTTTTGCTGTCATTGAGGCAAGAACCGCCTCACTGGGGGGGGAAGCTGCAAGACGATCATGAATACGCTTTGCCTGATCTCGAGGCGTAGCAAATATATTAGCGGAAAACAAAAACAGTAAAATGCTGAAAAATAACAGTGCATTTCTTTTGTTAATATCAAAAGGTAACAATTTAAAAGAAAAAACAACCATGCCTTACATCCCCTTATTCCGGTGCTGAACACCATCCGTTCTTTGACTAAATGCGCGTGGTAGCAAAACCCAAAAACGCCTCACCAAGCAACAAGAACCTTTTTATTTTTAATTGGCCAATGATACCCAAAACGTAGCCATAACCCGACAGTTTAAACAAGTAATCTACTGAAACTATTAAATAAAATCTGCCTAGTAGATCACATAAATGCAGTTAAACCCCCAATACTCGCGAGCTTCAGGCTGATCGGGACCAAGTCCCTGCGATTCAGCTAACAATTGCACTACAAGGGTATAGCCAAAAAAGTGCCAACATGATTTTCTGCCCGCAAAAATACAAGGAAACCCTAAACCAAAAGCTGTTTTTTGAGAATGCCCTGAAAAAGCAGGCCATTTTTGATGGGAGGCCACCGCACACACTTTGCGGCAATCAGAAGGGGAAACAAGAATCAGGACTGATAAACACCATGGAGAAAATGCAATGACAAACACAAAAACGAGGCAAACAAAATGCTTGCCTCGTTTTTCTTTTTCTTTAACGCACTGAGATAAACGGCGGTGTATTTAATAAATATTAGACGATATTTAAACCCGCATCTTTAACAAGATCTTTGCTCACTTGCACATTAAGCAAATAAGGCAAATCATCCGGGCCGATTGATAAAATATCTTCGAGCAACTCGGTAAAAAAAGGATAACCTTTTCGTGCCCCCCATTGCGCAAACCCTTCCTCAGGTTTTTTCTCGTCAGACCGATAAGCCTGTTCCATGAGTTGGATCGCTTCTTCAAATCGGGCAACAGGAATATCCACACTTTGCAAAATTTCACTATTTTCATCATCACTTTCAACGCAAAGATGATAAAAAGGCACGATACGCCCAAAAACCTGCTTGCTAATTTTATGCACTGCCAATCGGGTTGGTTTTAACTGAAAGCCATCAGCGGGCTTAATATGCGCCTGGTGGATAAGCTGGTCTTGCGCGGCAGCAATACTTGATCGATCGGATTCTGAAATTGCATGTGGCATAGCATAAACTCCTTACGAATACAGACGGAAACAGAGGGTCAGCACGAATAAATTCCGGATTTTCAGGTGGTAAAGCCTGCTGTCATCTTTCTTCACTTGTAACATCACAGCGAAAAACCTGAATCAGCTTATCTAATGTGCATATAAACGATATTAGTCCAATTTCAATAAAAAGCAACGTAATATTGACGCTTTCGTCGCAGATTTAAACAGCTCATAAAGTCCCGAAAAGCAACTGGCAGCCAGCTCCCCAAAAAAAAGCCTAAAAAACAACTTAATAAACAAGAAGATAAGAAAAAAGAACAGTTTTTTGAAACACCAAAGAGAGTGAGTTTAGCGCGTATGATAATGGCGAAAAATAATATCCTTATCGGAAATAACAATATCCCTGTTAGTTAACAGCGTTGTAATCGCAAATAAACAGACGGTTTTACCAACAGATATTATTCCTGTCACTAAAACGTGCCACTAAGTCCGGCTGTAATTTGATAACGCCGGTAACGGTAGAGGTTTATGCTGGAATCATTACGCGTAAAACTGTAGCGGGTTCCCAGCTCCCAGCGAGCTGACAATCGGCGATTCAAACCAATCGTTGCGCGATATTGCTGGTCAATACGACGCATCTTGCTCCCATCACTCAAGGCATTGACGCCCCGATACACACTATTTCGATAGCTGGCATCCAGATTAATCCGCCAACGAGGCCGAAAGTTGATATTCATACGCGATCGCAGTAGATGGCGCGTAGGGGTAAAACTGGTGAAACGCCCGGAAGGCGAGACTCTATCCTGACGATCATTTAACTCAAGCTGGTAATAGCCAGTAACAGAATACCGTTTTTTTCGCACCAATGTGCCCAGGCGCACTTGATGACGCTGACCATCGAGATAATCAAAACGCGTATTTGTGGCCTGGAGCCAACTCACTTTGTAGCGTACCGTCAACCACTGTGTATTTGTCAGCGTCCATCTGGCACGGTTATCCAAACTGGCAGCACGTTGATAATTGGCACCACCAAAATAACTGTCTTCCAGTCGCAGATAGACTTTTGTATACCAGTTTTGCCACTTGTTATATTGTCCCAGTGCCACATTAAGCTGCGAGAAATCATTTGTGCCCAGCGTTTTATATTGCTGCAAATAGGCGCCAACCGAAAGACGAACACCATTATGACGATTTCCTGTCAGCCAGCCACTGCCACTGCCAATTACCTGAACAGCATTGTCAGCAGTGCCGGAAATACCCGTCAAGGCATCATTGGCCAACGTCACATTTGAATCATACAAAAAATTACTGCTCACAAAACCAAACCAGGAATATGCGGACTCTGGTTTACTCCCCAAGCGCCTTAAAGCCTCTCTTGACATCGCCTGAAGCCGCTCACTGCCTGTGGTTGTGTAAGCACGCTGAAACCATTTGATGGCTTCTGCTTCGCGGTTTTGACGATTGGCCACCAACCCCAGATTAAAATACGCGAGTTGCCGAGAATCTGGTTTTTTGGCCAATATCAAAAAGCGTTTTTTTGCCTGGGGATATTTACCCAAACGGTAATAACTCACTGCCAGATTGTAATTAAGTGCAGCATTTTCCAGTCCGCCTTTTTGCGCATTTAGAAAGTGAGATAAGGCTTGTTGATAATGCCCTGCTTTGGCCGCCGCGATACCTGCTTGTTGTGCCGCTTCAGGATTTGAAGCGGCAAATCCCTGCGAAGAAAAAAGAAAAAAACAGCCCAGCAATAAACACGATAATTTTCCCGCTGCCAGGTTTCTTAAAAAAAGAAACATAAAAAGTCCTTAACCTGATTGGATTTTCTCAGTGACAAAAACGATTCTACCGAAAATACCCCACCCGGCAAGTTACGGTTTGTCCATCTTTATCGGCTAGCTTAATTATCATTTGACCCATCTTGCTGCTCGTCTGCCGCTTCTTCGGCCGTCTCCTGATTGTCGGGATCGACTATTTCCTGTGAAACATCCTCCATCACATCCGTATCGCTATCATCTGCAATATCCTGTTGCGTCTCTGTAATCGCATTTATTGCATCCTGCTGGCTTTCAGCAACTTCTGCTGTGGCGTGTGCTTGAATATCTGCCACATCATCCCGGGTATCGTGCTGACTTTCCACAGCATCATTCACCGTGTCCTGATTATCCTGTTGCACCTCATTAAAAACACTCACAATATCCTGGGTGTCATGTTGTGATTCGACGGTGTCATTCACTACGTCTTGCGCATCCTGCTGAGAGTCAGCGACCTCGCTGCGCGCCTCTTGTGTATCATGTGCAGTTTCGCTCACATCACCGTGAGAATCTTCTGCATCCTGCTGTGCATCCATTGCCATTTGCGCATTCATATCTTCGGTATCACCACCCGCATCACTGATGGCTTGTTGCGTATCATCGTGATTATGATCGTCACTTTGCAACTGCTCGGCTTCTTCAGCGGCTTCTTGAGAAGTCTCGTTACTGTTTTCAAGACTTTCTGTTGATGCTTGCTCATCACTGAATCCGGACTCGTTTTTCGCCTCTTCCGTGTCATGAGGTTCAAGCTCATCCGGCTTTGTATTACTGTCTTGCCGTGAAGATTTATTATCAGTTGCTGCATCAAGGCCGGCTGCCGAAAGAAAGGCAGGCAAATTAATTTCATGCGCTATTTCACCAACCCGGTCAGATTCAATCACCTGAATGGTAACGTCCAAATCATCCAGCTCTACAGCATGTACTACACCGGAAGAAAACGCCAAACTAATAGCTGCTACAATTGTTTTTATGGGTATTTGTTTCATCATCGAATCCAACACAAAATAAAGTTTGTTTAAACAGGTGTTACGTCAAACAATGCTTGTTGTGACAAATTTTGTTTTACTACCGCCAACTTGATTTTTAAAGTCGTGATTTTTTGCTCACCGTATTCAATATTGGCCGTTAAGGTTTCCAGTGAACTCAAACCCGTGGCTATCACAGGCAAGCGCAAAAGATTGCTGCCTTTAACAAGATTGGTACGCCATTCAACATGCCTTAACTCGGGGTAACCCGGCAACGCAATATTTGATGGCAAATCAATGGAGATTTTGGCATTTTGTAAGGCCGCTACAGTATCAAAAACGAGATTTACCTGGGTAGACTGATCCAGCGTTATGGTAACGTCGGCAACCGGCTCGTTGGCAAACCCGGTATTATCTGCAACGAGATTCACGGAGTTGTGCGGTTGAGAAGCATCTTGCAACGCGGGAAATAAAGCAACCACAGCCCACAAAATCACACCGGCAGCCAGCGCACTACCAAAACCCCAAACAAACCCATGACTGCGGTGACGCACTATTTCATTCTCGGCATTATTCACCAAGGAACCGGATTTAGCCTGCTGCAATACACGCTCAGAAAAGCCGGCTGAGGCTGGAGGCACAGGCATGACACGAAGAGCAGTAATGATAGTCTCCGCCGATTCCAGTGCCTGTGCACATCCTGGGCAATCACTGGCATGCACAAGAAAATCTGAACGATTCTGTTCATTTAAGGTATCACTGAGATAAGCATCTAGATTTTGAGTGAATTGGCTACATTTCATCATTATTATCCTCTATACCCTGTTAACGCTGTGGATGCGTAAAAGGTTCCCCTTGCCTGGGTCTTTTTTTTCATTCAAAGCCGGGTGTTGGCTTGCGTTATGAAGCGGGGTAACACGTTTTTTGAGACTGTTTTCGGGTATGCCCCCCGTATCCGGCGCACTTGCCTGAAGCAAGTCACGCATTCGAGCCCGTGCGCGATGAATGCGAGACTTGAGCGTACCCACGGGCAAACCCAGCATTTCCTGCAATTCAGTGAGTTTGTAACCTTCAATATCATGCAAAGTTAAAACAGCCCGATGCTCATCACTTAACTGGATAAACGCGCACTGCATCTCTTGTAAATGTTGTTTTCGAAGCAATTCCTGTGCGGGGCCAAGCCCATGACAAGGTGTGCTTTCGAAAAAACTGGCTTCATCATCAACCAATTGCAAGGGGGAACGATTTCGTTTTCGGGTTCCATCGACAAACAAGTGATACAAACTCGTTACCAGCCACGCCTTGAGATTTTGTTTATCCAGCAACTCGTCATTATCCTTGTTACGCTGATAAAGCTTGGTCATCAAATCCTGCACCAGATCTTCAGCATCCTGTTGATGCTGACAAAAACGGAAAGCCATCCGATACAACATATCGAGGTGTGGTCGCATTAAAGCATCAAAACTCACTTGCCGGTGACGTTTTGAAAATGGTAATAATTGACTAATCTTGCTCATTTACTCTGTTTGACCTTCAGTATTAGGGAAACGCTAATTTGGTTGCGATATTTTACAAGAACGAAATTTATCACAAAAAGGTTCCAGTCTTTCTCTCGATAATTGGCATTAGCAAAGAAAGAAAACAGATTATTGCCGCCAAGCTGGGCGCTTTATGGAATCTGCCCACGGCTTTCACCCGAAAATACCTCATGAGCAAGCTTGATATTAGGGAGGATAAATCAATACAAGCAGAAAACAAGTGTTGCATCTCCCCGAAAAGAGAGATGCAACGCATCAAATGGTATTTCAATTCAAATTAGCGGATCAATTGTCCTGGTGATCATCAGCAGTTTCCTGAACATCTACCTCAGTAGAATCCATTTCTGGCGCATGCGCATGCATATGACCATCCGCTGCTTCTTCAACGTCCGATGATTCCTCAACTTCAGAGACTTCGTCCACTTCAGCCACTTCATCAACATCTGAGCTTTCTTCAATATCCATGGCAGATGATGATGCTGACTCTGCATCTTCAACCGCATCCATGGAATCACTTGCTTCATCACTGCTATCAGCATGCGCCTCGGATGCCTCGTGACCGGCTTCTTCAGTGTCACTGTGCGCATCTGAAATTTCATCCGCCGTTTCATTGTGATTGATATCAGCACTGTCGTCGCTTACCTCGGATGTCGCCGCTTCAGAATCATTATCCGACGTCGCATCAAGCGCATGGTTTGCAGTTTCCACATCTATTGAACTATCCGCCGATAGCCCAGAGCTACTGACAGTGACATCATTCGTGCTAACGGTTGAAACAGTGTTGGAAGCTGTTGTGTCGGCCGGCTCGGCAGAACTTGATACCGTGGCTGCCACCTCTGTCAAGTCGTGTGACGCGGTTTGCAAATCAGCAACATCAAGATCATGACTGGCCGACGTAATATCATTTGTGCTAACTACCTCAATCGAGGAATCCAGATCCCCTAACTCTACCGCTTGCACGGAGCCAACAGTAAAAGCAAAAGAGATAGCCGCAGCGATCGCAGTACGTGTCGTTAATATTTTCATTTTTAAATCTCCAAATTCCAAGTTAATGCCATTATTTATTATCTAATCTCTGCTGATCAAACAGAAGCTATCCGGAAAGCTGCCTTTAGAGCGATTACAGGGTTAAGACATTCTCTAGCAAGCGCTTTGTGTCTCAGTAATATAAACGTCAGTTTGAAGAAAAAGGTTCCAGCTTGTAAGAAAAAAACTGCAAAAAGGCAAAGAAAGGAATAACAAGAAAGGAGAAAAAATGAAATACGTAAAGATAAATTCCTGTAAGCTCCCCCTCTGATCAGCTACAACCAAAGGGGGCGAAATAACAAAAAAGGCAGTTATTACAAATTATGACCGGCTTTGTTCAAGGCACTTTGCTGGGAAACAGCACTTACATTCGGACTTCGACTCAGGTCCACCAGAATCTTGGCAGACTCGCGTAGCAACACCTGACGCAATTCATCACTCAGGTTTTTATTAAGTTCCGAATCTTCATCTTTATTTTCCTTGACATCTTCTGCCAGTGAAACGAGCTTCATGCCACGGGATTCACGAAATTTATTGAGACGCTCGTGGCGATTTTTTTCACGCAGTTCCCGTTCTTTTCTGCGCTTTGATTCCAGTAACGAAAGGGTTTTCTTTTTCATGAAATCCTGACGCACCTTGGCTTGCGAAAGCAAAAAATTAAAACCACTATCATGTTTAATGCGCTCTTCATGAAGTTGTTTCACACGGGCCAAATTAACCGGCGCCTTATTGGCCAACGAGTATTGGGCAGCCGCTATGTTTGCCCAAGGCAAGGCATTTGCCAACGAACGCTCACCCTGGTCGTCGCTTTCTTCCGAGGTGGAAAAAAGAATATCAGGTATCACACCACGATGTTGAGTACTGTCTCCATTAACCCGAAAAAATTGCGCCATGGTAATCTTTAATCGACCCAAGGTGTCATTGTTATTTTTCACATAATCGTTTAAATCAATAATGGACTGAACCGTACCTTTACCAAATGTAGGTTCACCAATAATTGTTCCCCGACCATAATCCTGAATAGCCCCTGAGAAAATTTCAGACGCCGATGCACTGTAACGGTCAACCAGTACGGCAAGTGGGCCACTGTAAGCAATGCTTTCATCAAGATCCGAATCAATCTGAATCCTGCCACTGCTTTTGCGAATTTGCACAACCGGGCCGGTTTTAATAAACAAACCGGTAAGCGAAACCGCTTCAACAAGCGAACCGCCACCATTACTGCGCAAGTCAACCACGATACCGTCTACATTTTCTGCCTTTAACTCATCAATAATCTTTTTCGTGTCACGGGTAGTGCTACTGTAATCACTTTCTCCACGCGAGGCAGCGGCAAAATCCATATAAAATGTTGGGATTTCAATTACGCCGATTTTTCGCGTAAGCTCCCCATCAGGAACCTCGATAACCGACTTTTTAACCTGCTGATCTTCCAGCTTGATTTTATTTCGAACAATCGTAACATATTTATCTGCACCACCCGGACCACTGGACTGTGGCAACAGATGCAATTGCACAACCGTGTCTTTTGGGCCGCGGATTTTGGCAACAACATCATCCAGACGCCAACCAACAATATCAAGCACTTCACCACTTACGCCTTGCCCAACACCAATTATCTTGTCGCCAGGATGCAGCATACGACTTAAATCAGCCGGCCCACCTTTAATTACCCGTTTAACAACCGTGTGCTCATCGACGGTCTCCAATACAGCACCTATTCCCTCAAGCGAAAGGCTCATATTTATATTGAAGTTTTCAGAAGTACGAGGTGAAAAATATGCCGTATGCGGCTCCAGGCTGCGAAGATAGGCATTAATAAAAAATTCGTAAGCATCTTCTTCCTTAAATTGCACAGAGCGTTTTTTAAAACGCTTATAGCGCTTGCGCAGCGTTTCTTTTATGGTGTCCTCGTCCTTATCATCAAGTACAAGTGTCAAATAATCATTTTTTACCCGTTTTCGCCAAATTTCATCCAGTGCTGCTTTGTCTTTGGCCCACTCAACCCCTTCCCGATCAAACAGGTAGTTTTCATCAATGGAAAAGTCAAATTTTTGCTCCAAACGTTTTAAGGCATAATTGGCACGCTCGATACGCCGCTCGTTGAAACGGCGAAAAATGCTAAAAGCGGGATTTAAATCGCCTTCCAACAATGCATCATCCAGCTTTAATTTAAAGTGGGAAAATTCGGCAATATCCTGCTGGGTAAAAATATTGTGCCCCGGATCAAGAGTTTTCAAATATTCATGGAAAATAACAGCAGATTGTTCATCATCTAACCGGGTTTTCTTGTAGTGGTATTTTTCAACAAACTTGGTAATTAACACTGTTGAAAGCCGATGTTTTGGCAAGGGCTGTAATTGGGCTTGAGACTGTCCTTGCGATAGGGCGAATGCCTGTGTGACCAAACTAAAAGTCAATAAAATAACGAAGAAAGTCTGTTTTTTAACCATAATATTACCAAATAGAAGATGAATCAAACGCGTTTTAGCCTGTTAACGTATAGTTCTAGCATACACTATGCCGCTAATCCACCATTGCTATGTAGATCGGTGTCGCTAAAACGACATTTCCCCCACTATCAGGAGAATTGCCGTCCTCATTCTCATTAATCAATATTCGGGCAAGATATTCGTATTTTTGTGGCGGGCCTGAACGCACCGATGCCCAGCGCTTGATATCTTCAAGATAACTTTCCTGCCCTTGCATAACGCAAACCCCGTTTTCACACGTCATTTTCTCCTCGAGTTTGGCTTGAGCTTCTCTCAGGCGAGAAAGGCGCTTTAACACCAAATGCGTAATGGAATGGGTGTACTGCATGTCCAGCTCGTCCATTCCAATAAGGTGCTGAGACGAACCGCTTAATAGGAGATAGTCATCTCGGGATTGGGTATTTTCATTACTTCCGCACCAGCAAAACATGACCATACCTTCATCCATAACCACGCTATACATATTCGCGGTGCCTTTAATATATGTTGATGGGCTGGATAACTCACCGACGCCTTGATATTTTTCAATGTATTTGACAACCGCATCTAGTTTGGATAATCGGTTAGATGTAAGTCCTTTATCTTTAAGTGTCGCTTTGAGCAAACCAAAATTGACACTTAACTCACCCGAAATATCCTCCAAAAAAGGTTTGGGAATTTGCGGGAACATCATGTCAAGCTTGGTATTGGATATATAAGAATAATATTTCATATGCGCCTGTCCCTGGTGATAATAAATCAAATATTTCTTGTCATTCACCGAAAAAAAAATCCAACAATAACCAAGTCATGATTTTTTTTCAATATTGACAGGATTTATTGTAAACCAATGAAACAAACCCACCGGGATAATTTTCAACAAGCTGCCAGGAAAACCCCGATTAAGGTGTCACTGAAAAAAATGAAACACACAAAAGGAAAAAGGTAATAGCAACTGCTATGGCCTGCCAGATAGCAATCAAAACAAAAGATGAAGCAGAAAAACTCAAACAACGCCTGTGTAATGGTGAAGACATTATCAAATTAGCAATAAAAAACGGTGATTTTGGTGGAGTTAAACCCGGCCAAATACTTAAGCCGATTAAACGTGCGATATCTAAGGTACCTCTGAATAATTCCCTGGTGAGATGAGAGCAAGGCAAAAACAATCGAAAAAGCGGAGTTTATATGTAATAAATGAGCATTTTGAGAGCGTTTTTAACGCCGCTATCGCTCGCCAGGGAATTATTCAGAGGTGCCCTAAAAAACCAACCAACAGGATACATGGCCCGGTGAAACGTAAATTTGGTTTTCACTTGGTTGAGGTTTCACCAGGCTCAAACCTTAACACCAATCTTAAGCAAAACCGAAAGCCTTGCAAATAAAAATCAAAAACCCTACTCAAGCAAGGCAAAGCAACGATGTCAAAAAAACGAAAACTCGCTTTCCTAAGATGCCTTTTTCTTGGCTGCGGTTTTCTTTTTGGCCGTTGTTTTCTTCTTGGCTACTGTTTTCTTTTTGGCGACTTTTTTCTTCGGCTCAGTGATTACCCAAGTATTATCAATAAAATTCGCCTCCCAACCGGTGGCCTTACCGTCTTCTTCGGTCATCACATATTGCTCTTTCGTCTTACGACGAAAACGAATAACCGTGTCATTGCCTTTATTGTCCTTTACAGGCGCATCACACAAATAATGAAATTTTGGATCCAGCTCGGCGCTGTGCGGAATTAACTCTTTTACCTTTGGCGGGCGCGTTTCGCGGGATTTCGGGAAAGCGCTGGACGCGAGAAAAATCCCCGCAGCACCATCACGCAAAATAAAATAACCGTCGGATTTTTCGCAGGGCAGCTCGGGCATATGTACCGGGTCGGCTTTTGGGGGGGCAACCTCACCATTGCGCAACAATTTACGCGTATTTTTGCACGCCTCATTGGTGCAACCAAAGTATTTTCCGAAACGACCTGTTTTCAACTGCATGTCGGCACCGCATTTATCGCATTCCACGATCGGGCCTTCATAGCCTTTTATGCGAAAAGCACCTGTCTCGACTTCATATCCATCGCAATCAGGACTGTTACCACAAACATGCAACTTGCGTGTTTCATCTATCAGGTAACTGTCCATCGCCAAATCACACGTGGGGCAACGCCGACGCTTGAGCAATGCCCGGGCTTCATTTTCTTCATCGGCATCAGCATCAACCGCTTCATCACCGGAAATCAGGTTCATGGTGTGTTTGCAACGCTCTTTTGGTGGCAGGTTGTAGCCGGAGCAACCTAAAAACACACCTGTTGCGCCCGCCCGGATTTGCATCTGCCGGCCACAGGCCTCACATGCAATATCGGTGGGAATCGGGTCATTACCTCGCATGCCGTCTGTTTCGCTATCTGCGGCCTCCAATTGCTTTTTAAACTCGGCGTAAAACTCATCCAAAACCGCGTGCCACTCACTTTTACCTGTCGCAATCGCGTCGAGCTTTTCTTCCATATGCGCCGTAAAGCTGTAATCCAGCAAGTCACTAAAATTTTCAACCAAACGCTCGGTAACGATGTGGCCAATTTTTTCCGCGTAAAAACGCCGGTTTTTAACCGTAACATAGCCTCGATCCTGAATCGTGGAAATAATCGTGGCATAAGTCGAGGGTCGGCCTATGCCACGTTTTTCCAACTCTCGCACTAACGATGCCTCACTGTAACGCGCCGGTGGCTTGGTAAAATGCTGCGAAGGGTCAAGCTTGAGCAGCGTTAAAACATCACCTTCTTTAACCGCGGGTAAAATCATCTCATCCTTGCTTTTTGTTTGTGGTGGTTGCACTCTTGTCCAGCCATCAAACACCACAACCCGGCCTTTGGCTCGTAGCTCAAAACCGTCAGCATCAACCGTAATTGTCGTCACGTCAAATTTGGCTGCCGGCATTTGACAAGCCACAAACTGACGCCAAATTAATTCATAAAGCCGCACAGCATCATCGTCAACTTTTTCCAAATCAGACTTCATGGTCAACACATTTGATGGTCGAATGGCTTCGTGTGCTTCCTGTGCCCCTTCTTTGCTACTGTAGCTAATTGGCGCATCAGGCAAATATTCTTTACCGTATTTTTTGCCAATAAAGTCACGTACCGCTTCAACGGCTTCCGTACTCAAATTGGTGGAATCCGTTCGCATATAGGTGATGTAACCCGCCTCGTACAAACGTTGGGCCATCATCATGGTTTTCTTTACCCCAAAATTAAGCCGCGTACTCGCGGCTTGCTGCAATGTTGAGGTAATAAAAGGGGCTTTGGGCTTACTCGACGAAGGGCGAGTATCACGTTTGACAATAGTAAAGGTGGCCGGTTTTAACTTGGCAAGTACCGCATCTATCGCGGTTTTACTGGTAGGCCGAAAATTTTTCCCGTTTTCCTTGAGAACCTGCATCCGTAACTTAGCATCGGCTTGCGTTTTACCTGCTTTGGCACCTAGATCGGCAAATAACTCCCAGTATTCTTCCGGGTTAAAAGCATGGATTTCACACTCTCGTTCAACAACCAGCCTTACTGCGACCGACTGCACGCGACCAGCCGACAAACCACGGGCCAATTTCTTCCACAACAACGGTGAAAGCATATATCCCACAACCCGATCAAGAAAACGCCGTGTTTGCTGGGCATTCACTTGATCCTGATCCAGTGTGGAGGGGTGAGCAAAGGCTTCCTGAATTGCCGATTTAGTGATTTCATTAAAAACAACACGCTTGAATTGCGCGCCTTTATCGCCTATCGCTTCGGTCAAATGCCAGGCAATGGCTTCTCCCTCTCTATCCAAATCCGTTGCCAGATAGATAACATCCGCACTTTTTGCCTGTTTTTGCAGCTCTGCCACGACTTTTTCCTTGCCCGGCATAATCTCGTAGTTGGCTGCCCAGTTTTTATCCGGGTCAATCCCCATACGATTTATCAGCGCCTTTTTGGCCCGTTCCTGCTTGGCTTTTTCACGTTTGGCTGGCGTCATTTTTTTTGCAGCGGCAGCAAGTTTGGCCCTTTCTTTCGGATCCATGGCCTTTTTACCTGAAGCGCTGCCACTGGTGGGTAAATCACGTATATGACCAACACTGGACTTTACAATGAAGTTATTGCCCAAGTATTTCTTAATAGTCTTCGCTTTTGCGGGTGATTCGACTATTACCAGAGATTTTCCCATAGTTGTTACAATTTCCATGTTAATTGAGTGAAGATTACGACGTGACCGCAATTTATAACTGAATTCCAGTCCGCATACAAGACGCTGATGTTAAAATGCGCATATATAAAAAGGCATAAGTACGAGGAAAATAAAGACATTTAGCCGTGTAATAGCCTTATGCCATGTAAATCCCCCGATGCCGATAAGAATTCCGGGTTGCAAGCCTGCCGGAAAAAGCCGGACAAAAACGCTTTTTAAATGACTCAATGTAAGCTGATTCGTTCAAACTAATCAACGCTTTCACCCGAAAGTCCGATGATCGCGCCGAGATTGTTGTTCAGAGGCGAATTTGCGATTAAGGCAAAGCCTAATGAGGAAATATCAGCCCTGGACAGCAGTGAGGGCGGACTTAGCCAAATGGTCAGTGACATTTTGTACTTTGCTAATATTCCAATAATATCTATCAATAACAAAAACTTAACCTTGTTTTTCGGCGACCGGGTGAATTATTCGGGTTAGGCCGTGTTATGCATAAAAATAGTGTAACGTTTTAGCAAACAGACAAGCTATTCCACATTTACCTTGGACAGTTCCCCCCTGTTTTCACCACAAAAACAGCCAATCCTGGCAGCAAATTCGCATTAAATCTCGTATTGGCAGTCCACTGTTAGCTCGAACAATCAGCTTGTTGCCACAGGGAATAAACGTTTTTTCTGGTATAGCCTGGCCTATCTTCAAGATAAGATTGTTGTATAATGGCGCCCCAAAATCAGCAGTAAGCAAAGACAGTTAATGTATGAGCCTCATTCGTCGACTATCAATTAAACAAAAAACCTATCTCCTCGTTTCACTAAGCGTAGCCGTAGCCTTGATTCTTTCATTTGTCTCCAATAATGGCCTGAATACCATTCGTAACGAACTGGATGACCTGATTTTTTCCACCAAGATCGAACGTTATACCAACCGCTTGATCCTTGAGGAGCAAAATTACCGGCTCAATGCCAATGGTTCAATATATGACTTTGCCGCAGCAAGCAAATCCTATGAAAACGCCCAGGAATATGTTGAAAAGATTTTCCGCACCATCGAAGCCGCTAACGCCCGTCATCTGCATGACACGCATAACAGTGGCATACAGCAAATTCAGGATTCAATCATCGCTTACCGGGCGCTGTATTTAAACGGTATTGATCTGCTAACGAATCTCAAGGAACAAGCCGACATACTCGAGAAAGAAGGTGAATTTATCACACTCAAGATTCAGGAATACGTCGAAGCCAAACGCGTGGAAATAGACAAGGATCTACAAAAAAATACCATAGAAAAAATCAATAATGGCTCAAACATCTGGCAATACACCTATGTTACCCGACTCCATGAAAAAAAATATCGCTTAAGCCCAGACAAAAACGTACTTGCAGCTTTTTTGAAAGATTATCAATTCATGATGGACGAGTGGCAACGCCTGAAAAACATGTCCGACCAGGAATTCGAGTTTGAGCAGCTCAAAAAATTCAAGGCTTCAGCTCTCAAATATGAAGCAGCTATGCTCTCTTGGGTTAAATCAAACAATCGGCTCACCCGCGACATACTGCCAGAAATGATAAACAAAAGTGACAACATCATTCTCGCCACCATCAATTCTGCAAAGAAATCGGTGCAACACATGTCAAATAAACACAATGCTGTTTCACTAACCTTACTCCTGTTCAGTTCAATAACCATTATTGTGGGAATTTTATTTGGCACCACCATTGCCCGATCCATTTCATCGGCACTGATATCATTTCAAAATGGCCTGCTGAATTTTTTTCAATACCTCAACCAACAACAAAAAAAAGCCCAACCCATTATCACTGACGGTCACGATGAAATTTCTGTCATGGCCTCCGTTGTTAACCAGAATATTAAAAATATTCAAAGCGTTCTTGATCAAAAAGCCATTTATCAACAAGCATTGCTGGAATGGTCAAGAGTTGATTATCAGGATGACAATATCACCATACACAAAGCCACCGAATTATCAGCAAAGGCCCTGCAAGTGGAACGGGTGAGCATCTGGCTATTCAATGAAGACAAGTCCGCATTAAGCTGTGTTGACCTTTACCTTAGTGAATTAAACCGCCACGAGTCCGGTGCTGAATTGGCTGCCGCAGACTACCCGGAATATTTTGAGGCAATCAAAAACGGGGAATCTTTTATTCTCAGTAATCCTGACCACAACCGCCATATCCAGTCGATAAATGAACATTACCTGAAACCCTTGAATATTCAGTCTGTCCTTAACTTACCCATTGGACAAGATAATCAGTTTTCCGGGGTTATTTGTCATGAAAAAATAAATGAGAAAAAATCCTGGAGCCAGGATGAACAGGACTTTGCCAGCTCAGTGGTCAAAGCCATTTCCCTGTCACTGGAGATTAAAAAACGACGCCTCGTTCAAGAGGAATTAAAAAAACAAAAAGAAATACTGCATCACCACGCACATCACGACACACTCACACAATTACCCAACCGTTTTTTGTTTAATGACCGGTTGCATCAGGCAATCAAGCAGGCCAAACGTGCACATTCAAAAATTGCCGTGCTGTTTATCGATCTTGATAATTTTAAAGGTATTAACGACTCGCTGGGGCATAATATTGGTGACGCGCTTTTAGTCCAGGTTGCAAAACGCCTTAAACAACAAATCAGAAACACCGACACCCTGGCAAGACTCGGAGGCGACGAATTCACGGTTATCCTTGACCACATTAACAGCAATGATGATATTGTTCTGGTTACCCAGAATTTGCTTAAATCCCTTGAAGCGCCTTTTCTGCTAGAGTCTCGTACGGTTTACATCACTTTAAGCGTAGGTGCAGCTGTTTTTCCCGATGACGGGGATACCGAAGAAACACTGTTAAAAAATGCCGATGCCGCCATGTATCAGGCAAAAGCAGATGGCCGTAACACCTATCAGTTTTATACCAGCAGTATGACGGAAAAAGCATTTGAACGCATTGCCATGGAAACCAGCTTTCGAAACGGCTTAAGCCATCAACAGTTCGTGGTTTACTACCAACCACAAATAAATGTAAAAACCAATCAGCATATTGGTGTAGAGGCGCTGGTCAGATGGCAACACCCCGAAATGGGATTGATATCACCCTCCAAATTCTTGAGTTTTGCTTTTGATACCGGCTTAATAGTGCCCCTGGATTTATGGGTAATGGAAACTGCCATGCGACAGTTCAGCCTATGGTATAAGGATCATTTGCAACCCGGCGTTCTCTCACTTAATTTGTCTCCACGACAACTTAACAAAACTGGTTTTATAGAAAAAATAAAACAATTGCTAAAAGACACCGGCTGCCAGCCCCACTGGATTGAGTTTGAGGTCACCGAAGCCCAAATAATGACGGACTCCAGCAAGGCGGTTCACGTCCTTAACCAACTTAAAGAACTTGGTATCAGCCTGGCAATTGATGACTTTGGAACAGGCTACTCATCCCTAACACAACTTAAACGCCTGCCCATAAACAAACTCAAAATTGATCAATCGTTTGTGCGCGGACTGCCTGATGACGAGGAAGATGCCGTGATTTCCAAATCCATTATCTCTCTCGCCGATAGCATGGGGCTGGATGTAATAGCGGAAGGTGTCGAGAGCCAAGAACAAAAAGACTTTCTGCTTAATAACGGCTGCCACCTTATTCAAGGTTATTATTTTGGCAAGCCGCTTGATGCGCGCGACACCGAAAAGCAACTACAAAACAACAACTAAAGCCAGAGGCTTTCGGCTTTCGGCTTTCGGCTTTCTAAAGAATATTCAATAAAGTCCGTTAACAACCCCACATATATTATTCATTTAACGAGCCCTTTTGTGCAAGGCCTCTTAAATTTGTAAAAAAGATAAAACCAACTAAACGACTGGGGATAACGATGATGAGCATGAAAAGTTTCACACTTAAAACGAAGTTGTATGCACTGGCCGGCATTTTAATCGCCTTTATGATTTTATCAACATCGGTATCCTTGCAAAAAATGAACGCCATCGGGAATGAGATAACAGATATTGCCGAACAGGATATTCCCCTTACGGATGCCACCAACAAAGTTGCTATTCACCAATTGGAACAAGCTGTTAGTTTTGAGCGCATACTACGCTATGGCGAGGCGATGCAAAATAACGCGGACGCGCGTTCCCACTACAACAGTGCCGTTGAACTCTTCAACACTCAGTCTTTCCTGGTAAATGCCTTTATCAAAACAGGCGAAGCCATTGCGTACAATGCGATCCAGTTTGGTTCTTCAGAACAAGTCCGTAACGAGTTCAAGCATATTGAAAATATCCTCACCACCATTGAAACGCAACACAAAAGCTATGACCAGCATGTACACGAAGTAATAAACAAGCTGGCCAATGGTAACGTAGCCCAGGCCCTTGAGCAGGGAAAAAATATTGAAATTGAAGAAAACAAACTCAACCAAGCACTTGAATCCTTGTTGGCGGAATTGGAAAATTTTACCGAAGCCGCAATATTGCAGGCAGAACACGATGAACAAAGTGCCTTTCAATTGCTTGTGATAATTGCCGGCCTTTCAATGTTTATCGGCGTTGGTATGGCTGTTTTTATCATTCGCAATTTACTGGAAAATATTCGTTCAGCCGTCAAAGTGGCAGAAACCATATCCGCCGGTGATTTGTCACAGAAGGTTGAGCCCGGTGGCGATGATGAAATGGGGCAACTGTTACGCTCGCTAAGCACCATGCGCGATAATCTGTACAAAATGGTCACACAAATGAACGATGCTTCGGCGCAACTGGCTTCATCGTCTGAAGAATTTGCTGCTGTCGCTGAAGAAACCAACGAAAACATCAATAATCAGCAAAGTGAAATAGAACAGGCCGCCACTGCCATTAATCAAATGACGGCAACCATTCAGGAAGTTGCAAGAAACTCCGCAAACACCTCTGAAACAGCACAGGCAACAAATATCGCCTCTGCTGATGGTCAAGCTGCATTTAAACAAACCGTCCACTCGATTAACCAATTGGCTGACGATATTGATAATGCTTCAAGTGTCATTCACAACCTGGAATCACACAGCGATAATATTGGCGGTGTACTCAGCGTTATAAAAGACATTGCCGAACAAACCAATTTGCTGGCGCTCAACGCGGCAATCGAAGCAGCCAGAGCCGGCGAGCAAGGCCGTGGCTTTGCTGTTGTTGCCGATGAAGTGCGTACCCTGGCAAGTCGCACCCAAGACTCCACCAGCGAAATTGAAGGCATGATTGAAAAATTGCAAAACGGCTCTCGTGAAGCAGTTAGAGTCATGGATCACAGCCGCAAACAGGCGACCCAAAGCGTGGAGTTTGCCGATACAGTCGGTGCAAAATTACAGGCAATAACGGAATCGGTTTCGCTGATCTCCAATATGAGTACAGAAATAGCAACCGCCGCTGAAGAGCAAGCATGTGTATCCGATGAAATCAACCGGAACATTGTTGCGATAAGCAATCTTGGCTCTCAAAACGCCGCGGGGGCCAATGAAACCACGGCTTCCAGTGAAGAACTCGCACAAGTCGCCACCGACTTACATGACTTGATCGCGCAATTTAAAGTTTGAGAATAAACAATGCAGAGACGCTAATAAAATAGCGTCTCTCACTACACAGTACAGTATCAAAGGCTTCTCGAGGTTTTCTTCAAGACAATCCAGCAATCGCATTCCTTGCGCGCCCGCCAAAACCTGAAAAAAGTCTCATCTCACTGATATTTCGACAAAAACCATGGACTGTATTCAAGTTTTAGTGATCAAAGGCCGATAACAACAATAGGCCTATTCTATCGTCATTTCAAACAGCCGCTTAACAAGCCAGACTGTGAGCTTTAACTAATTGATAATGCGAAACAAATACAAATTCAAATTTGGAATACGAGAAAAAGTGCTGACAATCTTGCTCAGCATTCTACTCACAGCAATTACCATTAGCAGCTGGTTTGCTCTTAATGAAGAAAAAGAAACCTACTTAAACGAAATTAATCAACGTGGCCAGGATATTTCACGTTATGTCGCCAAATCATTGTCTTTTTCTATCATCGGCTACGATTACCACACCATACAGTTATTGCTCGATAGCATAGTCAGCACCGACGAAGTGCTATACGTTGAAGTAATCAACAAACGCAATAAGACAATGGCAAAAGCCGGTGAGTTTGAAATGGAAGACGCAAAATATTTTGTCAGTTTTAACGAAAAAATCACCTTCGAAGGTGATGAGGTCGGCCGACTAATTCTAGTATTGAGCACAGAAAAGGCCATAAAGCGAATGGAAAACCAGAAGTTTTCCCTGATAACCCGGGAAGCACTGGTTATTCTTCTGATTGCGCTGGGTGAGTTTATCGCGCTTTCATTTATCATCATCAACCCGGTTAAAGTGATTACAAGCGCAATAGGCAATGCGGTGGATGAACTGGGGCACATTCACGCCAATATTCCCATTACAAGTAACGATGAATTCGGGCAACTGGCCCTTAAGTTTAACGAACTTGGTATGCAACTGAACCAGGCCAATCGCAAACTGGAACAAAAAATTGAAGCGGCTGATGAAAAACTTCTTGAAACCAATCAGCAATTATTACAGCAAGCAGAAGAGCTGAAACGAATGAACGACGAGTTTCGTCTGCTATCCATTACCGATTCACTAACCGGGCTGCACAATCGCCGGCATTTTGAAGATTTATTATCAATGGAGCTTGATCAGGGGCAACGCCACAAAGCACCTACCAGCATCTTAATTATTGACGTTGATCACTTTAAATCAGTCAATGACACTTATGGGCATATATCAGGTGATACCGTCCTTAAATCCGTTGCGCTTTGTATGAGTGAACACACGCGAAAAACCGATGTTTTGTGCCGGGTAGGTGGTGAAGAATTTGCTGTTTTATGCCATCGAATGGATAAAGAAAACCTAGAAACAGTCGCTAATAAGTTAAGAGCGGAAGTTGAAAAATTACTTATCCCCTTAAATGGACAAATGGTAAAAGTCACCATCAGTATCGGCGGCACAACCGTAACTCATTACAATACCAAAACAACAATTGATGAACTCTACAGACAAGCAGACAATGCCCTGTATTATTGCAAAAATCACGGTCGAAACCAGTACGTTCACTACTTTGACATTCGTTCAAAATAATCCACCAAATAAAATGGAATTTTCATAATGAAAAAAATTTATACGCCGTTATTACTGATTATCCTGATCACAGCCTTTCCGGTGTCATCGGTTGTTGCAGATAGTGGAAAAAAAGAAATACTGTTTGGCTCTGTGGCGATGGATATTCCAGCCGTCATGTATAAACGTTTATCCCCGCTGACAAAATATCTGGAAGCCGAACTTGGAATCCCTGTGAACTTGCACTTATCACCCAATATGGGAGCAGCCATTGATGCAGTAGCCACACAAAAAGTGGATATTGCCTACTTAACCCCGGTTGCCTACTTAAAAGCCCACAAGAAAGGCGACGCACAAATAATTGCAAAAACCGTTACCAACGGCAAAGCATCGTTTAAACTCATGATTGTCGTCAAAGATGACAGCCCAATCAAAACAGTAAAAGACCTCATAGGGAAAAGCTTTGCCTTCGGCGATAAACGCGCACTTCTGCAACGCGCTGCGGTTGTGGGCAGCGGAATTAAATTAAACCAGCTCGGCAGCTACGAATTTATTGGTCACTACGATAATATTGCCAATGCGGTCATGCACGAAGATTTTGATGCAGGGATTCTTAAAGATACCAAGGCCTATAAATGGGAGAATAAAGGACTGAGAATCCTGTATGCGACACCGGATCTCCCGCCATATAATGTTGCTGCAAGCAAAAATATAAATGACGAGTTGCTAATAAAATTAAAAAACGCGTTTCTTGGGCTTGACCCCAAAAATACCCGTGATTTAAAAATCATTAAATCACTGGATAAAAAATACGATGGTTTTGCTGCCACATCTGATGCAGAATATGACGTAGTGAGAGAGTTAATCAAACCGTTCAACAAGTAAAGCTACCAATATTGTTAACGCAATTAATCAGGAAAACCCGATATCGCATTGCCTAATAGGGCTTTGTAGTCTTCATGGTTCATCGCTTTCGGGTTTCCTGAAGATGATGGATCATTTTCCGCTTTTTTAGCAATCTCATCCAGCTTTGCGTCATTAATACCAATTTCTGACAGCGTATTCGGTATAGCAATTTGTTGTCGTAAATCGAATACCCAGTTTATAAATCCATTGACTGATTTGTCGGGAATGTCAAGATGATGACAAAGTCTGGCCATAGGTTCAGCCAGTACGTCAGCGTTATATTGTAAAACGTAGGGCATTAAAATCGCATTTAACAAACCATGATGTGCATCATAGCTTGCACCTAACGGGTGCGCCAAGGCATGCATGCCGCCCAGTCCTTTTTGAAATGCGGTTGCCCCCATGAGCGAGGCACACAACATATTTGAACGCGATATAAGATTGCCGCCATCTTGCACAGCATCTATTAAATTATTTTTAATTAAACGCATGGCTTCAAGTGCGATACCGTCCGCCATTGGGTGATAACCCGGTGCACAAAATGCTTCCAGACTATGAGACAAGGCATCCATTCCCGTGGCCGCTGTTAATTTTGCACTCAAGCCAAGCGTAAGCGCTGGATCAGCAATCACGATTCTGGGCAGCATTTTAGGATGAAAAATGATTTTTTTTACTATCGCAGCGTCGTCATGTATGACGGATGCGCGCCCGACTTCCGAGCCCGTGCCTGCCGTTGTCGGAATCGCCACAACAGGCGCCACAGCCGCTTCGTTTACACGCAGCCAGTTATCATCAATATCTTCAAAATCCCAGAGTGGCCGCGTCTGTCCAACCATTAACGCAATGGCTTTGCCTGCGTCAAGACTGCTGCCACCGCCAACGGCTATTACACCATCACATTGTTTGCTAAGGTAAGCTTTTACCCCAGCGTTAATATTCTCACCCGTGGGATTCGGTTTAAAGCCAGTGAATATTTCCGGGTGAAGCCCCTGCTCGCGTAAATCAGCAATCAAGGCTTGTAACATATCCAGCGCCAATAGATCATCGCCGGTAACCAATAGCGGTTTTTTTACATTCAACTGCTGACAAGCTGCTGCGGTTTCTTTCACTCTGCCGTTTCCAAACCAGACTGTGGTGGGGTAATTCCAATTGCCTTGCATCAAAGACGCGTCTAAAACCATAACGAATTTTCCTTCAATCGGTTTGAAGTTCAGTCTGTTTCAAATAATAAGATTTTGGCCGGGTCAATTGCTCATAGCCAATTTCAGACAAAGTACAGCCCCGTCCGGAATTTTTTACCCCTGTCCATGCCAATAGCGGATCAAGATAGTCACATCGATTCATAAACCAGGTGCCTGTCTGAACCTGCTTACCAATGTCAATCGCCACTTTTTCATCTTTCGTCCAGACCGATGCCGTTAAACCGTAATCACTGTCATTCATCAGTGCGATTGCCTCGTCATCATCCTTGACTTTCATAATACCAACAACGGGGCCAAAACTTTCCTGCACCATCACTGACATTGAATGGTCAACATCAACCAAAACCTGTGGAGCCAGATAAGCCGAGCCAAGCTCACTTGTCAGAAATTCCGATTCTTCAATCAATGCGGTTGCCCCTTTTGACAAAGCATCAGACACTTGCTGCCGAACCAACTCGGCAGGTCTTGCATTTACCATTGGTCCCAGGGTTGTTTGCGGGTCTAACGGATTTCCTAACTTGTATTGCCGAACCTGACGACAAAAGGCATCGACAAATTCGGCATATATCTGTTCATGAACATATATTCGCTCAATGCCACAACAGGATTGACCAGCATTAAAAAAGGCACCATCCACCAGTGATTCTACGCTGTAATTTATATCCGCGTCATGCCTGACATAAGCGGGATCTTTACCACCCAGCTCCAAACCCAAACCAATAAAGCGGTCACTGCTCGCCAGGTTTATTCTTTCTCCGCCTTTAACCGATCCGGTAAAACAAACAAAATCAATGTGTTTATTTTCAATAAGCCTTTCTGTATCAGCATGGGTTAAATACAAATAAGAAAATACACCAACTGGCAAACCCGCTTTTTGCGACGCGCTAAAAATTCGCTCGGCAGTGAGCGGCGTTTGCGACGACGGTTTCATAATCACTGTATTACCCGCCATAATAGCCGGTATAATTGAATTTACCGCGGTTAAAAACGGGTAGTTCCAGGGCACAATCGAAAGCACCGTGCCCAGTGGCACCCTTTCTATATAACGATTAAGTGTTTTGTTCTGACTTTTCTGATCATTGCAATTTATGGTTTGCAGTTTTTTTTCCGCAATATCGATCATGGTTTTTGCACGATCCGCGAAGCCATTAATTTCACCTTCACAATAACGAATAGGTCGCCCCATTTGCTGACAGATTTCGTTGGCGATGACTTCTTTGTCTTTGACTATATGGTCGACGAGTGCCAAACAGTATTTTTTTCGCTCGGCGAAGGTGGTTTCGGCCCATTGACGCTGCGCGGCAACTGCCTGACTCAAGGTATCAGAGATAAATTTTTCACTGCTATAACTGCGTTCAACATAAACACTATCATCGACAGGTGATACAACTTCAAACTTCGCCATTTACCTGATTACCTCCTGATTAAATAATTTCAAAATACCGATCCATTTCCCAGTCGGTCACATGCTTACGAAATTCTCTTTCTTCCCACTCACGACTTGCTGCAAAATGCGCAACAAAAGTATCGCCAAAAATTTCACGCGCAACGGCGCTTTGTTTAAATTTCTGTGCAGCGTCCCACAAGGTGGCAGGCAAGGCTAAGTCAGCGGGCAATTCCTGTTCATAGGCGTTACCCTTTATTTGCGCTGTTGGTTCTATTTTATTTTTAATTCCCCACAAGCCTGCTGCCAGCGAAGCAGACAAGGCGAGATACGGATTAGCATCTGACGCAGCGATACGGCACTCCAGCCGTTGTGAACTTTCACTACCCGGAATAACACGCAAGGCACAAGTGCGATTCTCTACTCCCCAACTGGCACTGGTAGGCGCCCAAAACCCCGGCACCAATCGAGTATAAGCATTTACCGTTGGCGCAATCATGCATAAAAAATCGGGCATTAAACGTTGCTGCCCGCCAATAAAGTATCGTAGCTCATCACTGATATTATTTTCATTTGATGCATCATAAAACACGGCATTGCCGCTGTCGTCTTTGAGTGAAATGTGAATATGCCCGCTTTGCCCCGGCCAGTCGGCTGACCATTTCGCCATAAATGTGGCCATCATGTTATTTCGCTGACAAACCACTTTTGCAAAGGTTTTAAACAACGCCGCTTTGTCACCCGCATTCATTGCACCGTCTACGGTTATGGCCGCTTCAAGTACACCCGGCCCGGTTTCTTCATGCAAGCCTTCAATGGGAAAATCCATCACTTCAGCGGTATCGAGTAAAATTTTGTAAATTTCAGTATCAACTGAATTTCTCAATACCGAATAACCAAATTGATCCGGTGCGATAGGCTTTAGATTTTGATAGTTTTTTTCACGCACGGACTCACGGCTTTCATTAAATACAAAAAATTCGTATTCCAGCGCCGCAAACGCGTCATAACCCATATCCTTGGCTTGTTGTATTACCCTGCGCAAAACACCGCGCGGGCAAATAAGCTCGGCCTTATCGGCAAATTCTGCAAGAAAAAATAATTGATTTTCCTCAAAAGGCAAATCACGACAAGTAGACGGCACAATACGAGTAGGCGCGTCCGGATACCCTGTATGCCAGCCGGTGTAATTTACGTTGTCATAAAGCTGGTCTTTTGAGTCCCAGCCTAATACCACATCACAAAAGCCGAAACCCTTTTCCAGCGCAGAAAAAAACTTTTCCTTCGACATGTATTTTCCGCGCAAAATACCATCGATATCAAAAACACCCACCTTCACATGTTTTAGCTTTCGCTGCTCAACAATATGCCTGGCGTCTTGTATGCTGTTAACTTGTCTGGCTTCCATGCTGCTCCTGGTATTGATTAAAACGGCCGGCAAGATGCCTTAAATTCAGTAACATTAGCTAAATAATAGTATATTATTCGCCGTAATCCGCTTTTCCAATACACTATGCAAGGTAAAGACCGTGAAAATAGGAATACTACAATGTTGCTCAGTAATGCCCCAATTTCAAAAACAGTTTGGGGATTACCCCGACATGTTTATCACCTTATTTAAGGAAATTGACCCAAATCTGGAATTTGAAATATATGATTTACGAGAAGATATAACACCACAAAATCTGAATGAGTGTGACGCCTATATCACTACAGGTAGCAGAGTCAGCAGCTATGATTCTGTTAGTTGGATTCCGGCATTCAAACAGCTCATTCTGGCCTTACATAAAGCACAAATAAAACTGATAGGCATTTGTTTTGGTCACCAATTAATCGCCGATTGCCTCGGTGGGGCAACGCAAAAATCAGAGAAAGGCTGGGGAGTCGGGGTTTCTGAAAACAAAATAATAAAGAAAAAAAACTGGATGAAGCCTGAGCTGGATCAACTCAATATTATTGTTTCACATCAAGACCAGGTAATTAGCTTGCCTAAAAATGCAGAAATATTGGCTGGCAGTGATTTTTGCCCGAACTTCATGCTACAAATCGGCGAACACATACTCACCGTTCAGGGCCACCCCGAATTTAATAAACAATATTCGCAAACACTCATGCAACATCGTGGAGACATCATTGGCAGCACCCGCCTACAGCAAGGACTGAATTCACTATCATTAACCGTGCACGACAAAATATTGATGCAATGGATTTATCATTTTATGAAACAGGCACTTTAAAGAACAATGTTATGTAGGCGCCAGGAGTTCGGATCTTGCGCTGTGCATTCCCGTTTCCACTTACCAACTCACCCGTTGCGCACCAAACAAGACCAAATGGAATGGTCCGCCTCCTTCCTTAACTGCTGATTTGTAGCGATAAAAAGTATCTCGGGACAGGCCCATCACCTTACATGTTTTGGACACATTACTGAGTTCTTCAGCAA